>Ga0209953_1000254_pt1 | contig 20703 bp, 15 predicted proteins | sample SalPonred_H2O_MG_FD_185713 | JGI IMG/M metagenome (GOLD analysis project Ga0209953, IMG submission 185713) | Salt pond water microbial communities from South San Francisco under conditions of wetland restoration - Salt Pond MetaG... | ecosystem: Environmental > Aquatic > Non-marine Saline and...
CCTCCAGCAGGTCAATGCAGCCGAGGCGATGGCCGGATCCCTCGCCGCCGCTGCTCGCGGTGACGACACGATGCGCGCCGGCACCGGGGCAATCCGCTGTACCGCTGCAAGACTCGTCGATGCAGACGGCGGGGCACTGCAACATGCGGAAACCGGGCAAACCTTCGGCATCGAAGTCGATCTGCATTGCTACGAGGAGATCCTCGGGCCGAACCTGCGCTTCGCTTTCCAGCATGAATCCGGTTCCTTGGTGACCATGATGAGCAACCACCGTTACGGCTTCGACTTCGGCTACATCAGCGGCGAGAAGACCGCTACCGCGGAGCTAACGAATAACCCGCTCCTCCCTGGTCGCTATCGAGTGCACATCGATCTGTTCGACCACACCGGAAGCGTGCTGATCGATAACTGGGACGACGCACTGGAATTCACTGTTCGCAGTGAACGCGGGGAGATCGGCCAAGGCTTCGTGGAACTTCCCTACACCTACACGATTCGCTAGCCCGTCATGCTCTCGTCCATCGACCAACTGCCCGAAACCCACCCATTCGTCCGCGCCAAGAGACGAGCTGGTCGCATCAAGCGCTACATCAAGCGCAAATGGTGGGAGAGGAACATCGGCAAGCAGTACCGCGCGTGGCTCGAGGATTCACAGAGCAGACCGGTGGGCAGCATCGACAACGCAGTCCCGATCTCGATCATCGTCCCTGTATTCAACCCACCTCCCGTATTCCTGGACGAATGTCTCTCCAGCGTCCTTGCGCAGACTGCCCGACACTGGCAGCTCATACTGAGCGACGACGGTTCCACCGACCCTGATGTACAACAACTCCTGGACGAGTTCACCCGTGAGCATGCTGACGACCCACGCATCACTGTCATCCGAGGCGAGAACGGCGGCATCTCAGCAGCCCAAAACAGGGCATTGCAGAAGGTGAGTCACGGGTACTTCGGCTGGCTGGATCACGACGATCAACTCAATCCACGCGCTATCGAGTTGATGAGTAAAACCATCCACGAGTCACCCCGCCACCCTCAAGTCGTGTACTCGGATGAGGACAAGATCGATAGCAAGGGTGAGCACTTCGAGCTCTACTGCAAGCCGGATTTCTCACCAGAGTTGCTTCTGACCCAGATGTATCTGTGCCACTTCACCGTCTTCGACACCGAGCTCACGAAGTCCGTCGGTGGCTTCCGATCCGAGATGGACGGTGCGCAGGACTTCGATCTCGCCCTGCGCCTCCTCCCGCAACTCACGAACGTGCAACACATTGCCCACCCGCTCTACCACTGGCGAGCCTGGAGTGAGTCCACAGCCTCCTCCATCGATGCGAAGCCGTGGGCGCAGCAAGCGGCAGCCCGTGCCCAACAGGACTACTTGGATCGAACCGGGGGAGGAAGCGTCACACCGAGCTCGGTTCCAGGACTCAATGAAGTGCACCCGAACATCTCTGGACGTCCTCGTGTGTCGGTCATGATCCCGACTATCGGCACGATTTCACCCGCCACCGACAAGCCGTTTGTGCAGGAAGCCATCCGGACCCTTCGAGAGGCTGAATCAACGATCGACCTGGAATTCATCGTGGTCACAACGGGCGACCTTCCACCCGTTCCAGGCGCCGATAGCCAGGTGGTCTATCGCCCCGATGGCCCATTCAACTTCGCTGAGGCGATCAACCTCGGCCGGTCACATGCAACCGGCGAATACTTGCTCCTACTCAATGACGACGTGACCGCACACCAACCCGACCCGATCCTACGCACGTTGGAGATTGCCCAACGCCCAGGCGTTGGAGCAGTGGGAGCCAAGCTCACGTATCCGGATGGTCGCCTGCAACATTCGGGCATCGTTGTTCTCCCCAGTGGTCCCACGCACGTGAACATCTCGAAACCAGGCAACTTCCCGGGCTACTTCGGCTCCACCTTGACGCCACGGAACTACTCCGCAGTCACCGCTGCCGCGATGCTCACAGCAACAGCCGCATTCGATTCCGTCCAGGGCTTCGACACCACCTTCGCGCGCGACTTCAACGATGTGGACTACTGCCTGCGCCTCCGCGAAGCCGCATATCGCGTAGCGTGGACGCCCTACGCCCACCTCACCCACCACGAGGGAGCATCCATCGTGCGCAAGGCAGCCGATCCCGCGGAACTCGCTGAGTTCCAAAGACGGTGGGCGACTCAATTCTCTTGTGATCCGCTCTATTCACGAGCGTTGAATCCGGAGCTCGAACGCATCTACGAGGCTTTGTGATGACAACCATGCGAACCTCGGGCGGCCGACGCTATGCGGCAGCAGGAGACCTGAACTTGTTCACTCTGGAACGCCTAGCGGTGATCGAAGAACGACTGGATTCAGATCCCCGCATCGCGTCCGTGAGCATCGTTGGCCCCGATGTCCCGGGCGGGGAGACCGGATTCATCAGGGCAACGGCACCAGCGGGTCCAGCAACGGTCTTCGCTGTCGATGTCAACGATCTCGTCGGGGAAATCCAACCAGCACAGGCAACACCAGAGGAACTCCTCTCATGGGCTGCAGCGGCGTCCGATCGGGGTTTATGGCATGACTGGTTACTGATCGATGCTCCCGATGTCAGGAGTTCGCCCGCATCACTGGACGTCTGTGCCATGGATGCCCGTGAGGCTGAAGATCCAACGTCTTCACGGAGCGCATGGGCCGAATCGCCCCACAAACCCGGGGAACCGCTATCGCTTACGGTGGATGTCGCATGGCTGGGTCCGCACGAGACGGGAGCACAGGTCCTGACGACTGCTGCGCTGCAGGCTTTGGCAAGGCATCCGTCGATATCGAAGATCTCTCTCGTAGGCGCCACCGAGCTACCGCGCTATGCGCAGCATTTACTCAATGAATCGAAAATCCAGCTCATTGACGGCGTCGATCCGCTGACGCCTTCGGACATCGTGTGGTTTCCAAACCAAATCGATCAACGCAGCAATCTTAGTGAAGCACGCACCCTCGGGCGCCGAGTTGTCACCACGTATCTCGATCTCATCGCCTACGACATACCTCGCTACCACGGGGGATTCGATGCGTGGGCGGAGTACCGACGCATGCAACGTGCAGTCGCGTTGAGCGTCGATGGCATAACCACGATCAGCGCTGATGTTGCGAATCGACTGCTCCAGGAAGTCCGACTGCTGGACCCGCAACGCGTACGCCCCATCCCCCTAGGCCTGGATCACATGGCTGCGATCGATGTGCCGAGCGCACCACCCGAAGAGCTCACGCAGTTCGCCAGTAGGCCGGCAGCCCGGCCTTTCGTGCTCGTGCTGGGTAATGACTTCATCCATAAGAACCGAGACTTCGCCATCAAAGTCTGGGAGAAAGTGCTCGATCAGGGAGTCAGTTGCGACCTGGTCCTGGCCGGCCTTCATGTGCGCTCGAGTAGTTCGAAACGAGCAGAAGGTGTCCTCAAGGAACAACACACGAACCTTCGCGGGGACATCCACACGTTTGGTCACCTTTCAACGGACACTCGTAACTGGCTCCTGCACCAAGCTGCCGCTGTTCTCTACCCCTCAAGCGCTGAAGGTTTCGGATTCGTGCCGTATGAAGCCGCGCTTCTGGGGACACCGACAACTTTCGTGGACTTCGGGCCACTCAAGGAGCTCACCGGGGTGAGCGATGGTCCTCGCCACTGGTCCGTGGATGAGGTCAGCAGCGATCTGACGAGCACTCTCACGGAGGCAGCATTCGCGGCACGCAGGGTTGAAACACTCCAATTTGCCGCGAAAAGACGATCATGGGCCCACTTCGCCGATGACCTCACTGACTTCTTCGCATGGACCCTGTCCTTACCGAAGGCAAGCCCGCTTGGTGGGCCAGCAGAGTCCGCATCCATATCCGCGCAGTCCAGGAGCTCATCCATCTTGCGCCTACGGCGTGTTATGCACCGATGGGGCAACTTCAGATCCGTCTAACGTCCCTCAACCCGGTCGAGGCGATCGGCGTCATACTCGACGATGCACCAGGATGTCTTTGCCGGTCGCGGAGCTTTCGATCACCGTCAATGCCTCAATCTCAACGCCTTGCTCGGCGAGCAGGCGTCGAAGGTTTGCTTCATCGTCGATTCCGCCACGACCGGGTGAAACCTCAATGAGTAGATACCGCCACCGAAGGTTCGCGATACCAGCAAGGACCGATCGTTCGTGTCCTTCCACATCTATCTTGATGAGATCCCACTCGGAGGAGTAGTGACTGTTAATCCAGTCTCCCGTTACCAACCGCACAGGCGTCGATCGGACGTCTGAGTCATGTGCGTTCCAGACCGATCGAGATGCGTTGGCCGGCTCCAGGGACCCCTGGCCGCTACGCCCAGGCAGGTAGTGCAGGTGTGCTGTTCCCGAATGGTCACTGACGCCTGCGTCGACCACTTCCCATGCTGGGAATTGAGCCGCATTCTTTGCGAGTATTGGAACGGTCGAGGGATTCGGCTCAAAAGAGACGACTCGTAGTTGAGGATCGAGAGCCAGCATGCCCACCGTAAACTGACCCACATTCGCACCGATGTCGAGAATGTTGCGGATCGGTCGGCTGGAAGGTTCGTTAAGCGCATCCACTACAGAAATCGCCAGCCGCTGGTGAACGTGCATGAGTATGGGCTCGAAGCGCGTCTCGTAGTGCAACCGAGAGGAACCCCACGGGGTGCGACCACTTCCTCGGATCACGTTGGCCCACCGTCGAGGCAGGGACAAGATCGCTGGCCTACGAATTGCTCGTGGGTAGGAAAGCGTTCCCGCTTCCAGCCTGACCAGCAGCGTCACACGAGATGCGAGATCCGCCAGCATGATGCCGCCCTCTTCAGGAGTGGATGGGGCAAACCATCAGGTCAGCCCCAGTAGTTGCGCTTGTTGATCGAAGCTGGGAACAGCGCGGCGAACCTCATCGAATGAACCGGAAGCAACCAACCTTCCCCCTTCTAGGTACAACACGAGTTCGCAGTGCCGCACGGTGGCCAGGCGATGGGCGATCACGATCGTTGTCACCTCACCGCTGATCTCATCGATCGTGGCTGTGATGTCGCGTTCCGTTTGGGCATCCAGAGCGCTGGTTGCTTCATCCATCACCAGCAGCCGTGGTCGGGTGTAAAGAGCCCGAGCGATTCCTAACCGCTGGCGCTGCCCACCGCTGAGCTTCACGCCATTCTCACCCACCACGGTGTCCAGACCTTCCCGATACTCATGCAAAAAATCGGCAAGATGTGCTCGCTGCAAAGCAGCCCAGACATCCTCGTCGTTTATCTCGTCATTTGGGAAGCCCAGCGCTACATTTTCCCGAACCGTGCCGCTCAACACAGCAACGTCCTGAGGAACATAGGCAATCGACCCCGACCACATCGCCACGGCTTGCTCGGGCGGGTGACCAGAAACGTGCGCACTTCCGCTGGTAGGTCGGATGACACCCAGCATCACATCGGCAAGTGTGGACTTGCCGGCTCCGGTGGTTCCGACGATCGCTACGGACTGACCGGGATTAACGGTCACGGACACATCCTCGAGAGCAGGTTCGAGAGTGTCCGGATAGATCAACGTGACACGCTCGAGCGCAACAGTTGGATCGAAGGATTCACGTGTGCGTGCTGCGGTGGACGATGCAGTTGCAGTCGGTGATTGGTGCAATGATTCAAGATCCTCGACGAGCGCGAAGAGTTCGGTGGATACTCCCTCTGCATTTCTCAGTTGCGTGAAGGCCCCCTGGAGTCGAAGCAGGGACGGAAATATTCTCGTTGCCACCAGTAGAAACACCGTCAACGCGAGGACGGCAGCTTCGAGGGAGCGGGTACTAGCAAGTATCGCGACAAGGCCACCGGCACCAAGAACAAGCGCGCCCTCGAAGACGTACTTGCCTGCCTGACCGAGAATGAACGTATCGGCCAAGACTGACGCCGCCTTCCACCGCAGCACCTGGAATCGCTTGACGAACAAGTGACGTCGATTCGCCACTACGAGTTCCCGGTAAGCGCGGACGGAGTGCTGCAACTCGGTCATGCTGCCGATATCCGCGTCGGCGAGCTCGCTACCGAGACGGACCGCCCATCGGCCTATGACGATTTGGAGTACTACGGCGACGAGCCCAAAAAACACGACGGTGAAAGCGGCCACGAGTGGATCGACGAAGGCCAGCCCTGCTAAGAGCAGGATTGCCAGTGAAGCCTCGGCCAGAATCACGCTGAGGGGGCCCAAGGTATTGACGGTGGCCGCGTTGGCACCGGCCGTGAGTGCTTGTGTCATCTTCTGGCTGGCACGCCTTTGCACGTCTAACAGCGAAAGCGATAGAACTCTGTCCGCTAGATGGCTTGAGACGATCGCAGATCTGTTGGCTAGGAAGCGGTAGGTGCGCCTCGTGAGGTACAAGCTCGCAAGTGATTTGGTGATGAGCAGCACTCCAGCTATGGCGGCGAACACAACGATCCCATTCGTGGAGTTGGGAACGAGATCACCGAGTAGCCCAGAGATGCCGGATCCCTGCGATCCCAGCGCTGTCGCGGATGCACCGGCCACCAGGAGACCGATGAGCAAAACAGCGGCAAGATCCAAGCCCGAGGTAAGCATTTGGGCCACCACAGCTAGCCAGTAGAGACGCCGGCTGCGCTGATCCAGAAGACCGAGGGATCGCCGGACCAGGAAAAGAGAACGCGGTGCTCTCACGGGCGCCCAGAGGAAGTGTGCGAAGCGATGGATGCGAGGTACTCCCCGTAACCACTCTTGCGCAGGGGTTCGGCAAGGGCCAGTAAATCCGAATTGGTGATCCAGCCGTTGCGCCAGGCGATCTCCTCGACGCAGCCGATCTTGGTTCCGGTGCGATCTTCCATGACGCGCACGAACTCTCCTGCATCTTGCAGAGAGCGAAAGGTTCCCGTATCCAACCAAGCGGTGCCTCGTTCGAGGACTGTCACGGTGAGTTGACCGGCATTGAGGTAGTGCTCGTTGATGGTTGTGATCTCTAGCTCACCGCGCGCAGATGGCTCAATGTGCTTTGCGACCTCCACAACGGAAGAGTCGTAGAAGTACAACCCTGGAACAGCGAAGTTGCTTTTCGGCTTGGCGGGCTTCTCTTCGATCGATAGAGCCACACCACGGGTGTCGAACTCCACCACGCCGTACTCGGTCGGGTTAGCCACCTCATAAGCGAAAACATGCCCCCCGGAGATGTCCGTCAACTCCGACAGTCTGCGTCCAAGCCTGGGGCCGTAGAAGAGGTTGTCCCCCAGAACGAGCGCAGCTGAATCACCAGCGAGAAAATCCTCGGCTATCAAGAAGGCCTGTGCTAGACCCTCCGGGCGTGGCTGAACGGCGTAGTTGATACGCGTCCCCCAAGCGGAGCCGTCACCCAGCAGTTTTGCGAAGGCATCGGAGTCTTCGGGTGTCGTGATGATCAGCACTTCGCGCAAGCCCGCTGCCATCAGCGTTGCCAGTGGGTAGTGGATCATCGGCTTGTCGTACACGGGCAGCAATTGTTTGCTCACGCCTTTGGTGATCGGCCACAGACGTGATCCGGTGCCACCCGCCAAGATGATTCCTTTCACGCGACGAACTGTATCCCGGACGTTGGATGAGGATCGAGTCGCAGACAGGCGCATTTCGGTACCCGGAAGGGCTTCCCTATTCTTCTTCGCTATACGTAGAGGGGGTTCGCGTGCTGGAGGCATGGGACAGAGGTGTGAGGGCCCTTGATGGCCTTGGTTACTGGCTACTGCGGATTCCTATGTGGCTGTTTGTGTCCTTTGTGGGAGCAGTTGGCGTAGCGAAAGCCACCTTCATCTGGAAGACACCTAATGTTGAGGGTGCTGCTCCAGTGTTTCCCCAGGCCACCTCGAGCTCGGACATGCTGGTTGGCATAGGTGTTGTCAGATTGGTCCAGGGCAACAGCTGGGGTTACTTCATAGTGACGATGGTCGCGCTGGTCGCTGCGCTGGTCATTGTCTGGAGAGCTGGCCGCCCATCCGACGGGTCTCGTGTGACCGATCGAATCCGTCTAATACTCGCAATCGCGTGGCCGTTCCTCATGGCGAACTTAGCGTGGTTCGGTCATGGCTCCGAATTCCTGGTGCTCTTCGTCGCCATGGCCGTCCTCCTGCGAAGTCCTTTGCTCTGGGTTCTTGGAACTGTGGGCGCCTCTTTGACTCACCCCACGCAGGCCTTCGCTACTTTCGTCGGACTACTGGTCTTGACGTGGGCACCGGAGTTCCGAGCACTCCGCCTGCGTGCGGTTGTCGGAACGAGCATGGGTGCTATCTCGACCGTCGGCTTTTCGATATGGATGTCTGCTGCGGGAGTGCCGTCCCGCATCGACAACGCGCTTGAGGTCTTACTCGGCTCCATTCTGAATGCCCTGCGTCACGGCATCTTGGGGCTCTATTCCGGATGGGGAGTCTGGTGGGTCGTTGTACTGGCTGCCTTCGTGTTGGTGGGAAGGCGGGGAAAGGTTGCAATCATCGTCTCAGGGATCGTCTTTCCAGTGATCGGAACGATGGTTGGGTGGGACGGAACCCGTAACTTCGTTGCAGTCGCCGGCGCCACGGGTCTGGCATTCATCTGGCTGCTGGTGAAACGCGATCAGGAAGTTATAGACATACCGAAGCCGCGCGCCGATGCAATTCGTTGCAGAGTCCTGGGCATCATCGCCATCGCTTTCCTCGTGCTACCGAATGTCGTCATCTTGATGGTGGGCGATGGAGTGCCACGACCCGGATGGATGTGGGTTGGCCTATTTGAGAACTACCTTCTACCTCGTTTCGGTTAGTCTCTTGCCATCTCGCGGTTTAGGTGACTGTCCCGACTACTTGGTCCGGCTCAGCAGATAGTTAGTAACCACCCGTCTGACAGTACGCAGCGCGTGAGGGGGTGATTGGCGCAACTCTCGTGGAAATAGGCGCAGCCGGTTGGTCACCATGGCGTTCAATCGCTCGCGTGAATGATGAGTGACGTGCACATCACGACCGAGAATGCGCCGCACGCGAGTGTCGCCGATCTCGTGAACGATCTCGAGTGCATGGAGTGCTGTGACCTGGTAACCGTTCTCGCGTAGGCGCAAACAGGCCTTAGCGTCTATGGCGTCCATTCCTAGGGATTCGCTGAAGCCGCCTACCGAAGTCATGGCCTGTACGTGCCACAGAGTTCCGGACTGTATGAGTTCAGGGACATCCATCACTTCCCTACTCGGATCGCCGATTAAATCGATCTCATGTCCGTCCACGTTGATACGAGCCGCCCCAAAAGCTCCGATGTGAAGATGCCGAACCACGTCTGAGTTAAGGAATTTCACAGCGTCACCGATGTAGTGCTCCGCCATGGTGGTGTCCTGATCCACGGTGAGCAGCCACGCGGCCCCATGCTCGCGAGCGAACTCCAGTCCGAGATTGAGAGAACGAGCTATGCCCGATCGGTCTGGCATGCGGAGGACCCTTGCGCCAAGTTCGCTAGCGCTGAGAAGGGTTGGATCAGACGTACAAGGACTGCAGTCGTCAACGATGAGAGTGGGGCATGCCTGGCTTAGTTGATTCAGAAGTGGAAGTGCTGACGAGGTGACAACGTAGGTCGGGACTATTGCCACCAGTGTGTGGTCTGCTTGGGCTCCACTTCCCGGCTGGCTTCGTTGATGTGAAACGTCAGTAGTACTCATAGTCGAGCCGAAAGGTAGTTTTCGACGAGGCCAACCCAGTAGGCGCCGGGTACGGGAACACCCTCACCCGGCATCATGAAGCTCAGATTAGGCAAGATGAAAAATAGGGTGGCCCAGACACCTAGGGCCAGGTAGCCCGTCCTACTTTCCGCCTCTGGTGGAGTCCCGGACGCGGGTTGCTCTCGACTTTCACGTGTGAGCAATAGCCACAGCGAGGCAATGCCGATCGCCAGTGCCGTACCAGCGAATACTCGTGTGTAGTTGTCCGTGATGAAGGCGAAGGATCCGGGTACTACTACTGCGGCTAGGAAATAGATCAAGCGAGATCGGCCTCGGAGCATTGCCAGGACGATGAATATGAGAATCCACCACAGTCCCCACCACGTGTAGACGCCCAGGATCGAATACCGAAGAGAGAACCGAACGGAAAGAACGAAATTCTCCACTAATGACGGAAATCGACCGCTCAACTCGGACGCCTGTATCCAGATTCCGCTTCCGACGGTGACAACCAGACCCGCAGCGGAGCCCATGAGTGCTCGGCTGCGAAAAAAACGAAATTCCGGCAGGAGACTCACAAACAGGAGCAGCGAAAAAGCCACGAAGCTTTGTTCCGGGTGAGTTGCCGTGGCACCCACAACACCTGCGATGCGAATCCATAGCCGGGGTCCGAGGAGCCCCAGAACCAGGAAAAATGGCAGGTACGCAGTTCCGTTACCAAGCCAGGGCAACACGGTGTGGACTCCGGGCCATGTGAGGCCCAGGAGGATCAGTAGCCGTTGATCGAGTGGGTTTCGTACGTACGGCCACATGAGAAGTACCAGAGCGATGGTCGCGGAGAGGAGAGCAAGAGTCTCAGCAATGAGAAGGAGCGGCCCTAGCAGTAGACCGAACTGCTGAAAAAATCCGTGGAGGCCGATGGGAATGAAGTTCGAAGATAGTGATGACGCTGGTGTCGGAAAGGCCGCGACCTCCGGATAGAAGAAAGATCCGCGCCAAAACAGCGTGGTCTTGAGGAGCGCGACTCCAACAGCAAGGAAGAGGAAGTGGCGCAGGCGCATGCTTGCCAGCCAGGAACCCAGACCAGTTAAGGCGGGGAGCAGTACGCTTGCGGCCGAACTCACCCCGCTAGCCTACGAGGGCCATTGGCTGGTTCGTGTCTGCGATGAAAGGATTTCTGTGACCGATACGTCTCGAGCCTTGATCACAGGAGTGACGGGCCAAGATGGCTCGTACATGGCTCAGCAATTGCTGGAAAAGGGCTATGAGGTCCACGGGCTGGTTCGCCGTTCAAGCACTTTCAATCGCTCCCGCATCGACCATCTCCACCACGATGAGCACCTTCCAGGTCGGAACCTTCATCTGCACTACGGAGATGTCACCGATGCTGCTCGCATGCATCAACTCGTGGCTGAGTTGCGGCCGCAAGAGATCTACAACCTTGCTGCCCAATCGCACGTGCGAGTCTCCTTCGATGAGCCCTTGTACACAGCAAATGCGACAGGCCTTTCCACCCTGAATCTCTTGGAAGCGATTCGCAGTGTGGATACGGGTATCCGCTTCTATCAAGCGTCAACCAGCGAGATGTTCGGGGCATCTCCTCCTCCGCAGAACGAAGACACTCCCTTCTACCCACGGAGTCCATACGGAGCCGCGAAGGTCTACAGCTACTGGATCACTCGGAACTATCGCGAGGCATACGACCTCTTCGCCGTGAATGGGCAGCTTTTCAACCACGAATCACCGCGTCGGGGTGAGACATTCGTGACACGGAAGATCACGCTTGCCGTAGCGAACATCGTCAAGGGCAATCAGAAGGAACTGTGGATGGGCAATCTGGATTCCATCCGCGACTGGGGGTACGCACCGGAGTACACCGATGGCATGTGGCGGATGCTCCAGGCAGACGAGCCCGAAGACTTCGTCCTCGCAACCGGCACCGCGTACACCATCAAGGACTTCCTCACCTTCGCCTTTGGGCACGTAGGCCTGAATTGGGAGGACTACGTCAAGTTCGACCCGAAGTTCCTGCGTCCCACGGAGGTGGACGAGTTGATCGGTGATGCTTCGAAAGCGAAGTACAAACTGGGATGGCAAGCGTCTGTCTTGCCGGAGCAGCTCGCGAAGATCATGGTCGATGCGGACATCGCTCGGCTCGAGGGTGCGCCCGAGGGCCAGTTCTAGTCAGGCCTGATGCGCGCCCTGATAACCGGCGCTGCCGGTCAAGACGGCACCCTCCTTGCCACCATGCTTGCCCGTCAAGGGGTGGACGTGATCGGGCTGGTGAAGCCCGGTACCGAGTTCTCCCGGCTGCAGAGGTACGTGCCGTCTATCGAGATACGTGCCGTAGACATGTCGGATATCGATGCATTGCATGCACTGGTTCGCGATGAACGGCCAACCCATGTGTGGAACTTCGGAGGCTTCACCGCGCCCGCGGAGTCCTGGGACAACGAGGAAGAGGTATTCCGTATCAATGCCGACGCTGTCGAGGCCCTTCTTGCCGCCGCCTCTTCGCTAACTGAGCCGGCGCGGTTCTTCCAAGCATCAAGTTCGCACATCTTCGAAGGAACGGACAGGTCCCCACAGGATGAGACCTTCGACCTCTCGCCGGCCAGCCCGTATGCCCGATCGAAAGCTGAAGCATTAAGGGCAGTTCGCAAGTATCGAGATGAGCACGGACTCTTTGCACTCTCTGCTGTGCTCTACAACCACGAATCGCCCCTGCGTGGTGACAACTTTGTTACTCGCAAGATCAGTAAGGCCGTGGCGCGAATTGCAGCCGCGCGACAGGACACGCTGCATCTAGGAGATATCGAGGTAGCCCGCGACTGGGGTTGGGCGCCGGACTACGTGCGCGGGATGCTGCTGATGCTCACGGCCGATTCCCCTAGGGACTTTGTTCTGGCTACAGGCATCTCGCATCGGCTGTCCTTCTTTGTGAAGCAAGCCTTCGCCGCCGCCGGGATATCCGACTGGCAGTCACACGTGGTGGCGAGTGAGTCTGATCGTCCGTTGGACACGAACAAGATGGTGGGCAACCCGCGAGCCGCCTATGTGGAACTGGGTTGGCGCCACACCGTCGATTTCGATGGCATCGCCAGGCGCATGGTTCAGCACGACATCGCCGAGTTGGCTAAGCCCGACCTGTTGTGGACGGACTTCTGAACTGTCACCCGTACGCTGAGCGTGTGGATACGAGTGTCTCGAACGGTGACGTTTCGAGAGCTCGCCCATCGACCGACATGGTGCCTCCAGCGGAAGACACCACCTATGTGGAAAGCCTTCGCGCCTCACTAGAACAGACTGAAGCGCCAGTTGTCGCCAGTGCTTCGTTGGTAAGCAAGGTCATCCGACGAGCGAAACACCTGGCGCGACGCTCACTGCAGTTCATGCCCACTGCTATCCGTGAGCGCGTAGTCCGCAAACGTCACCTCGACCACGTGACAGCCAACATGGTGGCCCTGACCGATCCGGCACTCATGGGAAATCCACCTACAGATCACGTCGGTTGGCTCTCGCAGGACCAACCAAGACCCCCCGTGCCACCGGGACTTGGGTTAGAACGGCCGAACGCTGACGTGATCGATGAGGTGCGAGAGTGGCTGAGGTCGCATCCCTGGGATAGCGATGAACTCCTCAACTCACGCATGGACAACCACGGAGACGAAGTTGGACGGGTGCGAGCGGCGTTGCGCACTCGAGTTCGGCTAGCTCATCCACCTGGGCAGGTGCACCTAGCGAGTGGGAATCGGGTGGCCTTCGATGCGCGGGCACTGCAGTCAGCCGCCTTCGGAACACGTGGAATCGGTCGTTTCGCGCGTGCAGCCCTAATGAGCCTGCGTGAAGCGGTGGGCGACGATTCCGTCACTTTGATCATCGATCGAGGACTTCATGCCCTACCTCCTGATCTGGCTGGGAATTGTCAGCAGGTCACGTCCGTCGGGAGAAACGAGGTTGCGTCTTTCGGTGCGGTCATATCCCCGTCCCCGATGACCCACAGCCCGTCTCCAATCGTTCACCTGCTGCACTCCACCGCCCGCCGTATCGCAATCGTCTTCGACTTCATTCCCCTGCACTTGCCCACGCTGTACATGCCGCACGTAGCCGCACGAACTGAGTACGCAGCCTCCCTGGACGCGCTGAGCTTCTATGACGAGTACGTGTGCATCTCAGCGCTGGTGCAAAGCGAGCTGCCACAAGTCACGGCTCGGAACTCAGAGTCCGCGGTGGTGGCTTGGCCTCGTGACGTGCTCGTGGCTGGAGAGCAGTTGGCTGCGAGCGACGTGGATCGATACGGCCCCATCGTCTTGATGACCGGCGATGACCCGCGCAAGAACACCTTCGGCGGGCTTGCTGGGATCGCGGCTGCCACCAGTCACGAACGTGAGCGAAACGTGGTGGTCCTCGGCATGGCTGGCCAAGATACCCGCGTGCACCACTGGTCCATCGCGGCGGCAATGCGGCCAGGCGAAGCCACGACCGCCGGCAGAATCAGCGATGCCAAACTAAGTCAGCTTCTCGGTAGCGCCTCGTGCGTTGTGGTGCCGAGTTTCGACGAAGGCTTATCGCTCCCGGTCATCGAGGCACTCCGATCCGGCACTCCGGTGGTTGCGAGTGATATTCCCTCTCATCGGGAATTGATTGGTTCCGGGAATTTCCTATGCAATCCGGCTAGCCCGCGGAGCATCGCAGAAGCGGTGGCACATGTTCGTGGGCGATCCGCTGTGGTCTCCGGGCAGCAAAGGCAATTGGCTCGTCACAAGCATGCTGTTCTCGAAGATGTGATGGCCGAGAAAGTCGGGTTCTTGCGTTCCCGGAAACCTGTAGACATCACCCCTGCCTCGAAATCCCAAAGTTCCCGAATATCGGTCGGGGTCGCTACACCGTGGAGTCCGCAGCGAACAGGGGTAGCCGACTATTCATTCGCGGTACTCAGTGCTTTGGCGCGCCACGTGGACCTCACTGTGTACACCACCGCAGACGCTGTCGTGGAGCCAGTGAGTTCATCGGGCCCAGTGATCGAAGTTCGATCAGTGGAAGAGGTATTCGACGATCCGGAATCCACAGCAAGCCGGCACGATGCGTTCATCTCGGTAGTAGGCAACAGCCATTTCCACCTTCCCTTTGTTGAACTCCTCGATTACATCGATGCCACGGTCGTAGCGCACGACACCCGGATGATCGAGTTCTACCTAGCCCTACGGGGTCGCGGTGGTGCCGAGCACCTCATGCTGATGACCACCGATCATGATGCCCCGAAGTCGATCGAACCTTCCTTGGATGACCAGATCGGCGACATGCGCCTGCTGCAGAACGCAGGGTTCTGGGAAGTAGCCCGGCGCGCTGAATCTCTAGCGCTGCATTCCCCGAGCGCTGCACCGCGAATCGAACGAGAAACCGGTTCACGCGTGCATGTGTTGCCGTTCGCAAACTACCGCGCACCCTCCACCCCCTCGATTACCCCTGATGATCGCCTTCGTGCGCGACGTGAACTGGGGTTAGACGACTACCCAGCTGGAACGATCCATCTCGGCTCATTCGGGTACGTCGATACCCGCACCAAGTTGACCGACATCGTTGTGGAAGCCGCCGCCTGGCTCACCCAATGGGGCCACTCGGTTGCGCTGCACTTCGTCGGATCGGCCACTGCGCAACAGGTGGAAGAACTGAGTACTCGAGCCGAGGCCGCGGGGCTCACGGGGTTCCAGATCACCGGCTACACCAGCGAAGAACAGTTCCGGCAGTGGCTACTGGCGGTCGATCTCGGCGTGCAGCTGCGCATCAGTCCACTACTGGGAGTGAGTGGTCCACTGAGCGACATGGCGGCTGTTGGCACCCCCGCCGTGGCTAGCAGAGGATTGTGCGTCGATGTGGACCCGCCCGCTTTCGTCACACGTCTCCCTAATGCCGTGAGCCCCGTGATGGTGGCTGAGGCGATCGAGGAGGCCTTGCGGAGCCCAATGCCCAGCGAGGAGCGTGAACGACTGCGCCTGGAGTATCTAGAAGAGAAATCGCCCGAGCGCTACGCCCAGGCCCTTCTAAGGCTCCTGGAGGCACACCCGTGACCGGATCACGCGGACGCACCCTGGCCATCGTTCAGGCTCGCACCAGTTCCACGAGGCTGCCGGGCAAGGTGCTGAAGCCCCTCGCCGGGGCGCCGATGATCCTTCGCCAACTGGAGCGCGTTTCACGAGCACACTCTCTTGATGGCGTGGTTGTTGCCACATCGGATGACCCGTCAGATGACGATCTCGCCGCGGTCCTGACGAATGCTGGCTATGCCATCGTGCGGGGCTCATTAGAGGACGTCTTGGCGCGCTTCACTGTGGTCGTAGATCGATACGAGCCGGACGTGGTGGTCCGCATCACGGCGGATTGCCCTTTGATAAGCCCATCGGTGATCGATCTCGTGGTGGGAAGGTTTCACTCCACGACCGCGGACTACGTCTCCAACACCCTGCAACCGACTTACCCCGATGGTCTAGACGTGGAGGTGATGACGGCGAAAGCCCTACGTCAAGTGGCTAGCGCTTCGTCGGATTTACATGAGCGAGAACACGTGACCTTGGGCATCTATCGACGCCCCGAGCACTTCAGCGTCGAAAATGTTGTCGATCCCTCTGGAGACGACAACTCGAGTATGCGCTGGACCGTCGATGATCCTGCCGATTATACGTTCGTTTCCTCCATCTACGAACACCTATACCCGGACTACTTCGAGTATGAAGATGTTCTCGAACTGTTACAGACCCTGCCTGAATTGAATCGAACTGATGCGAGCTTACCTCGTAACGCCGCGCTCGAGGACCTCGACACTGGCGCTATGCGAAATCCGAGAGCGCAGGATCGGCAGTGATCACCATCGGTGTGGATATCGAGCAGTTCGTTGCTGATCCATACGGATCGGGAATCCAGCGCGTATTGCAGTACTTAGCACGGGAATGGCCGGAGGATCTTGCGGTAGGCAGTTTTGTGATCCCGCGAGGAGTCGAATTCCTGCTGCTCAATCCGACTCAAGCGGCAGGACTGATCGGTATCGCTTTCGCACCTCACAGGAGTGAGGATCTGCGGATAGACGTAGGTGCTCACATCAACACTTTGCTGCCTGAGGTGGACGTTGTAGGGAGAGCTGAGCTCGAGTCGAGAGTAGATGCGTGGCTCTTGCCGGAAGTTTCCTATTTGCCATCGGTGCTTGCCCGGTTCGAGTCGATGAGCGCGCTGATGCCAACTGCCATGATCGGTTACGACGCACTTCCCATGACAGAGCCGGCCAACTACCGATTCCCTCCCGGTGTAGCTGCTAATGCAAGTGAGTACTTTCGGCTGCTCGCTACGACGAATGTTCTTGTGTGCATCTCGGATTACTCGATGCGAACGATCGCAGATCGATTGCGCCGCAGTTCGCTCCTGCATTCCTCGGTCGCCCATCCCGGTGGCGACCATGTGCCCGTCGAGCAAGGACGAAGTCCGCAGAGCGCTGGGCCGGTGCACTTCCTTCGCGTAGGGACCATGGAAGCCCGAAAGAGGCCCCTGGAGATCGCTCGAGGCTTCCTGCAAGCCCGCGAGGCGGGACTTGATCTTCGGCTTACGTACGTGGGTGCTCGCTCGTCGTCGTACGAGTGGATGAACAAGGAACTCGAGGAGCTTGAAAGCCGAGAGCTCGGCTTCGCATGGATGACTCGAGCCAGCGACGACGATCTCGTATCGATCATGAGCCAGTGCGATGCCTTCTTGTCCTTCGGGACCGAGGGGTATGGCATTCCAGTTCTGGAATCGATCAGGCGAGGCACACCCGTGCTCTTCGGTGGAATCCAGCCGGCAGCTGAACTCGTCAAGGGTCTCGGGGCCATCGATTGCGGAGAGCCAACGCAGGAGAACATCCGAGCTGCATTCGAGAATTACGCCGATCAGATTGCGATCGAAGAAGTCCGACAAATGGTGGACCCCGATGCGGTTCCAACCTGGGCAGATTTCGCTCGGGCCGTGGTGCAACCCGTTGTTACAGGTTCGTGAGGAACTCCTGTAACTGGTGCATGTTGCGGTTCCAGTCAGCTCGCTCTCGGACCTGCGCCAACGCGGCTTGCTTTACGGAGTCACCGTTGTCCAAAGCTCGTTGAATTGCGTCAGCAAGGGCAGCTGCGTCACCCACAGGAAACATGAACCCTGTGACTCCTTCTTCTACCCAGCCCGCATTGCCGGAGTTTGCCGAAGCGGCCACCGGCGCGCCACACGCCATTGCTTGCAGCAAGGTAACGGAGGTCCCATCAACTCGTGAAGCCGTCACATACACACTCGATCTGCGTAGTAGTGCAGGAACCTCGTCTTCGGTGACCGTGGGGACGAACGTGGCATCAATACCGAGGGTGCGCGCCCGGTCCTGCAACTGCGATGTCAAGGATCCGGAGTTTCCTACAACCAGTCGCGCATCCGTATCGACCATTGCAAACGCTTCGATGATGTCTGCGACTCGATACAACTCCTCATGCGCCCTGAGTGACAGTACGACCCGTTCCGAGTGCGCAATACCAAAAGGCGAAAGGTCAGCAGTACCAGCGCCTGCATTCATTGCATCGATATCGACTCCCCAAGGGATCAGGAGTATCTTGCGTGCACCGTGGTCTTCGGCTATCTGTCGGTTTGCCGTGGAATCCACGATGACCGCTGTGAAGCGCTCCAGATCCAACTGCTCGGTGTCGGCATCCTGAATGTCGAAACCCCACGAAAGAAGCACCACCGCACCTGCCTGTTTTGCCACCCGGCGTGCCAATTCCAGTGGCCCGGCAATCACGAAATCCACTCGGCTTCCCTCAGAAGCAACATGGCCTTCGAAGCCTGTGTCCGAAGCAAAATCGACTCGTGAGATCTCAACAACATCGATTCCGATGCCCCGCAGGGCCGTTACCCACCGTGCGTCGTGGACTCCCCGTGTCATCGAGGCGTAAATGCAGCGAGTCATGGCCTGGGATCGCAGCGCTTCGCTAGCACGTTGGCGAGGCGCTAGAGGTGGTAACGATGATCGGAAACATTGCCGCGAGTGTCGAGGAAACGATTCGCCTTCCCGGCAAGCAGGTCAGGGTCGAAAGCAGAATGCACTTGGAGTAGCACTACGCAGTCAAAGTCACCGATGGCTACGTCAAGATCTTCTACCGGAGCGACCGGCCTCCCGTCAACAACAAAACTATCGACGAAAGGGTCGTGGTACGTCAGGTTCGCGCCCTTGGCAGCCAGACTCTTGGCGACTGCGTAGGCCGGTGACTCGCGAGTATCGGCGATGTCGGCCTTGTAGCTCACGCCTAGGAGCAGTATCGATGAGCCGCGTAGCGACACACCGTCTGCATTCAACATGTCCTGCACGCGACTGACAACATAGGCAGGCATCTGCGCATTGATCTCCTGAGCAAGTTCAACCAGACGGAATGCATAGCCAGTCTGAGCGCGGACAAAGTGCGAGAGGTAGTTGGGATCAATCGGAATGCAATGACCGCCCACGCCCGGGCCTGGATAGAAGGCTTGAAATCCGAAAGGTTTCGATGATGCAGCATTGATGACATCCCACAAATTGATGTCGAGGTCGTTGCTGAACCGCAGCATCTCGTTCACGAGTGCGATATTCACGTGGCGGTATGTGTTCTCCAGCAGTTTCGCCATTTCGGCCTCGCGTAGCCCTTGAGTCAACACCACCTCGCACACGAAAGGTTCGTAAAAGGCGGCAGCTGCATCCCGGCACGCGGGAGTGAGCCCACCCACCACTTTGGGTGTATTCGCGATTGTGTACGACGGATTCCCCGGGTCGATGCGTTCGGGCGAGAACGCGAGGTGGAAATCCTCACCGGCCTTGAGTCCGGAGTGCTCGAGGATCGGCAACAAGATGGAGTCGGTGGTTCCGGGATACGTTGTTGACTCCAAAATGACGAGGTCACCCGGACTCAGGTTCGATGCGACGACCTCAGCCGCCTGCCGAACGGCGGTCAGGTCTGGGCCTCCCGTTTCACTCAATGGTGTCGGAACGCAGATCACGTAAATGGATGCTCTCGCGAGATCACGGGGCGCATCGGTCGCGGTGAATCCCTTTTCAATCATGGCTGAGATCTGAGCCTGGGTTATGTCCTGGATGTGTGATCTACCGCTGTTCAGCCCGGAGGGTACGGACACATCGACATCGAAACCCACAACTGCGAAATGCTGCGAAGCTGCCTCTGCGAGCGGTAAACCTACGTACCCAAGCCCCAATATCGCGACTGTGGGCGAGGATTTTCGAGGCACGCGCGGATTGTGCCATGTCGGTAACTGTTCGTGCACGTCCCCTAGTCTTAGGGGTTTGAGGGGAATGTTTGTGAGGGAACGCAAGGTTCTTTGACTCGGAGATGAGCGCATCATATGAGCCCTGAAACGCGATGCTGACGGTTGTTGTTCCCGCCTACCAAGAGGAACGTACCGTGGCGCGCAGTCTGACGAGGCTTCACGGCGTTTTGGCCGAGGCGTATGGTCGCGATTTCGCTATTTTGGTTGTGAATGACGGCAGCACTGATGGCACGTCACGCGCAGTCCGCCAGTTGGCACTTACCCAAACTGAGATCGTGGATTTCGAAAGAAACCGTGGCAAGGGATCAGCTCTGAGACATGGTCTTCTGGAGGCTGGGGGTGACGTCGTGGCCCAGATTGATGCCGATTTGGATCTCCACCCGCAACCGCTCATCCCCCTGATTGATGCGGTTCTTAACGGTCAGTGCGATCTCGCCATCGGGTCGAAGACTCACCCGGAGTCGATAGTCAGCTACCCAACGATTCGAACAATCCAGAGCCGCACGTACCAGGCGATCCTTCGAGCAGCTTTCGATCTGAATGTCTCCGATACGCAGACGGGGATGAAGGCATTCAGCCGGAAGGCTCTTGACGTGGTGCTCCCGCACGTTCAGGAGTCAGGGTTTGCATTTGACCTTGAATTTCTCGTTGTGGCACGCAGCGCAGGCTTGATAATTCACGAAGGTCCGGTCGAGCTTGACTACCAGTTCACGAGCACGTTGTCGCCCCTCGCAGCGGTTTCAGTTCTGCGAGAC
>Ga0209953_1000256_pt1 | contig 20547 bp, 17 predicted proteins | sample SalPonred_H2O_MG_FD_185713 | JGI IMG/M metagenome (GOLD analysis project Ga0209953, IMG submission 185713) | Salt pond water microbial communities from South San Francisco under conditions of wetland restoration - Salt Pond MetaG... | ecosystem: Environmental > Aquatic > Non-marine Saline and...
CGCGGCGGCATCCAACCCCGACGTTGTATCAGCAGGCTACACGGCACCCTCAGCAGGCGCTGCGGCAGCTATCTCTATCGGTGGCAGCTATACCGGGGCGGACACGCTCACGGTTTACGGGGTGACGGGCACTGAACCCATCACGGTCACGGAGGCGCAACTCATCGCCGGGTCCGGTGGCACGAATACGTCCGAGTTCTTTTCGGTGTCCAGCTTTGACTTTGCCGATGGATCGTTTGACCTCACGGGGCTTTCGGATGAGACGGCAGATGCTGTCGTGTTCGTCGTGGTGGAAGATACCAACGGCGGGTCCAGCGGCCTCATCACGTCTGTGACTGGCATTACCGGCCTGGATTTCACCGCACCCACGTTTTCGTCGGCGGAAGTTGGGGACGTGGACGCGGACACAGTGCGCGTCACGATGGACAGCGCGCTCTACGGCTCCACGGTTGCGGGCGACTGGTCGCTTACCGGCAACACGATCAGCGCCGTCAGCTTCACGGATGGCAACAGCTACGTGGACCTTACCCTCGGCACGACAGCGGGCACTGGTGACGACTACACGGGTGACCTGTCCTTCAGCGGCTCCAACTTGACGGACGTGGCTGAAAACGCCCTTGCGTCGTTCTCGGGCGAGGATGTGACGAACAACGTTCCCAGCGCGACGATGCCTGCGTTTGAAGCGTCCTACACCCCGACACAGGCCAGCAACGTCTACACGCAATCCAGTCTTGCGCTGGGTGCCGGTGAGTTTGTTGTCGGCATTGCCTACCAATCAGGCGGCTCGGGCCAGACGGTCACAAGCATGGTGATCGACGGCCAGACGGTTTCGGCGGAAGTCGCGGCGAATGACTTGAATGCTTCGGGCGTGGCGCTTTACCGGGTCACGACCACAAACGCCTCTTGGGATATTGTTCTGACCATGAGCGGTGCTCTTGCAAACGGGGTGCAGTTCTACGTTTGGGGTGCAGGCTCCAACACCGCCGTTGTGGCGACGAACAGTTCCAGCGGTATTGACGACCTTGATCCGCCGATCAACCAAAACATCAACACTGAAACTGGGGGCAAGGTCATTGGTGTAGTCTCTGTTCTGTCCAACGCGACTTATGACAATCTGACCGGCGTGGCGCTAGTAGAGCCAGCGACGGATGTTGATAACTTTGATAATGTAGCCGCTTTTGAGGCTGACGTTGTTACAGGTGAAACACCCCGCACTGTAAGCATCGGCGGAACGGGCGGCATTCGCCACGCAATCGCAGTCTTGTCTTTGGGAGCAGCACCATGAGCTTAAAAATTACTAGTAGTATTGCCGGACCGGCGTCGAACCCTACCGACGTTCCAGACGCCTTCACGTCAGGTCAGTGGTCTGTTGCAGATGCTCAAAGCGGCGGCGATGCAGTCGTGACGGTGACAGAGTTGCCGACAATCAATGCCGCGTGGATCGACGTTCTTCAATACGACCTCGACGGGGCTGGAAGTTGGACGCCCATTCCAGGCTCAAGCGGTTCGAACGCCACCGGCGATTTCACCCTGTCCGGTGTGTTCACCGATGGCGTTGCTACGGACATTCGGATTCGCGTTGTGAACAGCGACGGGCCATCGCTTGCGAGCGATACGAAGTCCGTAACGACCACGGCGGGCGGCGCGTATGTTTCGCCCACGCTCACGAATGCGACTTCATCTGCAAATGGCGCGCGCAGCTTCAACGCCTCCGTCACCACGAACAAGTCGGGCACGCTCTACGTTTACGTGTCGCAGAACGCGAGCGAGACGGAAGGCACCATCACGTCAAGCGGTGACGCGCAGACCGTTTCGGAGGCGGGCAGCGTGCCGTTCTCCGGCATTGGCATACTTTCCCCCTCGACCACCTACTACGTGCACCTCGCGTTCACGGACGGGACGAACACTGTTACGGCAAGCACCAGCAGCTTCACCACAACGGCTGAGGGCACGGACACAGGGACGGTGACGGCCACGATAGCCCGTGACACGGCCCCTGTCTGCGCGCCTTACGGCTTGATGCTGGACGTGGCTGTTTCTGGCGGCACGGTTGCGCAGTCGGCGGCGAACGCTTGGGACCCCGCCTTTTCGCACTACACGGTCATCACGGATTGGGACGATCCGGGTGCGCCATCGGACAAGGTGGTGAACGTCCCGACGCAGTGGAACAACCTCAACACGAGCTACGGTTTCCAGCCTTCACACGTTTACACGACACCGGGCAGCTACACCGCGACCGTGCGCGTCTACGAACCGGATGGGACGCTTGTGGGCGAGGACACGGTAGCCATCACAGTCGCGAACCCTAACACCACGTTCTCGGGCAATCGCACCATCCTCATTGACCCGGACGGCACCGGCGACAACGCCACCTATCCGTCGTCTCAGGTTTTCACGAACTTCCCCGCCGCGTTCAATGCCGCCCGCGCCCTGAACAGCACTTGCCGCATGTTGTTCAAGCGCGGGACCACCACGCAACTGACTTCTGCGGTCATACCCAAGGCAGATGTGGACAACTTCTACCTCGGCGCTTGGGGATCTGGAAACAGGCCGGTGATCCAGCTTCCGCAGTCGAACAGCATTACCGCTGGGTCTTCGTCTAACGCGCCGGGGTCGCTATTCAAATGGGAAGATTCTGGCGGCTACACCATCGTTTTTGATCAGATCGATTTCCAAGGTCCGTGGAACGCAACGACCGAGACCGGCGGGCAATACAACCTGATTCGCTCCACGAAACGCAACGCATCCAGACGTGTTATTTTCAACGACTGTTTGGTGTCGGGGTTTTCTACCGCCATTCGGGACATACCCTACGGATCGTTGACCACCGGCTACTGGGTCAACAATTGCGACATCACCAACTGGGGTGACTACGGCCTGATTTTCTTTGGTGCCGGGGAAGAAATTCTCGTCAGCATAACAGGCACGGCGATACACCAAAAGCGGGACGCCTTGATGGGCGGCGGGGGCAAGGATTTTGACATTAACCAACATGGCCCGATCCGCATTCAGGCTGGCGGGCGAACCAACATTGAAGTCGTGGACTTGTTTTCTCGCAACGGGTGGACGGTGAATACAGCGCAGCCAACATCCCAGCCTTGCACACGTTTCTTTTTCTCTACCCAAGCCAGCCCCTCGTTCTACCCGCGTTGCAACGTTTCGCGCTACGCTGCGGAAGGCGGATACGCCTGCGTACAGATTAAACACCAGAACAACGGTGGGTCTGGCGGTGCGATCAATATGCTCATGGACAAGGTCCTGGTGGTGGCAACGCCATGCACATGGCACCCGTTCGAGGTGCAATGGACCGGTTGGACGGTGCGCAACTGCATGGTCGTTGTTCCTGACGTGCCCGTTAGAAATGAAACCTGGCGCGGCCTTTTCTTTGCGTTCGATCTAGGCGTTTCACGCGCAGATAACCCTGTGGAAATCCACAATACGACAATCATTAACCTTAAGAGCACGTCCAGCCTTGATGGAAGGCCCGCAGCCATTGACACAACTATTAACGGGACGAAGCTAGCGACTGACTACACCTTTGAAAACAACGCAATCTATCAGGTGGGCGGAAGCCCGTCCGAAGCAATCGACGTTGACCTGTCCACGGCACTTCCCACGGTCGGGGGTGTCTGGACTTCGAGGTGGGACGGCGAGCGGTGGAAAGCCGGGTCTGGGTATGCCGCAAAGCTGACAATGGACACGACGAACGTCCCTTCCGGCGGTTACGTCACCACAGCAATTCCAAACTCAGGCTCCCCGCTTGTTAACGACGGCGCGACGGGTCTCGTGGCCCACGACGACCTCTATGGAACAATTCGGAGCACTGCGGATCGTGGGGCGGCTGAGCGATCATAATACATCTATTGATCTATTACAGATTTTTGTCCTATCATAAATACAGGTATATAAAACCTAATAGGAACTAAGTATGATCATTGTAAGCAGAACGCAATTTCAAACAGATACAGATGCCCTATAACCAGACAATATCACTGGTGAATTTAATATTGACGTTATTGCATAAAGGAACTATAGATGACACAAGTTGATCGCACAACATTCAAAGGAAATACAACCACGCTTTTTGCTGATAATGCGACAGGCAATATCGGTGCTGGCGACCTACGAACACAGATGAATGATATTGCGGATTCAACAGTCTTCAAGTCAACTGGATATACTGCCGCCCCTACCGTAAATGATGATGACGCAGACACAGCAGGTAACGGCGTATTTGGAGTTGGTGATGTTTGGATAGATGAATCTAACGATAAAGCATATATTTGCGTCGACAATGGCACAGGCGCCGCAGTTTGGGTAGAGCTAAACGCACCCGTCACCATCTCTGCTACACCAGCACCAAACGAAATTGCATTCTGGACCGGTACTGAAGCTATTCGAGGTTCATCAGATTTGATTTGGATACCCAGTACACAAGAGCTAGATATCACTGGTGATGTGACAGTTAGCGGCACTGTAAATGGACGAGATCTTATAGCTGATGGCACTAAACTTGATGGTATTGCTGCATCAGCTATTGATGCGTTAAATGTCATTGACATCAATATCAACACAGGGAACACAGTTTATGATGTGACCACATTGAGTGTTTTGAGCGGAAGCGGATTGTTGGTAATTGATCGTCCAGGAAATGAAGTTCGTCTTGAACTTGACAACAATCGCATTACAGTAGATACATCAGACAGGGCACTAACAGATTCAGATAACAATTCATACATTACGAATATTGGTTCATCATCAACAGTTCGATGGACATTGCCTCAAACTAGTGGGTTGACATCAGCCCCACGCTTGGTTGCAATATTCTTTAAAACAACTGATCAGAAAATGGAACTCGTTGGTGCAAACAATGTAAGAATCAATGGCGTCTTGGAAACTGGTTCTGAAGAAACACTGAGAGAGATTTGCGACAAACCTTATTTGTCTTTCACTTATGTTATCTTCTCTGGCGCTGACGATGTCTATTATGTGGTTGAAAGCGAGAGTTCACTTCATGAATTTAACGAACAAGTGTCGGTCAATTATACATTATTTTTGAACGATCGCGGAAGAATTATTACAAGAGACAATGTTGCTGCTAATACAGTGACTATTCCAGCAGAATCTTCAGTAGATTTTCCAGTTGGAAGTGAGATACGTATTATACAAACAGGCTCAGGTACAACATCTATTACTGGTGATACTGGTGTTACTGTCAATGGAGTATCGGCCGGTAGTGGCGACATATCAGGGCAATGGGAAGAAGTTCGTCTTTACAAAGCAGGGCCAGATGAATGGTACGCGGTTGGTAACATCGGTGTTGTGTCATAACGTTGATTTTTCAGCCATAAATACACGAATAGAATAGGTTAACCATCGTGGATCATTTGAAATTACATGTAGAGGGTCATGTCCTGATTAGAGACCCTGATACTGGTCAAGTTATACTCAATCGTCGCAATGCAATCCATCGCGAAAACATGAGTTTTGCCCTTGCTAGTGCGTTTACCAATACCAATGACACAAACGGCCGTGGAGGATTTATCAATCGCATGGCATTTGGTAACGGTGGTGTGGTAGTAGATGGCAGCGGCGATATCACATACAACACAGTCAATGTAACTAATGTAAGTGATGAGCTCTATAATCAAACCTATTCAAAAGGTGTTGACTTCAGCGCCTTAAATAACGTTGAAACTAACACCACCGTGGCACACACGGGCGGGACGACATTTAGCGATGTCGTTATTACATGCACTTTAGATTATGCAGAACCTGTCGGGCAAGACCCATATGACGATTCCGCCACCCAAGAGGGTGATTTCATCTTTGATGAAATCGGTCTATTGTCGCAACAAGGTAGATTGCTAACGCATTTGATCTTCCATCCGGTACAAAAATCGGCTAATAGAAAGATCCAGGTAGTCTACACTGTAAGAATCTCAGTAGGATAATCAATGGCATATACAGTAGATTATACAGACGGAACCAAAACAGCGATTACAGTGGTTAACAACGGTGTTGACACCACAACCAATATTGGCCTTGTTGGCCGAGGGTACACCAACTATGGTGAGATCGTTGCAGAGAGTCTCCTTCACATGCTTGAACACTTCGCGAGTGGTTCCGCGCCGAGCAAGCCTGTTGAAGGACAGATTTGGTACGATTCAGCTAACAACCAGCTGATGTACTTTGACGACACTGTGGCTAACAGCGGTAACTGGAAACCAATTGCTAGCATGATAGTACAAAACGACGCACCAACCACAGTTGGTGAGAGAGATGGCCATTTTTGGCTAGACAATGACAGCGGTATCCTGTACATTTACTATAACGGAGAGTGGGTTCCGATCAACGACGTAAGCGGCGATACTCGTGTCGTGGCTCGAACACGCTATGACACTGATGATGTTTCTCACCGTACGATTGAGGTGATTGTCGACAACCAGATTGTCAGCATCTCAGCAAGTGACACCCCAGTCTGGCAGCCTCAAAACACAGGCGTAAACACAGAATATCTAGAAGACGGTGTTACGCTACTTAACACACAGTTCCCTAACATCGGCCAAGGTATTGTGCTAAACAACGGAAGTGAATACTTCTTCTACGGTACTGCAACGCGCGCACTATACGCTGACCTTGCAGAACGTTATCATGCCGATGCCGTATACGAATACGGAACAGTTGTCAAGATTGGCGGCGAAAAAGAAATCACAGCAACAGACAAAGAATACTGCGGTGAGGTTTTCGGAGTGATTTCCGACAATCCTGGCTATGGTATGAATTCTGGAGCAGGGTCAAGCGAAACTCATCCATATGTTGCACTCAGTGGCCGTATTCCAGTTCGCGTTATTGGCAAGGTAAGTAAGGGTGAACGCCTGGTTACATCAAATGTAAAAGGTTATGCTATGAGCGCAGGACCTGAAGCCGGCATTGCATGGCAATATGTGATTGGCCGTGCCCTTGAAGATAAAATCAATGACGATCCCGGCATTGTAGAGGTAGTAGTGGGAACCAAGTAAGTGAATCTAGTAAGCGGCGGCCTAATTGAAATCGAAGACTACAATGATATTGCTCTGGAAGTCAACCGACTTTTCAGTGATAACACACTTGGTCTTAAATTTTCAACATCTGATATTGTGCTAGAATATACTGTCACTGGCTCAGAATTGACCGCCGGCACAAAAATCCCATTCAATTCAGCAGTTCTTGATATCAAGTTCGGAGATTTGCTCGCAGTCCAAGTTAAGAGTGCAGGGACAGGCTGGTTCACACTTTTCCAAGGAGGGGGTTACAATATTGACCTTGTTCCTAATCCAAAAGAAATCAGCTTCACAAGAAACTATGATATTGGAACTCAGATTAGAGTGTATTGGCGGCAAGCCCATAAATTTGGTTGGGGGCAGCAGGCCAGCGTTTATCCTGTGAGTGTGGGAGATCCTGTGCTTGCTGATGAAGAAGTCTTACAAGCATACCTTGAAGCAAACGTCAACAACCTAATCGACAAAGTCAACATCATGGAAGAGCGCACAGGCGGACCAAGTGAATTGACCCGTGTTGCGCAAGGGGCATTGATTTACGCAAGTGACAAGACTACCATTACCAGCACGATTGAAGCAGATATCACAACTGGTGACAATTACTGGCAAAATGAAGTTGCAACCCTGCAGAGCAATGTATTCAACTTTTCTCGAGACGCAGCGTGGACGTCAAGACTCAGCGCAGAAGTAAGATATACGTGGCCGTCGTACAATGAATTCCGATATTTCTTCAATTCAGGATGTGACTTGAGGACTACGCTTATAGCATCAGGCGATTCAAACAGCCAAGGGTTCCTCAATTGGTCTTCGGTTATCAATGAAATGGGATCGTTGATAACCAATTATGATACAATGAGTCAAACAGGTCAAGACGGTACAAGCAGACTGATTGGAGCATATCGTCTCACTGAAAATTATCAGACAGTGTTTATCAGTGATAGTCCTAATAACCCTGTGTCATCCGACCCAAATGAATACAGCGAACATGATGAATATTCTGAGTTCAATGACCTCAAAATTTATTGGGCGGCCAGAGTTGTAGACGATCAGCCCAATACTGGTGAAATATCTCTAGATATCAGGGTTGTGCTTGATGATACTGAATTCCCGCAGGTATTTGACGGAACCATTGAGATACAAGCCGGATATCTCAGTGCTGATGAGGTAATTGACAACAGTGCAGTATTCACGATGGAAGATTATTTGCCCACGATTACCAAACTGCAAGATTTTGTTGTTGATGGATTTACTCCAACCGCGTCAACTGAAATCGCAGAAATGTCCAGCGCTGGTCTTGCAGACGGTGATTCCATTGGTAGTGGTTTGTTGATTGATGGTGGAGATATTGTTGTCAACATTGACCCAGAAGAGCTGGTTGCTACTGGTGAGATTGCCTATGATGCGACCACCACCATTTACGTTGATGGATCAGAAAGTTTCTCAGATACAGGCACTCTCAGAGTATCTGGTACTGAGAGTGGAAATACTGCCAAAATTGTGATCACATTTGAACCTGAGCCTGGCATCAATGTTTCATCCAGTGTACAAAACGTCTCTTTCCGTATTAGCGATATCGATGGAACTAGTCCAGAAGAAACCGTTACGGTAGAAGCGTTTGACAGTGTTGGTGATCCAACAGCAGCAACGCTCACAGGCGGTGCAAATCTAACAGTAGCAGGAAATGATGTTACTGCAACTTCAAGTGGAACACCGGCCCTAGCAGCACACAGTCTCTTGGTTGCAATATCTGGGCCTGTAGCAAGACTTGAAATTACAGTGGCCAGTGACGCGGCGGCTGCACATGAAGTTTACTTGAGTGATATCGAGTACACAACCATACCTCTATAACCAAAAGCACTTGACTTCCCCGATGAGGTCTGCTAATATATAATGAAATCAAGGAGTTATCTTTATGGATGAACGATTAGAGAAGGCCTTGGCCTTCAGTAAGTATCGCTATACGATTGAAAATAGGCGTAAGGCGTTGCAGAGGCGTTTTGACAGTATGCTAACTGTTCATCACAAGAACGGAATGTTTATCGCCAATCAAGAAACCATTGCGTTTGTTGATGCACTAATTAATCAAGGAATGAAAGATTCGATTTTGATTGATATCAAGAAGGTTCCTGTTGAGGTTGATGACCTTAAAGCATTCCAACAAGAATTGGTAAATGCTTATTTCATGGCAACAAACGAATATTCATCTGAGATGAAAAAGCTAGCCAAAGCAAGAGATGTAAAAAAGGCAATGGACTGGTGACTAAAGGTATTGTATTTTTTGCTTATAACACTGAACAGATCAACTACATAAATTTGGCCGTGATAGCGGCCAGATATGTTCGTCGTCACATGCCAGATCTTCCTGTCTGTTTGATAACCAGCCATGGTGATTGGGAATGGTTTAAAAAAAACTTCAAGGGAACTGATAAACAGTTGGCTGGTGCTTTTGACGAAGTCATACTGTCTGAGCCCGGTCATCAAAAGAATCAGAGATCACATTACGACTCTCCTTGGTATCAGTTTGTTAGTGAATTTAGAAACGGAAACAAACATCGCGTCTTTGATCTGAGTCCATACGATCAGACCTTGCTTCTAGATATCGACTATATCGTTCAAAACGATCAACTTGAATATGTTTTTGATTCAGACAGTTCTGTAACATTGTTTCATAGAGCGGAAAATCTTATTAGAGAACAACCAGCACCAGCTCAACAATATCTCAATGATTATGGTATTCCAATGTTATGGAGTACCGTGATCTACTTTAACAAAGAGCATGAGCTGTCTAAACTGTTTTTTGATTTGTGGGCGCATATTGCTAGCAATTATGAGTTTTATCGGTTCCTCTATAATTTTCCTGGTAAAATGTTTCGTACTGATTTTTGTGTCAGCATTGCTGCGCACATCATCAATGGTATGCGTGAAGGTGAACTGATAGAAGACTTCCCTCATCCAATGATATATATGAGTCAGAAAGACGATATTGTCAAAATCAACAGCGCGGACGATTGGATATATATGGTGAATGACCGTGAACAAGCATGGGAAAATTCATTGACACGTATTAGCGGTGAAAATGTTCATGTCATGAATAAACGCGCCATCGAGCGTCATTATGACGAATTAATGAAGGCACTGGATGGAGATCAGACGTGAGTCAAGGATACATATTTTTTGGTATTGATCAATATCGCGAAACCAAGAATCTTGAGTGCGCATATGCACTTTCTGTCAGTCTCAAGATGTCAGATCCAGATCGTGAAACCTGCGTAGTTGTTCACAAATTCGCAGATGTGCCAAAGAAATACGAAGGCATGTTCGATTACATCATTGAATTACCATATGGAAGAACTGAACCAAACCACCATGATTTTCGTATCGATTGGTGGCAGATCTATTATGCTTCTCCTTTCGATGAAAGCATTTATCTAGATACATACAGTTTAGCACTCGACAATGTTAGTTCTCTATGGGATGCAATATCCAGTGAGGAAATTCTATTTGGATGTGCAAGAGACTACCGTGGTGATATAGCTAGAAATAACTGGTTGTTTCAAACACAAGACAATAACAAGATTCTTGGATTTGATACAAGGATGGTGTACTTTCGCAAGAGCAAAACAGCCAGCGAATTTTTCAAGATTGCCGATCCAATCTTCAAGAACTGGCGAGAAGTTTACACTGACCTACTCACAAAGGTGCGTGTATCAGATTTTGATATGACATTGCTTGTAAATATGACTGCAAAACAAACCAGTGATGACATCATTACTAATGAACTGTTTGACTTTACTGATGCGTCATTAGATATCTTTTGGGATTCAGAAGAAAATGAACAGCCAGACTCTTGGCGCAAAATATTCAATATTTGGTTTGCTGATGACGGCACACTCAAGATAAACAATCATAGACAATCTGGTATTTTTTACTATGATGAGCCAGAGTTTGTGAACAAAACCATGATAACTAGACTCAATGACAATTACCGTAAAAAGAAGAACCCGGCAAAAATCTGATTGCTACATTTATTACAATGACTGGACTGGAGAGATTATTTCAGTAGGTAATTCATTGCGAAATGATTGCCCTGCTCCATATATTATCTCAAAAAATGAAAATGCATACCGCATCATCAATGGAGATATTAGCGATCAAAAATTCTTGATCGGTATTGATGATATTGGATCAGAACGTCTTATTAAGAAAACCGAATACCTGAGATTGAAACAGAAAGAGAATGCACTCTATTTGTTGGCAAAGAAAAGGAAAACAGATTGGGATTTAAGAGTAAGATTGTTTTTGAAAAACCATAAACTTGTATTTGAAATCAATAAGAGAAGAATTAAACGTCTGGTTGCGCAAAGTATCAAAAGACAAATCAAACTAAACAGCCAAGTTGATCTTGAGTTCTATCTGACTAGAAAAAATTACCCTGACTATCTTCTTGACACAATTCAAATTGATGCAGATGAATTAATCAAGAAGGGACAAATGGTATTTGAAGCAGACAGTGGTATAGTTTTTGACGACATAAGTATTCTTACACAGCGCCAATTCAAGAATTACTATTTCGAAGTTCTTGATGATGAATTTATTGATGATCATCCATTGGATAATGCTAATGCTCATATTTGGAGATTTGCAGGTGGTTTTCGAAAACCACATATACAAATTACACAAAAGAACGATATTGTTACAATAAAAAGTTTGGTTGACTCTGTAAAACTAGACCAAGTTGGCATTCATGAGCTTAACATGAATTTTTATGTCGTAGGCGAATCTCCTGATCATTACATCGATCATTTTGGTGTTGATATGTCAAGGCTAAGAGTGGGACAGTCTGAAAAATTCCAAGTTGACTTTGATATTGAAGAAGTTGATTTGATGTATCTGCACCCCTCACTGAGGATTAACAAGAGGAAAGAATTATGACAATCACCCCCGTCAATGAGTTTGATATTGTATTCATTAGCTATGATGAACCAAACGCAGACGAACATTGGTACGATTTACAAGAAAAATGCCCATGGGCAGTGCGTAGTCACGGCGTATGGGGCAGTGATGCAGCGCACAAAGCAGCGGCAAGGCTGTGTGAAACAGACCGCATCATCACTGTAGATGCTGATAACGTTGTTGACCCAGAGTTTTTTAACCTTGAGCTTGATATGAGCCAAGTCGACCCTGATGATGTGATTAGCTGGGCAGCTAAGAATGAAATCAATGGATTGGTTTATGGCAATGGCGGAATCAAATGTTGGCCGCGCCATGTAATTGAAACTATGCGAACACACGAGGCTGCGCCACAGAATGATCGTCGGGCACAGGTCGATTTTTGCTGGAACATCAACTATGTTCAGATGAACAACGTGTACAGTCACGTCTATAACAATGGCAGTCCCCGCCAAGCATGGCGAGCAGGATTTCGAGAAGGTGTCAAAATGACACTAGAAGGTGGCGATACAGTTGAACGCAACAGGATCAAGAAAATACATCGCAAGAACTACCAGAGATTGCTTGTGTGGCAATCCGTAGGGTTGGATGTAACAAATGGGCTTTGGGCTGTCTACGGCTCTCGTCTTGGCTGTGTAATGACGAATCTTCGCCGTGATGAGTGGGACTGGAGAAACGTTCGTGACTTTGAATGGCTCAACAAATTTTGGGATGAAGAAGTTGCACCAAAGTTTGAAGCAAATGATCTAACATCAGATATCGAGATGTGTGAACGCACTGGGTATAGCTGGGATGAACGTCTCTTGTTGGCACAAACACTTGCATTGGGAGAAGAGCTCCGCCATGATCTAGGGTTAGAAATTGCTGATCTAGACACAGTTGGCAGTGAGTTCTTCAAAGAAGTTTACATAAATCCAGCAAGAGTAGCACCAATGGCACGTGAAACACAGGTAATCAACGAGGTTAATAAATGAGCAAATCATTCAATGATATGGAATGGGAACGTTATACGAATGGCCTAATCCAGCATAATTCACAGAATTTAGAACAGATGAAGCAGTTGCTTGGTAATACTGGCTGTGGTTTTTGTTTGGCAAAATTTCGTCAAGTAACGCTGCATTTGGGAACAGGTATGACGCACAGTTGTCACCACCCAACTCCTCACAAAATTCCTCTTGATGAACTTGAAAAGAATCCAGCAGCTCTGTTTAACACCAAACATCTCAAGCGAGCTCGTAGTGAGATGCTCAATGGCGATCGCCCAAGTGAATGTGATTACTGTTGGCGGGTAGAAGATGAAGGTGGTCTCAGTGATCGAATTTTCAAGAGTCTTGAACCCTGGGCAAGTGATTATCATGACGAAATCACTGAGCTCACAGGTGATGAAAACATTTTCCCCAGTTATCTAGAAGTCAGCTTTGGTAATGCATGTAACATGAAATGTACATATTGCGGGCCAGAATTTTCAAGTCAGTGGGTTGAGGAGCTCAAAGCACATGGACCAGTTAGGATGCTTGAAGGAACAGACGTTGAAACATCCTTCCATGATAACGTTGATCTGGAGAAGCTAAACTATACGAAGCGCGAGCACAATCCATATATCGAAGCATTCTGGAAATGGTTTCCTAAAGCATTGCCTCATTTGAAGCATTACCGCATTACAGGTGGCGAACCTCTTATGAGTAAGGACACGTTCAAGAGTATCGAGTGGTTGATTGAAAACCCTAACCGCGACCTAGAATTTTCAATCAACACCAACATGTCCGTGCCAGACAAACTATGGGACAAGTTCATTGACGCTATACAACGTCTTGAGAAATCAAAATCAGTAAAGCGCATCACCATTTACTCTAGTGTTGAAGGTTGGGGTGAACGAGCTGAGTATGCACGAACAGGTCTTGATTTTGAATTGTTGCGCAAGCGTGTTGAACAGATTGCGCAAATGGATAACATTCGTGTTAATATCATGGCTGCATTCAATATCTTTTCTGTTACAAGTTTTGACAAATTGCTCGAATGGGTTTATGAGCTCAAGCAAAAATACAATCCCAATAGTAATCTGGTCAGGTTCTATAAGAAAACAGGCTTCCAAGCTAACCTGAACAAAGACTTTGTAGCATACAGTGATAAGAATCCTTCACATGAAATCATCGTAGGTCTAGATATCCCATATCTACGGCATCCTGAATATTTGGATGTGCATTTTTGTACGCATGATTTGCTAGAAAACTATCTATTCCCCACTCTTGCATATATGTCAGAACGAGTTGTCAATTCAGAATGGAACACACCAAGTGGATTTGAGGGAATTGAATTTGATAAACTCAAACGCATTGTAATGCATCGCGCACACTACAACAAGAAAAATCATAATGATCGTGAAACCCATACTGACATCACCCGTGGCCGCGGCCAATTCTATGATTTTGTCAATGAAATGGACCGCCGCCGTGGCACTAACTTTGTTGACACCTTTCCAGAAATGGCTGAATTCTATGAGATATGTCGAGAGGCAAATGAAACCATAAAAGGAAAATAAGATGTCAGAGAAACATCCGCAGGATCGATTTGACTCACTTGACACCCCTGAAGCTAACGAGATGTTCGTGTTGCAAGCTCGTATCATGCGTGAGCATGGTGTTAAGAGTGTGCTTGACGTGGGCTGTCGCAGTGCGAGACCGCTTGAGTGGCTCGACGATAGCATAACGTACCATGGATTTGATATTGTACCAGAGGTCCCCTCTCGTCTTGCAGCCAAATACCCTGAATCAGACTATCCTAACACTGATTGGCGTGTGGGTGACTGGCATGATCCTCCATTCCAAGATTCATACGACTGTCTGGTGTTTGGTGGTATGTTTTACTATAACAAAGACGAAGTCGTGCCTATTATGGAACGTTATATAGAAAAGTATCAGCCAAGGTTGGTTTTGATATGTGACATTGATTACAAATCACCAGCACATTGGTGGGCTGCTGATTTTTCTGAACTCAAGGAAAAATATCATCATCGCGAATACTCAGTGCAGTTACCACCTTCATTCCATGGCATGAATCGTCGTGTTGTGTTTGAAATTGATCTTCAAGCCAACAGTAAGGCATCGACACAGTGTCTCCTGCGTAAAGATCTTGCGCCTCTTGATCCATCCTATCAGGGCTATCAAGCACCAAGCTATCCAATTGAAGAAATGATGGAATGGATTTACGTAACCAATACAGAGCCACTGGACAATATTGGACGTGACATGCATAAAACATTTGAGCTGGATTATTGGATTGGTGTTGCTGCTGGATTTAAGCCATACTATACTCTAGCCAAGTTTGGTATCAAGGACAACACTCGTGTTATCTATGCTGATGTGAGCGCACGTGAAATTGACTGGCGGATGTATTTTGATCAAAACTATCGTGTTGATATGTCGGACCAAGATCTGACACAGTTGTATCTTGACTACAAGGACATGAATCCGACCTGCGAATTCATACGTGGAAATTTTCACGAGGCTGGTGAGATCATACGACGGGAACGAGAGTTCTTGGATATATCTGATAGTGAATGGAAACAGGTCTGGGAAAAATACCGTGATCTTGAGAAGATCTATTTGACAACCAATATTATTGACAGCATTGATAGCATATTAGAAATCATAAAGCCTGGAACCAATGATCGAACTACCAATGCATACGTATGGACCAGCAATGCATGGGACTGGCATCAGTTTCGTTACGAGGAGAAGGACTTCAATGCTTGGACTGAAAAGGTTAGAAAGCATTTAGGCGGAGAGTTCTGGTACGATGGAAAGTTGCCGCCTTTTAGCAGCATGAGATGAACTATATTGAACGGATAAATGAGTTGTTTGATTTGCATTTTGGTGATCAAACAATGAAACGTTTCTTTCCAGCGGAGGAAAGCGACGCTTTTTCTCATCTCGAAAGCATGGAAAGCAGACATCAAACTTACTGGGATTTGAACTTTAAGGTCAAGATCTACTCAAATGAATATGGCCAGCAACACATAGAGAACCTGCTAAAGTTCAAAAACAGCGGCGCCCCGTATCTGAATAAATATTGGTTAGCATCACATTGTGATGACGATGCATACTATTTCTTGTTTTCAATGGTTCCTGGTAAAGACATGCTATTCGAATTAATTGATGATTTTTCGATTGACAGAGCATGCCATTTTATTCGTGTTGCATTGGAGAGCATTGAAACAAATATGCTAGCTTCTGATGAATACGGTTATCTCATGGCTCATGATTACAAATTGTTTAACACCATACACTATCAAGACCAAGCAATTTGTTTCGATTATGATGTCATAAGTAGAATTGACACAGTAGAGCCATTGTATAGAGAGTTCTGGCACAAGCTTGAAGTGGATGATTTAGCAGCCCCAACATTGGGTATTGCACCCGAAGTGCAAAAACAGATTCTGGACGAATTCCAAAATGAACGAGAACAATTTAACTGAATACCAACAATACCTATTTGATCATATGTATTCACGTTTGAAGAATGCAACAGTTGAAACTGATCCATTTGAATACATCATTGTCAAGGACTTTTTGCCTGATGAAGAGTATCAGCGCAGTCTTGATCATAAATCATATGATCGGACAGACCTGTCTCGAGCTGTGGCACCACTGCGGCATTTTTTCTTTGACACATTTAGCAATGCCAAGGATCCAAAAGTTGAAAGCTTTAACCTACAGTTGACTGAATGGAATCAAGGCTATAGTTACCGTCCTCATCTCGATGGTGGGCCCAGGGTGTTTTCAATGATCATCTTTCAACCAGAGCATGATCTGCATCCTTGGCTTGGCACAGCATTGTATCGTAAAGTTGACAACGATTTTCGCTTAGTGTCACATGGTCCGTATTTGCCCAACGTGGCAATGGCGTTTCCTTGTGGATTTGATCACTGGCATGGGAATGAACTGCAAATGGAAGAACATCGACGCAAAGCCATGCTCTGCTTCTTCTACAACCAAAAGCTTACTGAACAGCATGGTTGGGATATGGAAGGATATGTTGAATATGATGAATAAATGTGCTTGGGAAATCAAACAGCGTTACCCAAATATTCGCAGTGGCTGGTATGAAATACAAGGTGAACAGATCTGGTGTGACATGGAAACAGATGGCGGTGGCTGGATGCTGGTAGCCACTGTTGCTAGAGATTCTGTGTATGCGACTCGTGATGCCGTAGGATCAAATCCTGATTATCACGTAGAAGAAAGCAGAAAGTTTAGCGATGAGTTTATCAACAAATTGAGAACAGACAGCATTTATGCAGGTTCGACACCATGGCGGGCACATGCATCTCGCTTTGATGTTTTCCCCAGCGCACCTGAGATCATGCCAGCAGATAGGCTACTCACGCAAACACAATTTATCAATGCTGCAATGACCGAGTTCAACGCTGAAGCAAGGGCTATAGACGTTACTGGATCAACCTGGATGCATATTGGTTATGAACATCCTGTCTGCATGAAGCTAAAAACAGATGAGAAGACCATTGGGTTCGGAGATCACTATTATTCTGGTGATACCTATTTTGCATGGCACTGCACAGATTCACCTGACGGATTTCATGCACATTGGCGACATTCAAGCCCAGGAACATTTTGGGTTAAATAATGGCTAGAAAAAATAAACCACATAACAAAGTAAGGCCATATGGACCTAATGCTGACGGTCATCAAGAAGATCAGGACTTTGGTCGTGTATGGATCAAAGACTCAGAAGGAACTTTGGCCCAGCAAAAGGATCTGCGAGGACGATATTGCGACAAGCCTTTCGTCTGGCTAGAGGTCGACATGTTTGGGCGCATGTGGATGTGTTGTCCAAGCTGGTTGCCTTACAGTATTGGCAATATTCTCTACGAGGATATCGATCAGGTATGGAATAATGAAAAGTCTCAAAAGCTACGTGAGCAGGTATTTAACGGTAAATGGAATTACTGTAGTCATGTGCAGTGCCCGCGTATTCAGGGCGACACACTCCCAACACTTGATCAAATTGAGCAAGAAAGTGTCTTTGCATACCCTCAAGAGATCGAGGCTGTGAAAAATCGTTCTACCATTGTCAATGACCTGCCCAAGCACATAAATTTCAGTAATGATGAGAGCTGCAACCTCGAGTGCCCAAGTTGTCGTATCGGTAAAATTTTGTTTACTGAAGGCGACGATTATGATCGCAGGAAAAGAATCAATGACCGACTTGTTGCAAACTTTCTCACTGAGCCTACTGACAGACAATTTCAAATCAACGTGACAGGAAGTGGTGATCCCTTCGCTAGTAAAATCTATCGTGACATGCTTACCAATATAGATGGATCAGATTTCCCCAATTTGCAGATCAACTTGCAAACCAATGGTGTGATGTTTACACCCAAGATGTGGAATAAGATAGAACGTATACATGACAATCTTGGTATTGTGCAAATCAGTTTTGATGCAGGATACAAAAACACCTATGAGAATACCACTAGAATAGGTGGTAAATGGGATATGCTTCTTTCAAACTGCGACTTTCTAAATGAGCGTTCAAAAGAACACAAGAGAATGAAAATCTCATATGATTTTGTCGTGCAGGCAGATAACTATCACGAAATGCCAAGATTTGTGAATTTGATTCGATCAAGATACGATAATGCAGACGCAGTGCGTTTTAATCTGGTAGTCGATTGGGGTACTTGGGACAAAGAAACATACACCCAAAAGTGTATATGGAAAACATCACATCCTGAGCATGAAAAATTCATTGATGTACTACGAGACCCAGTCCTTGATCATCCACTTGTTGCACTTGGAAACGTTAAGCCATATAGGATAAAAGCAATTGAGCGACGATAAAATAAATCCCGAACTGCGGAAACTCATCGAATCCAATGCATCTGATCGTGAGCTATTTGATAAAACACAGTCTTATTGTACAATGCCTTGGGCTCATCTACATGTGTCAACCAATGGCAATGTGTTGCCATGCTGTATTGCAGACTGGCGCCAGCCTCTGGGAAATATCAACACAGAAACTTTTGATGAACTATGGAACAACCAGGAATTTCGTGACTTCCGTCGACGAATGATGCGTGATGAAAAAGATAGTCGCTGCGGTGCGTGTTATGAAAAAGAAAAGGCTGGAGAGTGGAGCCAGAGACTGGATAGTTTCCGTAAGTTTCAAGACACAGTCAAGCCTTGGGTATTGAATACTCAAGAAGATGGAACCAGCACCGATAGTCGCCCTGTTTACTGGGACATTAGATTCAGCAATATTTGCAATATGAGATGTCGTATGTGTGGGCATTTTTCAAGCAGTCGTTGGTTTAATGATGCTAAACGTATGATTGCTGATCATGGCGATCGTCAATATATTCAGGGAGGGCATGAAGAGCAAGCCATTATTCATGGAGTTGAAGACTCAATGGGCCTATTGGATCGTCTTGAAGAGTATCTGCCCTATGTTGAAGAACTTTACTTTGCTGGTGGTGAACCACTTATCATGGATGAACACTACCGTATTCTTGAATTTTTATACAAGCATGAGCTCTGGGACACAAGAATACGTTACAGTACCAATCTATCAAAGTTGAAATACAAGAGCTCAGATGTTGTTGAGTTATGGAAAAACTTCAAGTGGGTAGAGTGTGTAGCAAGTGTAGACAGTGCTGGCGCTCGTGCTGAAATCATACGGAAAGACACTGTTTGGGATGACATTGTCAGCAATGCAGAACGTATCAAAAGTGAAGCACCAAACGTGTGGTTTCGTATTGCTCCAACAGTGCAAATACTCAGTGTGTACACGTTGCCTTCTTTGCATCTAGATTGGATTCAACGCGGTTTGATAAATCCCAATGATTGCTTCTTCAACATTCTATCAACGCCCAAGCATCATAATATTCAAGCCCTGCCACCCCACATGAAAGACGAGGTAGAACAGATCTATCTTGATTATTGGAAGCATCTTGAAGAGGAATATCCAGAAATGCGCAAGCATGACGTCAAGATGACCATGGATCAGACATTGCAATTCATGCGTGATGATCAGCTGGATGAAAGTCATCTAAAAACATTTGTAAATAAGACACAGCAGCTTGATAAATTAAGAGGCGAGGATACCCCAGGGACATTCCCCGAGTTACAATATATTTGGGAAAATTATTCATGATCAAGAAGAACGTGACACTTATATCAGGCGCTCGTCAAGGTAGTTCATATCTTTATGCTGTCCTGAGAGCATATATCAACCCACATCATCACAGTGGTCCAATTGATGGGTATGAAGAATTTGCGAATCGGGATTTCTTTTTCAATAAGGGATATACCCCTAATGAATTCTCACACCAGATAGCAGTCAAATTGGAATATCTTGAAAAAAGCCCTATGAGTATTGTGTCAAAACATCACCATGATCAATTTTTTCAGCTTAAAGAAGAAAATCAGGGATTATTGTTCAGACTTTTAAATGTAAAATCATATAACATTCTGTTATTGCGAAAGGATTTTTTTGAAACCGCATTGAGTCATGCACTGAGTGTTCAAACGGGTGATTG
>Ga0209953_1000257_pt1 | contig 20496 bp, 19 predicted proteins | sample SalPonred_H2O_MG_FD_185713 | JGI IMG/M metagenome (GOLD analysis project Ga0209953, IMG submission 185713) | Salt pond water microbial communities from South San Francisco under conditions of wetland restoration - Salt Pond MetaG... | ecosystem: Environmental > Aquatic > Non-marine Saline and...
TTTCACCATCAGCATACAACTCAGTTGGGTTGGGAACGACGCAGCTTTACAACCAAACGCTGGTTTACAACCACAAGCGTCACGGACAATTCAAGTTAGGCAATCGCCAATTTGATTTCCGGGTCAAGCCACGCTTTCCTAAAAAGCTCACATCGGAGTTTCTGTATGTGGACTTGCTCAATAACCTAAGCGAACTCGCTGAAGACCGGGACATGGTCCTCGCACGAGCACGAGAAAAGCTAGTGGACTATGACTTCACAAAGTTCAAGCAAGCTCTAAAGGCGTATGGCAACATGGCCACGCGCAAACGTGTTCAGGAGTGGTTGGGTGAGTAAGTTTTTGCACGAACAAACAGACTTTATTGAGTTGGTAACTGTTGTAGCCGAATCGAAAGGCATAGACCCAATGCTCGTTGAAAAGGATTATTGGATCATGCATGCCCTGTGGGGCCTGAAAGCACAAGGTTTTCAGTTTGAGCTCAAAGGCGGAACGTCTTTGTCAAAAGGCTTTGGCGTCATTGAACGATTCTCAGAAGACATCGATATTCGCATAGAGCCACCGGACAATTGCGAGGTGAAAGCTGGCCGTAACCATGACAAGCCAGCTCATATCGCATCGCGCGCAGCCTACTACGACCTCACAGCCGAACGCATTCGAATACCAGGAATAGAAACCGTCAATCGGGACAGATCATTCGACGACCATAAAATGCGCAGCGCCGGCATTCGCTTGCTTTACACCGCACGAACTCACAACATCCCTGGTGTCAAAGATGGCATTCTCCTTGAGCTCGGTTTTGATGACACTGCGCCAAATCGTCCAGTAACCATTTCATCTTGGGCCTTCGACTTCGCCTTGGAACAGGGCGTCATTGCAAAAGACAACCGAGCAGCAGGAATACCCTGTTATGCACCTACCCATACGTTCGTTGAAAAGTTACCCGTTTAGCGCGTAAAGCCCCGTTCTTCAGGACGGGGATGTAAGCGCGGGCGCAGCCTATATGTCAGTTTTTTGGTTTTTATGTCATCTTGGTCTATCGTATGCTCAGTGTCTTTGATATAATCATTGTCAATCTGGAATTTAACCGTAAAGCCTTTAAATTCAGGCCCAATCCCACCACAGAGTCAAGACTTAACTGTGTTGAATGCGGTTATGCGGAAAACGCCGACTCGGTTGGCGCTTTAAATGTAGCCCGAGGGCATCGGGTGCTCGCCTGTGGAGTTGAAACGTTGGTTTTAACGATGAAGCAGGAACCATTGGGAAGTAGCGATACATGCCCAATCTTGGCGGCTTGATCAAGCCGCTGGGAATCCTCGTCGTTCAGGACGGGGAGGACGTCAAGCCACTACTATGACGTGTACTGCTTACTCGCAGAGCAAGAGGTACAGGATTTCATTCAGACTCAAGCTTACCAACACAGGAAAATGCAACGTTTCAGAACCGATGACGAAGTAGTCATCGAAAATAACCCGGCGTTCACCCTAGGCGACAAAAAACAGCGCGAGTTATTCAAAAATGAATACCAAAAGTCATCCGCACTCTACTACGCAGGCCAACCTCATTTTGAAGCAATTATGCAACGTATTCAGGAGCACATCCATTTCCTGTGACCGAAAACGGTACTTATCATCACCTTCTACCCCACAATCCTTCTGCAGTGATTCAAGGCCGCCTCAATCAGGTTGTCACTGGCTTCCTGCGTTCGGAAGGCCGAATGCGCTGACAAAGTGACGTTGTCTAACTGCGATAGCGGATGGCCAGCTGGCATGGGTTCAGTCGTATAGACATCGAGTCCAGCGTGCCCGATCTTGCCGGACTTTAGAGCCTCAATCATGGCGTCTTCATCGACCACGGCACCGCGGGCGGTGTTCAGTAAAAGCACGCCGTCACGCATTTTCTGGATGTGATGGCGATCAATCATGCCGCGGGTTTCGTCGTTAAGCAATAAGTGCACTGAGATCACGTCACTTTGTGCCAACACGTCATCAAGCGCCATGAACTCAACACCAGGGTGTGTTTTAGGGGAACGGTTCCAGGCAATGACGCGCATGCCGGCACCGAGGCACAGTCTGGCCATCTCGGCACCAATGCCACCAAACCCAATCAAGCCAACGGTTTTACCGGTTAGTTGCAAACCATCACGGCGTGGCCACCCCCCTGCCCTGACACCTCGATCCATGTAGGCAAACGCTTTGGCAGCAGCCCACATCAAACCAAATGCGCACTCAGCCACGGCCGTGTCGCCGTAGCCTTTGATGATATGTACCTGAATCCCGATTTCAGCCAACTCTTCTGGGTTCATGTAGGACCTGGCACCCGTACCCATGAACACCACATGACGCAGGTTTGGACACTGACCGGCAATGTCAGTGGGAAACGCCGTGTGATCTATCCAGACAATGTCAGCGTCGCCAACCACAGCGGGGATTTCTTCTGGGGTGATATCGATGTTGCGATTCACCACCACCTCGATGTCTGAAGCTTGACGCAAGCGCCCAGTGACCTCGGCATGCATGTCACTGGCATCAATAAACACGGCTTTCATAGCTGAACTCATGGTCACACTCAAATTGGTTACACCAGCAGCATCATGCTTGAATGGGCGCGCTTGCGTCAAATGCGGACAAAGACATGGATACGGAGCACTAAGGCCTAGTTCCCAACTCCAGCGCTCTGCTTCACCTGCCCACAAAATACTGCATCCAACTCAACTGGAATTACCAATACAATTCTTAATATCAAGTCTTAGTAACAAAACATATCCATCCGAATCCACCCAAACCAAGCAACCACTGGCAGCGTAACTGTGTACGGCATCACCGATCTCACCACCTTTGTTCTAGGCACGATCTTCATCGTTCTGCTGCCAGGCCCTAACTCGGTCTTTGTGCTGTCAACAGCAAGCATGCGCGGCGTTGGGGCGGGTTATCGGGCAGCTGCTGGTGTGTTTGTCGGTGACATGATTCTGATGCTGTTGGCAGCCACGGGTGCCGCTTCCGTGCTGTATACCAACCCGACCTTGTTCATGGTGCTTAAGTACGCTGGGGCTGCGTATCTGGCCTGGATTGGATTTGGGCTAGTCAGGCAAGCATGGACAGGCTGGTTTCACCCAGACAAACTCAAAGCAAACGCCACAGAGTCACCCATCGATGGCAGTCGTGACATTGTCGAGGCACCCACATCTCAATCAATGACTGCGGCAACAACAAGCTTGCCAAACCAAACGTCACCAGGCAGTGGCGAGCCAAACGCCACCACTACTGGAAAATCCAACGCCGGCAAGCCAAACAACAGCAGGCGCGACATCAGCAAACCTGATACCTCTAAATCTTCCACGCGATCACCGTTTCGTGGTGCGTTGTTGATCAGTCTGCTCAATCCAAAGGCGATTTTTTTCTTTATCTCGTTTTTTGTGCAGTTCGTGGACCCTCAGTATGACTATCCAGTCCTGACGTTTTTGTTGCTAGGGTTAATTGTGCAAATCTGCAGCCTGAGCTACCTGGCTGCTCTCATCCACGGTGGTGCCCATTTAGCTAGGAGCATGGGCCAGCACCCAAGGCTTAATGCCTTGGGTGCTGGCACCGTCGGTGGGATCTTTATCTGGTTTGGCGTCAAACTCGCTGGTGCCTCGCTCAGTTAATTTCGCTCGGTGAATGCTAGCTAAGATTGACTATTGTTGACTGGAAAATGGAACACGCTAAGTTAGGCATCGCGAGTCAGACGCATCACAGGTCACAGGCATCGCATGAACGCCACAAGGGGTGTACGACGATTGGGTGTAGCGGTTGTGGTGTAGCGAGTGAAGGCTCGCGGTTGCATAGAGCCGCTGAGCACAACCATTGAGTGCAGCCCGTGCGTAAATACGAATGGTTTCGTCTCGTATTTTTCTCCTGACTACCACTCCCACTAACAAAATGCAGGTTGAACCTGCCTAAATGATGGTTTGGTCATCACTTGGCCATGAATTTGGATTACAAACTCAACCATGGGTAAAGCACATCATCACAGACATGCGCAGTCGCATGAGAATGCACATGCAAACGCACATGCACACACGCACACAGACGGGCATATAGAGTCAGGTCCTGACGCATCTGCGGAGATGGACGTCAAGAACACGCCGTATACGGCTGCCGAACGCGCCAAGGTCGCCAAATCGTCGACCATGGTCAGTGTCTGGGTCAATATCGTTTTAAGCATTCTGCAGATTGTGGTGGGGTTCTTTGCCAAATCACAGGCGTTGATCGCTGACGGTATTCATTCGCTCTCAGACTTGTTGTCTGATTTTGTGGTGTTGATTGCCAATCATCACAGTCAGAAGGAAGCCGATGATGATCATCCATATGGGCATCAGCGGTTTGAGACAGCAGCATCGTTGTTCCTAGGTGGGATTCTGCTGTCAGTCGGTGCGGGCATGATCTGGGCCTCGGTCGACAAGATCATGAACCCGGACGCCATCCCTGATGTGGCACCGGTAGCACTGGTCATTGCGATCATCACGCTGTTTGCGAAAGAAGGTTTGTTTCGTTACATGCTGTCTGCGGCTAAACGGGTGAAATCCAGCATGTTGGTGGCCAATGCCTGGCACGCTAGGTCGGATGCGGCGTCGTCACTGGTGGTGGCGATCGGTATTTTGGGGCACTTGATGGGCTACAAGATTCTGGATCCCATCGCTGCATTGATTGTAGGACTCATGATTGGTCGTATGGGGTGGCAGTTTGGCTCTGAAGCCTTTAATGATCTGATGGATCGCGGTGTGGACGAACAAGAGCTGCAAGAAATCCTGAACACGCTCAACACCACGCCGGGTGTGTTGGGCGTTCATGATGTGCGTACCCGCAAGATGGGCGACATGGTGATGGTCGATGCCCACATCGAAGTCGATCGCAATCTGACGGTCGAACAAGGCCATGACATTGCAGTGGCAGCCAGAGAAGCAGTGATGCACCGTCACCGTGTGTTAGATCTGATGGCGCACGTGGACCCGGTGGATCCGCCTGAGGTGGCAACGGCTTGAAACAGCCGATCGAATCAAGCGTTTGAATCAACCGCTTGCAGCAGGCCGTCTCAGACATACAATCAGGGATTATGTTTGAACAAAGATGCGATCTCATGCCCACTGACAAGACTCGCTCGAATCCGGATGATGAATTGTCCGGTAACGTAGCCAACAACAAAACATCTCAGCCAGAACCTCTGCCAACACCACAGCAAGTACCCGTCAAAGACACTGGCATTCGACCGCTCGATGGCTTAAAGGTCCTTGAGCTTGGTCAGTTAATCGCTGGTCCGTTTGCATCTAAGATCCTGGCGGAGTTTGGCGCCGATGTTATCAAGGTCGAACCACCTGCTGGTGACCCTTTACGCAAGTGGCGTTACATTCACGAAGACACGTCAGTGTGGTGGGCCGCGCATGCGCGCAATAAGCGGTCGATCACCATCGATTTGCGACAACCTGAAGGGCAAGAACTGGTTCGGATGCTGGCCAAAGAAGCCGACATCCTAATAGAGAACTTCCGTCCCGGTGCCATGGAGAAATGGGGCTTGGGGTTTGAGCAGTTGCACGCCATCAATTCCAAACTCATCATGCTGCGTGTGTCTGGCTACGGCCAGACCGGACCGTACAAGGACAGACCCGGGTTTGGGGTGATTGGTGAGGCCATGGGTGGATTGCGGTATTTGTCCGGTGAGCCCGGCAGGCCTCCGGTTCGAGTGGGCGTATCGATTGGTGACACGTTATCTGGCTTGCATGGCGTGATTGGTGTCATGATGGCCTTGCGGCACCGTGACATGCAAAATGGCACAGGCCAAGAAATCGATGTGGCGTTGTACGAGTCGGTTTTCAATATGATGGAAAGCCTGATCCCGGAGTACTCGAAGTTCGAAGCTGTCAGACAACCATCTGGGGCTTCAATGCCGGGCATTGCGCCGACCAATGCTTACCCAACCGCTGATGCCAAATACGCGCTCATCGCAGGCAATGGTGACAGTATCTTTAAACGCTTGATGACGTTAATTGGTCGCGGGGATCTGGCAAATGACCCAGAACTGCAAGACAACGTGGGTCGGGCCAAAAACGCTGACAAACTCGACGAGGCCATTTCTGAGTGGACGCAGCAAAGAACCTTGGATGAGGTGCTTGAGAAACTCAATGAAGCCAATGTCCCTAGTGGCAGAAGCTATGATGCTGCCGATATTGCCAATGACCCGCACTATCGTGACAGGGACATGATTCTTCAAACCACCCTACCCGATGGCTCATCCGTCGAGGTACCGGGAATCGTACCCAAACTTTCAAAGACCCCCGGACAAGTGGATCGGTTGGCCCCCAAACTAGGGGAACACACGGATGACATCCTAAAGGAACTCGCAGTCGATGAGCAAACAAGACAAGACTGGAAAGATAAAGGAGTGGTTTGAGGATGTTTTGTGTGACTAAACGTGATCTGACTGACAGACATCGTCAAGTGGCAGCCTGTCCGATCACGCGCGACGGCATTTCATCCCAAACCCAACGTCAACCCAAACCTCGATTCCCATACCATCACTTAAAAGGTGAAATGCTGGTTGGAGTGCTGAGTGAAGTGCGGGATGAAGTGCGGGGTGAACCACCTTTAGCTGCCAATCACCGGTCCAAGGTGCACGACTTTGTGAGTGACAAAGCCGTGGCAAGCGAGTCTGTTTAGATGGCTCATTCAATCACCGTTTCAATCGTTAGCCACGGCCACGGCGAGCAAGTCAGTCAACTGATCAATCAAGTTCTGTCTGACCCTTTGGTCTGGCAAGTGATCTTAACGCTCAACACACCTGAGACGCTGGCCTTGCCTGACAGTGACCGGCTTGTCATCGTGCATAATGCCCATCCCAAGGGTTTTGGGGCGAATCACAATGCCGCATTTGAACAATGTAAGACGTCACTATTTTGTGTTTTGAATCCCGACATTGTGTTGCGTGAAGACTCTCTTGCCCAACTCGAACAAGCACTTTCTTCAGATCAAGCGGGCTTGGCCGGGCCGTTAGTTCTTGCCACAGACGGCTCACAAGAAGACAGTTGGCGTGTATTTCCCACGTTGCTCAATCTATTGCTCAAGGCACTTGGGAAAGACACCACGATCATAAGGTCTGAAGCAGACCACGCTAGGATTACCCCAGAATGGGTGGCAGGCATGTGCATGCTGTTTAAAGCAGACAGTTTCAGACGTGTAAACGGTTTTGATGAACGTTTTTTCCTGTACTACGAAGATGTCGATATATGCGCTCGCTTATGGAATGCAAACGAGACAGTTATCGCAGCCCCAAAATCAATCGTCGTGCACAATGCGCAACGTGCCAGTCATCGCAACTTGACTCACATGCGTTGGCATCTGGCCAGCATGGGACGCTATCTCTTGCGTTACTCCTTGAATATGCCCAAACCCGCGCGACCACAACAATCCAGTGATTAGGAAACACTGATTAGAACGCAGTGATCGCCGGATCACGCGTGGCGCTCGGTGCGGCAATCGTGCATCGAGCAGACAGCGCTTTACGCGCCCACCTGTTAGGCCTGCCCGAAATACTCGTCACACACTTCCTGCGGCGTGGCGTCCATCTTGATTTTTCCGTGCTCAAGCCAAATCGCGCGTGTACATGTATTGATCGCAAGATCTCGCGAGTGTGTGGCCAACACCAAGATATTGGTGGACTGAACCACTTCACTCATGCGTGCTTCGACCTTGTGCTTGAAGTTTTCATCGCCAACCGACAGCCATTCATCCATCAACAAGATATCAGGACGCAAGCTGGTAGAAATGGTAAATGCCAGGCGCATGTGCATACCGGAGGAATATGTTCTGACAGGCATGTCGATGAAGTCGCCAAGCTCTGCATAATCGATGATCTCGGGTGTCTTGGCCTTAATCTCAGCGGCGCTCATACCCAATAGTCGCCCACGGAGATAGATGTTCTCCATGCCAGAGGCCTCCGGATCAATGCCAAGTGAGATATCAATCAAAGAGCCCATTTGACCGAGCACTTCAGCTTTTCCAAACGTCGGTGCATAAACGCCACTAAGCACCCGAAGTAAGGTACTTTTACCCGCACCATTATGACCAATTAACGCTACCCTTTCACCGTCACGTATAGTGAAATCCACCATATCGAGGGCTCGGATCACCACCACACCAGAAGCATCTGCGCTCAATTGACCGCCGGTCGCCACTTGCATCAAGCGTTTTTTTAACGATCGGCCAGTTGAGTTGAAGATCGGAAAATCAACGCAGACTCCTTCAAATTTGATCAATGCCATTGTCATTCAGACCCGTTTACAACCAGTAACTAATTCGATTCTTGTACTTGCCGTACATCCAAAGTGTCAGCAGCCAAGATACCGCCGCCATCCCGATCGAGACGACCCAGTTGGTCACGCTCGGCAACTGGCCAAGAAGCGGCGCACGCACAACCTCAATCAAATGGTAGAACGGATTGATTTCAAGGAACACGAACTCCGCGCGACCGCTCATCATCGAGGGCATCCAAATAATCGGCGTCACATAGAAGGCAATCTGCAACACACTACCAATAATTTGTGTCAGATCGCGATAGCGCGTACACAAAACACCAACAAACAAAGCCACCGAGGTCAGCGTCAGGGTACTGACAATCAGGCCCGGAATCGCTAAAAACGCCACGGCGCCTGGCGCCTTTAGAAACAGCAAAAACAAAACCGGGATGATCACCACATTGTGACCGAGAATCACTAGGTTTCGCCATACCACCCGCAGCACGTGCAAAAACAATGGTAACGGCAACTGCTTGATGACGCTGTCTGCGCTGATAAAAGCTGTGCAGCCCTCATTGATGACCGTGGCAATAAAGGTCCACAAGATAATACCAATCGCAAGGAAAGGTAGAAACTCGGCCAATGGGGACTTAAAAATGGTGCCAAACACCAAACCAAGGGCGCCAATGAGCACACCCATACTGATCGTCAACCAAAACGGCCCAAGCTTAGAACGGCGATAGCGCTGTTTAACGTCTTGCCAGCCTAGCGTGCCCGCAAGATCGAACCGAGACAGTGCCATGAGCACATCCCGAATACCCAAATGGGAAAAACGACTTATGTTAGACAACTTGCTACCCCATCGCTCGGACCACGCCGATAGACTCGGATTATTTCACAACCCATCGATTCCTGTTTATTTAGCCAACATCTAGTTGGCTCGATACCTTTGTCAAGATGTCGTGCGCAAGGTCCGCCCCTTTTGCCTGGCCCGTTTGCTCGGCAAATGGGCCAGGCCCCTTAACCAGCCTTTGCAGCCCCGATCAATGCATCAAAGGTCAATGTTGCTGTGCGTGACCAGTCATATTCAGCCGCCCTTGCACGCCCAGCTGTTGCTAACTGCACCCTCAACGCTTGATCTTGTAGCAGTGTAATTAACGCCTCTTTGATCGCAGGCACAGAATGGGGGTCAACAAGCAATGCCGCATCATGCGCGATTTCGCGAGTTGCTCCTACATTGCTCGTTAAAACCGGCACACCCGCGGCCATGGCTTCAATGACCGGCAGGCCAAACCCTTCGTAGAGCGATGGGTACACGAATGCGGTGGCGTGCCTAAGAAGTGCATCGAGCGCTGCATTACTGACATGACCGAGAACCTCGACGGCTGCCTGTTGCTGTTTCGATTCATGCGCTTGGGCCAGCAGCGACTCAATCATCCAGCCTTTAATACCGACAATTACCAGTTGATAATCGTCACGTTCGGTCGCATCGAGGCTTCGCCAAGCCTGCAACAATCTCGCAAGGTTTTTGCGGGGTTCCAACGTGCCGACGTACAAGAGATAGGGCTGAGTTGGAAACGTGAACGCATCGGTTGCGGCAGACGCCCCGAGTGAGCCGCGGGTCTGGCGCGCAGCCAGCGGCGTGATCACCTCCTTGCCCCTACTTGACTTGATCAGTCGTATCAGATCATCAGCAGTGGTACGCGAAACACACAACACCTTAGCCGCTCGTTTGACCGACCGACGGATCATGAAAGGGAAATAAATCCGTTTAACTGGTTCATGCGCGTGCGCAAACAACTCAAAGGTCATGTCATGGACCGTCACAACCATGGGGCAGACCCAAATGATTGGCAACACAAAACCTGGCCCCCAATGCACATCGGCCTTTAATCGCCACAATCTATATGGCAACACCGTTTGTTGCCATAGAAGTTGGGCCAGCTTGCGAGACGGTGTCATCACAAGCTTGAACCGATCATCAAGACCCAGATCATCAAAGTGATGACGCACCGCGGGGGAACAAAAAATCAGAAACTCATGCACAAGATCGGTTTGCGCGTTGAACTGAGCCAGTATCTCCACCAAATAGGTCACGGTACCTGTCTGGTAAGGACTCAGCCCAGTGGCGTCAATGGTGATTCTCATACAAGCCCCTTGATGACAGTCGTCAATTTAGTTGCTTGGCTTTGCCAGGTCGGTGAATTTAGCCGGATTTGCGCGGCGCGCGCGCTTCGTGCCTCACGAGTGGCACAAATCCGTCCTGACTCGCACCCTTCGCCAGCAGGCTCATGATCGTCTGCAAGCGAGCTATCAGGGGTGCTATTGGGCGTGCCACTGTCAGCATGCAGCAAAGTGGTTAATACCGCCACGGTCCCTGTCACCGACGGCTCGAAATAACAGGCTTGCACGCCCCCTGCCTCACGGATTTCCGGCACATCGGCGGCCAACACCGGGCTACCACAGGCCAGCGCCTCTAACACTGGCATACCAAACCCTTCATACACAGAAGGAAAAATAAAGGCACGAGCACCCGCATACAAACCAGGCAAGTCCTCATCGGGTACGAAGCCTGTTTGAATAATTGATAGGCCCGCTTGTCTGGCTAACTCAATCTGGGTCTGTATCGAGCTGGTTTTCCAGCCAAGTTGGCCCACCAAAACCAAAGCCGGCGCAAACTGACCACTGGCACGCAACTCAAGCATGGCTTGAATCAGTGTGCCGAGGTTTTTACGTGGTTCAAGCGTGGCCACAGACAACCAATAGGTTGTTGGTAATTCGTACTGCTGACGCACGTGTTGCACTTGATCGGCACCAAGAAGATGAAACTGCGCATCAACGCAGGGGTATACCACAGCATCGGCGATGCGCCCTTGGTACGTCTTTAATCGGTTCGCTGTACCTTCAGAGTTCGTGACAATCCGGTCAGCACACTGAACACCTGCCTTAAAAAACCACCGATACATGAGTCGGTGTTTAAGTGACAGCGTGTGACCAAAATGCGAGCCCACAAAGTCGTGAACCGTCAGTACGCTCGAGCAAGTCTTGGGCAAACCCATCGGTAAGAAATTGGCACACCCCCAATACACATTGACCCCGTCGCGTTTGGCCAGCCTCCCGACGCGCAACTGATGCCAAAGTGCTGCAGGCAAGCGGGCCCAGGCGCTCGCTGCGTCATCGACGACTCGCCAGCGAGCGTTGGTCACGGGTAAGGCAATGGGACGATTGGCGTACACCAAAAACTCGGCATCAGGCAGCAGCCGATCTAGTTCGGTGCAAAGTGCGCGCACATAACGGCCTGTACCGGCCGGTTTGCCTTCAAAGGCGCGACCGTCAATACCTAGACGCAACATGGCTGCTTAAAAACTGAGGGTAGCTACTCTGAAGGGAACCATTGAGTGCGCTAGAGCTCATGCGAAGATCCGTCTAGCATCCATGTCAAGGTGTCAAACAAAGCGATGGGCTCCCAGGCACCGATCAAGGCACGCAGTTTGGTGGGGTCTCCCCACAGTGATTGAACATCATTGGTGCGCACAAACGCAGGATTGGTTTTAACGGTAATGTGATGTCCGGTAATCTGCTCGGCCATCGCCAAAATCTCGGCTATGGAGATCGCCTTACCCGAGCAGATATTAACGACCTCACCCACGGGACGGGCTGTAAGCAAACGGCTGTATGCCTGAGCAACGGCACGAACGTCACTGAAGTCCCGCGAGATATCGGTATTACCCAGCTCAATCACCGGCTCAGCCCGTTTAAAGTGCGCCACGATCTTGGGTAATAAAAACGCCTCTGTCTGACCAATCCCGGTGTAATTGAAGGGGCGCGCAACCACAATCGGTAACTTCGGCAGCCAAAGCTTGGCCATATGTTCCATGGCCAGTTTGCTAACAGCGTAGTCATTGCCGGGATTCAGTGGACTTGTCTCGGACATCACGCCCTCAGTAACGCTGCCATAGACGTAGGCGCTGCTCGCAAGCACAACAGCATCGAGTGACAACTCAGCAGCAGCAAGTGCTTCGAGCAAATAACGGCATGCTGTGATGTTGACCCGATACAACCAATCCACATTGCCATGGGTCGGGGCAGAGACGCCAGCCAAATGAATCACGGCGTTGGGCGCAATGTCCTTAATCGCTTGGCGCAACGCCAAACGATCGAGCATATCCACACAGCGGTAATTGGCTGTGACACAACTCGTGGTTGCCTGACCAATACCCCAGACCTGCCAGCCCGCTTGTACTAGCACCTCGGCAAGGTACACCCCCGTAAAACCATCGATACCGGTGACCAGAACACGCTTCATCGTCAACTAGAAAGAAAAACCACGTTGGTTACGATCAAGGTCTGCCTGAACCATCATTTGGCATAGCTGCTCTAAAGTGGTTTGTGGCACCCAACCCAGATTGCGCTTGGCTTTCTCAGGGTTACCAATGAGCAAGTCCACTTCGGCCGGTCGGTAAAACTTCGGGTTAACTCGCACCAGGGTGCGACCCGATACGCGGTCAATGCCGACCTCAGACTCACCCACGCCTTGCCATTGCAAGTCAAAGTCCACGGCTCGTGCGGCCATGGTGACAAAGTCACGCACCGACTCGGTACGGTTAGTTGCCAACACATAAGTGTCGGGCACATCGACTTGCAGCATGCGCCACATGCCTTGGACGTATTCCTTGGCGTAACCCCAGTCACGCTTGGCATCCAAGTTGCCCAACTCAAGAACATCCAACTTTCCTAGCTTTAGCTTAGCAATGCTGTCTGACACCTTACGGGTCAGAAACTCTTGGCCCCGAAGTGGTGACTCGTGGTTAAACAAAATGCCGCTCGCCGCAAAAATCCCATAACTCTCTCGGTAGTTCACGGTCATCCAGTGGGAAAAGAGCTTGGCCGCACCATACGGGCTGCGCGGGTAAAACGGGGTTGACTCGATTTGCGGGATTTCTTGCACCTTGCCAAACATCTCCGAGGTGCTAGCCTGATAAAAACGAATCGCCGGATTGACAATGCGAATCGCTTCAAGCATGTTCACAGGTCCCACACCCGTGATGTCTGCGGTGGTCAATGGCTGTTCAAACGACACGCCAACAAAGCTCATGGCCGCGAGGTTATACACTTCAGAAGCCTTGGACATCTCGAGCAACCGAATGCTAGACGACAAGTCAGTTATGTCATGATCAACCAGATGCAGTTCCGGGTGTTGGTCAATACCGAGTTCCTGTATGCGCCAAAAGTTCACCGAACTAGTTCGACGGTGCGTGCCGTAGACTCGGTAACCCGATTCCAGCAGATATTGAGCAAGATAAGCGCCATCTTGACCCGTAATACCGGTAATCACAGCTACTTTCATGTTTGTCCTTGGTCCAAAGTCAATCTTCCATTTTTAGAGGATGCGACGCAACCAGTTCGCGTTACCAAGTGGTTGGAGCTACCCCGGGCAATACTATAACCTGCCGAGCCTCATGGGCAGTCACGTCTGGACCGCGGGTGTCCATAGGAGGAATCGGGGTTCTGACCAAGGGTGACAATGATTGTTGCTTCTCATCGTCGGTGTTCACAACCTCTTCAATGCTACGCTCATCACCATCAAAGACTGATACGCGAAGGCGATTGACAGCGTGGCGCACCTCACCGTTGACTACCAAGGCCCGGGCCAAACGAACAACATCGATGCGTAAGCTTACGGATGGTCACGCCCTCGCCGCGCGCTCTAAATCGTTTGGTTTGACAAACACAGGATGGATTGGCTGCACAGATACTGCCCAAAGCGACCGAAAACCGCAAAACAAAGGCAACACAGTGATCGCGGTTTGGCATTAGTCGAATCTGTTGTCAGCCTCTGTAACCAAACCACCGTTAAAATGAGAATACAGTTGCTTGATCTCTAGTTCAGTTATTAAGCAGCTTTCGTTTTAACCAACCATCGGTAATCCAACATGTCACTAAACAACGTCACCCCCGGCGATAAGCTCCCTGAAGTCTTCAACGTCATCATTGAAATCCCCATGACGTCAGACCCCATCAAATATGAAGTCGACAAAGAAACAGGCGCTCTGTTCGTTGACCGTTTTGTAGGCACTGCAATGCACTACCCCACCAACTACGGTTATGTTCCTCAAACCATTGCTGGTGACGGTGATCCTGTCGACGTCTTGGTCCTCACCCCCTTCCCCATCGTCCCAGGCGCCGTTATTTCCTGCCGTCCCATCGGCATACTGAACATGGAAGACGAAAGTGGGCTAGATGGCAAAGTGTTGGCCCTGCCTACTACCAAGATCCTTCCACTCTACAACCACATCAACAAGCTCGAAGACTTAAACCTGTCACAGCTGAACATCATCGCCCACTTCTTCGAACACTACAAAGACCTCGAAGAAGGCAAATGGGTCAAGGTTCTTGGCTGGGAAGGCAAAGACGCTGCTGTCAAAGAAATCATGGACGGTATTGCCAATTACAAAGCGGCTTAGGGCATTAAGTAATTGCGCAGTGAGTGCTTCAGCGGTGTGCGCTTGCTAACCGGCGCTTTGAACGTTTAACTGAGTCAGAATCTCAACAATCCTGACGTAAGCGTTGGTATTGCCTCTGATCGATAGCTTCAAACAACAGGGGCGAACCTTATGATTCACCCCTGTTGTTTGATGTGACCACGCTACGATTACCACCCCTTGCCTTCTTGCTCGCTCTTGGAACCGCCGCTTCGCACAGCAGCCCCTTGCACCTGTTCATCCACCGACTCAAAATGCCCCATCGGGATGGGTGCACTATCAAAGAACTCGTCGTACTCAGCATTCGATGGGGTGTTGATGTTGGCTGCGTTTGGTGTGGTTCTTGTCATGGGATCATAGTGTGACTGTGAGTTTGACTGTGCGGTCGGTTGCGCAGTCGATTGCGAAGTTGACTGCATGCTAGGCGCTGCCAACTCTGTGTCATACACATCCAAACCTTCGTTATACGGAATCACGGGGTCTGCTTCAGTATTCGCTGCAGGCAGAACCACATCATGGGCCAATGTCGGCAAGGCCGCACTGACAGCCGTGGCCAAACGCCAGTGCTGTGCCGCTCGTTGTGGTTGACCGATACGATCAAAGAGACTGCCCAAGAGCGCATGCACACGGGCATCGTTCCTTAGCTTTGTGCTTTGTTCAAGATAGCGCTGTGCTTGACCCCACATTTGCGCCGCGAGGCATAGCGCACCCAATGTGGTGAGCAAATCAGCATGTTCAGGCGCTAGTTTTGATGTGCCTTGACCACTTGATTTGCGGGTTTGTAGCCACTTTTCAGCTTTCTGTAGCCTTGGCGTGACTTGCTCCGGTTCAGCGCGAGCGTACGCCGCGAGCAGTTTGGCATCAAGTGGGGCGTCTTTGTTTGCATTGTCATTGTTTGTCAGTGCTGCTTCCAGAACCTTGGTGGCTTCTTTATAGTCACCAGCTGTCTGGAATGCCTGCGCAGCGGCTAAGGCAATGTCGGGTAGTGTTTTTTCTTCTGACTTGAGTTCTTTCCAGCACGCTTGCCAAGTGGCTTTATCTTCGCTTTGTGCAATCAAGGCTGCTGCTGATGCTTCGATCAGCTTATTGGCTTCACTTGGTGCGAGCGCGTCTTTACGTCTAAGTGCACGAGCCAATTCAAGCACTTTTGCATGGTTACCGGTTTGCTGATAAACCCGAAGTAGTAAGCGCACGGTGTGCAAATGACGCATGGGCTGTACATAATCGATCTGTAAAGCACCTAATGCCTCTTGTGCCCTACCTTGCTCTAGCCATAGGTCAGCAGCTGCAGCCGCCACAGCGGTATTTAAGTCAATGTCACCAGACTGCCCGGCGGCTGCAGCTTGTGCTTGAGCAATCAGTTCGTCTTGACGCTTGAATTCACCGACTTCGTGCGCGGCACGAGCCGCGCTAAGTGTGGCCAGCACTCGACGTCGCTTATCAGCGGACTTACCTGACAAACGGGTGAGTGTTTTTTCTGCATGGGTATAGCGACCTTCCAGAAGTGCAGTCCAACCCGCTTCTAGTTCACCTTGTTCACGCTTTTCTTGTCTGTGACCACGCCAGCCTCGATAACGATCTGGCATGTTGGCTAACCAAGTCAGCATGCGGATGATCAGATAGATACCTGCAAATGAGGCTACTACTAGCAAAATGGCAAATGCCAGTGACACCTGCACACGCCACTGATCGACAACAATCAATACATTACCGGGGAAGCGATGAATCACAAAGGCTACAAATACAGCCAAGCTCACCAGTAGAACCGTCCAGAACCAAGTACGCATGCTTAGCCCCCTTGTCCGTTGTTGGCCGATGGCGTACTAGGCGTACTAGGCGCATCCGAGGTGCTAGCCGTGTCTGCAGCAGCGCCGGACGCCTCAGTTGCAGCGCCTTGTATCGCGTCTTCTGCAGCATCATGTACAGCTGGTGGCGCAGCCGTTGTCTGCTCTGTCGGCTCAGTGGTTGATTCTGTGGTTGATTCCTCAGTTGACAGCCCATCAGTTAATGCAGAATCAGCCGCTGGGATGGTAACCACGCGCTCAGCTGACGCTAGGGCGTTCAGTGTCTGGGCAATCTGAGGCACATCGGCTGCCAAGGGAGCCTGTAGCAGTTCTCCTAGCAGTTGCAATGATGCTTTGGTATCAAGGGCATCTGTGTCATAGCGGGTGTTTAGCGATGACTGTACTTCTGTGAGCTCCGAACGCCAGATCTCTGCTTGTCGTGTCATGAGTGCGAGTTGTGCGCTTAACAGCATGGCACGCACATTGGCTTTCAGTTGCATGGCTTGCTCTTCTGAGAGCAGAAGTGCTTGCGGGTCGTCAGCCTTACGAATGCTCAAGACATTGGCAAACTCGCGCATCAAAACCTCACTGGCTTCTGAACTCCACTGACTGACCTGACCGGTGGCCGTATCCCAGGATGACCACCAGGCTGTGTTGTCTGTACTGCCGTCGGTTGATGTGGGGGATGGGGTGGTGGATGAGGGGGTTGACTGAGAAGCCCCTGATGCTGAACCCGGTGCAGCCTCATCACCGCTGCCTTGCAGGTTGTTAGCACCGGCGGGTGCTAACAACGGGGCTTTATTCGTCAGTTGTATCAGGCTATCGAGTCTGGCTGACAGACTGGCCACATCGACCTGTGGCACAGCGCGTAACCGTGCTAGATCCTGAATGACGGCTTGCTGCAGGTTTTTAAGCGCGGGGGCGCTCTGTGTTTGCAGCATGGTGTTCACTGAAGAGAGAATGGACACGGCACTGTTGACGTTGCCAAACAAAACCAGTTCTTGGTTGGCCATGGTGATGAGACGCTTTAAGTCATTCAGTAACAACGTCTGGTCTAGACCTTCGTTGGCTGACTCCCAGGCTTGTTGTAGCGCTGCTAGATCATTGTTGGCCACAGACAATTCACGTCTGAGTTGATCAACCACTTCCCGCTGGGCGGTGGCCAGTGTCAGTGCCTGACTGGCTCTTTCGCTGGCTTGGCTAGCTTGCTGGTCTGATTGTTGCAAACGGGTGGCTACTTCTTTGGCCACACTCTCAAAACGTTGTTGCTGCCACCATAGGCCAATACCGAGAGCAACGGCTACCAACACCAATCCCAGGATCAATCCCGTCCAGACACCATTGGCTTTGTTCGCTTTGTTGGCTGTGTTCGCTTTGTAGGGTTCATTGGATTTGTTGCCGCTGTTGGGCGCGGTAGACGTAGGCGGCTGTTTGTCAGCTGATGACTTCGTACTTGAGGTAGTGCCAGGATTGGATCCTGTGCTGCCCGATGTGCCACTTGCCGTTCCAGCACGAGCCGCGCTGGCTTTGTTGTCTGCTTTGTTATCGGCTTTGTTGTCAGTTTTCTTGTCGCTATTACTATTCATCGCGCCTGCTTTCCCTGTGGTGTCAGCTGGTGTAGTGGTTGCAATTCCGGTTGCAGTATTGGTTTCAATTTGAGCTGCGGTTTTAGCTGGTGTCTCGGTTGAGGTTTGATTCTCGTTAGTGGCGTCTTGGCCCGCTGGCGAGCGTCGCAAGGCATCTACCGGTTGCTTGATAGCACTTTCCTTGCGATTGCCAGCACTTGAATGATCAGGCACATTGGCCGATGCCGCACCTGGGTTTGTGTCGCTGGGCTTTGTATCAGCGTCTTTACCCACAGCCTGACTCTCTGTGGCTGGCTTGGCCTGGGCTGAAGTTCCGGCTATGGGCTCAGTTGAACCTCCGGTTAACTTGTCCGGGCTTGATTTCGCATCGCTTGGCTTATCTTGGCTCATGCCCCCGATTGTAGTCCTTGACTACGCAAAAACCCACTGAGAGGGAATAAGTGACAGCATTAGTGACGGAAGACGTAACGGAGCAAGTCCTTATTTACCTCTTGATTTAAGGGTTACCCTCGAGGGCAAGCGGCCCGATCAAACTACAACCCCCCTGCTATGGCTGGCACTGCCTGTTATGACCGTTTTCATGCGGCTCCAATGCAAGATCCCACAAATAGCTTGGTTTCCCTCTAGGGGGCATCCCAAAGCCAACGTATGGGTATGGCATATAGACCTTCCCCAAAACGCGCACTATTTTCACCGTCGTAGAGAACCACCCCTGCGGCAAACCGATCACCACAGGTCTCTTTCAATTTCTTTAGTCCCTTGAAATCAGCCGCCGACACCGTCGCAGCAGCCTTGACCTCAACCCCAGCGATTCGATTGGCTCCTCTTTCGATCACGACATCAACTTCAGCTTGATCTTTGTCTCTGTAATGAAAAAACTCATGATGGCGTTCATGCCAGCTGGCCATGCGTCTGAGTTCTTGATAAACAAATGTCTCTAGCAATGGACCGAGTTGGTTTCGATCAGTTTTGAGTGACTGGGCGTCTATACCAAGGAGACTGCAAGCCAGTCCGGAATCACCGAGATGTAGTTTTGGCGTCTTCACCAAACGACTGGTGTGGTTGTTGTACCAAGGCGGTAACCGCTCCAGAAGGAATATATGCTCAAGCAAAGTAATGTAGTCCCCGATCGTTGCTCTGCTTAACTGAAATGAGGACGACAGGTCGAGCAAGTTAAATAACTGTCCGGTGCGCGCCGCAGCCAGACGCAACAGCCGTGGTAGGGAATCAAGTGACCTAATACGCGAGATTTCTCGGACATCACACTGAACCAATGTCGTAATGTAGTCCCGATACCAACTATCTCGAATAGCACCTGCTGGACGTTCGAGGGCCGGCGGATAGCCCCCGGCCACCACTCGCTCTAAAAGCGTCTCCTTGAGCCTGGGGACAGTTTTAATGGGGAAGTCAGCCTCAAACAGTCGGTCCAGAAATGCTGAAACTTGTCCCTCTAATTCGCACTGAGCAAATGGGTGCAAGCGCAAAATGGCCATACGCCCAGCTAACGAATCCGAGAGTTTTGGGACTAATAAAACATTAGACGAGCCAGTTAAAAGAAACCGCCCGGGCTGGCGATCGCGATCGACCACACTTTTTAAGGTCGTAAAGAGTTCCGGCACACGCTGCACTTCATCGAGAATGACCCGATGTGGCAAATCATCACAAAAGCCCAAGGGATCCTCGTCTGCCGAACGACGGGTCACTGCATTGTCAAAACTGAGGTAGCCATAGGCCTGCTGATCTCCTAGCACCTTGGCCAGGGTGCTCTTACCGCACTGGCGAGGACCGTGCACCAACACCACCGGTGAATACGCTAATGCTTGAGCCAGTGGCTGCTCAGCAAAGCGAGGGAAATAAAAGGCTTTAACGTCAGAACTCATTAGAGGTTTACCTTTTTGGTGTACGTCTAATTGTAAGTTTATAGTGCGTCCAATTGCAACTTTAGGTGTCGTCTAATTGTAAGTTTGTGGCCTGTCTGATTGTCAACTTAGTTACCGCCAATTGTCAGTATTAGTAAAGTAAATTTTAGCTAGACTGGACTGGATTGAGATTTATTTAATTAAAACAGTGGGTTACAAGTAATTTTGCGCTGGCAGTTTCGAGATGGTGGTTTCGAAGTGGTGCTATCTTGTCGTCATTGCGGGCAGTGTGCTCCACGCCACCAAGCCAAACGAGCACTCAACCCTGCCCGCTCTGACCCTAATACGCTGCTACTGCGCCCCTAATACGCCCCCTCGCCCCCTCTGCAATACTTCTATGCCCCGCGGCACTGCCTCTGAATCCAGCATTTCTCCTCACCCACCCTGCAAAATCCCTGCCGCGATCGCCTCGTCATCGGGTGCTACCACCAACACTAGGGTTTCTTCACAGGGCTCGCCACCGGT
>Ga0209953_1000258_pt1 | contig 20467 bp, 35 predicted proteins | sample SalPonred_H2O_MG_FD_185713 | JGI IMG/M metagenome (GOLD analysis project Ga0209953, IMG submission 185713) | Salt pond water microbial communities from South San Francisco under conditions of wetland restoration - Salt Pond MetaG... | ecosystem: Environmental > Aquatic > Non-marine Saline and...
CTGTGTCTTGGCACTTCACTGCCAGGCAAATCTAAAAACAATTTTGCTTTGCGATATTCCACATCAAGCCCAGTGGTCTGCCTGCACAGTTCTGCCATTTCCAACCCAAGATCTCTGAATGGATCTTCGTCGTTTCCGACCGGATAGCTCATTCTTGCTAGACGACGATCCATGTGCCAATGATAGCCGTGTTCAAAAAATGTTTCCAGCCAGTCGAGTGTTTCTTGTGTAAACACACTGTTGATTTCCCACAGTGTGTCAAGCGGCACATTTACATCGATGTCAGGGTTTAAATAATGCATGAGTATATTTAAACAACGTTTGGCTTTTAAGAAAAATCTTGATCCTGGTTTTCGGCACACAGAAGACGTCGAATTGCATCAAAGTCTCCTTCCTGTGCTAGAATATTACATTCCAGTGCAATAGCAATGCTATCCAGTAAATTAACGATGTAGGTCATTGTAACCTCTCCAGTTACTGGTGCTGTTGTAGTATTGCTTTGCTAATCTTTCTACTTCTTCCAATGATTGTGGGTTGTTGCGCTCGATGTATTGGTCCATTGGTGTTTTAGCTCTCTTGTTGGAATTTTTACAGTCCATTGGAAATAGAAAACAGCCAATTCTGTCTAACAAACTCATTTCCACGTTCCTTCTATGAGATTTTTTGCTTCTTTATGATAACCATGACGTGCCAGTTGACTGGCTGCATTTCTGCGACCCATCCATTCAAGATTGCGCCATGTACGTTTAATAAAACGATTTACACTTCTAGTAAAGACAGGACGACTGAAAGCGACGCCGTCGGTTTTACTTTGTAAACTGTGATTCATTTTTGTTCCTTGTGGGATATTTTCTTAACTGTGTTGTGAACAGCCATGCTATTTAGTGCAGTGCACAAATTATAATATACTTTCGTTAAGAATAGTATTTTTTCTTCATCTTTCTAAAAAAAAGGTTGACCATTCTAGCCAGAGACCTTATACTAATAATGTGAGTTAAGGAAAGGAGTAGACTATGTTGAAATATCAAAATCTTGCCGCAGTTGGCGATCGTATTCGTGCTTATGACTTCCGTGGTATGAAAGACGCTTTCATTGAAGGCGTAATTATCGACAAAGGTCCTATTAAAAATGAACAAGGCGCTTACTTGTTGTTTAATGGATACACTATCGAAATTGACAAAGATGGTGCAGGTTTTGGTCGTGAGGGCGATCTAGGTTATATCCCCTTTGAAACAAGCATGGACTACGATGATCGTGTTGAGTTGGTTGACGATGATAATCGTGCCGAGTATGAGTTGGCAGTTCAAATGATGAAGGAGACTGTGTAACAATGAAAGGTTTTGCAATGTTTACTCCTGAGGGAGATCAACTGGTTCGTCGAATTGCTAACACAGCAATTCAAATGTTAAAAGACGGTGATTTTACAACTGCTGGCGCATACGATTTTGCATTTTGCAAGCTGAGACTGTTGGCCAACAGCGATGACTTTGGCGAGGCTAACGACACTGCTGTTCGTGAATGTGTGTTGACCGTGATTGACAAAGGGCGGTATGTGTAATGGCTCCTGTGTTTTGGTTTCTGGCAGTGCTACTAGCATCCTTGCAAATTTTTATTGGACACGACATGCTTATTTCTCTTATGGCATTTGGTGCATGGGGATTGGGATTTGTGTGCTTGGTTCAAGATCTACGCAAAGCCACCTTTGAGGAGAAATAGATGTATAATCTAAAAGTCTTAGAAGACTACTGCGAGCAGTTGCGTTCAGATGCAGAACGCAAAGTGGAATGGACGCTCAGCGACCATATTCCACTAGAACGCGCAGTGCGTGTGCGTAACAGTTTGTATGCTGTAGCAGACGAAATCGAAGAAGTTATTGCAGGTATTCGGGCAACTGATAAGTACCTGCATGAAGATGACTCGTAACAGAACTGTAGCTGTTCTTTTTGCTGCTATTGCAGCCTATTTCTTTGTTTACAGTTTTCAATATGACATAGGCAGTGCCAGTAAAATGGGTCCTGCCTATTTCCCCATCATGACCAGTGTAAGCTTGTTTGCTGTTGCAGTGTGTATATGGCTATTTGAAAATGATCACGTGTCAGCAAGATTTCAATGGGACATTTTCTCTGTTGGAGTGCCCATTGGTGCAATTCTAGTATTTGCCTTAAATCTAGAATTTTTGGGTTTTGCAATAACCACAATGCTGGTCACTCTGCTAACTGCTGTTAGCAAGGAAAACAGAAACCTACCGCTTACACTGGGCACTGGTGTTTTTCTTGTTGGTCTAGGATGGGGTGTGTTTGTTAAATTTCTTGATGTGTATTTGCCCATGTGGCCCAGTTTTCTATGGAATTGATTGACAATTTATCCCTGGGTTTTGCAACTGCACTCAGCCTAGAAAACATTCTCTACTGCTTTGTAGGTGTGTTTCTAGGCACTGCCGTGGGTGTCTTGCCTGGACTTGGCCCGTTGGCTGCCATAACCATGCTGTTGCCGTTGACCTACAGTTTCAGTGACCCAAGCAGTGCTATTATCATGCTGGCTGGCATATACTATGGCTGTCAATATGGCGGAAGCACTGCGGCGATCCTTGCGAACATTCCAGGTGAAAGCAGTGCTGTTGTCACAGTGGTAGATGGTTATCAAATGACCAAACGTGGCAGAGCAGGCACAGCTTTGGTAACAGCCGCATTGAGCAGTTTTTTTGCTGGCACTGTGGCAACACTGTTTATTGCACTGGGTGCTCCTGCTCTTGCTGAAGTGGCGTTTGCTTTTGGTCCTCCTGACTACTTTAGCTTGATGTTCTTGGGTTTGATACTTGCTGTGGCATTGAGTACTGGCAGTGTGTTAAAAAGCCTGGCAATGGTGATATTGGGTGTGTTAATTGGACTGATTGGCACAGATGTAACAACTGGCGTAACAAGATTTGACTGGGGAGTTCCAGAGCTGTTTGATGGCATACCTTTTGTGGTCATTGCCATGGGCCTGTTTGGCTTTGCAGAAATCATGTACAATCTGGAAAACCCAGAGGCTAGACAAGCATTGAACAATCAACGGCCTACACTCAAGCTCAGTAAACAAGAACTAGCTAGGTCTACCCCGGCTACATTCAAAGGCACAGTTGTTGGTAGCTTTTTAGGATTACTGCCTGGCAGCGGCGGAATCATAGCCAGTTTTGCAGCATACGCACTGGAAAAGAAAACCAACAGAAAACACAAACACGAGTTCGGTCACGGAGCCATCGAAGGTGTTGCTGCACCTGAAAGTGCTAATAATGCTGGCAGCCAAACCAGTTTTATTCCTATGTTGGTGTTGGGGATACCCACAACTCCTATCATGGCACTGATGATTGCCGCACTGCTAATTCATCATGTTGTGCCCGGACCGCAGATAGTGAGTACCAATCCTGAAGTATTCTGGGGACTGATTGCCAGCATGTGGATTGGCAATCTGTTGTTACTGATTTTAAATCTGCCTTTAATCGGCATCTGGATACGCATGTTAAACATCAATTACAATGTGCTGTATCCAATTATATTGATCTTTGCTTGTCTTGGCGTGTATGTTGTAACCAGCAATGTGATTCATGTGTTAATGACCATTCCTTTTGCAGTACTGGGATATCTCTTTAAAAAATGGGAGTGCGAACCTGCTCCTCTGATGATGGGATTTATAGTTGGTGCTGCCATGGAAGAACATCTACGCAGAGCAATGACAATCAGCAGAGGTGATTGGACAGTGTTTGTGGAAAGACCAATTAGTGCCACACTGTTGGCCATCGCAGTGGCAGCATTGGTTGCTGTTGCAGTATATCTATTAAGGAAGGCCCATGTACATTCGTGAAAAAAATGGCATAGATCAATTGCATGGATACAGTGTGGGTATGGTGTTAAACGAGTGCGGCTACGATGACAGCGAGCTGATTGCCATGCTGATCAAAAAAGCCATGAGAGATAACAATGTTGATGTATGGCTGTTTGACTTTGATGTAAAGGGATTGATTGAATATTCTCAAGTGCAGGAGAGATGTGGCGTAGCACAGATGTACCACAATTACATCGACGATTTTGTTCTAGGAAAAGACTATACTCCACGCCAATACGAATATCCTGCAGATTATGTCATGGGTGCACAAGAGTTTGACGAAAGTGTTAGATTTTACAATGCTACAAAGTTTGCATATTTTTTAGAAAATCCTATAGATCAGTTTCGTGTGCCAATTGCATACAGTTACGGTGACACAAATACACTGTTAAGGCATCCAGGAAACACTCGTTATATGGCAATGATGGCAATGCCAGACAGTGTGAAGGTACAACTATTGATCACTGGCTTTGAAAAAAATCGCTCAATAATCGAAAATGCAAAATCACAAAGCTTGTCCTTTGCTAATCTTGCTGATTGTTCAACATCAGAAATAATCAATAGATTCGACTTTGCATCGTTTACTGGAGTTAGTGTACGCTATAGCAATCAAGTAGGCATCCAAGTTGTAGAACCACACAGTCGTCTGCCAGAATTCTACCAACCCTATATTATTTCGTACACTGGAAGTGAACTGTATGTGAACAAGACGCTGGTAGCACAACGCCGCATTAGCAAGAAAAAACACAAATATTTTTACATGCCTGGCACTAAAGATGAATATCTCCGATCTCAATATATTTGATTCGATAACCGTTGACAAACGTGTTTGATAGTGTATACTACAACTAATGGACCTATAGCTCAGTTGGTTAGAGCAGTGAACTCATAATTCATTGGTCCCTGGTTCGAGTCCAGGTGGGTCCACCAACTTATTTCGGGTCGTGACTTACGACCTATAATTACAAACTAGGTACAATTGAGGTCACCGTAAACATAACGATTTGCGGGTAATCGGGGAAGCAGCGAATCTGCACTGTCCTTGCAACGGTATAACGACACTGGGTCGTGAGTCCGAATGCCGCCCTCAATATCCTGGTACCGCAGAGTACAAGGTCTTGCTCTGATAATTTACAAAGGTACATTATGAAAAAAACTATTTTAACTATTGGTCTATTGGCCGCATCTTCTTCTGCATGGGCAGACACTTCAGATATTATAATTCATGTTACTCGTGCTCCGATTGAGCAAAGTATTGATACACGGAGCTATATCAACGCAGAATCCATAGAGCAGCTTGAAAATGCTTCAGGTATACACATTGTACAAAGCGGACCGCGCGGTCAAAACACCAGCATGTTTGTGCGAGGCACAGAAAGTGACCACACTTTACTTTCTATAAACGGCATGCCCATCAAAGACCATAGCACAATATCTGGCAGCGACGACATTGGGCAGCACAGTATGGTAGGCATCAACAATCTTTTATTCATTAAAGGACCAGCTGGAAGTGCATATGGACCAAACGCAGTAGGCGGTGCTGTTGACTTTATAAGTCGTGGCGCAAATAACAATGCCTCAGCCGCTGTTGGCACCTACGGATATAAAAATCTAGCAGGTAGCAAAAATTTTTCCACAGAAAACTTTTTTGGCAGTGTTAGCATAGAGTCAGAAATGGCCGACGGCATTGATGTGCAGACAAATGGTGATCGAGACAGTTACACAAAAAAAGGCATCAACCTTTACGGCGATTGGAATTTAGCTCTTGGCAACTTTTACGCAAACTATATTCGCTCATACAACAAAAGTGATTTAGACGGCTGGAATCAACACAGTACCTGGCAGTTTGATAATACTCAGGTAGGAGTAGAAACTGCAAATACACGAATTGTTTTAAATTCGGCCAATCACCTTAGAACCTATGACTCAGACAGTGAGTATACCAGCAGTGACACACGTATGCTAGTAGAAAAAAACTGGAATCAGTGGACAGTAAGTTTGGAGCAAAGCAACCAAAGCTATGATGATCAAACCCGCAACCAACAAGGTGCCGGTGTTGCATACAACAACACCTGGGCAAGTGCTGAGATTAGAACAGATAAAACCGATCTAGGCACTTTTGGTAGTTGGAGAGTTGGTTTAACAAACAACGGCTGGAGAACCAGTGTTGCAAATGGCTTTAGAACGCCCAGTTTATACGAAACATATGGCGATAGCGAATGGGTAAACGGAAATCCTGAGTTAACAGCAGAATTTATCACTGCTTATGAATTTGGTTACCGCAACGAATGGCTAGACGCTGCTGTTTTTTCTAACAAGGAAACTGATAGAATTTCTTACACCACTGACCCTGTGTCCTATGTTGGTAGATATGTTAATAATACTACAGATACAGTTCGGACGCATGGTATCGAAACCGCAATTGAACGCAATTTTGGAAGTGTCACAGCCCAACACAATTATACATATGTATGGAATAATGCGGAAAAACTGCGTCAGCCGGAGCACATGCACTATCTATCTCTGGAATATCGTAATTTTGCTTACTCTGCACAGTATATAGGAAGTCATCTTGATACCGACAGTGAAACTTTTACTACGGCAAGCATGCCTGCTGTTTTACTGCACAACGTTAAATATCAAAAAGATTGGGTAACACTAATCATAAGTAACATTGGAAATAAAAAATATCAACGCCCAGACGGCTACGACCAATATGGCAGGACAGCTACACTAAAGGTATCATATGACTTCTAATATCAAACTCTTTATTCTACTTGCAGGTGCACTATTTCTATTCAGAATAGTGCCGCACCCTCCTAATTTTACTCCCGTAATTGCTGCAACAGTGTTTGCTGCCTGTGCAGGAAAGCGTTTTTGGGAAAGCATGGCTGTGGTGTTGCTGGCCATGTTTGCCAGTGATTTATTGCTGGGCTTACACAGCGGCATACTTGCTGTGTACGCCAGTCTTGCGGCAGTGTTTGTTACAGCAAGATATTTTAATTTGTTTTGGAGCACACTGATAGGGCCTACAGTGTTTTTTGTATTAAGCAATTTCTCTGTGTGGTTAAGCGGCTGGTATCCAATGACCGTAGACGGGCTAATTGCCTGTTATATAGCGGCTATTCCTTTTTATGCTAATAGCTTGACAGCTACTGTATTCTATGTTATTGTGTTTACAATAATGCAACGTTATCTCGCAGTAGCTCAGCAGGATAGAGCAACAGCCTTCTAAGCTGTGGGTCGCAGGTTCGAATCCTGCCTGCGAGGCCATTTTCAAGCCGGTCCATAAGTACTATAAAGGAGAATCAGCATGAACTTTTTCATTGTAGTACTACTAAGCACTGTAAATACTGGCAGTAATCACATATATGTTGTCACCGACCCAACATTTGAAACACTTGATCAATGTTCGGAATATGGTACCGCCAACCTAGGCAACGTACTTGAAGGCATGCGCCGTGCAACTGGGCAAGCAGAGTGGGATAAGGTAGCTTGTGTTGATACACAAATGCTTGAATATATGTTAAAAAATAGTTTACCAGAAGGTATAGATGCATAAAACACCAGAAAAAATCAGAGACTGGATTAAAACCTACGCAGAAGATGCAGAGCTGACTACACTAGTAGTAGGTGTCAGCGGTGGAATTGACAGTGCTGTAGTAAGCACATTGTGTGCCATGACTGGACTAAACACCGTAGTGGTAAGCATGCCCATTCGTCAAAAATCTGAACAACACGATCTCAGCGTTGATCATTGTTTGTCATTGCTGGAAAAGTATCCGAATGTGCACTGGAACACTGTAAATCTTACTGATACATTTGAACAGTTGGAGACACTGTTCGAAAACACACAGTATAACAGTGAACTGGCTTTTGCTAACAGTCGCAGTAGACTGAGAATGATAACGCTGTATCAAATTGCAGGAAGTGTTGGCGGTCTTGTGGTAGGTACTGGCAACAAGGTCGAAGATTTTGGAGTTGGTTTCTATACGAAGTACGGCGATGGCGGTGTTGATATCAGTCCAATTGCAGATCTAACCAAAACTCAAGTATGGGCAATGGGCCAAGAACTTGGGGTTGATCAACGTATCATTGACGCACAGCCCACTGATGGATTATGGGATGACGGCCGAAACGATCAAGATCAGTTGGGTGGATTGACATATCAGCAGCTGGAAGAAGCAATGAGATTAGTTGATGCTGTCGATGCCGGAGCTACACTAGAAGCACATGAACAACGATTGGTTGACACATACCACAGTATTCGCCGGCCAAATTTGCATAAAATGAAACCCATACCTGTTTGTAAATAAAGTTATGGAAAATGCTTTTATATTAGGTTGTAGTCATTCAGCGGGCGCAGATGTGCCCAATGGCTTGAATAAAAGCTATGCTGCAAGCTTCGCCCGTTTATTTAATTTCAATCCTATCAATCTGTCAATTACTGGTGGTAGTAATGATGCAATGTTTAGAATATTCAGTGAATATGTTGCATTGGATAAAATCAAAGATACAGACATTATTATTGCGTGCTGGACAGGTACTACTAGAACAGAAACAGTTCATAACGAATTATGGAGTCCTATTGTAGTAGGCCATCAGCAATCTCCAATAGAAAACTATATTAAACAATGGTCAATATACGACAGTGACAGTACTAGATGGCGATTGAACAAAATTAAAAATATTGTAGCTCTAAACGAGCTTGCAACTCGGCTTGGTTTGCGGGTGATCAATTTCGACAGCTTCCACAAAATACCAAATTCTCTGGCGTATGATAGTACAGTGTATAATTGGCCTTGTGCACAAGATAGTTTTGTAGACTGGTGTGTAGAACGCCAGTTTGAACACAGCGAAACTTTTCACTTTTATGAAAATGCACACTGGGAGTATGCAAATTATGCTTATGATCTGTGGCAAAAACAAACGAGCTGAAAAGTATGCAGAAGTTTATGATACAGTTTAGCATGTTTTAAAAATAAATGTTAGAGCAAACACAAATTAAATAATATTCTGCTTCAATAGCTCAGCTGGCAGAGCAACGCACTTGTAATGCGTAGGTCCGCGGTTCGAATCCGTGTTGAAGCACCATTTTTTACTAGACAACCAGAACATGTTGTGTTAGTATTATAAAGTTGTTCCACTATAGCTCAGTTGGTAGAGCAGAAGACTGTTAATCTTTTGGTCCCTGGTTCGAGTCCAGGTAGTGGAGCCAATGTTGGAGTGGTGGCCGAGTGGCTGAAGGCGCTCCCCTGCTAAGGGAGTATAGGGTTTGTAGCCCTATCGAGGGTTCGAATCCCTCCCGCTCCGCCAATACATTTAAAGCAAGCCGCTGTGGCCCAATTGGCAGAGGCGTCTGGTTTAGGTCCAGAAGGTTGGGGGTTCGACTCCCTCCAGCGGCACCATATGCGGGTACCGTATAATGGTTATTACAAAGCGTTGCCAACGCTTAGATGTGAGTTTGATTCTCACTACCCGCTCCATGATGAGAAACACATGAATCTATCCGACATCCAAAGTTTGCAATGTGAAATCACTTCCTACTGTAATGCAAGATGTCCTCAATGCCCTCGATTCGATCAATATGGCAATCTCTATCCAGGTTTAACACTCAGTCACTGGAATCATCAGGACATTCTATCAAACATAGAACTTGACCAATTAACAAATTTAAAACTTGTGCGTCTAGAGGGAGACAAAGGCGATCCTGTGATGCACCCAAATTGCGATGAAATTGTTAATTTTTTTGTAAATGCTCCTAGCCGACCACTGGTAAGATTGGTAACAAATGGAAGCATTCAAACCCAAAACTGGTGGAGCAAGATGGGTGAACTAAGCAAACAAAACAATTTTGACGTAATCTTTAGCATTGATGGATTAGCAGATACAAACCAAATTTATCGTATCAATACAGATTTTAAAAAAATAATGCGTAACGCACAAGCATTTATCGATGCAGGCGGGCAAGCTATTTGGAAGTTCCTGGTTTTTAAACACAACGAGCATCAGCTTAACGAGATTACTGAATTAGCAAAAGCCATGGGATTTGCGGCAATACAGGTAAGAAAAGCAGATGACTATAGATTTCTCGGTAATTCCAGTTTTGTTGTGTACGATCAAGGCAATCCAGTAGGCGAAATCAAGCCCAGTGATATTCCAAGAGATCAGTTGTTGTATTTTACTTGGTTTGACAAAAAGAAAGAATTTATTGAAAGGTTTATTGTTGATAAAAACTGTGTTTGGATGAATCAAGGTAAGATGAATATTACTTTCCAAGGTTATCTCATGCCTTGTTGTATGATGCATCACGTGCTAAACGATGTAAATCAAGATCTAGTACAGCAAACAGTGGATCTAATAAAAAATCCTGATGACTTACTTTTAACCAAACATACAGTACAGGATATTTTAAACAGTGAATTTTATAAACACCGTTTAGAAACACATTTGCAAGGCAAAACCTTGCATCCAATTTGCGAAAGCAATTGTAAAAAACAGATTGAGGATAAATTAATTGCAACTGACTAATTTATTAAAATGGCTAGCCACTGCTACACTGGTTATAGGCACAGTGTTTAACGCACTAGGCCACTATCCACTTGGGCCATATATACTGGCCTCTGGCGGATATATTTGGCTCGTTGTAGCAATTTGTTGGCGTGACTGGGCACTTATAATAACTAATGCTGTAATGAGTACAACAGGTTTAGCTTTAACACTTTATACAGTGTATTTTACATAGGAAATAATATTAGATGAAAATATCAAAAATCCCAGGGCTGGGCAGATTTGGTGTGTTTATCGACGACGTCGATTTTGACAATATTACAGATGACGAGTGGATGGAAATTGGCAAGATCCATCTCGACAGTCTTGTTACAATTATTCGTAATACTGGATTAGATCCAGATCGATACAACGAACTGATGTTAAAGTGGGGCAATCCTCGAGGCGTCAAAAATTTTCAGGTGTACAAACAATATGGATTTGCCAGTGGCAAAGAGTTCTACGAAAGATGTTTTGCCGAAGATCCAACAATTGAAAAAGCACACAGAGAATGGGGTAAACAACTTTATAGATTCAGTTATCGCCCGGCCCTTTTGCGTGTCAGCGGCAAGCTCGACGAAGATGGCAATCCAATTGGTATGTTTGCGGAGGGCGAACTGCTGTGGCATAGTAACGAATCAGGCAACTTAACATTTACCCCTGGAGTAAGCTTGCTTGGACAAGAAAAAATGATTGGGTCAAGCACAGGATTTGTAACCACTGTGGATTGGTATGAAGCTCAGTCAGAAAGTTTTCGTAGTGAATTAGATGAAATGGTAGTGATCCACAAGTTTACTCCAGGTAAGATCAACCCAGGACTACGCGAAGAACAAGACCTGCTTGTGCGTAACAACATGTGTGCAGAAGATAACACAGAAATTCCGTTAGTAATTGACAGTCCAGGAGGATATTCCGGACTACACTTTAGTGTAAACACCATGGACAGAATTGTAGGAATGACCAAAGAAGAAAGCGATAAGATCTTTGAGCATATAGGACAAGGAATTTTCACAGAAGAAAATATATACGACCACTGGTATGAACATGACGATGATCTAATGTTGTTTGACAACTCAATTACACTGCATCGTAGATTAGGTGACAACGAAGGCAGACTGGCCTATAGAGTTCAATATGATTACGAAACTATACTAGACAAACCTTGGATGCCATACAGGCAAGAACCTTATCGAAGCCAATACATTGAGCAAATCACTGAACAAGTTGAATTTATGGGACCGCAAAAATCCAGGTTCAAACTACCTACAATCTCTTGACAGTCTAACTTTTGTCCAGTACAATAATAGAACATAAGTAATCCTACCACGAGGAGCTTTGCCTATGTTCGGCAACATATTAGAAAATGAACACACACAATGGTGGAAGCCAATTCGCTTGCCACCTATTAATCTATGGAATGCGCCTCGTCTACAAACAAAACAGGAGACTAACACTATGTGTAGTGGAGTATATGAAAGTGAACTCAAAGATGATTTCGCTACAGACTATGAAAAGGATTCGAAACGTAAGCCCATGGGCGATATCAAGTTCATGACTGCTGCTGACTTTATAAGTGAGCAAAAAGAAGACGATAACAAATATGTATATCCAGGTGGAGATTGTCAAGTATGAAAAAACCTATCGAATATGGCTGGTTAAGTGTAGGAGACTTTGCCTACGGACTGTTAGACGGCACTAAAAATGCACTTAAAAACGCACCTATGGAATACAAGTTCCTCGCAAGCAATCTGCTTGCCGCACTATGGTGTATTGCGTTTGGCATATTTACTGCAGAGTTGCTGTTCATCGGCTACAACATCATCGGACACATTGCACTGATCACAATGGTGTTTTTTACCTGGTTTGTGTTTACCGCAGAACGCAAGAACGCGGATCCGGCACCGCCTAATAAATGTCGTTGGGACCTTGAACAAGAAGGATGAGCAAGTTTCGTGACTTGCTCGCGGACTTATTCAAAACAGACGAAGAAAAACTGCGAGAGCGAAAACGCCGTGTCCAGCATCCGCACATGATTGACGCAAAACGTCATTGGGACTGGGACACGGGCTACGCAGATTTACCAGAGGATTCAAAAGATGACGAAGGAAAATGAAGACACATTCTACACGGATGCTAGACCAGTGTTGATATGGAGTAGTGTGATTACTGTTGTAGCCCTTGCATTTGCTTTAATAGGGCAGTATGCCTACGCTGACGAACGCTATCCCTATGGTAGCACCTGGCAGGTAAAGTGTGAGCAAAGTGCTGACGGCAGAGATGCACAGTGTTGGTTGGTGAAAGTGCCAAACAAGCCAGTGGAAGGCATTGACATCCCATTCTCAGTGGAGAATGAATGAAAGGCTTAGACGCAAAACTCACAGAATATGCAGAAGAGTTTGATGCTATCAGAGAGTTTGAAGGCACAATGGGCCTATATCAACATTTCATTGACATAGGACGAAAACTTCAAGACGATCCGCTCAGTGAACAGTATAGAACTGAACAAAATCGTGTGAGTTATTGTCAGTTTCAACTATTTGTGGATTACGAACAGGATCGCTGGAAAAGTTTCAGTGATGGATTGATTAGTAGTGGTTATGCATATGTGCTCACTGATGTATTCAACAGCATTGAACTAGATCAAGCCGCACAGGTCAAGCCAGAAACATTTGATGCACTGGGCATTCAGGATCTACTCAGTATGAACAGAGCAACAGGATTCAAGCAAATGGTAGAAATAATGAGCAACAATGCAAGGCAGAAAGTGTCATGAAAACGATCAATCAATATGGAACAGCCGCTATCGCTCATGACAGTGCACTGGCTGCTATAAAAACCGTCAAAGGGGGTGATGGCTATGCCGTTCTGCCACCTTACTGGCTGGAAGCAAACAAACAGATTACAGCGATTGCGCCTGGGCACGGACAACTTTATGATAACAGTGCCGTTGATTATGGTGCTTTCCGAGATGCAGTTCTAGAAGTAATACACACTGCTGAACGTGCGGCTGTAGAACTAGCAGGCGAACCGGCACGGACTGTGTTCTGGGAAGAGTTCAATCAGCGCAACAACACAAGAACAGGTAAGATATGGGAGACTGATGATGTTTAATCTATTCGGCGACAAAAAGACACGGGCAAAGAAAAAATACTTAGAGACATTGGAACTTGCGCAGAAAGCACAACGTAACGGTGATATCAAGCAATACAGTTTCTTGATGGAGAAGTCAGAAGAGCTAAGGAAACAGGCGGGTATATGAAAGAAGTTATAGTTGGAATGGTGTTAATGTTTGGAGCAACCGCAGGTGTGTTTGCATTTCTTGGCAGTGGCGAGAATAGAAACATTGGCTTTAATAATGGACAGTGTCCAAGAGGCCAGCAGTTTTGTGGAGTTACCTGGAATACGGGAGAGGCAGTAAAAGTTGCCGCACCCGCACCTGAAGTAGCGGTTGGTGCTAAACATTATGCACAGTGCTCAGCCTGTCACGGACAAGCAGGACAAGGTGGTGTGGGCCCGGCTTTAGCAGGGCAGACAAGCGATATGATTGTGGACAAACTTACCAAGTATAAGAACGGTGAAACCATTGGACAACAAAGTGCGATGATGTGGGGACAAGCTTCATGGATGACTGAACAAGATATGCGTGATATTGGCAACTATGTAGAAACATTATGATTGACAGTAGAATCAGAAACATTTTGGATTGCGAAATTACAAGACAGACAACCACCGTTGAACTGATTGCAAGTGAAAACTTTGCCAGTGATGCTGTAATGGAGTTGTGTGGCAGTGTGTTCACAAACAAGTATGCAGAAGGCTATCCTGGCAAGCGTTACTATAACGGTTGCGAGCATATGGACGAGATCGAAACACTGGCCATAGAACAGTTGAAACAGTTATATGGCTGTGAGTTTGCCAATGTGCAACCACATTGTGGTGCAAACGCCAATACCGCCATCTACCTTGCATTCTTACAGCCAGGCGATAAAATCATGGGCATGGACTTGGCCAGTGGCGGACATCTATCGCACGGTGCTCCCGTAAATATCTCAGGCAAGATCTACAAGGCGGTACATTACGGTGTGGATAAAGACGGATGGCTGGACATGGACGCAATCGAAAGACAGGCATACAGAGAAATGCCCAAAATGATAGTGGCAGGTGCAAGTGCCTATCCACGCAAAATAGACTTTGCAAGATTTAGAAAAATCGCAGACAAAATAGGAGCATATTTACTTGTTGACATGGCACACTACTCAGGTTTGGTTGCGGGCGAAGCGTATCCTTCACCGATTCCGCACGCAGACTTCGTTACTTCAACGACCCATAAAACGCTACGCGGTCCGCGAGGTGGAATGATACTGTGGAATAATCCAGACTACACCCGCAAAATAAACTCAGCAATCTTCCCAGGCACACAGGGCGGTCCCTTGATGAATATTGTAGCCGCAAAGGCACAGGCATACGCAGAAGCAAACACGGATGAATACAAGGTATATGCTTGTGCTGTTATTGATAACGCAAGGGTAATGGCACAAGTATTTGTAGATAACGGCCTTAAACTGTTGACGGGTGGCACAGATAGTCACATAATATTAATGGACTTGAGTGAAAGTAAATATTCAGGACGTGAAGCCGCAGACTTATTGGAAGCAAATGGCATCACGGTGAACAAGAACGGTATTCCCGATGATCCCAGAAACTTTGTGGAGACTTCTGGTATTAGAATAGGCACCGCCGCAGAAACTACACGAGGCAGGGACGCTGAGTGGTTTAGACAGTTAGCAGAAAGAATCGTGGAGATATTACGATGAAGGTTTCAGAATGGTGGTTTAGCATTGCGCTTTGGATGCCTGCTTTAGCAATAGGCACGGTGGTATTGGTTGACAGTTTAGGAGGTTACTGATGGAAGACACAGGATTTGTATTGTTCTGTTTGGGAATAGCATATATGTTGGCTGCAATGATTGCCGACACTGGTCGACAGGATAAATGAAACACGCACACGTCATAGGAGCAGGCATTACTGGTGTCACAACCGCTTACTATCTCGCACAAGCAGGATACAGTGTAACGGTATATGACGAGCGTGAATATCCCGCCATGGCCACCAGTTATGCCAACGGAGGACAACTCAGTGCAAGCAATGCAGAGACCTGGAACAGTTGGCGTAATGTAGGCAAAGGCGTCAAATGGCTTGCCAAGCCAGACGCACCATTGAAAATAAACCCTGCCCCAAGTCTGCACAAGTATGGCTGGTTTATGCAGTTTTTACAAGCCATTCCCCAACGCGATGCTAACACCGTCAAAACCTGCAAGATGGCACTGCAAGCACACGACCTATACAAAGAAATCGCAGACCACACGGGCATTGAGTTTGACAGGGTTGAAAAAGGCATACTGCATGTGTATACCGACCCTAAAGAGTTGGAGAATGCAAGACAGACCAATCTGCTGTATAAGCGGGCAGGACTGGAAAGATGGGAAGTCACCGCCGAAGAAGTGCGTGACATTGAACCCGCATTGGATAATCCCGATATCATTGGTGGATTTTACAACACACAAGACTACACAGGGGATATTCACAAGTTCACCGTGGGTCTAATGAACTGGTTGACACAAAATCGAAACGTGTTCTTCAAGCAACTCAAAATAGAGGATCTACAAGACTTTGTAAGAATACGCCCCGGAATCACAGTGTTATGTGCGGGTGTAAACAGCAGAACGCTCAGTCGTGACGTAGGAGACACACTGCCTATCTATCCTGTAAAAGGCTACAGCATTACCGTCCACAATCCAGGCACAGCACCCTGGGCAAGTTTGCTGGATGATACGGCAAAGATTGTAACGGCACGATTGGGCGAAGATAGATTGCGTATTGCTGGCACAGCGGAGTTTGCGGGATACAATACCGATATCAAGCAGGCCAGAATCCGTCCGCTTAAACAGTGGGCACGATCTATGATACCTGGTATTGATCTTGAAACTGTTACACCTTGGGCAGGATTACGCCCTATGACACCTAACATGATGCCCATTGTGCGAAAGAGCACAGTTGTGCCTGATCTCTATTACAACACAGGGCACGGACATCTAGGATGGACGCTGAGTGCCTACACTGCAAAACACGTAACGGACTTGGTAAATACCAAAACAGGAGAGTGATTATGCAGGTTAGCGTTTATAGATACAATCCAGAAACAGACGAAGCACCTTGGATGCAGGATGTAGAGGTTGATGTTCCTGCAGATCGAGATCTAATGGTGCTGGACGTAATGATTCGTGCAAAAGAACAAGACCAAACCCTTACCTTCCGTAGAAGTTGCAGGGAAGGTGTTTGTGGCAGTGATGGAGTGAACATGAACGGCAAGAATGGACTGGCCTGTATCACTCCTGTATCAGAAGTTGTCAAGCCCGGCAAGAAACTGATTATACGGCCATTACCTGGACTGCCTGTCATTCGCGACTTGGTTGTAGATATGACAGTGTTCTACAAACAATACCAGAAGGTAAAACCCTATCTTATTAACAACACACCTACTCCAAATCAAGAGAGACTGCAATCTCCAGAAGAGCGTGCAAAACTAGACGGCTTGTACGAATGCATACTGTGTGCTTGCTGTAGCACCAGCTGCCCTAGCTTCTGGTGGAATCCTGACAAGTTTCTAGGGCCGCAAGCATTGTTAGCACAATATAGATATCTTGCCGATTCAAGAGACACAGCCACCGACGAACGGTTAAGTGAACTGGATGATCCATTTAGTGTATTTCGTTGTAGAGGTATTATGAACTGCGTTAGTGTGTGTCCTAAAGGATTAAACCCAACAAAATCTATTGGACACATACGGGATATGTTACTTTCCAGAGCCACGTAACACTAAATACCTTGTAAAAGGGCAAAAACATGGAAATTTTATTAGTGTATATGATGGTTCATATGAGCAATCCGGAAGCAAGTGTTGGCCCGCAGGTAAGTGATAGAATTTTCTCAAGCACAGAAGAGTGTGAAGATTTTGTTAACACTCTTGCCGGTGCTGATGCTTTTAAAGATAATCGATTTAAGTTTATAGCTCAAGATGGCGTTATCTTTCATGGAGGGTGTATGACACCGTTTGAATATGAACTATACAAAGAGGGGTTGACAAAAGCTCCCCAAGATGCTTAAATAGTAGTGTAACGATGAAGCAGACCGAAAGGTTGCCGGACGAGGGTGCGAATCCCTCCTGCTCCACCAAAAGCACACTGCAGGTGCGAGAACAACGCTAAAAAGTGTTTGTTGATCTGGGAACTTGGTACGACTCACTCCTGTTCCTACACAGTGTGCTTTTGATGGGGCAGACTTAGATTCGACGGCGATGCAATTAGGCAAGTGGAGTTACCGGCAATGTGAAAGCCGTAGGATTGGGGGTGCCCGGTCGAAGAAGCAACTTAAACTAAACGCAAACGACGAAAACTTTGCACTTGCTGCCTAATTAAAGCAGCGGAGAAATAGAGGATGCTTGGCAACAGAAAGAACTCTAGTTTTTGTGCACCTGCTAAATACCAGTATGATTTACATTCTAGTGCTAATAGGTGTTTTAAATTCCACAGCAGAAGTGCAAACACTTGGCACTTTTACCACAATGGATCAATGCTTCGATGCCAGAGAAAAGGTTGTAGAAAGCATAGGTCGTCCGATTATTAACTATCAAGCTGTGTGTGTTCTCCATAAACACACACAATAACGTCCATAGAAAAATACCATTGACAAAACCGCTATATTTGCATTGACAGCATAGTTAACTTCAATATATAGTATACACAGTTCATTACCAAGGAGTTCAAATGAAGGAAGGAAATACTGTACCCCAGGTAACCTTTAAATATCGGGTACGCACAGACGGCAAACCAATCACATATGTAGATACCACAAACGGCGGCGAAAATCCGTTTGAATTCAAAGATGTATCAACAGATGAAATATTTGCCGGCAAAACAGTGGTGGTGTTTTCACTGCCCGGAGCATATACACCAACATGTAGTACATACCAAGTACCAGGCTTTGAAAAGGCATATGACCAATTTCGAAACCACGGCGTTGATGATATTTACGTGCTCAGCGTAAATGATACATTTGTCATGCGTCGCTGGATGATAGACCAAGGTGTAGAAAACCTAAAGTTTATTCCAGACGGCAATGGTGAATTTACCGAAGGCATGGGCATGCTCAACTGTATGACAGCAGTTGGGTTTGGAAATCGCAGCCAACGGTATGCAATGATTGTTAAGGATGGCGTCATTGAGAAAATGTTTGTTGAACCAGATTCAACAGCAAACGATCCGGATCCGTACGGCGAAAGCTCGCCGGAGTCGGTATTAGAATATCTTTTCGAAGAAACAGTAGCTGAATTAACATAAGGAGAAATTATGAGCGTTAAGGGTACTAAAACAGAACAAGCACTAAAAGATGCCTTCGCAGGTGAGTCAAAAGCAAACCGTCGTTATCTCTACTTCGCAAACATGGCGGACATCGAAGGCGCTCCAGAAGTCGCTAACGTATTCCGTAACACTGCAGAAGGCGAAACCGGCCACGCGCATGGCCACATGGAATACTTGATTACAGGAGGCGCAGGCGATCCTGAAACTGATCTACCAGCAGGCAACGTTGTGGAAGCTCTCGAGTCTGCAATCGCAGGTGAAACGCATGAGTACACCGACATGTATCCAGGCATGGCAAAAACTGCTCGCGACGAAGGATTTGATGAAATTGCTGATTGGTTTGAAACTCTGGCTAAAGCAGAACGTTCACATGCAAACAAGTTCAAGAAGACACTTGATGCATACAACGAAGAAAATGCATAAAAAATAAAAAGTCATTATAACATGCAAGCCCCTGTAACAAGGGGCTTTTTTATGACAGCAAAACAAATTCAGTAAATATGTGTCTATTTTAAGAGATATTCTATGCAAAAACGCCAACTTGTAAAAAACATTGTTGTCCTCGGTGGCGGCACTGCTGGCTGGATGGCAGCCGGTTATTTGTCGTCGCAGTTTCCTGGCATTAAAATAAAATTAATTGAAAGCGGAAAACAAAAAATCATTGGTGTTGGCGAAACAAGTGTGCCACAGTTTAAAAATTTCATGGAAAAAATGGGGCTAGAGGAAAACACTTGGCTACGAGAAACCGGCGGATCATTCAAATACGGTGTACAGTTTGATGGCTGGCGCACTGGTGAAGAATCCGACAGAAGATGTCATGGATTTCATGACTACTTAACGGAAAAAGTTTTTAGTAGGAGCCCTGGCGAACTCAACAAACAAAGCGCCGTAAAAGAAAGGGATTCTGCTTTGGATGTTGACTATTGGATAGAGTTGCTTAAACGTGGATTGGTAAACAGATCTGAAAAAAATAAAATTGGCAGCGAAACATTTCATCTTGTATCCAACAGTTTAGCGCACGCTGATCTTAACGGACACCAATACATGTCTAGATGCCCAGGCTATAGCTATAACATTAACGCATACAAAGTAGGAGCAACCATACGCGACAAGGTTGCAATCCCTAACAATGTTGAGCATGTAATACAACATATTACAGATGTTAAAAAAAATACAGACGGCAGTATTGCAAATGTGATTGATGAAGCAGGTAACACACACACTGCAGATTTGTTTATTGATTGCACAGGTTTTAGAAGATTGTTGATTGGAGATTACGCCGAATGGCAGAGCTACAGCAACCGATTGGGCAGTAATAGGGCTTTTGCAGGAAGGGTTGCATACAACAACGATCAACACACATGGTGCAATCCATATTTGCATGCTACTGCCCTCAGCAATGGATGGTTCTGGAGAGTGCCTTTGTATGATGACATGGGCACAGGATATGTGTTTGATGACAGGTATATTGACCCTGATCAAGCAGAAAAAGAAATAGTTGATTGGTATGCCGCCAGAGGCAAGCAGTTTGATGTAAAACACAAAATCACCTTTGATGCAGGAGTACTCGATCGGTGCGCAAGTCATAATGTTATTTCTGTAGGATTATCCAGTAACTTTCTTGAACCATTAGAAGCTAC
>Ga0209953_1000259_pt1 | contig 20395 bp, 21 predicted proteins | sample SalPonred_H2O_MG_FD_185713 | JGI IMG/M metagenome (GOLD analysis project Ga0209953, IMG submission 185713) | Salt pond water microbial communities from South San Francisco under conditions of wetland restoration - Salt Pond MetaG... | ecosystem: Environmental > Aquatic > Non-marine Saline and...
ATCGTGAGATACGATAGTACGGGAACACCAACACAGACTATTCGTGTACCAATCGCATACGGTCCACGTGAGAAGTTTCTAGCACGTCTCCGTGCTGATCCTAATCTTGATCGTGATGTGGCAATTCAATTACCTCGTCTTTCGTTTGAGATGACTAATATGTCATACGATGGATCACGTGCCTTAAATAAACTACAACGTAATACGTCAATTGCAACATCAAACGATGCATTAAGAAGTCAGTTTGTTCCTGTACCTTACAACTTTGACTTTGTATTATCTGCAATGTTTTCAAACAACGAAGATGCAGTACAAGTTGTTGAACAGATTCTTCCGTTCTTTAGACCAGAGTTTACACACAGTGTCAAACTTGTTGCAGAAATGGGAGAGTATTATGACATCCCAACTGTCCTTAGCGACATGCAGATTGAAGACACTTATGAGGCGGACTTTCAAACGCGCAGAGCAATTATATACACGTTTAATTTCACTGTCAAGGGTTACATATTCGGACCAGTGAGTAAGAAAGGTGTTATTAAACGGACTATTGTTGATATCTCAGCAAACAACATAGTCGATGCTCCATTTAATAATCGGGTTATCTTAACACCGGGCTTGCTTGCGAATGGGTCACCCACAACAAATGCAACCGCATCAATCGCAACATCTTCTATCAGTGCAAACAGCGATTACGGTCTTGCGTTTGAAAGTGAAAATTACTTTGATGGCATAGATCGACATGGACATGGATCATGAAAAAAACAACAGACAGCCTAAATGAAGTGTTTGAGGTTACGGGTGAACTTGTAGATAACGAAGTGCAAGAGCACAAGAAACCTTCTTTAAGACGCGAAAACTTTGATGCACGAACAAAGCACGATGACGATATCACGAAAGACTACACGTATGCGCGTGAGAATATGTACGATGTCATTGAGCGTGGTACTGAAGCACTTGACTATTTGTTAGAACTTGCAAAGGCATCAGAACATCCTCGTGCCTTTGAGGTGGTATCAACGCTCAGTAAGACGATTGTAGATGCAAACAAAGACTTGCTTGAAGTTCAAACGAAATTGAAAAAACTGCAACAAGAAGATAAAGAAGACAGTCCGCAAAACGTAACGAATGCGTTGTTTGTAGGTAGTACTGCTGATCTTCAAAAGTTAATTAAGGGTAATGATGATTGAACGTGGTTATAATGGTAATGCGAATCTAAAGAAAAAAGGCATAGAAATAGAATGGACTGAAGAAAAGATTCAAGAGTTCGTTAAGTGTGCTAAAGACCCTTCATATTTTGCAGAAAAATATATCAATATCGTCCATGTAGACCATGGACTGATTCCAATCAAACTGTATGATTATCAAAGAGAAATCATTGATAAGATTACTAACAATCGTCGATGTGCGGTTGTAACCTCTCGTCAAGCAGGCAAAACAACAACTGCGGTGTGTATTATTTTGCACTATGTCTTGTTTAACGAACACAAAACCGTAGCATTACTTGCAAACAAAGGTGATGCGGCACGTGAGATTCTTGATCGAGTTAAGATTGCATACGAAGCGTTGCCGAAGTGGTTACAACAAGGTGTCGTCGAGTGGAACAAAGGCTCGGTTGAATTTGAAAATGGATGTAAGATTCTTGCGTCCGCAACATCATCAAGTGCAATTCGTGGTAAGTCAATTTCATTTCTATACATTGATGAGACCGCGTTTGTCGAAAACTGGGACGAATTTTTTGCTTCAGTATTCCCCACAATTTCGTCTGGTAACACCACAAAGATTCTTTTGACATCTACGCCAAATGGACTTAATCACTTCTACAAAACATGTGAGGGTGCAGAAAAAGGTACGAATGGATACGAATTTGTCCGTGTCATGTGGCATGACGTGCCGGGTCGTGATGAGGCATGGAAAAAAGAGACCCTATCCTCTATGGATTATGATTATGAAAAGTTCTCACAGGAGTTTGAGTGTCAGTTTTTGGGTTCATCAGGAACGCTAATCGAAGGCAATAAACTCAAAGCATTGGTTCATAAAAAGCCCCTAAGACAGTCTAACGGTTTGTTTATGTATCAAGAACCTGAAGAAAATAGAACATATATTACTGTTGTAGACGTTTCACGTGGAAAAGGATTGGACTATTCGGCATTCCAAGTAATTGATGTTTCAAAGATGCCGTACAAGCAAGTGTGTGTTTATCGCGACAACCACATTACACCCATAGAATATGCCGAAATACTACATAGAACGGTAAAACATTATAATGAGTCTGTCGTTTTAATTGAGATTAACGATATTGGAGAACAAGTCTCGGACTTACTACACTATGATTTTGAATACGAAAATATACTATACACAGAATCAGCAGGTCGTTCGGGTAAAAGAATCTCCTCTGGTTTCGGTAGGAATGTAGACAAAGGAATACGCACAACAAAAAGCGTCAAGGCGGTTGGTACTTCTATTCTCAAACTTTTGATTGAGCAAGACCAACTGATTCTGCAAGACTTTGCGACAATACAAGAACTCTCTACTTTTTCTCGTCGAGGATCATCTTATGAAGCAGAGTCTGGATGCCACGACGATTTGGTAATGTGTCTCGTGTTATTTGCGTGGGTATCGGATCAGCAATATTTCAAGGAAATGACTGACATCCATACCCTAAGAGCATTGAGACAACGAAATGAAGAAGAAATGATGGAAGATTTGCTTCCATTTGGTTTCCATGATGATGGTATGCCAGATGAAAACGTAATCGATATACCTGTCGGTGGATTTGATAATGACTATGATACAGGCAACTTTGATACATTCTAAATAACCGTTTTTATAAATACTTTGACAAATTATAAAAATGAACTCTTTAATGAGAAGGAGATAAAAGATGCCTTTCCAAGTATCACCGGGCGTTAACGTAAGTGAAATCGATCTCACTACTGTCGTTCCTGCGGTGAGCACCACAGAGGGTGCACTAGCAGGACACTTCAAGTGGGGTCCAGTAGATGAGCGCGTTTTGGTTGATTCTGAAGACCGTTTGGTCAACATTTTCAATAAGCCAAATGCAAATACTGCAGACGATTTCTTTACTGCCGCAAACTTTTTAGCATACGGCAACCAACTTTTTGTGGTTCGTGTTGTAGACGGTGCAAACAACGCAACATCTGGAACAGGTGGCGCGTATATCGAAAACGAAGAATACTATGATGAAACATATGCACATGCCTCAAGTCATGGCGATTGGATTGCCAAGTATCCAGGTGAGTTAGGAAACTCACTGCAAGTATCTGCGTGTCATAATGCGAATGCATGGCAGTCTACAGTTTCTGATGTGTACTACACAGCAACTCGTAACTCGGCGACAGTATCGTTGGGCGGAGACTCAGATACCACAAACGGTTTCGCGGGTTCAAACGCAGAAGCAAACTTTGTTATAGGCGACATCCTATTGCTTGGTCCTGATTTAGAACCTCGCAAGGTTAAGTCTTTGTCTGGTAACACAGTTACACTGACATCAAACTACACAGGTAACACTGTATCTGACTACAATGGTTCTATCACTCGTCGTTGGGAGTATTTCGGTAACTTCGATACTGCCCCAACAACAACTGCATATGCAAACACAAACAATTCAGAAGGCGATTCATTACATGTAATTGTTGTAGACGAAGACGGTTCAATTACTGGTCAGTCTGGTTCTGTTCTTGAGGCATACGAAAATGTTTCTCAAGCACCAGACGCTAGAACAGAGCAGGGTGCAACTAATTACTACAAAGATGTAATCAATCAGCAATCATCTTGGATTTGGTGGGGTGCTCACAACTCAAGTCTAAGTAATGCAGGTACTCGTGCTGACCTCGGAACAAACTATCCAAGTACAGACCTTCCTGTTTCAAACTCGATGACAGATGGTAAAGATGGTGCGCAACCATCGTCTGCTCAAAAGATTGCAGGATACAATAAGTTTAAGTCAAGCGAAGATGTTGACGTATCCTTGGTTCTCGGATCAAGTGCAGATACAACTCTGGCAACGCATCTGATTACAAATATCGCAGAAAATCGTAAAGATTGTGTTGTAGTTCTTTCACCAGAACGTGCTGATGTTGTAAACAACAAAGCGTTTGATGGTAAAGAGCGTGATGACATTATCTCATTCCGTGATGGTCTACCATCATCTTCATATGCAGTGATGGATTCTGGTTGGAAGTATCAATACGATAAGTACAACGACATTTACCGTTATGTTCCATTGAATGCTGATACAGCAGGTGTAATGGTTCAAACTGATTTGACTCGTGACCCATGGTTCTCACCTGCAGGTTTCAACCGTGGTAACATCAAGAATGTTGTCAAGTTAGCATACAACCCAAGCAAAGCGGATCGTGATCAACTGTACAAAAAAGGCGTTAACCCTGTAGTCACATTCCCCGGTCAAGGCACAGTCTTGTTTGGTGATAAGACATTGTTGGCACAACCTAGTGCTTTCGACAGAATTAACGTTCGTAGACTGTTTATCGTCCTTGAAAAAGCTATTTCGACAGCCGCTAACTTTACATTGTTTGAGTTTAACGATGAATTTACACGCGCTCAGTTCAAGAACTTGGTAGAACCGTTCTTGCGCGATGTACAAGGTCGTCGTGGTATCACAGACTTCACAGTCGTGTGCGATGGAACAAATAACACTGGCGAAGTAATTGATCGTAACGAATTCGTGGGAGACATTTACATCAAACCTGCTCGTTCTATCAACTTTATCCAACTGAACTTTGTAGCGGTGAGAACTGGAGTTGAGTTCTCTGAAATCGTTGGTCGTGCAGGATAAATAGGATAAAACAGGAGAACAAAAATGGCGTTTAATGTAAACGAATTCTCAGGAGCACTCGCACAGGGAGGGGCACGTCCCTCTCTGTTCCAAGTGCAGATCACGAACCCGATCAACGGTGTTGCTGACGCGCAGATTCCTTTTCTGTGCAAGGCGGCTCAGATTCCTGAAGCGACTTTGAGTGCGGTTGAAGTACCTTACTTTGGTCGTAACATCAAATTAGCAGGTACACGTACATTCGCTGAATGGTCACCAACGATCATTAACGATGAAGACTTTGCTATCCGTAATGCGATGGAGCAATGGTCAAATGCGATTAACTCGTTCCAAGGTAACTTGAACAACGCAGGCGGTACAGCACCTTCACTTTATAAAGCAAACGCACAGGTCACACAATACTCAAAAGTTGGTGACATCATTCGTGTGTATGACTTTGTAGGTATCTTCCCAACTTCAGTTGCGGCAATCGACTTGGGATGGGATCAGGGCGATGCTATCGAAGAGTTTCAGGTAACCTTTGCCTATGACTATTGGCAAGTTTCTGGCGGAACTACTGGAAACGCAGGCGGAATCTAATCCGTCAAAGTGATCTATGGGGCGACTAAATAGTAGCATAAAAGTCGCCCCTGTTTATTATTGAGGAAACAAAATGGCAATCGAGTTATTCGGGTTCAGCATAGGTAAGAAAGAAGAGGAAATTAAACCAAATGTTCCTTCTTTTGCACCCCCACCAAATGACGATGGTACTTTAGCAGTTGCCGAAGGTGGTGTCTATGGCACTACTGTAGATGTCAATAATACTGCGAAAAACGAAGCACAACTGATTACACGTTATCGTGAAATGGCGGCACAGCCTGAATGCGAGCGAGCAGTTGATGACATTGTAAACGAAGCAATCGTTGGAACAGAATACGATTCGCCTGTCTCTATTGTCCTTGACAACATCGAGGACATGGATAACCAAATTAAAGACCGTATTCGTGAAGAGTTTGAAGGCATTCTAGGAATGCTCAATTTCCACAACCGTGCATACGATATTTTCCGCAACTGGTATGTCGATGGACGTTTGTATTACCACATTATGATTGACACCAAACAACCTCGTTTGGGCATCCAAGAAATTCGTTATATTGATCCGCGTAAGATTAAGAAAGTCCGAACTGAAAAGCGTGACAACAACAATCAGGTTACTAAAGAAGTATTCAATAAGAAATACAACGAATACTTTGTATACTCTGGCAAGGGCATTAGTGCAGGAAATCAGGGTATCAAGATTTCTACTGACTCTATTGCATACTGCCACTCAGGTATCATGGATCAGAACAATAAGATGGTTCTGTCCTACCTGCACAAAGCAGTTAAGCCACTCAACCAACTCCGTATGTTGGAAGATGCCACAGTTATCTATCGTTTAGCGCGAGCACCAGAGCGTCGAATCTTTTACATTGACGTAGGTAACTTGCCTAAAGCAAAGGCAGAACAGTATCTACGTGACATGATGGTCAAACACAAGAACAAGTTAGTCTACGATGCAAACACTGGCGAAGTCCGTGATGATCGTAAGTTTCTTACAATGCTTGAAGATTATTGGTTGCCTCGTCGAGAAGGCGGAAAGGGCACAGAGATTTCTACGCTACCGGGTGGTCAGAACCTTGGTGAGATTGAAGACGTACAATATTTCCAAAGAAAACTATATCAGTCTTTGAATGTTCCGATGTCTCGTTTGGAGGCAGACAACTCATTTAACTTGGGCCGTGCTTCTGAGATCACTCGTGACGAACTCAAGTTCTCAAAGTTTATTGCGCGTTTGCGTTATCGGTTCAGTGAGTTATTCCACATTCTGTTAGAACGACAGTTGCTTTTGAAAGGTATTATTACCAAGCAAGAGTGGAATGATATTAAAGGACAAATTTACTACGACTTTCTTGAAGACAACCATTTCTCGGAACTTAAGAATGCAGAGATCATGCGTGAGCGTTTGAATACACTCCGCGACATAGATGAGTACGTTGGAAAGTACTACTCAACGAATTGGGTGCGTAAGAATATTCTGATGCAAACCGAAGAAGAAATCGACGAAATTAACAAAGAAATTGAAGATGAACCGTCTGATGAAGGCGAAGAAGACTTCAAATAGAATGTTTTATAAATAGATGACAGGAGATTACGACATGAGCGATTACACTACACGAGACGCAGTAATGGCGGCAATGGATGGAGAGGCTTCCACATTCCGTAGTGCTGTGAATGCAGTTTTAATGGATAAAGTACATGATGCGGTAGAACTTAAAAAGATTGAAGTTGCATCATCATTCATGTCATCAGATTCAGAAGAAGATTATACCGAAGGGGAAACCGATGGCGATCAAGAAGTTTAGCGCATACATCAATGAAGGAACGGGCATATCTGCCGCTTCTAACTTTGTTGCGCCAAAGGACAGCGATGAGGAAGTAACGAAATACAAGCCGCGCTCGAAGGGCGAGGAAGATTTCGCGAATGCCCATACTGTAACTAAGCACGATTATCCAGTAGATGTTGAAGCACAGTTTTCTGGTGGCAATACACAGAAGCCACGTCAGCCAAACAACGGTGAGAAAAATGTCAAGCAAGGTTCGACTGACGTAAACCAACCGAAAGGTGGTGGCGATTCTAAGCGTACTGCTGATAAAAAGCAAGGCGACATGAAGCCTGTCAATCCAGTGAAAGAAGAAGTTGAACTGGACGAAGGCATTCAAGATAAGAAAGCTGTTGCCGCAATCAAAGCAATGCTTGATGGCATGTCTAAAAAAGATGCGATTACAAAATTTGGCGTATCTCCAAAAAAACTTGACCAAGTAAGAAAAGACTTGTTTAAAGAAGAAGTAGAACTGGACGAAAACAAAAGCCTAATCAAAGACTACCAAGACATGAAGTCACAAGGTAAGAAAGACTCTGACATTATTGATGTTTTGATGAGTATGCCGAAATACAAGCGTATGGACAAAGACCAAATGCGTAAGATTATTGGTGATGCTAGACGCAAAGGAATCTTCAAAGAAGAAGCTGAACTTTTCGAAGGCAAAGTCTTGGACGCACTGCAAGACATCGTAAAAACTAAGTCTGCAAAGAAGGTCAAGTTCGCAAACGGTAAGTCTACTCGTATCGACATGACTACTGCAAACGCAATGGTTAACTTGCATAAGAAACTTAATCCTCAAAACAAGAAGAAGATGGAAGACGCAATCGAAAAATCTCCAGAAATGCTAATGCGTTTGATGGATGTGGCATTCAAGGGGTAAGAAATGAAAGTATTAGGAACTGCTACAGTACTTGCCGCCGCTACAACAAAGTTCACGACAGCAACTTCTGTGTATGTGTTTAACACTGATACATCGGCAGGAGTTTGTACGGTTCGTAATGCGAGTGATGATGCTGACATCGGAACTGTGTACATCGGTGCAGGTCAAGGCACTGAGATTGCACTTGAACTAGGACAAGGATTGCGTGGTACTACTTCTATGTACGGTACGCAAATCGCAAGCACAGGATACTAAGATGAAACTGATCACAGAACTCAACGAAGATGTTCGTTACATTGCTGAAGCAAAGGAAGACGGTAAGAAAAACTACTTCATTGAAGGCATCTTCATGCAAGGCGACATCAAAAACCGTAATGGTCGGATGTATCCTGCAGATGTACTAGATAAAGAAGTACAGCGTTACAACGAAGCATACGTAGATAAGAATCGTGCATATGGTGAGTTAGGACACCCACAAGGTCCGACAATCAACCTTGAGCGTGTATCACACCTTATCACAGAACTGAAGCGTGAGGGTTCTAACTTCACAGGTCGTGCAAAAATTTTAACCGAAACACCTATGGGTGCGATTGTTAAGGGCATCATGGATGATGGTGGTCAGTTAGCAGTATCGTCTCGTGGTATGGGTTCTCTTAAAGCGAACCGCCAAGGTGTAAACGAAGTTCAAAAAGATTTCTATCTCGCAACAGCAGGAGACATTGTTGCTGACCCATCCGCACCAGATGCATTCGTTAACGGCATTATGGAAGGTAAAGAATGGGTATGGGACAACGGTCTTATCAAAGAATCGTCCATTGCCGAGTACGAGAAGGAAATCAAGACCGCTTCAACTAAAGAGTTGGAAGAAGCAAAGTTACGAGTTTTTAGCAAATTTCTATCAAAACTCTAAGTTTTATAAATACTTTACAAATTGGAAAAGAAAAGGGAGATAATCTCATGTCACAAAACGAAAGGGAACTTTGCCACTCAAAGACCCACGATTGTGCAGTAGTTGTCGAGCACCCTGTATGGGGCGAAGGCAAACCACTGTATGAGTCACACGCGATTCCAGACGACAACGGTTATGTCGCATGGTATGACGTAGAATTTGATCACGGTATCGAGCGTGAAGTACCTGCCGAAGACATGACAATTCACGTCATGGAAGCACACGGCAAAAAGTTAAATGCTTCTAAGAAAGCATCATTCGGTGTCGATGCTGAAGTGCCAGATGCCTCTACTCAAGAAGTAGACCCACCCGGCGAAGGTGAAGACGAAGCTGAAAAGAAAGCCGCTAAAGTCAAATCACCGACTGCAGTGCCAAAGACAAAGGTCGGTATGATCACTGCTATGGCAGACGCTATGAAGGGCATGAAAGCACCTGAACTCAAAGCCGCTTATGGCAAGATGATGAATGCTATGTACGGCGAGTCTGTTGAAGCAGAAGAATCTGAAACTGTTACATCTATCAAAGAAATTAAGAAAATCTCTGCTGAAGAAGTAAATGTTGCAGAAGATGTTGAAGCAATGTTCGCAGGTCAAGACCTAAGCGAAGACTTCACTTCTAAAGCGACTACTATCTTTGAAGCGGCAGTTGTTTCAAAGGTAAACGAAGTACTGGAAACAGTCACTGTTGACCTAGAAGCAGAAATGGAAGCAGAAAAAGAAGAAATCGTCGAGTCAATGACTTCACGTCTAGACGACTACATGGAGTACGTAGTTGAGTCTTGGATGCAAGAAAATGAACTCGCTGTTGAGCAAGGCATCAAAGCAGAAATCACCGAAAACTTCATGGTGGGACTGCGTAACTTGTTCTCTGAAAATTATATCGACATTCCAGAAGAGAAAGTTGACCTTGTTGACGAACTCGCGGCAAAGGTTGCAGAACTGGAAGAATCTGTGAACGAAGAAGTTGAAAGAAACATCGCTACTCGTAAAGAACTTGCTGAAGCAAAGAAGTCAGTTGTTCTGCGCGATGTAACTGAAGGTCTGACTGAATCTCAAGTAGTCAAGATGCAATCTCTCGCCGAAGGTGTTGAGTTTGACTCTAGCGAAGACTATGCGAGTAAGTTGGAAACAATCAAAGAGAACTACTTCCCACAGGAAGAAGTGATCTCTGAGGACACTTCATTCGACTCAGAACCAGTTGAACTGGACGAAGAAAACGAAAAAGCAATCGATCCGAGCATGCAACCATACATGGATGCCATCACTCGTTCGATCAAAAAGTAACAATTTATAAATACAATTAGGTAAATAAAACCGTAAAGGAGAAAACAATGTCAACTGATGCTCTTATTCAAAAGTGGCAACCAGTTCTTGAGCACGAAGACCTTGAGCCAATCAAGGACACTCACAAGCGTAGTGTGACTGCTCAACTTCTGGAAAATCAAATGGTCTCTGCTCGCGAGCAGGCATCACATCAAAGCGGCGGTCACGGCGTATCACTTTTGGGAGAAGCCCCTGCAAACCAAATGGGTGCTTCATCTTCAACTGCGTCTGATGGTTCTATTGATACTTTCGATCCAGTACTTATTTCACTGGTTCGTCGTTCAATGCCAAACCTCATCGCATACGATATCTGTGGTGTTCAGCCAATGACAGGACCAACTGGTCTTATCTTTGCAATGCGTTCACGTTTCACTTCACAGACAGGTACAGAAGCTCTCTTCAACGAAGCTGATGCATCTTTCTCTGGTAACACGTTCGCGGCAAACGCTACACTGTCTAACAACCAAATCGGTACTGATCCTAATGATCGTGGTACTGGTGAAGTTGGTTCTGGTGGTTCATACAACGTTCACACTGGTATGACTACTGCTGAAGCAGAACAGTTGGGTGGCACTGGTGGTCCTCAGTTCGCTGAAATGGCATTCTCAATCGAGAAAGTTTCGGTAACTGCGGTAACTCGTGCTTTGAAGGCAGAGTACACAATGGAATTGGCACAAGACCTCAAGGCAATCCATGGTTTGGATGCTGAGCAGGAATTGTCTAACATTCTGTCTGCCGAGATTCTTGCTGAAATCAACCGTGAAGTAGTTCGTACAATCAACTACTCCGCTGTTGCAGGTGCTACTAAGAATGTCACAACTTCTGGTACTTTCGACTTGGATACTGATTCAAATGGTCGTTGGTCTGTTGAGAAGTTCAAAGGCTTGATGTTCCAAATCGAGCGTGACGCTAACGAAATCGCGAAGGCGACTCGTCGCGGTAAGGGTAATGTCCTGATCACTTCTTCTGACGTTGCTTCAGCACTTCAGATGGCGGGTGTTCTGGATTATGCTCCTGCACTGAACAACAACTTGCAAGTAGACGACACTGGTAACACATTCGCAGGTGTCTTGAATGGTCGTATTCGTGTGTATGTTGACCCATACTTCAGCGATGCAACTAACAACTACTACACAATCGGTTACAAAGGTTCAAATGCCTTTGACGCGGGACTGTTCTACTGCCCATACGTACCACTCCAGATGGTTCGTGCGGTTGGTGAGAATACCTTCCAACCTAAGATTGGCTTCAAGACTCGTTACGGCATGGTATCAAATCCATTTGCTACTAATGACGCTAACGGTGTTGCGGCTCGCTTGGGTACTGGAGACGGTAACATCTACTACCGCCTCGTCAAGGTCGCTAACTTGATGTAAAATAAAAAGACTGATTCTAAATCAGCGTTTTAGGGGGAGGTCGCAAGACCTCCTCTTTTTTTGTGCCTAAATAGTAGTAACAAATCGGGGGTATACCATGGCACTACAAGGCACACAACCAGACAACAAAAGTTTTCTATCTCCTGTTGGGTTTAAGTTCTCAATCAAGAAACTTCCTCACGTAAACTATTTTTGTACCTCTGCAGAGATACCAGATATTACGATGGGACAGGTAGATACGATAAACAACACGTTTATTAAACTGCCGATTCCGGGTGACAAGTTAACCTTTTCTGGATTGAATATTAAATTTAAAGTTGATGAAGACCTTAAGAACTTTCAAGAAATCTATGATTGGTTGATTGGGTTGGGCTATCCAGATAACTTTGCGCAGTTTGCATCAGTCAAACAAAGTGGTCTACAACCAATCGGCGAAGTGTACTCTGATGGCACTTTGATCGTTACAACTGCTTCATTCCAACCAAACATTGAAGTTAAGTTTGTCGACTTATATCCCGTGTCTCTTAGCGCGTTAACATTCAACACATCATCGACTGATGTAGACTATCTTGAAGGCGATGCCACTTTTGCTTACCGTAAATATGAATTGACAACTATCGTATAATTTGTTATACTTTATATTATTTTATCTGTGGAATTGTTATGAAAATTGAAGACATTGTGTCCGAGTGGGACAAAGACTGTAAGATGGATGAAACAGAACTTGGTGATGAGTCTACCAAGATTCCTGTTATTCACAACAAGTACCTAAAAATTTACGTTGGCGAAAAGGCGCAGGAAAAGCGAATGTTCGCACAACGTAATAAGCTAAAAAGAACACTTCAGGAATATTACCTTGGAGAACTTGACCAAGATGAACTTGAAGAACTTGGTCGTGAGCAGTTCTACAAGAAGCTACTTAAGAACGAAGTAGACACATACATCGAATCCGATGATGAGTTTATCGAGCTAAACCTTAAGTTGTCACTCCAACAAGAAAAAGTCAATTACTTAGACTCTATTATCAAGTCTATAAATAATCGTGGATTCCAAATTAAGAATGCAATTGATTGGCTAAAGTTTACGAATGGATAAGATTGAAGTTCATCCCAAAGATGAAGTCTATGTAAAGATTGAATGTGACCGTGGACTTGCACAGGAACTCTCAGACTATTTTACGTTTGAAGTTCCGGGTGCTAAGTTTATGCCCTCATATAAAAATCGCATGTGGGATGGTAAGATTCGATTGTTCAATACCGCGCATCACACACTCTACAAGGGTCTCTTGGCTCGTGTTAAAAAGTTCTGCCAAGATAGGGACTATGAATGTGTCGTACATGGGGGATTGTTGGATGTCAATGATATCCCTCTCAATGATCTTGAAGAATTCCTTGAAGGTAAGTACACCCCCAGAGATTACCAACTCAGAGCAGTTGCTCATGCTTTACGATCCTCTCGTGCCTTAATCCTTTCACCGACTGCTTCAGGTAAGTCATTTATTATTTACTGTATTTTAAAGTACTTGCTTACGCAAGAATGCCTAAAGGCATTGGTCATAGTGCCTACTACATCTTTGGTACATCAGATGAATACAGACTTTAAAGAATATTCTGAAGAACCACAGTTGGATTATACACACCTGATCATGGAAGGTCAAGAGAAAAATAACGAAGAAGCGAAAATTTTTATTAGCACTTGGCAGTCCATCTACAAGCAACCCAAGAAGTGGTTTGATCAATTTGATGTTGTGGTCGGTGATGAGGCACATCAGTTCAAGGCAACTTCTCTCACCAAGATCATGACGAAGTTGGATCACTGCAGATACCGATTTGGTTTGACGGGAACACTCGATGGAACAGAAACGAATCGTTTAGTACTAGAAGGTTTGTTTGGTCCTGTGATGAAGGTGGTGGAAACTAAGAAACTGATCGAGCAAGGAACACTTTCGGATTTCCGTATCAAAGCATTGGTGCTCAAGTATCCAGAAGTAACTTGTAAGCAAATGAAGAAGTCTAGCTATCAAGATGAAATATCGTTTCTCATTGCAAACGAGTACCGCAATAATTTCATCAAGAATCTTGCGCTCACGCGGGAAGGGAACACTTTGGTGCTGTATCAAATGGTTGAAAAGCACGGTGAAGTATTGTACAATATGATGAATGAATCTAGTAAAAACAACAAAGAAATATATTTCGTTCACGGGGGCGTAGATGCGAATACACGGGAAGAGATTAGACATCGAGTTGAGCAATCAGACAATGCCATTATTGTGGCATCTTATGGCACTTTCTCCACAGGAATCAATATTCGTAACCTCCATAATGTCGTATTTGCTTCCCCCTCTAAGTCTCGTGTTCGGAATCTTCAGTCGATAGGACGCGCACTAAGAAAAAGCGAAAGTAAAGAATGTGCGACACTGTATGACATCTCCGATGATTTGTCGCATAAGTCTCACAACAACCACACCATCAAGCACTTTGCTGAACGTGTGAAGATATACAACGAAGAAGAATTTGAATACAAAATCTACAACATAAGGGTAGGGGAATGAACTCAATCATTAAGCTCACTAGCGGCGAGACAATCATAGCGGAAATTATCCATGAAGATGAAACCATCACGAGTGTGTTAGAACCAATTGCACTTGAGATTGGAGAAGCAGAATCAGGAAAACCTATGATGGTTGCGTTGTCTTGGGTTCCTCTTGTAAAAAAGGTCAACATGATTAACCTAAAAACAAATCATGTTGTTGCAAAAGCAGATGTTGATGAAGATATCGATGCGTACTATAAAAAGTCGCTTGCTATCCTAAAAGGTGACGTAGATAAGCTACGAGAGATTCTTGAAGAGGAAGCAGATGTCGATACTTTAGAAGCAATTTCAACCGATGAAGAACTTGATGACCCTTGGATGAACAAGTTTGGTCAACCTTTAGAAATTAAATCAGCAAACACGGTGCACTAAGATGGCAGAAACGCGAGAAGAAAAAAGAAAAAAACCATACTACGTGGACAACAAAAAGTTTCATCTAGCGATGGTAGAGTACAAAGAGATGGTTCGTGCGGCAGAGGAGAATAAAGAATCTCGTCCAATCGTGCCTATCTATATCGCTGAGTGCATTATGAAGATTGCGACTCATTTATCGTACAAGCCAAACTTTGTGAACTACAGTTTTCGGGACGAGATGATTTCTGATGGGATCGAAAATTGTTTGCAGTACATCGATAACTTCAACCCAGAGAAGTCACAAAACCCGTTTGCCTACTTTACACAGATAATTTATTATGCTTTCCTGCGAAGAATCCAGAAGGAAAAAAAGCATCTCTACACGAAGTACAAGGCGACAGAAGACGCTAACATTTTTGGCGAAACTTCTGATCGTCAAGATCACGATAGTGGTCATGATTACAATGATACTATAAAGTACAACGAGTGGACTGAAGAATACATGGCGGAGTTCATCGAGAACTTTGAAGAAAGCAAACGGCGCAAAAAGAAAAAGCGCGTCAAGACTGCATTGGATGAAGAATGAAAATTGCCTTAGTCACAGATACTCACTGGGGAGTACGTAATGACAGTGTTTCTTTCCTCGATTATTTTGATAAGTTTTATAGTAATATTTTCTTCCCTACTCTGGATGAACGAGGAATCAATACTGTACTTCACTTGGGGGATATTGTTGACAGGCGGAAGTATATTTCTTATGTCACTCTTAGGCGGTTAAAGGAAGGGTTCATCACTCCTTGTCTTGAGCGTGATATTAACTTGCACGTGATTGTTGGCAACCATGATGTTCCATACAAGAACAGCAACGATGTCAATGCAATGCAAGAGTTGTTTGATAAGGCAGGCATTCAATACTATTCGTCACCCAAGCAAGTTGATTTTGGTGACGGTGTTGCTCATGCAATTGTCCCGTGGATCAACAACGCAAACTACGCAGACACGATGGAGTTCCTGAAACTCACAGACTCGCAGGTTGTGTTTGGTCATTTTGAGATTGCGGGTTGTAAGATGGATCGGACAACCATAAACGAGCACGGCATCTTACCTCATTCGTTCAAGCAATTTGATCGTGTGTTCTCAGGACACTTCCATCACAAGTCTACAACAGGAAATATTGATTACTTGGGCTGTCCATATGAGTTGACATGGGTGGATTATGAAGACCCCAAGGGTTTCCATATCTATGATACCGAGACACGTGAGATCGAGTTCATCAAGAATCCGTACTCGATGTTCCACAAGATTTTTTACAGCGAAGACAATGTTCCTTCTATTGGCGACATCGAAGGGTGCTATGTCAAGGTCATCAAGCAAGACTATGTGAGTCCTGAAACGTTCGATACATTCATGGATGAGTTGATGAAGAAAGAGCCTTTACATGTGCAAATTGTCGAGGATAATTTGGCAGTCGAGTTAGAAGACGATGATGTTGATGAAACCGAAGACACGCTGACCATCATGTCTAAGTATGTAGATCAGATGCCAGATGCAGTGCCAAAGAAAAAAGTTGATTCGTTGATACGCTCATTATATACTGAAGCCTTAAACATGGAAAAGTAATGATCCGATTTACTAAAATCCGTTGGAAGAACTTTCTTTCGACGGGTAACGTCTTCACAGAGATTCAGCTAGACCGTTCGCCAAACACAGTCATCGTTGGTGACAATGGTTCGGGTAAGTCTACATTGATCGATGCGTTGTGCTTTGGTCTATTCAACAAGCCGTTCCGAAATATCAACAAGCCTCAATTGATGAACAGCATCAACGAGAAAGAGTTGGTGGTTGAGGTCGAGTTCAAAATCGGTAACTCAAAGTATCTGGTTCGTCGTGGGGTCAAGCCAAACGTCTTTGAAATTCTCAAGAACGATAAGCTACTAGATCAGCCCGGTTCGAGCCGCGACTATCAGCAAATCCTTGAAGAGACAATCCTTAAGTTAAACTACAAGTCATTTACTCAGATTGTTGTGTTAGGCAACGCATCCTTCACGCCATTCATGCAATTGTCTACCAAAGATCGTCGTGAGGTTATCGAGGACTTACTCGACATCAAAATCTTTAGCCACATGAATGTTCTGCTAAAAGATCGTATCGCAAAGAACAAAACCGAAAAGCAAGAAGTCGAGTATCAGATGGAACTGATTAACGACAAGATTGAAGTACAGAAAGAATATCTTGCTAAGTTGGAAGCCGATGTAGAGAAACAAAAGCAGGAACTGCAGGACGAGATTAAAGAGTGGTCGTTGCAGTATCTGAGCACCGAAGCCCAACAACAAGATCACCTTGAAAAGATTGAAGAACTGTCTGCAACGATTGAAAACGCAGACAAGGTGCAAGCAAAGTCTGCCAAGGTTTCTGAACTGATGATGAAACTGCATGACAAGATTGCGAAAGCAGAAAAGAGGATTCAATTCTATGAAAAGCACGACAACTGCCCCACGTGTGAACAGATTATTGATGCTGTGGCAAAAGCAGAACACCTTGAAAGAACGCAACAGATTGAGGAAGAAACTCGAACAGCGATACAACAACTGGAAAGTCAGCAAGTATCGCTCAATGAGGAACTCGCTAGGATTACCTCTACACAATCGAAGATTACCGAGCACCAATCATACTGGCGTGATTGCAGGTCGTCTCTGGAGTCTTACCAGAGTCATATCGACAGAATCAAGAATAAACTTGCGCTTCTATCGGAAAGACATGAAGAAGCAGACGACAGTCCTAGTGCCAAAATATCAGAACTGGAAAAACAACTTGGATCATATGAAACCAGAAAAGCATCCCTTTCCAGTGAATCGGAGGTGCTCAAAGTTACAACTGAGATGCTCAAGGATGGTGGAATTAAGAGAAAGATCATCAAGCAGTATGTTCCAATCATCAACAAGTTGGTGAATAAGTACTTAACTGCACTGGACTTCTTTGTGAACTTTGAGTTAGATGAGGAATTTAATGAAGTTATTAAGAGTCGCCATCGTGACGAGTTTTCTTATGCTTCTTTCTCCGAGGGAGAAAAGATGCGGATTGACCTCGCACTTTTATTTACATGGCGAACAGTTGCAAAGCTCAAGAACTCGACAAATACCAATCTACTTATATTAGATGAGGTGTTTGATGCTTCACTTGATACAGGCGGATGCGATGAGTTTCTCAAGTTACTGCAGGAAGTTGGAGCAGATACGAACGTGTTCGTCATCAGTCATAAAGGTGACGTACTGACTGATAACTTCCGCAGTCAGATTCGATTTGAAAAAGTAAAGAACTATAGCAGGATAGCAACATGATTTTAAAATTAGTGCCGCCGAATGATCCGATTCTTAAAAAGCCAACCGAGAAGTGGGACTTTGAAAATCCGTCATTCGATTTACCAGAGTTCGTTGAGAACTTGTGTGACACAATGGTGCATGAGCGAGGTGTCGGATTATCTGCAAATCAGGTTGGTGTTCCTTACTCTATTTTTGTTATTGGTCATCCTGATAATCCAGACGAGATTATCTGTGTGGTCAATCCTAAGATTGTGGACTACTCAAACGATATCGTGTTGGGCGAGGAAGGTTGCTTGACTTGGGAAGGATTATTTGGTAAAGTGAAAAGAAGTGGAAATGTACGTGTACGGTTTACAAATCCTATGGGTGATACTAACACAGTGTCATTACAGGGATTTACTGCACGTGCTTTTCAGCATGAATACGATCACTTACAAGGGGTCACCTTCCTCGACAGGATGAGTAAGTATCATTTAGACCAAGCACGGCGACAGCAGAAGAAGTTAAACAAACTGAGAAAAAGGAACGCGGCGTGATCATTAGTGATGATGTCTATCAAGATAGATACGAATTCTGTAAAGAATTTATCGACAGAATTTGTATCTATCGTTGCGGAGCAGGTGAGGTGCTTCCTGCTAAGACGGAGGGTATGTACTATACTTGGCAGTTTTATCTGAGAAAAGGATTGTTTAATATAGATTTTATGGAATGTCTTGCGGATATGTTTATCTACAAAGTTGAAAGAGAAATAGGACATTTTAATTTTCAATTGGCAGGAATGGAAACCGCATCCACACCGATGTTGACCGGAATTCCGATGCGAGCTAGAAAATATGGCTTGGATTTACACGCATTTTCTATTCGCAAGGAAAGAAAAGAGTACGGGTTGATGAACTGGTTTGAAGGTATCTCTGACTCAAACTATCCAGTTTTATTGATTGATGATCTTTGTAACTCCGCGAATAGTCTTATTAAATCTTACTACATCGTAAAAGATCGTAATCTAAATTTATTGGATTACACTTTTACTATAGTGAACAAGACGAATCGAGCAGATAAAGATAAAATGGAAATCGACAAATACTTTAATCAATACGGCGCAAAAGATATGAAGTTTCTTTCTATCTACACTCTTGATGACTTTAACTTAAATATACCTGTTGGGGGCGACATGTATATGTTTAAAAATTCTAATACCACAACTGAGGATAAATTGTAATGGCAAATCATGTAATGTATAACGTGCAGTTCCATCAGATTAACGATGCCGCAAAAGCACGTTGGAAAGAGATGACACAAAATCTTGAAGAGGAAAACCATGAGTATTGGTTTGGAGATTTGTGGGTTGACGGTAAAGAAGGTTCGCCAACCAAAGAAGAAGTGCGTCAGTATTCTTGGACTACAGATTTTATCGGTCCGAAGTGGTGCTATATTCAAGATATTGATGAAGAAAGTTTTCAAGGATATTCTGCTTGGTCAGCACCAGAAGAAGGGCTTGTTAAGATTCTGGAAGAACTTGAACAGTTAGACCCGAACATTGTCACATCAATTACCTATGATGATGAGATGCCAAACTTTGTAGGGTGGTCTGTCTACAAAGGTTCTGAGATGGAAGACGGTTGTGAGTGGGATGATGAAGAGATTCGAGAAGAAATCTTTTTTGCACACCCAAACCTCAAAGAACATTGGGATGAATCAGCCGATGAATGGCAGTGCGACGAAGACGGTGACATGACCGAAGAAGCCTCTGAAGCAGAAGATGAGTATCGTGATGTGATGTATGAGCATATTAATGATATGCAATCTGATGGCATTGCAGATTCGGTTATGCATTTAACACAGGAACAGCAATAATGGCAAAGACTATTCTTGTATTCGGATTACCTGGTTCAGGCAAATCGACACTAGCAAACAAACTGTCTAAAAAATTGAACGCAGACCACTTTGAAGCAGACAAGGTACGCGAGCAGTTTAACGATTGGGATTTCTCCGCAGAAGGTCGTCGTCGTCAAGCCGAGCGCATGAAGCAGTTGGGTGCTGAATCTAAGAAGCAGTGGGCGATTCTGGACTTTGTTGCTCCAAAATGGATGCATCGCAATATAGTCAATGCAGATGTGGTTGTGTTTATGGACACCATTAAAGAAGGTCGCTACGAAGATACGAACAAAGCATTTGAGTATCCAATTAACGAGATGAGCAATTTTGATGGCATCGACTTCCGTTTTGAACAGATGGAGTCTGACGCACAGGCACAGTTGATCGCATCGCACCTGCAAACATTTGATTGGCAGAAAGAAACAGTGCAGATGCTTGGACGGTGGCAACCATTCCATGATGGACACCTTGCATTATTTGAACGAGCATTGTCAAAGACAGGTCAGGTCGCA
>Ga0209953_1000262_pt1 | contig 20138 bp, 9 predicted proteins | sample SalPonred_H2O_MG_FD_185713 | JGI IMG/M metagenome (GOLD analysis project Ga0209953, IMG submission 185713) | Salt pond water microbial communities from South San Francisco under conditions of wetland restoration - Salt Pond MetaG... | ecosystem: Environmental > Aquatic > Non-marine Saline and...
TATCGTAGCGGTTGTACAAAGGTCTGCTATCAAATGGATACCATTGTTGTTGTCCTCTTTCAGTTCTTATTGACTCTTCTTCTGGAATCAAATTGGTGTAAACACCATCGCTGTTGTAAACAACACACAGCTGACAATCACCGATAAACACTGCTCTTTCGTCACCCCAACGATAGCTTTCGGTAATAGATTTTGTTGTAGTGTGCTGTAAAACCAAAGTTGCTTGGTTATTTAGAGCTTGATCTCCGTCGTTTTGTCTATAGAAGAACATGTTCTGCGCTGTGCTTGTTTGCACCGTAGCGACCACAGCCAATGGACTGGTGTCTGTGCTCAAACATTCACACTGTATGCCTGCCCAATCACCGCTGGTTCTAGTCATTGAAACTGCTGATCCAGGTATATTCCATGTATTTGAGTCACTGTTGTACGTCATGGTGATAATCTGACCATCATCGTCATCAGTGGCAGCAGCAATTACATAAGGAGTAACATTTGCTGTGGCCGTTTTAACCATTTCACACATGCTAAAATGATAAGTGGTAGAACTAATAGTAGTACTGGTCAAGCTGGTTGCACTACTGAGTGTGCCTGTATCTGGAATATTAAAAGCTTGCACACTCCAGTTGCTGGATGCCCATCCGCCAACAATAACTTGATCAGTATCACCTGGAACAATGGCCAAATCGTAGGCGTAATTGTTAGTTGTGTTAAAATAGCTGGCGCCTGTGAGGTCAAGATTTACTATCGAGTGATCAACTGTGTTACCTGTAATAGTAAATCTCATCAATCTAAACATGTTTCTTATTCTGTAACATGCAACAACTTTTGTAGGACTTAGTGCAACTGCTCTAAAGTTGGGTTGATTGTAGCTGCCTGACAATTGATTTGGTTCTGACCATAAACTATAGCTAGCGTCACGATAAGGATCACTGGGAAGTTGATGATTGGATATAGGACCTGCTCTGTATCTACCAGTATCGTATTCCAATATCTGAGTGTGAATCGTACTGCCGTCCATAAAGTCTATTTCGCCGCCTCTGTGTTGCCAGTGCGGTAAGAAAAAGTTCAACACACGATCTTCGTCCAATCTCACAGGATATGGGATGCCGAATCCATCACTTGTTGGTCCGCTTTCTTGATATACTGGCACAGTATCTGCACCAAAGTATGTCCATTCGTCAGCGCCCGTGCTAGATATAAATCTTGTGTCGTCAGCAGTACCGTTTATACTAACACCTGTTAGTTCAGCTGCTGCTCCTGTTGTATTGTTATATACTGTGGTAAATGTAGTAGGCACATCCTCAGTAATAACTGCTTTGTTGGTTTCTATGTTTGTGACGTTTCTGCCCATCTGTTTATCCTTTTAATTCTACTTATGTTGTCGAGGTTTCGATGCCGTATGCTATAGCATTTACATCTGCCGAGGATGATCTAACTACAATTTTGCGATCCGAGTCTAATATAATACCTGTACGTTCTAACACACCATTTGCCGAAAGGTTTGCATCATATTCAATCCATTCCGAATTATCTGGGCTGTCAGTGGTAGCAATAGCTATTCTGATCTGCGTTGCACTAGTACCTCTATTACAAACTGAAACACTAGCAACAGTAAAGGTGGTCGACGGACAGGTATAAAGTGTTGCTAATGTATTAGCTGTTAAATCTGTCGGTGTTCCTAAGATACCTGATGCCATTTAAATTCTCCATATAAATTATTTATCTTACTATTATTTATCCTATTGTTCATAGTTTTTCCTTAAGATGACAGGAAGTAGTTCATTGCTACAGGAACTCCATCTACACCGTCTAAAAAGTTCATTTTTTGTTCTACATCAATCTGTACTCCAGATGTAGTACTAATTTGTTGTCCCGTAATAAAGATTTGACCTACTGTGATACTGTTTACATTGAGTGATCCTGCTCCGCCACCAATTTGTGAAGTAATGTAGGTTTTAATTGCTTTCTGTGTGGGCACAACACTATCACTATCAGCCGTAAAGGTTCCATCTGCACTAAATTCTGTAACAGTTGCTCCAGTGCCACCTAATGCCAATTCGCCTAGTGATAATTCTTGCAAGCCGCTGATGTTGAACGCATCAGCATTCAATGTAGCAACACCAGTTGACTGTTCAACTGAGAACAAATCGCCTACCCTAAAGTTACCATCTTGGTCAGTACTGGTGTAGAACACACGACCGCCGCCAGACTCCAAAGTTTCGTTGTCAGGAATAGGATCAGTTAGAGGCAACCCTGGGTAATTTGTATTTGCAAAGTTACCTGTACCTATATCTAAGAAATCGTGTCCTGTCAATCTTACTTGGCTGTACCTAATTCTTAGTTCAAGCTCGTCTGCATGTTCAGGTGCTTCACTAATTGTTAGGTCTGGACTTATTTGCAATTGTGCGCTGAACAATCCTGTAATTCCATCTTGTTGTAAATCTCTAGTAACAACCAGTTTGAAATATCTATCAGGCAGGCTAGCAAGTGTAATAGTAGAACCTGCAACAGGTGCTTCGGTTAAATTTTCTACTTGTAGGAAGCCTCCAGGCTGATACAAGTCTGCATAACCGTCTCCTGACACTTCAGCACTTGCTGTTGTAAAGCCTGTGCCTCTGTCTGTCCATGTAGGCTGTCCTAGCACACCATCGCCTATTCTTACTTCGTGAGGCACATCCACAGTATTGTTTGGATCGGTGAGTGTTACAGTAGGAGCTGTAACATATCCTTGACCTGGATCCCATAGTGTAAATCTAACAATTACACCATCTTCTACATACACTCTTCCTTTTGCAGTGTCTGCATACAGTCCGCTAGGCGGAGCACTAAACACTACTCTAGGCTCTACTCTGTATGTAGAAGTTTCATCTAGTTCTGCTTCAATAGCAGCACCTGATACATGATCCCATCCTGCTGTTCCATCACTGTTTTTATAAATTTGTGCAACTTTAGTACCGCTGTTGTACGAATTAATATATCCGTATTGTCCAGCGCCTGTGCCTGAGATAATAAAGATATTCATACCCGTATACTGTCCACTTGTAGCATTGTCTGTGTTTGACAATGTAATAGTGGTTGCGTCGCCAGCCTGCCCAATGTTTTCAGCAGTTAAATAATCTGCTCCGCCAGTATCTGCTGTACTATCGCCATCTAGGTCTGTGTCTAACAATCGTACTTCAAATACACCGCCGTTCTTAACAACTGGTGTATCGATGCTTGCGCCAAACCCTTCTCCTGTCACTGTAAAACTTGTTCCGCCCACAGTGTAGTTTACACCAGCATTCAAGTATTCGAACACAAGTATGTCGTCACCGTCAGTGAAGACTGTATCAACAATAGCATCAAATGCTTGGTTGGTTACTGTTCCTGACACTGGTGTTTCTGTGTCATCAATGCCTTCTGCAACTGTACCAAATGTACCGTATGAACTGTTGCCGTTGGTAGCACGAATCTTACCACCGTTTTCAGCTAGATAACCGATATGAGCATAGTACGAGAATACACTCACAAGTTCTGCTCTACCCAAGTTGGTTACCCATGCGCCGATGCCGTCGCTGATAACTTGAGTGAAGTCATTTGCTACGATCGAGTCATTACCACCGTTGTGTAGATCACCGTCTACTTTCATACCAATACATCCAGTTCCGAATGTGGTAACATTTTGTACATACGGTGATCTAGTTTGAATCCATACACGTTCGTCGTCTGGACCCCAACCTGGATCCAAACTTGCATATGCTCCTGCACTCGGACGTTTTGTGCCGTATTCGTTTGCACTGCTTAGTGTACCTGTCAAGCCAGCAACTGTACAATTTCTTAAACCAGTTGCGTTTCTTAAATAGAACATATCTTCTTGCAAGGATCCATTTACTGCATTTACATAAAATCTAGCAGCCATTAGTGAATTGTAATTTCCTCCTGCAATCAAATCATATTTGATTGCATCAAGGTATCTGTTTACATCTCTTCTACACTTATCTACATTGTAACTATATGCAGGATAGGTATCTGCAATATATGCCACAGCTTCTTCTACCAAGAATGCTCTGTTTTTTTCTATTGCTTCTATTGCATATGTATAAGCAGTATCAGTATTTGGAGTATTCGAACCTTCCATCAAAGGTTGTGTTGAATCACCTGTTGCGCCATTAACACCCCAATCAATGTAATCATAAATTTGGCGCATAAGATCTGAAGCTACACTAGCACTTGTACTATCACCTAATACAGGTGAAGTGTCCACATAGCTTTCTGTGTTGCTTGCGCTCTTATTGATATCATCTGCTCCTGTAATAACTTCGTTAACAAATGGTATCAAATGTTCAACTGCTGCTAGTGTGTAAGGAGTATCACTGCTATCTACTATTTGTCCTGCTGGTTCTATTCTAGTAGAACGTAATTCATCTCCCACAACTGCTGTTTTCTTAGGAACACGAATAGGCAGTACTTCGTTATAAAGACCAGTTTTTACAAAAATAGTATTGTTAGGAATTCTTTCTACAGGTACTCCTGTGTCTGTGCCTGCTGTGATAGCTGCTGTAATTATATCTATCAAACTTGCAATTGTGGTTTGTGCATCATTTTCTTCGTCAAGATTAGCATCGCTGTATCTAGTTATACTTCCATATTCCGCAGCAGGTGCTTGATTGCTTATTACTGCATCGATAAGGGTTTCCATATATTCTACAGCAGCAACAAATTGCTCGTCTTCGTCTGCCATTTCAGTATCCAAAGCAGCACTTTCAAAGTAAGACAATGTTTTTGATCTTGTTTCTTCATTTCCGCCATGCGTTAAGTCGTATACTATCGCATCTACTACTTTGCCAAATTCTACTTCTGTCAAATATTCATCGTCATTGGTGAATCCTGACCAAATGCCTGCGGCGCCAGCAATTTGAGCAGTAACCCATGCATAAGTTTCATTTGCAATATATGATCTATTATTTTCGATCAATGTTCTTGCATTTGGACGTAGTGGTCCTATTTCTATCTGCTCAGCTGCATATCTAATAGTTTTCCAAGGTTGGTCAACATTTAATCCATATACAGGAGCTGGCTCGTCTACACCTGTTTGAGATTCAACATAGTAAACATTATAAACTTCGCCCCAGTATCTCCACTCAGGTGCATTACCAGCAGCGTTTACAATTAGACTCTGTCCTTTTTTACCAATAGGCAGTCTAGTAGGTCCTGCTCCACCATAGAACAATAAATCGCCTTGAGTGGTAAGATTGGATTCTTCTGGACCTGCTGATAGTAGGTTCCAAAAATCACCTACTAGGTCTTGATCTGGTCTGTTTTGCTCTGTAACTTCGTCTGCGGTATGTCCTTGAACACAAATGTAACTGTTGTCGTCATAACGTATCGCATCGCCTAATTCGTAGATTGTAGCATCAACCCATTCGCCTTTCCAGTCTATGCCGCTGTTTAATTGTGCCCAATATGTGGCATTAGGTGGTGCAAATCCATTATGAGTTTTAATACACAGATAGGTATAACCGTTTACACGAACAACATCTCCTGTTAGGTAATCTTGGTTTGAACTATCTTCTCCCCATTCTCCTACCCATCTAAATCCTGCACTAAACAGATCCCAATCATCTGGAACTTCACTGGGCTTCGATCCTTGGTTGAAAGTTTTTGCAATATAGGAATATCCACCATACGTAACAAAGTCGCCTGGCTGATAATTGTTTGTAGATACCCAACTATCTTCAAATTCTAGTCCGTCTACGAATTGATCCCATTTAGCTTCGTCATCTGTAAAATATTGTTGACTTGTATGATATGTGGTACATATCCAAATACTTCCGCCTTGCTTTACTAGGTCATTAACACGGTATCTTGTGGTAGGAGTCCAATCTGCTGTATAATTTACACCAGCTGTAAATACTTCCCATTTAGCTTGATCTGGTTCTAATCCATCTGCTTCTGTTGAGGCACTTACGTGGGACTCAACACAAACATAGATTATTCCGCTATATCTTACAAGATCATTCACGCGATATCTAGTACTTGTGCTCCAATCTGATCTATAGTCAAAGCTAACTGCAAAAGTTTCCCAACTTGCTTCGTCTTGTTCGAGACCTAGAGTTTCTGTAGCTGCACTTGTATGAGCATCCACACAAATATATACATTACCACCATATCTAACAAGATCGTTAACAGCATAATGAGCTTCAGTGGCCCAGTCACCGCGCCACTGTTGACCATCACTTATTTTATTCCAATATGCTGATTCGTCATCTTCGAAATATGTTGTGCTGACATGTCCTGCAACACAAACAAATGTGTTACCTCCTTGTCTTATAATATCGTCTGTATAGTATCTTGTGGTGGCGGTCCAATTGCCTTTCCATACAAATCTAATTCTACCTAGTTTAAATTCAGCCATCTATTTACTCCAAAGCTTTAAGTTATTTATCGTCATGTGTTATGCACCGCCTGATGCAAAGTATTGTGCAGCTAGATAATCGCCGTCAATACCGCCCTTCATATTCATTTTATTCACAACATTAATTTGCAATTCTGCTCTATTTTTAATTAGATTGGTTTGCATTAATATTTGACCTGCTACAAGAACATTGGTCTGTGCGTTACTGTCGCCGCCTGCAACTCTACTGGCCACATACGCACCAATTGCTCTTTGTGTAGGAACAATATTATTACTATCTGCTAGGAAATTTTGATCCTTGCTAAATTCTCTAATAATAACATTTGTACCGCCAAGTGTGATACCACCTAGCGAAAGTTCTGATAATCCTGATAGATCAAACTGACTTGCATCAATGGTTACGATACCAGATGCTTGATCTACAGAAAATAGTTCTCCTGTTCTAAAATTACCTTCTTGATCTGTGCTAGTGTAAAATACTCTGCCGCCTCCTTTAGCAACTGTTTCATTGAACGGCTGTCTTGGATTAGCAGGTGTTTCTCCTTCTAAATATAACACAGGATAATTTGTATCTTCAAAGTTACCTGTGCCTATATCTAAGAAATCATGACCAGTTAATCTTATTTGACTGTATCTTTCTCTTATAATAAATGATGTCAAGTGTTCTGGTGCGTCAGCAACTCCAAATCCAGGTCTGATAGTAAGTGTAGCAGCAAAAGGTCCGGTTCCAGTGACATTTTCAACATTTGTTACACTGAACTGTGTGTCATTGTCTGTAATATTTAAGTTAGCGCCCGGTCCTGGAATTCTAGGTAAACCAATAACATTTAGCTCTGTTCCTACTTGGTACAACTCAGCGAAACCATCACCAGTTATAGTTGCAGTAGCACTAAAATAACCTTGACCTCTGTTTGACATTTCAGGCTGTGCTAGTACTCCACTAGAAACATACGTTTCGAACAACACTGGCAGAGTAAAATTGTTGTCAATTATTTCTACAGTTGGTTCGTCTGGTAAATTGCTGCCCGGATCATAAATTGTAAGTCCTAGTATTTTGGCACTTTCTACTTTGGCTCGAATAATCGGTCTTGCACCTGTTGTGATGCTATTCCACGTGATACTATTATTATTTACAACTATCCATTTTCCATCGTGTCCTACAGACTGTTCCCAATTTCCGCTAACTGTTGTTGTAAACGATGTACTGTCATCTCCAAATGTTCTCCAAACATCGCCACCTGCTGATTTAGCTACAAGATTTCCTGGACCAGTGGCTAAAAATACACCATCTGAGTAGGATACATGCATGAAATCTCCTTGTTCTATAACACTCTCATACCACGTTGTTCCATCAAAACTATATGCAGTTCTGGTCAATCCTGCTGTCGAATCAATGGACGCTTCTGCAATAGCAACAAAGCGTCCATTTCCGTATGTTATACTTGTCCAAGAAAACTCGCTCAATTGATCTACCAAAGTCCAATTGGCGCCATTGTCTGTGCTGTAGGCAACATCTCCACTTCCTATTGCTAGAGCAACAAATTTGCCATTTCCATAAGCAGCTACATTCCAATTTTGATCTGTGCCGCCCATGCTAGCCAATGTCCAGTTAACGCCGTGATCTGAAGTATACGCAATATTTTGAGAACCATTTTTTGCAATTACAATTGCATTTCCATCACCGTCTGAAGCTATTGCACCCCAATTATCACTGGCTGGTAAAGTTTCATCTTCCCAGCCGGCGCCGCCGTCGTCTGACAAAGAAATTTCATCAGTGGCTGAGCCTCCAACTGATTCTTTGGATATCAAAAAGTTTGCGCCTGTGTGAGTTACTCCAGAAAATACTGTATCGCTACTCACAGTTGTTGAACTAGACCAAGAAGACCCGTCGTTGCTATAAGAAGCCTTTGCACCTGCTCCTAGCACGTCGCCTTCACTTACTGCTAGATATCTGCCGCCGCCATAGGTAATAAATTTCCAGTTTTCTGTGCTGTCTGCCGAAACTGCACTAGCAGTAAAATCAGGTTCTTGTACATCAACTCTTGGTTCAATAGAATATCTAGATGTAGCATCTAATTCGCCTTCTATAGGATAACCTGGCTGGAAATGATCGAAGCCTAGTGCGCCATCTGACTCTCTACTTATAATAGCTGATTTTGTGCTTTCATCATATGCACTAATTTCTCCGTATTGTCCTACGCCTAAACCACTTATTATTACAAGTCTTTGTCCTATAATATCTTCTGCTGTGGCAGTTTCTGATTGAGCTAGAACTAATTCTCCGTCGTTTCCGCTTTGCATGGTGTTGACTATTCTGGTATAATTTATGCCGCCGTATGGACTGGAATCTTCTGGATCAATGATTCTAAATTTAGATATTGCATTGTTTCTAAATTCTGTGTAACTTCCTGCTGCTCCTGTTCCGCTGCCTCCAAAGGTAATATTTGCACTGGTATACTGCTCGCCGGCATGTGAATATCCTATGGCCAAAAACGATTGTTCGTCGGTCCCGTATGTAAATGCTTCTTCAAATTGTGCATCTTTTGTTCTATTGTTCACTTGTCCATCTATTGGTGATTCTGTGTCATCAAACCCTTCTGCAACACTACCAAATTCACCGTACGAATTGTTACCGTTGGTAGCACGTAAGATGCCGCCATTGGTACATAGATACCCTATATGACAATAGTATGTGAACACACTTACCAACTCTGAACGACCTAAGTTGTCTGCCCAGTAACCTATGCCATCACTTAGTACTTGGGTGAAGTCGTTTGCAACAATACTTCTATTACCACCGTTGTGTAACGCTCCGTCGATTTTCATGCCGATGCAGCCTGTTCCTACTGTAGAAACATTTTGAACATAACAAGATTTAGTTTGTATCCAAACACTGTCGTCTTCTGGTCCAGTTCCTGGATCCAAACTCACATATGCTCCTGCTGTGGGACGTCTTGTAAGAAATTCGTTTAAATCTCCTAGTTCGCCTTCCAATCCAACCAGAGACATATTTCTTATTCCAGATCCGTTTCTAACATAGAACATGTTAGAAGCTTCGTAACCTAGTGCTGGAGCAATAGTTGTGCTTCTTAGTTCTTCTCCTACTACTGCACAATTCTTGCCGATGCTTATAGGAAGAATTTCTTGGTAGTATCCTGTTTTTATAAAAATAGTTGTATTAGGAGGTTCATTGTTTAAAATATTGTAGTTAATTTCATTAACCACTACAAACTCGCCTACAAATAATTCTGAATTGTATGAAATATATTTTACAAGTTCGTTGATTGCATTTTTTACAGTTATATTAGTTATTGTATCAGCAAAATAATCTTGAATGTCAGTTGCATCTTGTGCTGTAATGCCTGTAGTAGTAGAATTAACATCGCCCCATGCTCTTCCAGTTTTTTCGTTGGTGGAATTCAAGAAACTTGCAAGATTTGGAAATGTGCTAGTATCCCCTGCTGCAACGATTGTTTCAACAGCAATTTGTAGAATATATTTGCCGTTTACTATGTTATCGCTCAGTGTGCCTATTACATTATTTCTTACATAATCGCAAGCATATTTAACAGTCTTATATGGAGCATTTTCACTTTGACCATATCCGTCTGCATCTAATCCATTGGGTGCAACATAGAATGCTCTAGGAGCATTGACCAAGCTTTTCCATTGTGGAAGTGTGCCGTTTGTGATTAATACATCATGTGCATTACCTATTGAAAAACGTTCATCAGTGGCTAGATCATCTCTAACTTTTAAATCACCCAAATCTTGAAGCACGTTTGTTTCTGCGCCTTGTGCCAAGACATTCCAATAATCTTGATCTGGTTGTTCAACATCTATGTCAGGACGCCCAGCAGACGAGCTAGAATTATGTCGTTCTATACAAACATAAGCTGTTCCAACAAATGTAACAATGTCTCCTAAGAAATATTCTTCGTTATCTTGCCAATTTCCTTTAAATTTATTACCTTCTATAAGTTTTTGCCATGTCAAAGGATCGCTGTCAGGGTAGGTTGCAATGTTGTCGTCTATTGCAATATATAGATATCCACTGTCTCTTACAATATCACCAGTTCTGTAATTTTCTGCATCGTCCCAGTCGCCTTTCATATCATAACCAGTGATTAGCAGTTCCCAATCGCCAGTATCTTGCGCAGTACCATTAACACTAGGAATACTATTAACATTTGATTGTAATGCTATGTAAGAATATCCGCCATATAAAACTATGTCGCCGATTTGATATTCTGATTGGGAATTCCATAGTTCGTCATATGCCAATCCTGGAATATAAACTTCCCAATTGTCAATATCGTTTCTTTGATATCCTGGTAATGCTACCACGGTATATCCATTTTCTTCTATATACGGATACAGCACATCTCTAATAAAGGCTGTGTTTGTTGGATTACTGGCTGATCCTGTAGAATTATACAATGCAATTTCAGATGCATCAACATCTTCTACGTCACCGCTTCTGTCAATGTCAGCATATGACAAAGAATAATAACCAATTATTTGATCGTCTTCTGTAAGATTTCCTGTATCAGGATCGATTAGCAACAAATTTTGTAGAGCTGTATCTATAGGAGTTTCGCCCGACACAATCACAGATATAACATCAGCCAATGTATCGTGTGTCAGAGTAGGCAATATGATCGAATCATCGTCTTTTTGTAATACATATCTTAGTGCAGTTGCAGTATGTCCGGCTGTTGCTCTCCATAATGTAGGTCCGTTTTTGACCAAATCAGATTTTTTATATCTATGTCCGCTGGTCCACTCTCCTACGTACTCTACTCCGTCAGAAACCACTTGCCAATTTGTTTGATCAACTTCGAGTCCATCTGTAGTTGTGGATGCACTAACATGTGGTACAGTACATCTATATACGATGCCTCCGTATTTTACCAAATCGTTTTCTACATATCTTGTAGAAATACTCCACTCAGAAGTCCATTCGTCTACTGCCGCTAAAAGAATCCAATTAACATCGTCAGCTTCTAGACCTAGGCTTTCGGTTGCTGCCGAAGTATGTGAATTCTGACAAATATAAACAGCACTACCATACTTTACAACATTACCTTCTGAATAAAATGTACTTGTTGACCAAACACTGTCCCAGGTTCTTCCGTCAAACATCAACTCCCAAAAACTATCGTATTTGGTTGTTAGTTCTGCACCCATGCTACTATTATTAGGACTAAAGTAATATAGTTTATCTGGAACATTGGAAGGAATTACAACATGTATTCTTCTTGTTTCGGAAATACTGAAATTGGATATATAATCAGAATAGGAAACTTCTAGCTCATTTAAAAAGTATGTGATTCCTTCTTGGAATGCAGCGAATCCTGCAAGTGTGCCATTTTCACCTATGCTGAACGACATAGGATTTTCTTGATCATTAAAATTTAAGTTGCTTTCGTCAGACTGATCAAATATATAGGTCTTTCCTTTGATTAGATTTAACTCAGAAGATTCTGTTCCATTTATATAAAAGTTGCCTGAAGCTTTACTAGTAAGAGTATCTGTTCCTACTGTAACAGTATACGTTAATTCATTTTGGCCGTCTTCGTCTTCATAAAAATTAGGACTGGCGGTATGTCCTTGCAAACACACAAACGCTTTACCGTTGTAGTATACTACATCGTCTTTTGTGTAATCACTTCCGGCTGTCCAGTTACCTTTCCAGCGAAATTTTAATCTATTAATTCTAAAATCAGCCATATTATTCTATTCCTTCTGATGACGAATTATCGTCATATGTAAATTTTTGATTTACTCTTGCTACCAATTCCCCATCGCTGTTAACGTAGTAAAAAATTTCTCTATTGTCCCATCTAAATTGTTCATAATTTAAGTTTTCAAAAACTAGATTATGATTTACGTTTCTGCCTTCGAAAAAATCTTGTCCCTCTTCAAAGTTTGTAAAATCTTCTTGTGGATCGCCTGGCTTGTTTATACTTACCGAATCATCATTTTGTAGTTGATCAGATTTAGTTACAAAAAGTTCACCTTGGTCTGTTCTACGAACGCCATAGAAAAAACGATTGGTAACCGAATCATAAATAATATCTGGGGTGTAACCTATATAACTTGACATTTTCTTTCCTTATACAATATCCACATAACTTATCACAGCGTCGTAGCCTTCGTCTTGATCGCATACTAACACCAACTGATTGCTAGGAGCAAGAATTAATTTTTCGCCTGCACTTAGTGCTCTTAAACTACTTTTAGCAGGTATTGGAATATCTTTTAGATAATACCCTTCTATGCTGGTATCATCGTGAACTAACACACTCACATAAATTGTAGTGCTTTGTAAATTGGCCAAACTTAAACCCACCACTGTAGATCTGGTGTTAGAATCAGTTTCTAACGCTACAATAGGTACTGTACCTACTTCTTTGATTACTTTATTTCTAAACGTGGTTGCCATTCTTTTATCCTAGTGTTAATACGTACTCGATTGCTAAATCTTCTGCTGCGTTTACAGTAATTGCACCAGTTGCACCTGCAACTGATACCCAGCTATTGCCGTCCCAAATTTCTAAATACCCTTGTTGTGTATTAAATCGAGTCATTCCTGTTTCTCGATATGCTGCCGCCGGTCTATCAGTACTTTCCCCAACTGGTACAACAAATCCATTTGTTCCTTCTATTTTAAAATATCCATTACCGCTCTGCTGAAAATACAAAATACCATCGTCTGTTCTGTTGGTGATTGTGCTGTCTTTAAATGCTAGTTCGTCTATAACAACTGCGCCAGCACCGTTTGAGCTTAACACCAAGTCTGTATTTGTAGTTTCTGTGGTAATAGCATTTCCGTCTATGCTAATATCATCTACTTCTATTCTAGGAGTTTCCAGTTTTGCATTATCAATGCTTACTCTTTGGTTATCCTGTATGTAAAATCTTAAAACTCCATCATTGGCTCCTGGAGTTAGTTCAGGAGTAATGTATGTATCTAAATCTAAATCATATACACCATTGAGTGCAATCCAGTTGCCGTCATATCCTTCAAACAAGTTGTTGTCTGTGTTATAACGTATCATGCCCAATGCAGGAGCAGGACGACTGGCTGTGTCACCTGTAGGCAATTGTAGTACACCTGTAGAATCTATTCTAACTGTGCCGCTGTCTGCATCTAAAATTATATCGCCGCTTATGCTGGAAACAGTGTTATCTTCAAATCTAAGATTACCAGTATCTATAAATTCCCCGGTAATGGTTGTAGTACTAGCTCCAGTTGTAATGCTGATCCCACTGGATGTTTCAATGTTAAGATCAGAACTTGTAAATGTTACTTCGCCGGTTTCTTGATTTACATAAAATAAATCACCTACTCTAAAATCGCCTTTGTGATCTACACTGTTATATCTAATTTTTGCATCACTTAGTTCAACAACTTCGTTGGCTTGTATCACTGAAGTTTCGTCGTTATCTTCTTCCTTGCCATTTCCAATATATGCAAAGTTTTGTGATATTAGATACATTAATACACCGGCACCATCGCCATATGCACCGTAATTACCGTATACACATGCACTGCCTATACTTCTAATTTCCCCACCAAAGTCAGTTGTGTCTGCAAGTGTAATAAAATCAGCAGTTTCTCCGTTGCTAAAACGTATATCTTGAGATACTTGACTATCGTCTGTAATTGTGTTCGAACTATCATCACCATTAAAGTGAAGTAATAATACTGTACTCGAATCTCCTACAAACTCAGCACCGGGGACGCCAAATCCTGCTGTGTATTTTGCTACACCTTTCGAAACTCTTACTTCGTCAATAAATCCTTCAAAGTAAGATGTTGTTCCATCATATTGACTTCCTATTATAAGAGGCTTAGTTGTTCCGTAATCTGTACTATCGCTCCATGTGCTACCTACTTGTGCTCCGTTTAAGAAAAGTTTAGTATTAGCACCGTTTCTAGCAACTGCAACATGATTCCATGCGTTCAAATTTAATGAAGTAGCACTTTGTATTTGTATTGATCCAGAAACATATAGATAAGGCTGATTTGATCCGTTTAAATAAAGAGCTACAGCATCGTCTACGCCTGCGCCAGCTCTAAAATCAAATAAACTTCTAAAGCCTGTGCTTGTTGTAGGATAAATCCAGCCTTCTACAGTAAAGTCGTCTGTACCGAATCCAAAATCATTGTTAGAAGTAATTCCTACATAGTCTTCTTCGCCGTCTAGAGCTAAACTGGTACTACCAAATTTTATCTGTGCATCGTCTAAAAATGCACCATTGTACGGAGTAACTGTTTTGCCTAGACGTTCTGTAAATGGTACAAACCCAGTTTGGTTTCCACTTACATAAAATTTGTTGTCAGTATCAACACTGGCTATTGTTCCGCTTGCTAACAGTGTTACACCATCGGTATCATAGTATTCTACATCAACTCCAGCACTGATACTTCCTGAAAGTCCGTCCACACGCAGTGCTGTTTGTCCGGTGCCTTTTAGACCAGTTGCTCCGTCCAGTGCATACAAACCTTTATCTGCAAAGTACGTAAAACTGTTTAACCATTCAACTCGAGTACCGTTTGTAATTTTAAGTGCTTCTACTCCTGGTGTAATAAATGTTACACTGTGAAATAGACACCCTGCTTCTCTTGATGCAGAATTTGCTTTGCTTCCATCTAGATAGGCGCCGCCTCCAGCATCGCCTTCATCAAACCCTCTAGGATCTGCACCTGTTGTAACACTGCCTTTGGTAATAACACTGATGTTTCTCACATACGGACTACGACTGGTTACTGTAAAATTATTTGCAAATTCAAATGCATAACCCGGGGCATAAAAATCAGCAATTGTTACATCTTCTACAGTAGTTTCTCCGTTCAACAAAAATGCTGAGTTGTTCTGCGTTGCTACTGTTGGCGTAATTTTAACACTTCGAATACTGTGTCCTTTAACTGTAACACCTACTGGAACAGTCATAGGAAATATTTCTTGATATTCGCCTGGATAGATATGAATAGTGTCTCCTGCACTTGCTTGTGTCAGTGCATATGTAAGACTTCCGTAAGGATCGTTGGGGTGGTCACCTGAATAACTATCGTCGCCATTTTCGGCTACATAATATATATTTCCTTGACGTAATGCTAAATCTACACCATCAACTTCGATTCCGGTGGTGTTTACAGTTCCTGCAAAAAAGTTTTCTACCCAGACATCTGCCCACTGAGCATCACTGGTTCCTAAGCTATATGTATTATCTTGATCTGGAATTATATCTGATGCAATTTCAGCATTGAAAGTTACATTATCTGTATCGGCATCACCAATAGTAATGTTGCCCTCGGCAGTGATTGATCCTGTTGCTACAATATTTCCGTATACATTTGTATCAGCAAAAATTTCAACAGTTCCTGATCCATTTGGATTTAACTCTAGATTTTCGTTTGAAGAATTAGTGCTTATAGTATTGTTTTCTATATCTATACTATCAATTACTAATTTGTTTTGATATATCACATTGTCAGCAGTACCCAACGTTAGTACACTATCTGTTGTACTAATATTGTTGCCAAGAATGTTGACACTAGCAATTTGCGACTCTGTGCTTACTTCTAAACCTGTGGATCGTGTAGTGCCATTTACGTCTAAATCGTATTGAGGTGTATCAGTATTAATACCGACACGGCTGTTATTAACATCTAGATATAGTAAGTCGTTCTCGAAAGCTAGGTTAACACCTTCCCTCAGAAGGTTTGCTTTCAAGAGCGGACCACTTATGCGACCTATAGCCATCTCTTCTCCTCAATACGGGGATCCTGTCCCTCTAGCCGAATTCTCATCCCTAAGGCTCTTTGCTGGCTAACCACAGTATGACCCTGCTGTACAATGGTCGCTGTACTGCATTAATAGTATTTATCGTTTTGAGGAATTATCCTAGTACAAGGGTGTAAATATCAACCAATTCTTTTAGAATTTCTTCAGTTACTTCTTCGCCTTCGCCTGCACTACGTTGCCAAGCTGTTCCGTTATAGGTTTCCATGATTCCGTCGTCTGTATTCCATCTAGTATTTCCTACTTCTGGACTAGACGGTCGAGACAATGTATCTCCAACAGGAAAAATAATTCCTGTTGTAGTGTCAAATTTTACGTATCCTCTATTTGTTGATTGAACAACAAATGGATTATCTGTTTTATTTAAAAAATAAGAATCATTAATATCAAAATCATAAACATCTACTACTGCATTTCCAGATCTAACTAATTCTAAATCGCTGTTGCTTAAAGTAGTAGTAATTAAGTTATTATCAAATAATATGTCTTCAGTAGATAGACCGTGGATTTGTAAACCTGAGTCTACAATTCTTCCTACTTCGCTTCCCTGTGATCTTATAATAATTTCATTTGTATCATTTGTAGCATCGATACTAGTTTCATAATCACTTGAATAAATTCCACCAAAACTCAAATGTCCTGTTGTAGAATATCCTTCAAATAGATTGTTTTCAGTATGATATCTAATGCCGCCTTGTACACTCACTCGATCAAGTTCAGCGCCTCTGCTTATAATGAAACCTGGATTTGAATCTAAATCTAAAGTATCAGAATATGGATCAATTATTAAATCTTCAGCAATATTTTCAATAGTGTTGCCGCTTATTCTTATATTACCAATATCTATTCTTTCACCGTCGATATATGTTACATTACCTGCACTATTAATTAAAAGAGAACTTACACCAGTAAAATCAATAGCAGTTGCATCTATGCTTGTAGAACCGGTTTCGAAATCTACAAAAAATTGATCGCCTATCCTGTATGTTCCAAATGCATCGGTACTATTATAGTATATTTTTCCAAAATTTACTTCTTGAACTTCTCGATTTTGTAAAACCAAAGTTCCGTCGTTTGAAACATCTTTACCTGTACCTATGTAACTAAAATTATGGCTTATAAGATACATCAACGTATTTGCTCCGTCAGCAACTGCACCATAATTGCCGTATACATTTGCACTTCCAATAGAGCGTATTTCAGCACCGTATCTTATGGTGCTGTCTGGCATAATTTTGCCTTCAGTGCCTTGTGTAGCATATAAACCTCTGTTAGCAAAGTATGTAAAGCTGTTAAGCCATTCTACTCTTACACCATTGGTCATTGTAATAGCATCCATGCCTGGGGTAATAAATGTGCAACTATGGAATAACATACTTGCTTCTAAGCTATCGCCGTCTAGTTCGTTGCCGTTTATTAGTGCACCTTTTCCTGCGTCGCCTTCATCAAATCCTCTAGGATCACTGGCACTTGTTACACTTCCTTTTGTGATAACTGTAATATTTTTAATATATGGAGAACGTGTGCTGACCAAACCGTTTGGAGTAAATCTAAAAGCATGTCCAGTATTTGATATACTATTGTAATAAAAATCTTTTATTGTTATATTTTCAATGGTACAATCGCCTTCAATTAAAAAAGCGTCTTGATCTTGAGTTGCAACAGTGGGTTTGATGATTACATTTCTTATATCTTCACCATGCACAGTCACATGTGGGGGGACTACCAAAGGAAATTCTTCTTCGTATTCTCCTGGAAAAACATGTATAGTTACAGGTCCTTGCAAACTGGCATCTGAAACTTCTAAGGCATGTTTGAGTGTTCTAAAGGCACCGTGTTGATGATCGCCTACATTTGTATTATCGCCCAGTGTACTAACATAAAAAATATTGCCTTGTCTAAGTCCTAAACTGGAGTCATTTACTACTATAGTGCTTAAAGATATTTGTTGACCATTTAATAAATTACTATAAAAAGCATTCCATTTTTTCTCAGCACTTCCCAAACTGTGAGTAGTAGTTTGATCTAGTACTATATCGCTGTTTACATCTGCTTCAAAATTTACATTATCTTGAGTGTTATCACCCAAGGTTAAATTGCCTCCGAACGTAATATTTCCAGTTGCATTTAAACTTCCTGTAATATTCCAATTACTTCTAATATTTACAACACCAGTTGCATTAGGTACAATTTCGATGTTTTGATTTTCTGTTGTTGTACTAATGGTATTAAAATCGAATTTTAAATCATCTGTGGCAATACTGGTTGCAAAGATATAATCGTTTGAAGAAAGAAATATACTATCAACGTTGTTTGTAATTTCACTGTTTTGTAGAGTGTAATTTCCAGTATTTAAATAAGTACCTACTAAATTTGTAGTGCCTAGGGTAGTAGGAATAGTAAGTTCATCTACAGGAGCTTCACTATTAATAGAAATTTTGGAATTATTAACATCAAGATGTAAAAGGGCAGTGTCACTTATGGTGTTTTTAAAATTTAGATCAACGCCTTGTCTTAATAAATTATCTTTTAATACGCCGCCGCCGATACGCCCGTTTTGTACTTCTGCCATATTAATGCTCCTCTGACAATGTATTTATTTGTCGAGATTGTGTATTACAGTGACTGGTTTGCCTAGAGGTACAGGGCTTGTAAATTTAATCCACCATCCAGTGTCTGTTTCTGTATACGGAGCATTAGGACCTTCTTCTGCACCGCCTGTGGTAATTTCTGCTGTTTGATGTATGGTATAGTTAGTAGTAGGCAATTGCATCACGTTTTCTATAAGAACAATTATATGATCTGCACTCGCTGGTACTGGAAAATCTGGATCATTGCTCTGAAGTTCTCCAAAAACAGTTTCGTCAGCATCTCCAGTTCCTATGGTTTGCCAGACTATGCCAGGATCTTGATTGGGCTCTTTGAATCTAATATTTCGCCAAGCACCATTTTGATATGCTTCTAATTGAGAAGTAGTTGTGTTATATCTAATTTGTCCATCGTTTGCTGATGTTGTTATTCCTGCTTCGCCTGGACGAACACTTTCAACTCCTTTAGGCACAAGCATTGCACGTTCACTATCTACTACAACTTGATCGTCATAGTCATATTTTACGCCTTTGCCGTAAATATTTCTTAGATTGGTATTTTGTGCTTTGATCAATCTCATATTAGACTTCCAAATAACTTACTGTTGCTGCCAACGTGGTAAGGCCGCCGCCATCATCAGGTTCTGCAACAAACACAATTTTGTCGCCTTGCTCTAATACTATTCTTTCACTGTCGAAAGTAAAAGTTTCTCCTGCAGGGAGCTCTAAATTTCTTATTACCGCTGTTACTGCATTATTAACAGTATCTCCAAAAGGTACCAAATGCATATCAAAACTTGCACTTGTGGACAAATCTGTGTTGCACACCAAAATATTTGTTACAGCATAACTCTTTCCTTCAGGCACGCCGCCTGTATAAGGAGCAGTAACACTGCCTGTTGGATCTAGTATTTCTACGTTTGTGGTTTTTAGTTGTGCATTTATAATTGCCATGTTCTGTCCTTAAAATAACATTCCAAATAGTAGAGCTCTATTTTTACTTACAAGCTCGTCTCTAGTTTCATTTTGATTAGCAAAATATATACCAGTTTTGCCCGTTGACTGCTCAGAGATATAAATTTTTATACCGTCAGTTGGAAAATTGGGTTGTAGTGTTGCATCGTCGATGCTAGGAACACTATTTAAATGTAACGTATCATCTATTCTAATACTTCCGGTACCAGGTGCAGATAATATCAAGTCTTCGTTACTCGAAGTAGTTTCAATCTTAGTTCCTTCGATTCTGATTTCTTCGAATTCCCACCTATCGCCGTACAATCTACTCACTACATTATCGTCAATTGCAAATTCAATTACACTATCTACACCTGTGGTTTCTTC
>Ga0209953_1000263_pt1 | contig 20115 bp, 23 predicted proteins | sample SalPonred_H2O_MG_FD_185713 | JGI IMG/M metagenome (GOLD analysis project Ga0209953, IMG submission 185713) | Salt pond water microbial communities from South San Francisco under conditions of wetland restoration - Salt Pond MetaG... | ecosystem: Environmental > Aquatic > Non-marine Saline and...
TGCGCGTTGCTGTCACAGTTGACATCCCCGGCCGGTGTGTCACCAATACGCGCAACGTCGTAGGTGAGGGTTCGACCGTTCACAACTGCCGACTTCAACTCCACCACTACGTTCACCGTGTCCCCATCGGTCTGGCAAGTGAAGTCTGCGTTCGGTGGATCCTCAGAGAACGTGCCGCCTTCGTCCCACAACGTCACAAAGTCTGCGGTTGCTATCTGTCCGGCTTCACGGGCCGGGCGGTCCGTGAACCAGCCAGTGTTCGGACTCACCTCGACCATCGTGAGCTGGTCACCATCAAGGGTGCCGCCGTCCGCGTCCTGCACATACAGCAACGACACCTCATCGCCGGCCGACTCCGATGCCGTGTTGCTATCTGAGCCGCACCCTGCGAGCAACAGCACACCCACAACGGCCACGCAGACAACTCTCACAGGCGAAAGGCTAACCCGGGGGAGCGCAGGAGTAGGGCCGTCTTTCGCAAAAGCCAGAATGCGGAGGTTGACGTAGCCATCAGCGCGTGGATCGTCCATCACGAGGCAATTGTTCGCCTCAAATTGGTGTCAAAATTGGTGTAAACGTGGCTACGAGCGACAACGAGTCTCCCGCGAATCGATGGATTCGCGGGGGAAATCGTGGTCGGGCTGACAGGATTTGAACCTGCGACCCCTTGACCCCCAGTCAAGTGCGCTACCAAGCTGCGCCACAGCCCGCTGCCCCGCTGCGCGAAGCCACTGGACTCTACACCGACCTATGCTTCCGTCATGACGAGGCGACGGGCAGTAGCAACCATGTTCACACTCGCGCTCATCAGCGGCCTGGCCCTTGGGTGCAGCGCAGGTGACGACACAACCCGGTTGTGGATCGGCCCGGAGCTGGTCGAATGCGAGGGCGTCGCTCCCATGATGTGTCTACAGGTCGCCTACTCCGAGGACGACGAGTACGAACTCTTCTACGACGAGATCGCGGGCTTTGAACCCTTGGAGGGAACCTCCTACGTGATTGACGTCAAAATCACCGAGGTGGAGAACCCTCCCGCGGACGCCTCAAGCCTGGAGTACGCCCTCGTGGACATAGTTGAGGAGAACTAGCGGCGCCGCTTCTCGCGCACCCGCATCATGAGGCGGATGGGTGATCCGGCGAAGCCGAATTCCTCGCGTAAACGCCGTTCGATGAATCGTCGATAGCCGGCCTCCAGAAAACCGGTAGTGAACAAGGCGAACGAAGGTGGCCCAACACCCACCTGGGTGCCGAACAGGATTCTGGGCTGTTTGCCACCACGTACCGGGTGCGGGTGAGCGGCAGCGAGCTCGGCGATGAACTTGTTCAACCGACCGGTCGAGATGCGCGTCTCCCAGCCCTCGAGTGCCTGGTCAAGGGCTGCGGTGAGTTTGTCCATATGTCGCCCGGTGAGCGCGGAGACGTTCACTCTGGGAGCCCACGTGACCATAGTCAGATCACGGTCGATCTCGCGATCGAGATATCGGCGGCGCTCCTCATCTAGGAGGTCCCACTTGTTGAAAGCAAGCACGAGCGCTCGACCAGCGTCCACCACCATCGCCAGGATGCGGATGTCTTGCTCGCTAATCGGCTCGGATGCATCAAGCAACACGATCGCGACTTCCGCGCGTTCTAGCGCTGCCTGGGTACGCAAGGTGGCGTAATACTCGTGCCCGGAAGCTTGCTTGGCCTTGCGTCGCACCCCTGCAGTGTCGACGAACCACCACCACGTGCCCTTGATATCGACAAGTTCGTCGACCGGATCAACGGTGGTCCCCGCTACGTCGTCGACTACTACGCGTTCGCTACCCGCGAGTTGATTGAGCAGCGAACTCTTGCCGACGTTGGGGCGCCCGAGCAGAGCAATCCGGCGCGGTCCACCTTCGCGGCCTAGACCCTTGCCCTTCTCCGGCAGCATCGAAACGATGTCATCGAGAAGATCACCGGCGCGCCTGCCGTGCAGGGCGGATGTGGGAAATGGCTCGCCAAGACCGAGGGACCACAAAGCAGTAGCGGCAAGTTCGGCATCTGCGTCGTCCGCCTTGTTGGCCACGACTTTGACGGGGACGTCGGCGCGCTGCAGAACCTTGGCAACTTCCTCATCGGCATTGGTCGCTCCGATCGTGGCGTCGAGGACGAACAGCACGGCATCGGCTTCGGTAAGCGCTCGCTGAGCCTGCGCTGCGATCTGACCGCCGAGGCCACGTGCGCGGGTGTCCCATCCCCCCGTATCCATGACCAGAAAATGCTTGCCATTCCATTCAGCCTCGTAACTCACCCGATCTCGCGTGACTCCGGGCACGTCTTCGACCACAGCCTCGCGCCGGCCGAGGATCCGGTTCACCAGTGTCGACTTACCCACATTCGGACGTCCGATGATGGCCAGGGTAGGCAGTTGCGCGGTGCCCGCCGCGCGTTCCATGTCCGAGAGCTCGGCCTCAAGATCGCCGAACTCGGCACGCGCGGCGGCTTCGGCACGTTCCACGAGTACCTGAGTAGTGGCATCTTCCTCGCCGTCGCCTGCCTCCCAGATCGTGACGTCGTCGCCGGTGGGGAATTCCTCACTCATCTATTCATCTGCCCCTTTGCTGATGGCCCCAACTCGCGGGGGTTGCGCGGATTGAGACGGGCGTCGGTGGTGAGTTGGCGAACCCATTCATTCGCAGAGCGCACCACATTCCTCGTGGGCTGAGCCGACCGCAGGTGCTCGGGGATATGGCGCAGCGGCCCGATGCTCAAGGTGATGGCTGATTTGCGAGCCGGTGGGTCTGTGGGGCGTTTTGTTGGCGGCGCGTCGACGCTGATGGTCTGCACAGCAGCACCAGTGACCGCGAGGGCGTAGCCGACATCCGTGGGCCCGCACACCGCCACCACTTCATCCGCACGCAGGTAGCTCACCGCATCGCGAAGTGCTCGAACTCCCGGCCGAGTTTCAGGGACGGCCAGATCCCCGGTAATCGACAGCAAAGGTCCCGGCAGCGCCGCCGGACCTTCGGCCCATACGTGCACTGGTCGCGCTAATCCAGCCTTGAGCACGCTTGGCGCAGCGATGTTTGCCCAATCGCAGATCAACAGAACCGGGCCGGACGGGGGCAGGTTCGCAGAATCGTGCACGGTAATGCGGTAGGTGGATCGGATCAGTGGGCCGACGAGATTGCGCGCGTGCGCGGCCCTACGTGTCTTGATCATCGCGATCGCTCCTGCTCGCGCACGACGTCGATCACGGCATCCACGACTTCCTCAAAAGATAAAGACGTGGTGTCGACCTCCACTGCGCCATCTGCCTTGGTCAGCGGTGAAACTGCGCGAGTGGAGTCCTTTTCATCACGAGCGAGCAACGCCTTCTCAGTGGCCGCGACAGTTGCCGCGTCAGACGACGGGGCCACTTCCGCGGCTCGGCGTTGCGCACGTACCGCTGGATCCGCGGTCAGGAAGATTTTGACGTCCGCGGCTGGCAGCACAACCGACCCGATGTCCCGGCCCTCGAGGACGATTCCTGGCGATGCGGAAGCGGCTTCAGCGCGCTGTGACTCCACTAGGAAGGTGCGCACCTGCGGTACTGCACTGACAGCACTGACGTTCGCTGTCACCTCCGCGCTGCGAATCGGGGAGCTGACATCGATCCCATCGACATCGATCGAGGGATGACCTGGATCAGTGCCGCTACAGATTGTTGGAGCTGTCGGACCGGTTATCCAGGTGGCGATCGCTCCACCATCGTCGGGGTCCAATCCAGCTTGCACCGCCGCCCAGGTGACCGCCCGGTACATCGCGCCGGTGTCAAGGTAGCGAAAGCCCAACCGGGTGGCGACCGCACGGCTCACACTCGACTTCCCGGAACCGGCCGGTCCGTCTATCGCAACAACGATTCCCGGGGCCACGAAGCGCAGCGTACGCGCTAGGCCCGGACGTCGAAGCCAGCCTGCGTCAGGCCCGCTGCGAGGATCTCGGATACATCCGGACGCACGAACAGGTCGACTAGACCACTCGGGCGGCCCAGCACGTGTTCGATACGGACGTCTTCCAAGTTGACACCGAGGTCACCTGCCGCCACGAACAAGCGGGCCAACTCTCCGGGCTTGTCCTCGACCATTACCGGCACGATTGCATAGCGGATCGATGTGGCCCCGTGCTTTCCGGGAATCCGGGCGTGCCCTTGACGCCCGTGATCCAGTACCTCGGTAACGGGGGCTACCTGGTCACGGTCAATCAATCCCCCGTGCCTCGCGGAAGCACGCTCATCGGGTGTCAATGCGTCCAGAATCTGCTGCAACCGCCTCGTCACGCCCTCGAGCACCCCGGAGACAGGGCCGGCATTCGCACGCAGGATCTGCGTCCACAACTGCGGATCAGATCCCGCAATGCGTGTGGTGTCGCTCAGCCCGGTCCCCGCGATCTGGATGCGGTCAGCTGGCTCGCCCACCAAAGCCGCCGCCAGTGACGAGGCAACGATTTGCGGAACATGCGAAACCAGGGCGACAGCTGCATCGTGTTCGGCTGGATCCATCGAAAGCACCTGCGCTCCGCAAGTAGTCACCAGTCGACGAACCCGGGCCACGTGGTCTTGTCCTTCATGCCCGGTCGGGGTCAGGATCCACAAGCGGTCATCGAACAAGTCCGCGCGGGCGGCCTCCGGTCCGGAAATCTCCCGCCCTGCCATCGGGTGACCGCCGACCAACCGGTGTGCATCAGCGCCAGCTTCGATCGCCTCATCCAAAATCAGCCCCTTAACCGAGGTGGTGTCGGTGATCGTGGCCTCGGGAAAGCGCTCGGCAGCCCGGGCAATCTCACCACTGGCCGCATCCGGAGGCACCGCAATCACCACGACGCTGGGCGTGCGACCGGGCTCCCCCATCTTCCCCGCGCCTCGGTAAATCGCCTCTTGCAGCACCGTGGGGCTGGCGTCTTCGAGTAGCACTTCGACACCCGCGCGCCGCAACGCAAACCCGATTGAAGCACCGATCAACCCGGCGCCAACAATCAAAACAGGTCCCTCAACTGGCCCTTCATCTACGCCGTCGACGATTTTGGGATCGCTCATGGCCGCAGGTCTTGACGGAGCACCTCGGCACCGCGCAGGTAGACATGCTCAATCTCGCCGCGCGGGGTAACTGTCTCGACATGGGCCAAAATCCGAACCACCCGGGGAAGCGCACCGCGCACATCCATCTCCTGCGCGCACATCAACGGGGTATCGACCAATCCGAAGGCCCTCGCGCCCGCGGCGGGGAAAGCGCTCGTGAGGTCAGGGGTGCAGGTCAAGATCACGCTGATGACGTCGTCGTTGGAAATGCGGTTGCGCTGCAGCATGTGCCCTAGCAACTCACCGACCGCCTCGAACATTTCCGAAGCGTCGTCGTGCTCTAGGCAGGTAGCTCCGCGGATACCGCGCACACCAGTCGCCTTCATGACGCTCCCTCCTCGAAGCCCCCGAGCGTAGCGATTGAGCTCATAAGCCGACGGCGGTGTAGAGAGAACCGAGTTCAGCACCGGTGATCTCACGTAAATCTCCCGGACGCTGGTGCCCAAGTCGGATCGGACCCATTTGAGTGCGCACGAGATCTCGGACCGGGTGACCGACGGACTCGAGCATGCGCCGCACGATCCGATTACGTCCAGAGTGCAGTGTCACCTCGATCAAACTGCGATCAGGAAGCCGTTGAATCGTCCGGGCACTGTCGCAGGCGATAGTGCCGTCCTCGAGTTCCACTCCACGCTGAAGTGCTGCAATCGCCTGCTTGGTAATCGCACCCTCAACCGTTGCCCGGTAAGTCTTGGCCACCTCATGGCTCGGGTGGGTCAGCCGGTTGCCGAGTTCGCCGTCGTTCGTCAGCAGCAACAGCCCCTCGGTATCTGCGTCTAATCGGCCCACGTGGAAGAGCCCTGGCTCGCGACCCATCAGGGCATCACCCACACACGGGCGGCCTTGATCATCGGACATGGTGGTGACCATTCCGCGAGGCTTGTTCAATGCCAGGACCACGACCCCCGAGGCCGTCGGCACTCGCTGACCGTCCACATGGATCACACTGGTCGCCGGATCGACTCGGGTGCCGAGTTCATCCACGATGCGACCATCGACGCTCACCCGACCGTTAACGATCATTTCCTCTGCCGCACGTCGACTCGCGACACCGGCACGAGCCAGCACCTTTTGCAGCCGGACGCCCGACTCTGATTCGTCAACCACCGACGGAGTCCAGCACCTCTTCCAGATCCCCGAGATCGGGCAGGTGTTCGGCGAGCGGTGGTAGTTCGTCCAGCGAGGCGATCCCCAGCCGCTCAAGGAAGTAGCCGGTTGTTCGGTACAAGATCGCCTGGGATTCGTCGTCGGTTCCAGCCTCCTCGATGAGTCCGCGAGTCAGCAGTGTTTTGATCACGCCATCAACGTTTACTCCACGAACGGCGCTGACCCGACCTCGTGACACCGGTTGCTGATAGGCAATAACCGCAAGGGTTTCTAATGAAGCTTGAGTTAATCGTGCCTGTTGACCATCAAGCACCCAGCGCTCGATAAGCGGGCTGCACTCGGCGCGGGTGTAAAAGCGCCAACCACCGGCAACTTCACGCAGATCGAAGCCACGCATCTGTTCGGTGTACTCGGCCGCGAGCTCGCGCACCACCGGCTCCACTTCCTCGACGGGACAACGGGTGGCTTCGGCGAGAGTCATGGTCGGCATCGGTTCGTCCGCAAGCAATAGCAATGCCTCGACGGCCGCCCGCAGGGATGGTGCGCCCAACTCTTCGTGGGTCTCCTCGCTCATGACTGCTCCTGTTCTGCCTTATCGGACCGTGGGGCTTGATCAACCTCGCGCTCGACATCGAATTCATCGGTCACTTCGACGTCTCCGTCGTCGCTTCCAGTCCAGCGAATCGTCAGGTCACCGAGCGGGGCTACTTGATCGAATACAACGACGTGCTCGCGATACAACTCCAGCAACGCCAGGAAGCGACCAACTACGACGAGCACGGAGTCAGCATCACCGATCAGTGCGCGGAAGGTTGATGTACGCGCTTTGCGAAGTCGATTGACGATGATCGTGGCTTGCTCACGCACGCTGACCTTGGGCACGTGTAGATGCCCGGTACCCACCTGCGGCTCGTCCTTGGGTGCCAGTGCGATCGCCGCAAGAGCCGCGAATTGATCTGCCCCAAGACCAATCAACACTTCGGGCAACAAAGCAGCAAATTGAGGTTCGAGCGACACCGTGCGCGGCAGGCGTTTGCCAGCCGATTCCATTTGGTCAGCCAGGATCGCCGCGACTTCCTTGTACGCCCGGTACTGCAGCAATCGTGCGAACAACAGATCACGAGCTTCCAGGAGGGCGAGGTCCTCTTCGTCCTCGACTTCGCCGCTGGGCAGCAAACGGGCGGCCTTGAGATCCAGCAAGGTGGCGGCGACCACCAGGAAGCTACTGGCTTCGTCGAGGTCCCATTCGCGACCGCTTCCCTTGATGGCCTTGATGTAGGAGATGAACTCGTCGGTTACTTGATGCAGAGCGAGTTCGGTGACTTCGAGTTTGTGCTTGGAAATCAGTGACAGCAGCAGGTCGAATGGGCCTTCGAAATCACCGACCCGAACTGAGAACCCTTCGTATGGCGTTGCATCCTCGGTTGCCACTGTTACCTCAGGAGCCTCGAGGGGGTTCTCCGCGGCTTCGGCGGAGAGGGTCACCGGGCTAGAACCTCCCTCGCCAATCGGCGGTAGGCCTGGGCTCCGGAGCTACTCGACGCGAATGTCGTGATCGGTTCGCCGGCAACGGCGGCATCAGGGAACTTAATCGTGCGGTTGATTACCGTGGTGAACACTTGGTCACCGAAGGCTTTCGTCACGGTCTCGAGCACTTCGCGGCTGTGCAAAGTGCGTGGGTCGTACATGGTTGCGAGCACACCGAGGATGCGCAGGTCTGGGTTGAGTCGACCCATCACCTTGTTGATGGTGTCGGTGAGCAGTGCCACCCCGCGCAATGCGAAGTATTCAGTTTCCATCGGCACGATGACATCGGTGCTTGCCGTCAATGCGTTGACTGTCAGCAACCCTAGCGAGGGCTGGCAATCAATGAGGATGATGTCGTAATCGTCGATCACTGGAGCGAGCGCACGCTGAAGCGCGTATTCCCGGCCAACCTCGGTGACCAATTGAATCTCCGCCGCAGAAAGATCGATATTGCTGGGCAGCAGTTCCAGTCCGGGAACATCGGTGGGCATGACCACATCGCCTAGGTGGCATTCGGGATCGGTGATGAGGTTATAGACGGTCAGGTCCATGTCGTTCGGGTTGTAACCGAGCGCCACGGAAAGGGCACCTTGCGGATCGAAGTCGACTAGTAACACCCGACGTCCGTAACCAGCCAGGGCAGCTCCGAGACTGACGGTCGAGGTCGTCTTACCGACGCCACCTTTTTGGTTGACCATTGAGATGATGCGCGCCGGCCCATGCGCATCCAACGCCGGGGGCGGCGGGATGTCCGGGAGATCGCGTTCCGCAGCGCCACCGGTCGGCGCGTCGGAATCGGGCGACTTACTCATGAAGGTCCTTTCGGTGATCCACGCGAGCCTACTGCGCTCTGGGGTGGCTTTGGGCGTACACCTCACGCAGCGCGTCGGCCGTGACCAGGGTGTAAATCTGAGTGGTCGTGACCGAGGCGTGTCCCAATAACTCCTGGACAACACGCACATCAGCCCCACCTTCCATGAGATGCGTGGCGTAGGAGTGTCGGAGGGTGTGCGGCCCGACATGCGCACCCAACTCGGCCCGATCGGCGGCGGCCCGCACGACCTCCCAGGCTGCCTGCCTGGACAACCGTCCCCCGCGGACCCCCAAGAACAGCGCCGGACCTGCCCCACGGCGGCTACTGCTGGCCAAGGCAGGTCGCCCGCGCACCAGGTAATCGCGCACTGCCCGCAGAGCCGATCCCCCAACAGGGAGTCGGCGCTGCTTATTGCCTTTGCCGGTGACCGTCAAAACTCCGGAGTCCAGATCCAGGTCATCGACATCGAGTGCCACAACCTCTGAGATTCGTGTCCCGGTTCCATAAAGGAGCTCCACCAGCGCACGGTCCCGAGAGCCAACGGTGGTCGCCGGATCGGCGGTGGCCTCGATCAATTTTTCGATGCTGGAGTAGGGCAGGGCTTTGGGGAGTCGTTGGGGAATTGCTGGAGGCGCGATGTCCGCCGCCGGATCGACTTCGGTCCACCCCTCCAGCGCCGCGAATCGGTGAAAAGTGCGCACGGCCACCACCACGCGGGCAGCGCTAGCGGGCGACAACGCCGCCTCGCCGTGGTCCCCTCGTCGCAGCGAGCCGGCAAATTCAGCCACGTTCGTCGATTCGATCTGACCTAAGTTTTCGATGCCAAGGGCACCGCACCACCGGTTGTAGCGCGCAAGATCGCGTCGGTAGGCAGCAACGGTATTGGCCGCTAACCCACGTTCCACGGCCACGTGATCGAGGTAGCCGGCCACGGCCTCATCGAGCGTGAGATCAACACTTGCTCGCACACGCCCTCCTGGTGAGCCTCGCCTCCCAGCAGGCTAGCCGGAGCACAGTTAGCACAGTCAGCACAGCATCACATCTGCCGCACGCGCCCGGAGCGCAGCAACTCCTCGCGCGGCCACCATGGGGATTCCGCCGGACGGCCCGCCTGATCACCTGCGTCCCGCAGGGCAACGAGCGCCAATATCCCCGCCACCGCTGAAGGACTGCCGATGCGACCGCTCAGTACGAGGTCTCGGGCTTCGAGCAGTCCTACCCAGGCCTGCGGCAGGTGCGCTTCCTCGGCCTCCCCGGTGTTTGGCCGCCCGTCGGGTAATGCCGTGAGGTCTTCGGCGAGATATACCCGAATAGCTTCGCTCGACCCGCCTGGCGAGTTGAACAGGTCGACCAGCACTGACCACCGCTTTGCGTGCACTCCGGCTTCCTCGGCCAATTCGCGCTGCGCGGTCAACAATGGAGCTTCGCTAGCAACGTCGAGTAACCCGGCCGGCGGCTCAAACAGGTACATGCCCACCGGATGTCTGTACTGGCGAATCAACAGCACGCGATCGTCTTCGTCGATTGCGATGACCGCCACAGCACCGGGGTGAATGAGCACATCGCGCACCGCTTGGTGGTCACCGATGTGTACCGCATCGCGAACTACCGACCAGACCCGACCGGAGAAAACTTCACTTCGATCCGAAACGGGGAAAACCGCCGCCTCATCGGCGACCTCGCCGGTCCATGTTTCGTCCGCGCGCGGCACTCCCTCGGGGGGCATCGACGCTGACTTCTATGCCGAGTGTGGCGCGGCTGCAGCGCCGGTTCGCCCTGAAGTGCGCTGCAGGGCAGCTTCTACGAGTCCGGCGAACAGCGGGTGTGCCCGCGTGGGCCGGGAACGAAACTCCGGGTGAGCTTGAGTGCCGACATAGAACGGATGCACGTCTGCTGGCAGTTCAACGAACTCAACGAGTCGACCATCCGGACTGGTTCCCGAGAACACCAAGCCAGCGGCCTCCAACTGCGGGCGATACGCGTTGGAGACTTCGTAACGATGCCGGTGGCGTTCGTCCACGTACGGTTCGCCGTAGGCCTTCTCCGCTTGGCTACCGGGCAGCAACTTCGCCGGATACAGCCCAAGGCGCATAGTTCCGCCCATGTCGCGATCACCAGCGACCACCTCGCGCTGATCGGCCATCGTGGAGACCACCGGGTGCGGAGTGGACTCGTCAAACTCCAAGGAATTGGCACCTTCGAGGCCAGCCACCGAACGGGCATATTCCACGACCATGCACTGCAGCCCCAGACACAGGCCCAGGGTGGGAATACCGTGTTCACGAGCGTAGGTCAGTGCACCGAGTTTTCCTTCGATCCCGCGCACACCGAATCCCCCCGGTACGCAAATGCCATCGAGCCCCTCAAGGTTGCGGGCAGCACCCTCGGGGCTGGCGCACTCATCGCTGGATACCCATCGCAAGTTCACTTTGCAGTCATGGTGGAAGCCACCGGCGCGGATCGCTTCGGTAACCGACAAGTAAGCATCGGGAAGATCGATGTACTTGCCCACCAGGCCGATTGTTACTTCGCTTTTCGGGTGATGCACCCGGCGAAGCAGGTCATCCCAGTTGGTCCAGTCGACATCCCGGAACGGCAAGCCAAGGCGGCGCACAACATAGGCGTCCAAGCCTTCGGAGTGCACCACCTTCGGGATGTCGTAGATGCTCGGCGCATCAACGGCCGCAACTACGGCTTCAGCGTCGACATCGCACATCAGCGAGATCTTGCGCTTGATACTGGAAGGAACCGGCCGATCAGCGCGTAGGACGATGGCATCGGGTTGAATACCGATGTTGCGCAGCGAAGCCACCGAGTGCTGGGTGGGCTTGGTCTTCAACTCCCCTGACGGACCGATGTAGGGCAGTAACGAAACGTGCAGGAAGAAGACGTTGTCCCGGCCTACTTCATGCCGCACCTGGCGGACGGCCTCCAAGAACGGTAGGGATTCGATATCACCAACGGTGCCGCCAACCTCAGTGATGACGACGTCCACTTCGGGGCCAGCCATCCGGCGGATGCGCGCCTTGATCTCGTTGGTGATGTGCGGGATGACCTGCACAGTGTCGCCGAGGTACTCACCGCGACGCTCTTTCGCGATAACCGTCGAGTAAACCTGACCGGTGGTGACATTCGCCGAGCCGTGCAGATCGGTGTCTAAGAACCGCTCGTAGTGCCCGATGTCGAGGTCGGTCTCGGCTCCGTCGTCGGTCACGAACACTTCACCGTGCTGGAACGGATTCATCGTTCCGGGATCAACGTTGAGGTAGGGGTCGAGCTTTTGCATCGTGACCCGCAGGCCGCGTGCTTTCAGCAGATTTCCCAGACTCGAGGCAGTCAACCCCTTGCCTAAAGAGGACGCCACACCTCCGGTGACGAACAGATGCTTGGTGACCGTCGGAGCGCTGCGGGGGATGTCCACGGGTGACCAGACTAGCGCGCGCGCTTGCCGGCCGGCCGCGGCGCGCCGCCGGCTTCGGCCCGGGCGACCTCAAGCAACTCTTCGGCATGCGCCGCACCGGTGGCCGAGCCTTCCAACCCGCTGAGCATCCGCACCAATTCGGCAACCCGGTCTGGACCATCGACGGCCACCACATCAGCCGAAGTGACCGAGCCGTCCCCGCTCTTAGTCACCACCAGATGCTTATCGGCAAAAGCCGCCACCTGCGGAAGGTGGGTCACGACCACCACCTGAACGTGCCGGGCCAGCCGGGCCAGGCGACGCCCGACCTCCACAGCAACGGCGCCACCGACCCCGGCGTCCACCTCGTCGAAAACCATGGTGGGCACCGATGCGCTATCAGCCAACGCAACTTCGAACGCCAACGCCAATCGGGATAATTCCCCGCCGGAGGCACCCTTACCGATGGGTCGCGCGCTCGCGCCAGCGTGTGGGACCAAGGTGATCGCCACGGTGTCTCCCCCGTGCGCATTCAGCAATTGCGGCTCGCTGGTGGACGTGAGCGCGACGTCTAGGCGTGCCTCCGGCATCGCTAGGTGCGTCAACTCCTGGTGCACCGATTCCACCAGCCGCTCCGCAGCTTCGCGACGCAGTGCGGACAACTCCTCGGCTTGTCTGCTGGCGGCCTGCGCCAACTCCTCAACCGCCAAACTCAACTGTTCGATGCGTTCGGTGCTGGTGTCTGCCGCTGAGATCTGTTCGGCAGCGTCGGCTCGCCAGCGCAAAACGTCCTCGATGGTGGCGCCGTAGGACTTTCGGAGCGCCGACAACCGTGATCTACGTTCTTCCACCCACGCCTGCCGCGCCGGGTCCGCATCCAATTGGCGGACGTAGTCACTGAGCTCACCATCGACATCAACACACTCAGTCAGTACCGATTCCACTCGCGCCGATAATTCACGCACCCGCTCATCGATATCGGCTATCGCAGCCAACTCTTCGCGCGCGCCCGCCAACCGGGTGATCGCGGCCGCAGCATCGATGTCATCACCACTTCCAGACAACTTTGCACGCGCTGCCACCGCGCCGTCTCTCAACGCACCGGCGTGTGCGAGCACTGCGGCTTCAGCATCCAGGCTGACATCTTCGCCACTTTCGGGAGATACATCGTCGATTTCCGCGATGCCTAGTCGCAGCAATGTCGCCTGCCGCTCGGCTTCCTGTGCACCGGCTCGCAGTTGCTCGAGCTCACGCCTCGCCTGCTGCCAGCCCTGCCAGGTTTCGACGTATCCCTCCAGCGCGGCCGCCAACTTCACACCACCGAATCGGTCGACCATTGCGCGCTGCCAACTGGCCTCACGCAACTTTGCCTGATCCATTTGTCCGTGCACCGCCACAATGCGTGACCACACCTGCGCCAAAGTCGACACCGGAACTGGTCGCGCATCCAGATAAGCCCGTGAACGTCCGCCGGGAGCAATAGTTCGACGGGTGATTACCGCACCATCTTCGGGCTCACTCAACCCCAGTTGCTCGAAGTCCCCCAACAGCACCGAGGATCCATCTACGCTCACCACGGCATCAACTTCGGCCCCTGCGCCCCCATCGCGCAGCATTCCGGCTTCGGCTCGCCCGCCGCGCAACAAATCCAAGCCGGAGAGCACCATGGTCTTGCCTGCTCCGGTTTCCCCGGTAATGACGGTCAGACCCGGTGCGAGTTGCACGCAGGCTTCATCGATCACCCCGATGCCGCGAATGCGCACTTCCTCGATCACAGCGTCTCCGTCATGAACGTTGTCCTAGTGAACGCCGTCATAGTGAACGCCTTCATAGTGAACGCTGCCGCCCGCGCCATCCCTCGACGGGTAGGTCAAACTTCGCGACCAGCCGATCGGTGAAGGGTGCTGGTGCGAGTCGCGCGAATCGCACCGGGTCGGGATCTGCGCACACCACCAAGCGATCACCAGCGCGCACATCGATCGTTCGTCGCCCATCTGCCCACAGCACGGCCTGTGAACCCGGCGCCATGTCCAGCGAAATGGTGCTCGACGGCGATACCACTAGTGGGCGGGCAAACAATGCGTGCGCACTCAGTGGCACCACGAGTAGGGCCTCGACTTCCGGCCACACGACTGGCCCGCCCGCGGAGAACGCATAAGCGGTCGACCCGGTCGGTGTCGCGCACACCACACCATCGCACCCCCAACGCGATAGTGGCCGTCCGTCCACTTCTACCAAGACTTCGATCATGCGTTCGCGGGCAGCCTTTTCAACGCTGACTTCGTTGAGCGCCCAAGTTCCGTTGACCACCTCGCCGTCGCGTTGAATGCTGACGCGCAGGCGGGTTCGCTCCTCGACCTCCCAGCGCCGCTCGATCAGGCAATCGACCACGAACTGCACATCCTCGGGTTCGGCTTCGGCCAAGAAACCAACGTGGCCAAGGTTCACACCGAGTAAAGGTGTATCGGGGGCGGCTAACTCCGCGGCTCGCAAGATGGTGCCGTCGCCACCGAACACAACGACTACGTCACTTTCCGACGAGCCTTCTGCGTGACCATCTGGCCCCGCGACCAGTAGTCCGGAGGCATCGTCATCGAGATCAAGCGCAGCTATGTCCTGCTCAGGTCCACGCACGTTCGCTCCTGCGGCGAGCAGGGCGCGCACCACGCGGGTAGCCACCACGGGTGCTTCGTCGCTGGCGGTGTTCACGACCACGAAGACGTTTACGGGCAAAGAGCTCATGCCGGCCCCTCCTGCACAGCGCGCTCGATCGCCGCGGCCACTTCGCGTTCGTCCATACCGCCATCATCCCCGGGTTCTCCGCTGGCGTCACCACCGGATGTGCTCATCCACAGGAAGTACTCCACGTTCCCCTTCGGACCGGGCAGCGGGCTCGCGGTGACCCCGTGGACCGCAAGCCCTAGATCGCGCGCAGCCTTCGCAACCTGCGCAACCGCATCGATCCGCACGAACGGATCCGTCACCACCCCTGAACCGACCCGATCGCGCCCGACTTCGAATTGCGGCTTCACCATGACCAACAACGACGCCTCCGGCGCCGCCACGCCTGCAAGCGCCGGAAGTACCTTTGTCAGTGAGATGAAGGACAGGTCCGCCACCACAAGATCCGGACGCGCAGGCACGTCCTCCAGGCTCAACTGACGAACGTTCATCCGTTCAATCACCACTACCCGCGAATCGTTGCGCAAACTCCAGGCCAATTGCCCGTAGCCAACATCCACTGCCATCACTTGCGCAGCACCACGTTCAAGCAACACTTGGGTGAAGCCACCAGTAGATGCACCGGCATCCAGTGCATTCGCCTCTGCAACATCGATGCCAAACGCATCCAGAGCACCTATGAGCTTGTGCGCTCCGCGCGAGACGTAATCCTTGCTCGCTGCGTCGATCTCTATTGGCGCGGACTCCTCCACTTGTGTGGCTGCCTTAGTGGCGCTCACTCCGGCAACACTCACCCGTCCAGCCTCGATTGCGCTGCGTGCTTGCTCGCGCGAGGTGACCAAGCCGCGCCGGACTAATTCGGCATCGAGTCGACGACGCGCCACCGCGGGGGCGACCTATTTCAACCGAATCCGGCCTAGGCCGGCTCGTCTTCGGCGAGTCCGTCGAGGACTTCGCGCAATGAACGCTCAATCGCATCAAGGTGCACAGCATGTTCGGCTACATCAGCGCCGTCGAGTGCATGCAGCCCCTCGAGAGCAGCGTCCACGTTCGCATGCCCGGTGGGCTCCCATACCGGCAGCACCGTGTCAGGATCAGGTGCTTCGTCGAGCACTAGCACTTCTTCTTGCTCGGGCGTGTGAGATGGCTCTTCGCGGTGCTCACTCATTCGGGTACTACCTTCTTCTTGGCCTTCGGCGCCTTGGTTTCGCTCGAAGCCGTAGATTTCTTCGCGCTACTGGACGTCGATGTGCGTTCCTCAGCGCGCACCTTGGCTTCTAGGTTTTCAAGACGGGTGCGCAGCGCGGCGAGTTCGTCTTCGCGGACGAACCCCATCCGACCGACCGCACGGTCGACTTCGGTGCGGACAAGTCCGACGAGCAGTTCGCGGTTCTGCTTGGAGGTGGTTACCAAATCATCGGCTATGTCTTGTACTGAGCCGACCACATCGGGCGTCTTCCCGGAGACCGACAGGCCCTGGTTGACCAGCGACATGGCAGCGTCCTTGGCCTTGGACGCCGTGACCTCGGTCAGCCCAGTCGCTAGTTGCACGTAGCCGCGCAGTCCTTCCAGCATGCCCTCACCTCTTCCCAACTTTCCACAGTTCGTTGCACCACCACACTACTGCGCCCAGGCCCCCGCCAGCGTGGACCGAACATCAACCAGCCAATCGGTGTCACTGCCAGCACGACTAGCGACCACACTCTCCCCGGCCGGCGTCCACAATGCCCGCAGGTCGTGCGCAATGTATGTGGGGCGATCTTCTTCAGGTGCCTCACGCAGAGCCTGCAGCTGTTCCCGTCCCGTTACCCCGGTGAGAACCAACAGCGTGTCCATGCCCGCCCGATTCCCGCCGCGAATATCGGTATCGATTCGATCGCCCACCACCAATGGCCGCTTCAGCCCCCACCGCTCGGCGGCCACCTGCATCAGCAACGGCTCTGGCTTCCCAGTTATCGCATCGGGCATCCGACCGACGGCATTTGCAACTGCCTGCACCATTGATCCATTCCCTGGAGCCAACCCCTCGGCAGTAGGCAGTGTCAGATCGCCGTTGGTCGCTACCCACATCGCTCCACCCTCAACGGCATAGGCGGCTCGCGCCAGGTCAGCCCACCGAAGATCTGGACCAAAACCTTGGACAACCGCCGCCACCTCAGTGCCCGCTTCGCGAATCGGCTCGAAGCCCGCTTGCTGCATGGCCTCATCGATGCCGGGACCACCGACCACCAAGACTCGGGCACCGGCTGCCAGGCCCCGGTCGCGCAGATAATTTGCGGCTCCCTGCGGTGAGGTAATTACCTGCTCGGTTTCCAGCGAGTACCCCAGGCCCTGCAGTTTCGCAGCAACCGCGCTCGGTGGGTGAGCCGCATTGTTTGTTACCACGCCCCACGCCCGGCTCGCCTCTTGCGAAACCCAGGTCAGGACATCAACCGCGTGGTGGACTACCTGTGGTCCACGAAACAGCACGCCGTCGGCGTCCACGATTAACCCGTCGTACCCAGTTACCAGCGGCACTGCCGACTCGACCTGCATCAAAACTGCGCCTCAATCGGACCCTCAAGCGGCAGCCCCGCCTCACTACGCGCCCGCAGCGTTGCCTTCACCTGGCTCAGTGCTTGGCCATACTCCGCCCGATCCGGTCGCATAACGAACGCCATCGACAGATGATCCCGGGCAGCGGGAAACGCCTGCCGTCGCCACAGCGCCAACCCCAAGGCGTAGTGCGCGTAGTCCTCATCCGGAGTGCGCTCCACCAAGTCGGTCAAGACCTCAATCGCCTCGTCGTATCGGCGAGCTTCGAACAGCGCTCGACCCAACGCTTCCAGGACGGCCGGACTTGGCTCGGTTAGTCGCACCCGCTCCAGCAGTGTCGCCGCCGCATCGCTGTTTCCCTCCGAGAGAAGAACCAGCGCCCGCTGGTACCAGTCGTAGGGCTCGCCGGCCGGGTTCTTGTCGTGCTCATCCACGCCCGCATGGTCGCACGAAGCCCAACTCACACGACGCGCAGATTGCGTACCAATACTTCGGTGGTGCTGCCTACGGCACTTGCACCAGCTCCCCCGCGCCAGAACCGCCGACGCAGCACCCCCGCCACCTCGACCTGCGTTCCCGGTTCCAGGCGCTGCAACCGATCACGGATCTTGCGGTTGGTGGTGGTGCAGGCGATCGCGTCGACCTTGGTCGCACCCCGACGTTCCCGTGGCGGACGATCCACGATCACCGTGAAGCTCATCAGTTCATCGCCGCTGGGCAGCTCGCGAGAACGCACATGGGCGCCGAGCCTGCCGGTGACATCCACATGCGACGACGTTGCAGGTGGCGTGTTCGCTGCCATAGGGCCTCCTTTGCCGGACTCACCGCACTTTGCGGTTGTATCCAGACAACAGCGACGCAAGCTCAGGTTTTCAGCCCCGATCGCTAACGGTGGATGGAATTCCACGTCAGAATGCTTCTGTGGAGAACCCCGATCCGATCGTCGAGGCCTTGGGGGATGACGTCTTCGCGATCGATACCCAGATGGGCGGGCACGCAGGCATCACCTCGAGTTACTTGATTCGAAGTTCGCGGCCCTGCCTAGTCGAAACAGGCACTGCCCTCTCGGCTCCAGTCGTGATCGATGCGCTTTCCGCACTCGGAATCGATCCGGCGGACCTCGCCACGATCGTGGTTACCCATATCCACCTCGACCACGCTGGCGGAGTGGGCGACATCGCGGCGCACTACCCCGATGCACAGGTGGTGGTGCACGAGCACGGCGCCCGGCACCTAGCCGACCCAACGCGATTGGTAGCCAGCGCCCAACGGGTGTTCGGCCCGGACATGGATCGCATGTTCGGACCGCTGCTACCCACTCCAAGTGAGCGCTTGACCACACTCAGCGATGCGGGCTCTATTGATCTGGGCGATGGCCGGCGGCTCGACGCCTTCCATAACCCCGGCCACGCCAAGCACCACGTGGCGCTGGTCGATTCGCAGTCCGGTGACCTCTACACCGGTGATGCTGCCGGGGTCTTCGTTCCCGACACCTCCGAGGTACGCCCGGCCACCCCGCCACCGGACTTCGATCTCGACCTCGCACTCGATTCTTTGGCACTCATGCGCGCGCGACAACCCACGCGCTTACTCTTTAGCCACTTCGGGCCGGTGACAGATGTGGAACAGGTCTTCGATCAATCCGAAGCCGAACTTCGTTACTGGGTCGAGCAGGTCTCTGCTGCCTACCACCAGGGCCTTGACCTAGAGCACGCCATCGTGATGGTCAAGGAAAAGGACCGCCAGCGGCATCCGATCTTTCATACCGACGACGAACGCGCCGCGAAGTTCGAGGAGCTATCCAGCACCAGGGCCCAGGTGGCCGGCATCTGGCGCTGGTTGGAGACGACAACTGCCGAGTGAATGGCTACTTCAGGTGAGGTGATCAGCAGCGTCGGTCACCTGGTCGATGTCCGAAGCGGCCGCCTTCGCAAACCACTCACGGGCCTGGTCGTCGCGACCACCTGCCGCCAAGGCACTTGCATATGCGTACTCCAAGCGCGCGCGCTGCGCTCCTGCCGGAAGGGCGGTGAGTTCGGGAATCTCCAACAGCACCAACGCAGCGTCAACTTGACCCAAGTCCGAGCGCGCCCCAGAGGCCACGATCGCTGCCTCCACTTTGATTTCCGGATCCCTTGTGCGCAATTCGCGCAACAACTCAAGTGCGCGTTCGGGTCGGCCTAGTCCACGCTCGCAGTCGGCCATCATCGGGACGAAGGAATCATCACCGGTCATTCGGCGTACAGCGCGCAACTCCGCAAGTGCATCTGAATAGTCACCGCATCGATAAGCGACGATGCCCATCGCTTCACGGACGCACGCCACCCGGCCTGCGACCCGCTTGGCTTCTGCAGCGTGTTCTCGGGCCGCAGATACCTCGTCTTCGGCTAACGCCCACTCTGCCGCAAGCAGATGGCCCGCCACCTTCTCTTGAAGATCCTCAGGCAGCGTGCGAAGTTCGTTGATTACGGCCGGGTCTAGCTCGGATATGTCGATGTCTTCGGGGATGGCAGGCCCGCGTGGTCGTGTTGGACTCTGTGACCGCATCGGGCGCTCGCCCGACGCGCTTCGCGAATCGATCCGACCACCACGTTGCCCACCACCGGGTTTACCACCCGGCCTACCACCCGGCTTGCTACCCGACCGGGCGCCGGGCTTACCACCGGGCTTGCCACCGGGCTTGCCACTGGGTCTTCCGCCCGACCGGCCACCACCCGACGGGCGACGATCGCTTCCAGAACGCTCCACGGTCCTATCCTCTCGTTTCACGCTCGGCAAAAAACAAAGGCCACCCGAAGGTGGCCTTTGTAAAAAATGTCCGGCGGCGTCCTACTCTCCCACGCGGTCTCCCACGCAGTACCATCGGCGCAGAAGGGCTTAGCTTCCGGGTTCGGAATGGAACCGGGCGTTTCCCCTTCGCCATGACCGCCGAAACTCTATTGAGATGTGGTGGTTTCCCGACCGAATCTC
>Ga0209953_1000264_pt1 | contig 20088 bp, 22 predicted proteins | sample SalPonred_H2O_MG_FD_185713 | JGI IMG/M metagenome (GOLD analysis project Ga0209953, IMG submission 185713) | Salt pond water microbial communities from South San Francisco under conditions of wetland restoration - Salt Pond MetaG... | ecosystem: Environmental > Aquatic > Non-marine Saline and...
CACCGGGTCATCTAGCAGGCCGGGAGTCCAGGAGGCTCGTACCTCGATCAGTCCGTCCGGACGCCGATCGGCCATCATCCCGAACGAATTACCGGTGGAGACCGTGACGGTGCCACCGGCCTGGCTGGCCCGCAACGGGGCTAGGGCCTCCAGGGTCCAACTCCAAGCGACTTCGTGCACGAGGGGGTCGGCGAGCATCTCAGCCTCCACTTCGCAGCGGGCGAAGATAACCGCGCGGTAGCTGCCCTGCCATTCGTCGACTCCGTCGGGGTCGTGCAAGAGCACGAAACGACCGGACGCGGATTCCCATCCGGGCTGGTCGCCTTCGGCGACGGCAACGGCCGTCAAGGTGCACGCGTGCGGAGCCAAGCGAGACGGTGAGGGTGCCGGCGAGATCTCGAACTCGGGCCGGATCTCGGTGGTAGCAGCCCGGTCGGCTACTTCCGCGAAGCGAGTATCGGGACCGGAGACCGTGTGCACCCGAGCAGGCTACGGCGATCAGCAGCCCAGCGAAGCGGGCCACGCCGCACTAGGAGCCTGCGTCTTCGACAAGGCGCACCGATAGCGAATTGATGCAGTAGCGCTGGTCGGTCGGGGTGGGAAAGCCTTCGCCCTCGAAGACATGGCCGAGGTGCCCGCCGCACGCCGCACACCGCACTTCGGTACGGATCTGGCCCAAGGAGCGATCCTGGAGATAGATCACCCGATCACCGGCTAGTGGAGCGAAGAAGCTAGGCCAACCGCAATGCGAATCGAACTTGGTGTCGCTTCGGAACAGCTCGTAGCCGCAGGCTCGGCAGGTGTACACCCCGGTGGCCTTGGCATCGGTGTACTCACCGACCCACGGTGGCTCGGTTCCCGCCTCACGCAGGACGTAGTACTCCTGGGCGGAGAGGCGCTCACGCCACTCGTCCTCACTTCGGGCCTCGGGGTAAGTGGAGCCGTCTGGGCGGGTATTGCCGTCGCTTGCCGGTGTCGATGCGGACATACCGCGATGCTAAGTGGTGAGCACCGGCCGTAAGACACAACACCACGACGAAACGATCACCTGCCACAATCGGCCACATGAGCGACATGCTGGACGTGCGCGGCTCGTGGCTGAGCCAGGACGAACTCGACTCCGCTCGTGAGCGAGTACCGATGGTCTACGTAGATGCTGTGCCGGTACGGACCGATGGCCGCGGTGAGGTCACCAGCATCGGCCTGCTGTTGCGCGGCATGCCCGACGGTTCCATCTCGCGCGCCATCGTCTCCGGACGGGTCCTTTACGGCGAACTCGTGCGCGACGCCCTCGTGCGTCATCTGGAGAAGGATCTCGGCTCGATGGCCCTACCCCAGGTCCCCGCATCACCGCAGCCGTTCACGGTCGTGGAGTACTTTCCCGATGAGTTCGTGACCGGGTTCCACGACCCGCGGCAGCACGCCGTCTCACTCGCCTTCGTAGTCGTCATCGAAGGGGATTGCGAGCCCAGCCAGGAGTCGCTCGACTTGGTGTGGGTCAGCCCGCCAGAAGCAGCGAGCCCGCAATTCCAGGAACAGATGAGTGGGGGACAGGGCCGGTTGGTGCGGATGGCGCTCGCGCACTGCGGCTTGCTGACCTAGTCCTCGTCGATCGCTCCCACGGCCGGGTATCCGGCGAAGTTCGCGGGTCGCTTTTGCGCGCGCGCTGTCAGCGCCTCGACGAGGTCGGGGGATTCGAACGCTGCGGCCATCTCATCGAGGGAAGTGTCGATGGATTGCTGAAGTGTCTGTGAATCGGCTTGCAGCAGCTGACGCTTCATGGTGGCCACCGATGCCGGTGAAGCGTTCTGGGCGATGCTGGCCAGCCATTCGCGCGCCGCAGCCACCGGATCGACAGCGCATTGGGCCAGCTGCAATTCCTCGGCCTGGACACCGGTGATGGTGCGTCCGGTGAGTAGTAGATCGGTGGCCGCCGGCTGCCCGATCAAGCGGGGAAGTAGCCAGGCGATCCCGTATTCGGCGACCAAGCCCAACCGCGCGAAGGTCGTACTGAGTGTCGCTTCCGGGTGCACGAAGCGCGCATCGGCGCTGACCGCCAGCACGAAGCCGATGCCGGCGCACGGGCCATTGATCGCCGTTGCCACCGGAGTTCCCAGGCTCAGTGCCACGGCCGGCAGGGTCCCAAGCGATTGCCCGGACACGTAGCTTCGCAGTTCCTCGACCGAGCCGCTAAGCGTCGATAGGTCGGCCCCTGAGCAAAAGCCGCGACCGGAACCGGTCACCAAGATCCCGCGCACGGCAGGGTCGGAATCGAGTTCGCTAAGCAGCGTGGCGTAGGCCGGACCCATCTCCGGGGTCAGGGCGTTCAAGGTCTCCGGTCGATTCAGCCGCACCTCGGCGATGGAGTCGCGAATCTCGACGAGCAAAGTCTGCGCAGGGGTCGCACTCGAATCATTAGGCTGGGAGGTCACACCGTCACCCAAGCACACCGGGAGTACGCATGGCCGAGGATTCCGGACAACTCGCCGGGCCGCCCGCCAAGAAGGGCATCACGATCACCTGGCGGGGCATCGTGCTGATCGTCATCGCCGTGGTGCTGCTCGTCTTCGCCGTGCAGAACCTCCAACTCGCCGATGTGAAGTTCCTCGGCGCGGAGGTACAAGTTTGGGTGTGGGCCCTGGTGGTCGGTTCCTTCGCCCTGGGCATGGTGCTCGGTGGCGTCGTGAAGTCCGGGGCGCGCAAACTGCGCAAGCCGCAGCCCAAGCCCAAGGCGTAGGGCTGGGCTGGGCTGGGCTGGGCTGGGTGCGGGCCTATTCGTAGGGATCTACACCCCGTAGCGTCTCGTCCTCGGGGGTCAAGTGCTCCTCGGGCTCGTCGAATTGGTCGAAGTTCGGATCCGCTCGCTCGGCGTCGGTCTCGGAATCGATGTAGGTGTCCGCGGATGGGTCGAAGTCGTCCTCGACGTGCATCGCCGCCTCCTCCGCGCCTATCCACGGGCGCGGCGTAAGGCCGCCGGCGTGCATCGGATCGTCGCTGGAATCCTCGGCGTCCTCCATGGCCAGTGTCGACTCGGTGTCTTCGAGCGGATAGTCCAGTCCGTCGAGTGAGCCCTCGCCGCCGCCACCGTTCAAGGCGTTGTGGATCGCCTCAGCTTCCATCACCATGCTCAGATGCTCGGCCTGGTCGGCGCCATCACCAGCCGGGCCGCCTTCGTATGCGGTCGCCTTCGATACCTCTTTCGGAGAGTCACCATGAACGGTCATCGCTGCTCACCGGCCTTCCTGTCGGTTCCACCCGGGCACCACCGGCGCCCCGACCAGGCTAGACCCTCCGGACCACAGTGAGCAGGGGCCAAAGTCCTACGTGGATGTGCGAGAGTTGACCTATGACCAGCACTCACGAACGGCACACATCCGATGGGATCGTCAGCGGCGAGACCATGGGTTTGCTGTGGGAACTCGAGCCGGTGGTGGCTGGGGAACTCGACCGGCACCTGCGTCAGGCCAAGGAATGGTTCCCGCATGAGTACGTGCCGTGGAGCCAGGGTGAGGACTTCGCCGGTCCGCTTGGTGGTCGCGAGTGGACCGAAGAGGAACTGAAGTTCTCCGAGGCAGCGCGAACCAGCTTGATCATCAACTTGTTGACCGAGGACAACCTGCCCAGCTACCACCATGCGATCGCCGACATCTTCGGTTTCGACGGGCCGTGGGGTGAGTGGGTCGGCCGGTGGACCGCTGAAGAGGACCGACACGGAACGGCCATCCGGGACTACCTGGTGGTAACCCGCGCCGTGGATCCGATCGAATTGGAGCGCGCCCGCATGGTGCACATGACAGCGGGCTTCCAGCCGATCCACCCGGGGATTCTCGCCGGCCTGGCCTATGTCTCGTTCCAGGAACTCGCAACACGCGTCAGCCACCGCAACACCGGCGCCGCGACCGGTGATGAGACCGCCGAGCGGCTCCTACAGCGGATCGCGCTCGATGAGAACCTGCACATGGTCTTCTACCGCAATGTGCTCGCCGCCGCCTTCGACATCGCACCCGATGCCACCATGCAGGCGGTATGGGACAGCGTCCGCGACTTCGCCATGCCGGGGCACGGCATCGACGGATTCACCCGCAAGGCCGTCCAAATCGCGGTCGCGGGCATCTACGACCTCAAGCAGCACCGTGACGAAGTGCTGTGGCCGGTACTGCGCAAGTGGAGGGTCTTCGAGCGCACGGATCTCGGGCCCGCGGGTGAACAGGCGCGTCAGGAACTAGCGGCATACCTCGCGGAGATGGACCAACAGGTCGACCGTTTCGAGAACCGACGTGAGGCACTGCGGGCTCGGGTGTTCTCCAGTGAAGCGTGAGACATTCCGCCGGCGATTCGACCAACCCCGTGGGAGCATGACGACGTGAGCGACCAAGCACCGATCCAAGACGACTACAACCCAGGTCGACCTTGGGGTGCGCGCCGGCCGCAGAGCCTGTTCATCAGCCTGGTCTTCATCGCCCTCGCGGTGGCCTTGGTCTGGCAGGCCCTGCAATACATCGGGCAAGGGGTGGGAGGCGCGATCCCGTTCTTCTTGATCATCGCCGGTCCGCTCGTGGCCGGCTTCTACATCTGGTATTTCAACTTCCGCGATTTCGAGGCAGAGCAAGAGCCCTCGTCATCCGACTAGGAGTTGCTCGACCCACGAGTCGACCTCCCGGCGCAACTCCTCGGTCCGTTCCGGTGCGCGGGCGCTGTGCCCAGCGCTCTTGGACAGCTTGCGGCCGGATTCATCGGTAAGCAACCGGTGGTGCACCACGTGGGCATCGTGGAACCGAGCACCGGGTAGCGCTCGGGAGATCGATCGCTGGATGTGCGTCGATTCCTCTAGGTCAGCACCGCGGACTACGAAATCCACGCCGAAGTAGTCGTCATCGACGATGCTGGCGAGGTGGTAGGAGGGACCATCCTCTCGACGCCACAACACCACGTCTCGCAGGCCCACCTGTGCCAAGCGCAGTGCGTTCTTCCCAGGGGTCAGACGCAAACTTCGTTCCGCGCACCGCCGAGGACAGCCGGCACCTGTGGAGTCGGAGGATTCGGACCACTCGGACCATTCCGCACGCGAGCACTCGCACACATACGCCGCTTCGGTGTCGTGCAGCTCGCGGGCGGCACTTCGGTACATCTCATGACGGCAGTGTTGTGACCAATTCGCAAGGTCGGCGACATCCCGAGGACCGGTGTGCCAGGGGACACCCAGCCAGTCGAGGGCGGCGAAGATGTCGTCCAGATACGCCTGGCGCACCCGCGCGGTGTCGGCGTCGTCGATGCGTAGGACGATGGCAGCGTCGTTTCGCTCCGCTAGCCGTGCGGTCAAGGACAGGTTCACCAGGTTGCCGAGGTGCAAGAAGCCGCTGGGAGTCGGCGCATACCGGGTGATCATCTTCGCAGGCTAGGACACGGTGGACTTCGCGCTCGAATTGCCGAACCCCGCCCCGACGGGTAGTCATTGGGGGTGAAAACGGCTCTCGCGGTAGCCCTGGCGCTGGTGTTGTCGACCGTAGGGGCCTCGGGTGCCGTGCAGGCGGCCGACATCTGGGACGACTTATCGCAAGCAGATGGGGCCGTGGTGCTCTACCGTCACGCGCTGGCTCCGGGCGGTGGTGACCCACCCGACTTCGATGTCCAGGACTGCGCGAGCCAACGCAATTTGTCCGCTGCCGGCCGCCGGCAAGCCGTTCGCATGGGTCGACAGCTGCGCAAGAACGACGTCCCCGTAGCTCGGGTGCTCTCCAGTCCGTGGTGTCGATCCCGCGATACCGCTCGGCTGATGCGCCAGGGGCCGGTACGCGAACTTATGCGGCTGGGTTCGGTGTTCCAGTCATCCGAACGCACCGCTAACCGCCGACAGCGGGCTACCGAACGACTCATTCGCCGCCATGGCGACCGCGACGGTGTCTTGGTGATCGTGGGGCACCAGGCCAACATCATCGACTTGACCGGTATCGCGCCGACATCCGGTGAGGGGGTGGTGGTTCGCGCCAACCAGGCGACAGGTGACCTCGAGGTTCTAGGACGGGTCCCCGCCCCATCTACCCGCTGACCGACGCGACCCGCTGACCGACGCCGATGACAACCCACTACGACGAGTGTCCGAGGGGGGACTTGAACCCCCATGCCCCGTAAAGGGCACTAGCACCTCAAGCTAGCGCGTCTGCCAATTCCGCCACCCGGACGAGTGCTGCACGTGGGATGCGTGCGGCGCACAGCATAACGTCGGGGTGGTGGGGCCGTGGATACGACTGCGGCATCTGCGGACTGCACGGCAGGATGGGCCCATGCAAGACACCGAGCGCGAACTCCTGCAGCGCGAAGCAATCGCCTTGACCCAGGATCTGATCCGGATCGACACAACGAACTACGGCCCCTCGGATGAGACCGTCGGCGAGGCGGAGGCGGCGCTGTTCTGCGCGGAGAAACTACGCGAGGTTGGTTTCGAGCCTGAGGTCATCACCACCACGAGCGACACCCGACGCGGCATGGTCGCCCGTATCCCCGGAACAGATCCCGATGCGTCTGCGCTGGTGCTGCACGGTCACCTCGACGTCGTCCCCGCGATCGCCGCGGACTGGTCGCATCCACCGTTCGCGGCCGAGGTGGACGACGGCTTCATCTGGGGACGCGGCGCGGTCGACATGAAGAACATGGACGCGATGATCCTGGCCGTCGCTCGCCATTGGGGCCGCAGCGGCGAACGCCCGCGGCGGGACATCATCGTCACGTTCTTCCCCGACGAGGAAGCCGGCATGGTGCACGGTTCGCAGTGGATGGTCCACAACCGTCCCGACCTGTTCACAGGCGCCAGCGAAGCAGTGGGTGAGGTCGGCGGATTCTCGTTGTCGATCCACGACGACTTGCGGCTATATCCGATCCAAACGGCGGAAAAGGGCATCAAGTGGTTGCGGCTGCGCGCGAGCATGCGCGCAGGGCACGGCTCGATGATCCACGAGGACAACGCCGTCACCGAACTCACCGAGGCGGTCACCCGTATCGGTCGTCATGAGTGGCCGATACGCCGCACCAAGACCGTCGAGCGCTTCTTGGACGAACTCGCGCAGGCCTACGGAATCGATCTCGACGTCTCGGACACCGACGAGGTTCTACGACGTTTGGGCACACTGGGCATGTTGGTGGGTGCAACGCTGCAAAACACCGCCAACCCGTCCATGCTCGAAGCCGGATACAAGGTCAACGTGATCCCCACCGATGCCACGGCCCACATCGATGGGCGGTTCCTACCCGGCTACGAGGAGGAGTTCGACCAAACCATCCGCTCACTTGTCTCACAGAACATCGAGATCGAAGCGGTGAACGGGGATATCGCCATCGAAGCGCCCTTCGAGACGACCACCTTCGATCTCATGGCCCAAGTGCTGCGTGAGGAGGACCCCGGAGCACGGGCAGTTCCCTACATGATCAGCGGTGGCACGGACGCCAAGGCACTCACGCGTCTGGGTATCGACTGCTACGGCTTCTCACCGCTTCAGATGCCACCGGACTTGGACTATTGGCGCCTGTTCCACGGGGTCGACGAGCGGGTACCGGTCGCCGGGCTGGAATTCGGGGTCCGAACGCTGCACCGATTCTTGATGGCGTGCTGAGTACACGCCACACCCAACCTCACTAGGAAGTGCGCACGACCCGATAGACGCGTCGTCGTAGCCGGTATTGGCGGCGGCCATCACGGAAGATGCGGGTGCGATCGAGTTCCCAGTGTTCGGTTTCCGCGGATGCGGTGAGCAACGCCCGCGCCTCCTCACGTGGAGTGTCCCGGGAGATGCTCACCTCGCGGAATTCCCAGGTGCTGCGCCCGTTGCCCACGCGTTGACCCTATGACCGCGACCGACCCGGCGCGCCCGTTCACCCCCGTTGCCGCGTCAGTCGTCGGGCCGAAATTCCTCGAATCGGCCCGACGCCGGACGCCGCAACGGGGAGGGGGTTAGCGGCTTTGCGCCCAGCCGGCTTCGGGATACCCCATCGGCGGTTCGGACACATCCTCCAGTGCCGTGATGATCTCCTCGGGCAGTTCGAGTTCCTCGCTGGCGAGCGCCGAGATGAGTTGGTTCGTGTTGCGGGCACCGAGGATGGGAGCCACGACTCCCGGTCGATCACGCAGCCATGCCAAGGCGACCTCCCCGGGTGCGGCATCTAGCCCCTCGGCCGCGGTGCAGACGGCATCGACGATGCGGTGCGAGCGCTCGTTGTTGTACGCGCCGACGAACCCGCTGGTTTCCGGGTTCCCCCCACGGGAGTCGATCGGGATCGAATGGCGGTATTTGCCGGTCAGCACACCCCGACCGAGCGGGGACCAGGGCAAGATCCCCAGGCCCAGTGTCTGGGCCGCCGGGACGATCTCGCGTTCGATGCCTCGCTCGAGGAGCGAGTACTCCATTTGGGTGGTGATGATCGGCGCCGAGCCCTTCGATTGCTGGATCGTGCAGGCGCGCGCGGTTTGCCAACCGGAGTAGTTCGAGATGCCGACGTAGCGCACCTTGCCGCTTGCAACGGCGTAGTCGAGCGCCGCGAGTGTCTCCTCCAGCGGCGTCCAGGAGTCCCAGCGATGCACCTGCCACAGGTCGATGTGATCCACATCGAGCCGGGCGAGGGATGCGTCCAGGGCCTTGAGCAGATGACGGCGGCTGGCATCGAGGCGACGTTCGGTGCCCGGGCGCTGCACGGCCTTGGTGGCCAGCACGACATCGTCTCGGCAGTCGAACTCCTGCAGCAAGGTGCCTAGTAGGTCCTCGCTACCGCCTTGGGCGTAGCTATCCGCGGTATCGATCAGTGAGCCGCCAGCGTCCAAGAACGCGGCAAGTTGATCGCGAGCTTCGTATTCATCCGTCTGCTTCGCCCAGGTCATGGTGCCCAGGGCGAGGCGGCCCACCCATACTCCGGATCTGCCGAGAGGTCGTTGCTGCATGCGTGAACGTTATTGGCGCTACCGGTGCATTCCGGGCTTTGGCCCTAGGGTGGCGGAATGAAATTGGGTGTGAATCTCGGTTACTGGGGTGCGGGCAACGACGCGGACAACCTCGAGGTGGCTCGTGAGGCCGACCGTTTGGGCTACAGCGTCGCGTGGGCCGCGGAGGCGTACGGGTCCGATGCCGCAACGGTGCTGTCCTGGATCGCAGCGCAGACCACCTCGATCGACATCGGTTCGGCGATCTTCCAGATCCCCGGACGGACGCCAGCCAACTGCGCCATGACCGCCGCGACCTTGGACACCCTGTCCGGCGGTCGGTTCCGGCTCGGACTCGGTGTCTCCGGCCCCCAGGTGTCCGAGGGATGGCACGGGGTGCGTTTCGACAAGCCGCTGGCCCGCACGCGGGAGTACGTCGACATCGTTCGGATGGCACTGCGCCGCGAACGGGTGACCTACGAAGGGCAGTTCTGGCAGTTACCGCTGCCCGACGGCCCGGGCAAGGCGCTGACGTTGACCGTGCATCCGGTCCGGGAGCAACTGCCGATCTATCTGGCCGCGATCGGGCCGAAGAACCTGGAGTTGTGCGGGGAGATCGCCGACGGTTGGCTCGCCATCTTCTTCAGCCCCGAAGATGCCGGGGAACTGATGGAGCCGCTGGTACGCGGTAGGCAGCAGGCGGGCAAGACCATGGAGGGCTTCGATGTGGTGCCCACGGTTCCCGTCGTGCCCGGCGCCAGCGTCGAGGAGTGTGCAGAGCCGATCCGCGCCTACGCGGCGCTGTACGTCGGCGGGATGGGTTCACGGGACAAGAACTTCTACAACCAACTAATGGCGCGTATGGGCTATGAAAGCCAAGCGGCCGAGATCCAAGACAAGTACATGTCCAAGGACTACGGCGGTGCTGCCGCGGCGGTGCCATTGGAGTTCATCGACAAAACCGCCCTCATCGGCCCACCCGAGCGCATCGGCGAACGTCTGCACGCCTACGCCGATGCCGGGGTCACCACTCTCACGATCGGATCCTTCGCTGGAACTATCGAGCAGCGGGTGGGTGTGCTTCGCATGATGTCCGAGGTTCTCGAGAAGTCCGGGCTAGCCGATTGATGGATACGGGCGTCTCCTGGTTCGAGGCGGTCGTACTTGGCGTCGTCCAGGGGTTGACCGAGTTTCTGCCTATCTCCTCGTCGGCGCACATCCTGATCGTCTCTCGACTATTCGGCTGGGGTGATCCAGGGGCAGCCTTCACAGCGGTGTCCCAGATCGGCACCGAAGCAGCGGTGTTGATCTACTTCCGCAAGGACATCGCCCGCATCCTGAGCACCTGGACGCGATCGCTATGGCGATCGGAACTACGCGGGGAACTCGATGCTCGCATGGGCTGGTACATCATCATCGGCACGCTGCCGATCGCCATCATCGGCTTGACCTTCGCGAATTGGATCGAAACCGCGGCGCGGAACCTGTGGCTGGTCGCCACCGTCTTGATCGTCTTCGGCGTGGTGCTGGGAATCGCCGATCGCTGGGGGCCCAAGCGCAAGGAGATCGACTCGCTCGGGGTACGCGATGGCCTGCTATTCGGTCTCGGCCAAGCTCTCGCTCTCATTCCCGGCGTCTCGCGTTCAGGGGCAACCATCTCCACCGGGTTGGCGCTGGGCTATTCCCGGTACGCAGCTACTCGGTACGCGTTCTTATTGGCAATACCCGCGGTGCTGGCTTCGGGCCTGTACGAAGCCACCAAGATCGGTGATGATCCGAGCGTCCAATGGGGGCAAACCCTGCTAGCGACGGCGATCGCGCTGGTGATCGGTTACCTGGTCATCGCGTGGTTGATCCGTTGGGTCACCACGCGCTCCTACCTGCCGTTCGTCATCTACCGGGTTGTCCTGGGAAGCGCGCTGCTGGTCTTGCTGGCCACCGGAGTGCTGGCCGCCACCTAGAGCCAGCCGTTGCGCTTGAATCCCCGAAACAGCAGCAGGCAGACGCCGATGATCACCGCCAGCACCACCGGGTAACTCCACTGCCAGGACAACTCGGGCATGTACTCGAAATTCATTCCGTAAATTCCGCCCGCAACGGTAGGAACAGCGGCTATCGCAACCCAGGCGGAGATCTTGCGCGCATCGGCGTTTTGTTGCAGGTCACGCATCGCCGTGCTTGCCATAAGCATCGTCATCAGGAGCGAGTCCATCGATTCGACGGCATCGTTGACGCGCAGGATGTGCTCTCCGACGTCACGGAAATACGGCCGCAGATCCTCAGGGATGGCCACGAACACTTCGTCGGCGAAATCGTGTGCCACTCGAAATAGTGGGTGCACGGCCCGGCGGACGACCATGTTCTCGCGCTTGAGCTCGTAGATCAGCTGCGTAACGCTCGGTGAGGGGGTCATGCCGAAAACCGACGTCTCGACTTCACCTACGTCCTCGGTCACCTCGTCCACTACCGCGAGGTATCCGTCGACCGTCGTGTCCATGATCGAGTACAGGACCGATAGCGGTCCGTGGGTACGTAGCACCTTGCTTGCGCGGATCCGACTACGGACAGCCGTGAGATCTCCGTGCTCACCGTGTCGAACGGTGATCGCGTACCCGGGCCCGGTGAAGATGGCCACCTGCCCGGTCTTGACCTCGCTGGATTCACCGTCGTATCCGAGGGTCTTCAGCACCGTGAAGAGTTCACCCTCCTCGGAGATATCCACCTTGGCCCGTTGCCGTGGGTTCGCAGCGTCCTCAACCTGGAGGGGCTCCAGCGCGAAGATCTCCGCGACCATCGCCAACTCCGCCTTGGTGGGCTCCAACAGTCCGATCCAGGCGAAGCCGCCGGGCAGATCCAGGGCTTGATCGCGCATGCGCACGAGTAGTTCTCGGGTTTGCTCACCGGCGAAGTCATGGTCGGCGGGCACGTGGTGTGCTGAATCGTCGATTCCATCGACCGATCCATCCGGGTGGTAGACACCCACGCCCCGGATCACGGGTGCCATCTTGCCACTGTGCGGGCACTTCGCCCGAGCGGATTTGCGCTGACCGCGAACGTCGCCTCGTGCACACTGTGACCTGCGCTGCGTCAACCTGCCGCAGTGCAGTCCACCTCTTAAGGTGGCGTCGTGCCAACGTGCCTGCTGATCCGTCATGGCCGCACAGCGGCGAACGCCCAGGGAGTGCTGGCGGGCACGAGCCCGGGTGTCGATCTCGACGACACCGGGCTCGAGCAGGCCGATCGGGTAGCCGGACGCCTCGCCGGGGTCCGCCTGACGGGTTTGATCTCCTCGCCGCTCGAGCGCACGCAGCAGACCGCGGAGGCCATCGCCCGGATCCAAAGCGATAACGGCAATCCGCTGGATCTGCGCATCGACGATCGGATCGTCGAGTGCCACTACGGGGAGTGGACGGGACGCGAACTCAAGAAGCTCACTAAGGAACCGTTGTGGAAGCAGGTTCAAGGCCACCCCAGCGCCGTTACTTTCCCCGGCGGTGAATCGATGCGGGCGATGCAACAGCGGGCGGTCGACGCGGTGCGCTCCTACAACACCGAATTGGGCGAGAAGGCCACGTATGCGATGGTCAGCCACGGCGACGTCATCAAGGCGATCGTCGCAGATGCACTGGGCATCCACCTCGACCAGTTCCAGCGGATATCGGTCGATCCGGGCTCGATGTGCATTATCGAGTACACCACCCTTCGTCCGTTCGTCATCCGCACCAACGACACCGGATCGGACCTGTCCTTCTTGCATCCGCGTAGGAAGGGCAAGACCGGCAAGAAGGCAGCCGGCTCGGATGCTGCAGTCGGCGGGGGAGCCGGGCGATGAATCGTCGGATCTTCGAATACCGCCTACCGGAGCGCTTCGTCGTGGGCACCGTGGGTATGCCGGGGGAGCGGACCTTCTTCCTGCAGGCACGTTCAGGATCGGAGGTCACGACCGCCTCGTGCGAGAAGCAGCAGGCCAGCGTCCTGGCCGAGCGCATCGATCAATTGCTCGACGAGGTACGCGGCAGTCGTGCCCCCGAGGAAGCTATACCCGCGAAAGCGCCGGTGGAATTGAGCGATGAATCGCCCCTCGATGTTCCCCTCGAAGAGGAGTTCCGCGTCGGAGCGATGGCATTGGGCTGGGACGAGGCCAACAACCTGGTCGTCATCGAGGCACATGCCGTCTCCGAGGAAGATGATTTCGAACCTCCCGAACTCGCCGACGACGACGCAGACGGCCCAGACACCCTGCGGGTGTGGCTTTCCGCGCCCTATGCGCGTGCGTTCGCCGAACGGACCCGCTCGGTCATCTCCAGCGGGCGACCGACCTGCCCGTTTTGCCAGCAGCCGCTGGATCCTCAAGGGCACATATGTGCGCGGGCCAACGGTTACAAGCGCCGGGGATGAACCCAGATAGCGCGCTTGAAGCGTTGCGCTCATGCGCCTTCGACATCGAAGGTCGAGTATTCGGAGCCAGCAACGCGACCCTGCGATGCACGTTGGAAACCGGCGTCCCGATCGTCTACAAGCCCAGGCGTGGTGAACGCCCATTGTGGGATTTCCCCGAGGGGACGCTTACCGGTCGTGAGATCGCTTGCTACGAGGTCGATCGGATCTTGGGATTCGGCTTGATCCCCCCGACGGTCTGGCGCGAGGACGGTCCAGCCGGTGCCGGGATGCTCCAAGTGTGGGTGCCGGAGGACGATGAGGCCAGGCTGGTGGATGTGGTCGCCCCCGACCAGGTGCCCGAAGGTTGGCTGACGGTACTTCGGGCCAGCGACGGGTTGGGAAATCCGCTGGTCCTCGTGCACGCCGATGATCCCCGCCTGCAGCAGATGGCCGTGCTCGACGCCGTCATCAACAACGGTGATCGCAAGGGCGGCCACGTCATCACCGACACCTCCGGGCGACTGTGGGGCGTAGATCACGGCGTCACGTTGTCGGTCGAGCCGAAACTGCGCACGGTGCTGTGGGGTTGGGCCGAGCGCACCATCGACGACGCCGCCCTAGGTGCACTCACGGGCTTGGATCAGTGCTTGGCAGAGGGTCTTCCCGAACTCGAGCGGTGGCTGGACCGCGGCGAGGTGCGGGCGTTGCGGGGTCGGGTCGCCGAACTGCTGCGCACCGAACGATTCCCGGCGCCGAGCCAGGACTGGCCGGCGATTCCGTGGCCGGTGTTCTAGCCCGGCACGCGACCAGCAGATGCCGGTGCGGCCCATCAGCGATCGGTGCGTCGGTAGGGTCACCCCGTGCGAGCCTGGCCGAGCGTGCAGTTGCCGGAACTGCCGGGAAACGCCCCACCTCTTCGACTGTTCGATACCGCCACCGGTCAGGTGCGAGCGAGTGCCCCCGGTCCCGTCGCAACGATGTACGTCTGTGGCATCACTCCGTACGACGCAACCCACATCGGCCACGCCAACACCTACGTCGCCTTCGACCTGCTGCATCGCATCTGGCGCGATAGCGGGCACGACGTCCGCTACGTGCAAAACGTCACCGACATCGACGATCCACTGCTGGAGCGAGCCGTCGCCACCGGACAGGATTGGCGATCGATCGCAGACCGCGAGACCGCGCTCTTTCGCGAGGATATGCAGGCGCTACGGGTCCTGCCGCCGAACGATTACATCGGGGCGGTTGAGTCCATTCCATCCGTGGCCGGTTACGTCGCCGGACTGCAAGAAAAGGGCCAGGTCTATGCCGTAGACGACGACCTCTACTTCCGCGTGCGCAGTGATCCGAACTTCGGCTCGGTCACGCACTTGGACGAGGAGACGATGATCGCCTTGTTCGCCGAACGCGGTGGAGACCCCGACCGACCCGGCAAGGAACACCCACTCGACTGCCTGGTCTGGCAATCGGCACGTGCCGATGAACCGGCGTGGGATACGCCCCTTGGTCATGGCCGTCCCGGGTGGCACATCGAGTGTGCGGCCATCGCGTTGGACTTCCTGGGCATGACGATCGACGTGCAAGGCGGCGGCTCGGATCTTGCCTTCCCGCATCACGAGATGGGCGCTTCGGAAGCCCAGATGATCACCGAACAGTGGCCTTTCGCGCGCCACTACGTCCACTCGGGCATGGTCGCTTGGCAGGGCCAGAAGATGAGCAAGTCGCGCGGGAACCTGGTCTTCGTATCGGCGCTCAGACACGAGGGTGTGGATCCCATGGCGATCCGCTTGGCGTTGCTGGCCCACCACTACCGAACCGACTGGGCCTGGACGCCGCATGGTCTCGAAGGGGCCGCCGAGCGGCTAGCCCGTTTGCGTGCGGCGATAGCCGTGTCCGACCCGCCACCGGCTGAGTCAACCCTCGAGCGGATGCGCGAAGCCTTGGCCGACGACCTACGCTCCCCGGCTGCGCTGGACGCGTTGGACGATTGGGCGCACCGCGCCCTGCGATCATCGTCGGCCTCGAACGCGGAGGGGCGTGCCGCTAGCGAAACCGGTGCCCTCGTCGCCGCCGCGAGCGACGCGCTGCTCGGTGTGCGGTTGGAGCCGGAAGGTAACTAGCCGGGCTTCTCGGCGTGCCCGCCAAACTGCGCCCGCATCGCGCTGAGGAGCTGACCGGCGAACACGTCCGTGCCTTGCGTTGCGAACCGCTCCAGCAACGCCGCGGTGATCACCGGAGCCGGGACCCCTTCCTCGATGGCGGCGATCGCTGTCCACCGGCCCTCACCGGAGTCCGATACCCGTCCGCTGAACGCCTCGAGCTGTGGATCCTCGACCAACGCCGCGGCAGTTAGATCCAGCAGCCACGAGCCGATGACCGAGCCGCGCCGCCAGACCTCGGCGACATCGGCGATCGGGAGGTCGTAGCGGTAGTACTCGGGATGGGACAGGGGAGCGGTCTCGGAGTCCGTTGCCCCCGTCGCGGCTCCTGCGTTTGCGTGCTCGAGGATCGACAAGCCCTCGGCGTAGGCGGCCATGAGGGCATATTCGATGCCGTTGTGCACCATCTTCACGAAGTGCCCCGCACCGCTGGGCCCGCAATGCAGCCAGCCCCGCTCGGCCGGAGAGGCATCGCCGGTTCGACCGGGTGTCCGCGAGGCCGCTTGCTCGCCCGGCGCGAGGGCGTCCCAGAGGTCCGATAGCGCTTGGACGGGCTCCGTCGGTCCGCCGATCATCAGGCAAAAGCCACGTTCGGCGCCCCAGACACCACCCGAAGTCCCGACGTCGATGAACTCGACGCCTTTGTCGGCGAGCGCTTGCGCGTGGTGGATGTCGTCCCGGTAGTTGGAGTTGCCGCCGTCGATGAGGACATCACCGGGAGATAGCAGGCCGCCGAGTTCATCGATGACAGCATCGGTGATCGATCCGGCTGGAACCATGATCCAGACCGTTCGAGGACTCGGCAGCGCATCGACGAGGGCTGCTAATGATTCGGCCGTGCCGGCCCCGAGCGATCGGGCGCGCTCTGGGGTTTGCGGATCGGGGTCGACGACCACCACGTCCGTGCCGGCAGCGATCGCACGGGTGGTCAAGCCTGCTCCCATGCGCCCGAATCCGACCATGCCGAGCGTGCGTCGAGTGTCCATGTCGCCTCCAATTTCCGACGGTGGAAGGCTACGGGCATGGACGCCACCGGGTTACCGCCGGCCATCGATCCCTCGTCGACGCCAGCGTGGCTCGCACTCACCCAACACACGCAACGGTTCGCAGCCGTGACGGTTCGCGAGTTGCTTGGCCAACCCAGGGATCACCTCCGATTGCAAGCTGCCGGGATCGGCTTCGACTACTCGCGCCAACGCGTCGATGACCAAGCGGTAGGGCTGCTGGTCCAACTTGCCCGCGAGACCGGAGTCGAGGCGCTTCGGGAGGCCATGTTCGAAGGCGAACACATCAACGTGACCGAAGGCCGCGCCGTGCTGCACACCGCGCTGCGGCTGCCGCTGTCGACGTCGCTGGACGTGGATGGCCAGGACGTGGTGGCAGACGTGCACGAGGTGTTGCAGCGCATGGCGGATTTCGCGCAGGAAGTGCGCACCGGTGAGTGGCGGGGTGCGACCGGCGAGCGCATCACCGAGATCGTGAATATCGGGATCGGCGGCTCGGACCTCGGTCCCGCGATGGCCTATCGCGCATTGGCCCAGCACGTGCAGCCGGGATTGCGCTGCCACTTCGTGTCCAATGTCGACCCCGCCGATGTGCTGCGGGTCTTGCAGGATCTCGATCCGGAGCGCACCTTGGTGATCGTCGCCTCCAAAACCTTCACCACCGCGGAGACGATGACCAACGCGCACGTGGCGCGCGAATGGCTCGTCGCCCGGTTAGGTGAACAAGGCGTCCCCCGGCATTTCGTGGCCGTATCGACGAATGCCGAAGCAGTGCAGGACTTCGGCATCGATCCGGCGAACATGTTCGGGTTCTGGGATTGGGTCGGTGGACGGTATTCGATGGACAGCGCCATCGGGTTGTCCACCATGATCGCTATCGGCCCGGTGGGCTTTCGCGCACTCCTGGACGGCTTCCATGCCATGGATGAGCATTTTCGAACCGCGCCACTGGAAGCGAATGCACCGGTGATGATGGGACTACTTGCCGTATGGAACCGGGACTTCCTCGGTATCCCCACCACCGCAGTCCTGCCTTACTCGCAGGATCTCGCACGCTTCCCGGCGTACCTGCAACAACTCACCATGGAAAGCAACGGAAAACGAGTACGTCGTGACGGGACGCCCGTGGATTACCCCACGGGTGGGGTGTATTGGGGGGAGCCGGGAACCGGTGGCCAGCACTCGTTCTACCAACTTCTGCACCAGGGCACCGATGACGTCGCCTGCGACATCATCGTCAGCGCACTGCCAACCATCGAGCGAACACCCGCGGTGGACGATCAGCACGACATGCTCGTAGCCAACGCACTGGCCCAGGCTTCGGTGCTCTCCGTGGGCCGGACGGCGCAGGAAGTACGCGAAAGCGGTGTGCCCGAGGAACTCATCGAACACAAGGTGATGCCGGGCAACCGCCCGGTGTCGCTACTGATGCTTCCGGAGGTCTCGCCCTTCACTTTGGGCGCGCTGATCGCGGCCTACGAGCACAGCGTGTTCGTGCAAGGAGCCGTGTGGCAGATCAACTCCTTCGACCAGTGGGGAGTCGAACTCGGTAAGAACGTGGCATTGGGGATCTTGGCGGACATCGAAGCCGGTCGCAGTGAGGATGCGAGCTTGGATCCGGCGACGCGTGCGTCGGTTTCGGACTACCTCGCTCAGCGCGGAGGCTAGGTCGAAGGTGGGCGTCGATATCGGGTTGCGATTAGCTCGGATGCTGGAGCAGGCCGAGGCGGATCTGCATACGGCCACCAAAGGTGCCCCTTTGTGCAAGGTATCGATGACCGGGACGAGCGGGCAGAGCGTGAAGTACTTCGAGGGTCGGTGGGCCGCACTGCGGGAAGTGCAACGCGAAAGACCCCGCGGCGCAGACACGAGGGACATCTTCAACAAGTGGCGCCTGGAATACGAGCGCCACGTCGAAAAACAATCCGGTGAGTCCTGGGTGCACTACAGCGCCGGGGGAGTCGACGCGATCTTCGAATTGCTCGACTGACCTACTGGGGGTCGCGGCGACGCAGGTAGCGCTCGAACTCCTTGGCGATGGCCTCCCCGGTCGCTTCGGGTAGTTCCGTGGTGTCGCGAGCCTGCTCGAGTTGGCGGACGTACTCGGCGACTTCGTCGTCATCCTCGGCTAACTCATCGACACCGATCTCCCAGGCCCGAGCCTCCTCGACGAGATCACCGAGCGGCACCGGAACATCGACGATGTCCTCGATCTTGCGCACTAGCGCCAGCGTGCCCTTCGGACACGGCGGCTGGCCGACGTAGTGGGGGATCGCGGCCCACAGCGAGACCGCGGGTACGCCGAACCGATGGCAGGCTTCCTGCAGCACACCGACGATCCCGGTGGGACCCTCGTAGGTGGTGGGCTCGAGATCGAAGTCCGCGGCGAGCCGGGCGTCAGCGGTGGACCCGGTCACCGGCACCGGCCGAGTGTGCGGACTATCGGACAGCAATGCAGCGACGGTCACGACCAAATTGACGTCGAGTTCGGCCGCCAAGCCCAAGATCTCCCGCGTGAACTGTTGCCAGCGCATATTGGGCTCGATGCCCTGCACGAGGACGACGTCTCGGGTGTGACCGGGTATCCGCGCCAGGAAGATGCGGGTGCTGGGCCAATCGAGTTGGCGCACGCCGGACTCGTCGACGCTGATGTGCGGCCGGTTCACTTGATAGTCGTAGTAGTCCTCGGAATCGAGTTCGGTCATGAACTCCGCGTTCCAGGCCTCCCGCAGGTGCGTGATGGTCGCGCTGGCGGATTCACCGGCGTCGTTCCAGCCCTCGAACGCCGCGATCAGGATCGGATCGTTCAACGTGGGCAGGCCGTCGTACTCGATCACAGTGGAACCTAGGCCCCCTTCGGATCCTCGCGCGGCGGCTCGATTCGCTCAGCGACCGTCTCGAGCAGCCCGGCGACCATCGCCGGCCACTGCAAGGGTACGTCGTGCAGGGCCCCGAACCAGCGTTGGAGGAAGAACGGACGGGGCAGATCCACCAGGGTGCGCTGGCGTGCCTGGAGCCACGCGACGGACAGATCGTCGTCGACCTCTTCGGCCGCTTCGGTCCCTGACTCCACGCCACGCGGTTCGCAGGAGACCACCCAGGTCGGGCAAGAGACCTCTCGGACGTCCGGCGCTGGGTCGTAGTCGATGAGCCCGTCGAGCACGGCCATATGTCGATCCATACCCAGCCGTGTGGTGACTCGCCCGGCATCGTCGGCACTGAAGGTGGGCTCGAGTGCCGCTCGAACCTCCCGATTCCAATAAGGAGACAGATCCCCACCGGAGATCGCCTGCCACAAGACGGGCTCGAGCATCCCCAGCGGCGGCGGGCGCAGTTGTTCGCGAACGTCGGCAAGCGATCGGGTGTCGTCCACCAGGTGCCGCGGACCGAACAGTCCTCCGTCGATGAGGACGGCGGACCGCACGCGATCGCGATAGCGAGCGGCTGTATGCAGCGCGACCGAGGCACCCCAGGAGTGTCCGACCACGATGGCCTCAGGCACCTCGAAGGCATCGAGAACCGCCGCGACGTCGTCGGCGAGACGATCCATCGTGAAGTCCGATTCCGGACCTACGGCATCGGTAGCGGCATCGCCGTGCCCACGCTGATCGACCGTGATGACGCGGCGGCCCCGCAGGCG
>Ga0209953_1000267_pt1 | contig 19986 bp, 29 predicted proteins | sample SalPonred_H2O_MG_FD_185713 | JGI IMG/M metagenome (GOLD analysis project Ga0209953, IMG submission 185713) | Salt pond water microbial communities from South San Francisco under conditions of wetland restoration - Salt Pond MetaG... | ecosystem: Environmental > Aquatic > Non-marine Saline and...
CGTGGTCCTCAAACAGCGGACAGCGACCTGCTGACGCTATACGGCGTTCCTGACGCCCATATTGGTATGTACGCATGGGCCGATGAGACAGGCGAGTCCTACAACGCCGATATTGCCATGAACAGAGTGCTCGACGGCATTGGACAATGCCTTGCGTCGTCGCCAGAGTCAGGAGAGGCTTTGATCGTCGCTATGGGTGACCTGCTTCACGCCGACGACCAGACGAACCAAACACCCCAGTCAAAGCATCAGCTTGACGTAGATACACGTCACTTCCGTAATCTGGACATGGCGATACAGACACTTGCTGCGGCAACAGAAGCAGCGCTCAGGAAGCATGAGAAAGTGTATGTTGTCGTGCTTCCAGGCAACCATGACTCATCCGCTTATATGGGCGTTCTGTTCGCCTTGGCAGAGCGGTATCGAGACAACCCTCGCGTATCGGTACAGCGTAAGCCTGGCGAGTTCTTCGTCAGGGAGTTTGGTCAATGCCTTATTGCCAGCCATCACGGCGACAAGGGTAAAGCAGAGCGCATTGTGATGTACTTGGCAGACAGGTGGGCTGAGATGTGGGGAAGAACGAAGTACCGCTTCCTGTTCACCGGACACCTACACCATCACAAGAGCCAAGACATTGGTGGATGTACTTGGGAACAGTTACGCGCCATCACAGCCAAAGACGCATACGCAACAGCCCACGCATATAGTGCGCGGGCTGAGATGCAGGCAATCACATATCACAAAGATCGTGGTGAGATCAGCCGGGTCAAGGTTGCTCTTTGAACAGAACAGGAAGGATGGGAGATAGCGCCTTTTTGATCTCGCGGGCGAGCATGACGTGCTCTTGCTGCGTTACACCCCAATCATCCCTGACTTGGATGTAGTGCAACCAACTTCGGGCGCTTCCCTTCATCATAAGCCTGCTCATCGTCAGACCTTCAGGTAGGAATACACGCGCACATTCCTTGGCTGCGCCACGATCACGCCATTTGTAGTATAGGCTTGTGGCGAAGTCCTCTGCGGCTTTACAGTCCTCCATGAACGCGGCTTTGTCTTCTGCGCTCATATCATCAACGCTGTTCTGACGGTTCTTGTCGTCCTGACTGCGCACTTCGCGTGTCGTGAACTCGATGGCGTCCGAATACCGCTGGCTGAACTCCTGAAAGTCAAAGGACTGGTGCCGGATCATCTGGCGTGAGATGTCGCGCGGGGCTTCAACCTCAATCACCACATCGGCCATTTGAAACACGCTCCAGTGCGCGTTGCGTTGACAGTAGGAGAGCAGACCCTCGTAGTCTGCTCCCCACTCTTCTTGTGGCCTACCGCTGCTTACGCGAGCGCAGTAAGCAATGAGTTCTTCCGGTGTCTCAAGGCCGTAGACTACGGGTTTGGTGTAGCCTACGACTTTTGCTGAGTATTTCATGTCGGGGTTCCTTTGCTCAAGTGATGTCTACGAGTTCACAGACACCGGACGAGCAGGCGAGCGTCTGACTTGCTTTGGTTCCATCCTCAGCCTCATACTGACTGAGTTTGGCCCAATCAATCGCCTCCGGCATCTGAGCGAGAAGCGACTCGTACTCATCCTTGCTGATGTCTTGGTACGGTGCCTGTTGGTACACATGGTCATCAAACGGAAGGAACGACACACCAGACATTTCGTCAAAATGCTCATAGACGAACGCGCCAACATCAAACCATTCATCCTTCTTCACAGACACCGTGACAGATGGTTTGTGTTCACACCAATGGCGCTGGTAGGTCAACCACATCTCCAACTGCTCTACTGCGCTCATATCAGTGCGCAGAACAGCGCCTTCAGGCGCTTTTACCGGGAACGAGAACACGGTTGTGGTGTCGCCTTTATAGACGCAAGGTTCGCTCGGGATACCTTGGTCCTGCATAAACTGCGTTAGAGGGTCTTTGTTGTCACCACGCACAGTGCGGATGTAGTAATCGTTGTGACGCGCATGGATACCACTGGCGCTGTCTACAAGTTGGCTGACAGTACCGGATGGCTTGACGCAGGTTATAGACGTAGAGCGTTCGATACCTAGTTTGTCAGCCCATTCAGCGTTGGTATCAACCGCCACTTGGCGAAGATGCTCCAACAGTGCCGGAAGATCGCCTTCTTTGCCGTTCGTCAGCGTGTTGTCCATGATCCCTGTCATGGATACGCCAAGCAAACGCTCCTCCTCAGTGTTCTTCTGCCATATTTTACGCAAGTAAGGGAACTTGGTCAGTGCTGATTGCACAGTTCCCATGACCGTAGCCAAGCGGACCTTTTGCTCCAAGTCTGAAACGGTGTCCGTCGCCCGAACAACCAGCTCTGTCAGGTTACAAAACTGATACGGACGCAAGATTATTTCGCTACAAGGGTTGGTCCCGAAATCATGTTGCGCATCTCTGCGACCAAACTTACCTGCTTGCTTCTGTGCGGCTACCCGGTTGAACACACCGCGTTCACCAGAGCCACTATCGGCCAAGGCTGACCATTCGCGTAAAAAGGACTGAGCGTCCGGCTTTTCCGTGTACGCCACAGAGTTATTCGCCAAGTGGCGATGCGGAGGGAACTGTCCGGTCTTGGCGTGACGCATACGGTCGTCAGACAGATTGGACAAAGAAATCATCGCAGAGCGGCGCACTCCTCCAACAACGACAATCTCACCAATCTTACACATCAGGTCATGGCACTCAATGGACGACAATTTTCGCCCTTTGGCGTTGCGGAACGTCTCGATTGTGAATTGGAACAGATCAATGAGAGGGCCGGGACCAGAAGCGCGTCCACCGAATGTTTTTAGCTTGGCTCCGGCTGGACGAACCTTGCTAACATCCCACTTTGGGATTTCACCGGAGTAGAGCAGAGCAATGAGTTGGCGATAAGCCTTCGCCCAACCTTCCTTGCTGTCAGCCACAACGATTGTCGTATCGCTGTCAAACATCTGCTCAGGGACTTCAGGAAGTTTGTTGATGTACTGACGTTCAACAGAGAAGCCCACACCAGTACCGCAAAGGAGGATGAACATGGCCTCATCAAATGACTTCAGGTCATCCACAGGCAGGTAAGAACAGTTGAAAGACGCCACGTTGTCCCTGTCCAGAGCCTTACCAGCGGTCATCATTGCGCGCATAGAAGGCATGACTTGAAGTGACAGGATTGCCTCACGAAGTTCTGAGACAACACCTGTGTCGTCAATTCTGGTAGCGATAACATTGTTGATGTAGCGTTCAACCGTTTCATCCCAAGACTCTCGACGCTGCTCAGATTCAATCCATCGGGCATATCGAGACGTGTGAATGAACGACTGAAAGTCAGTCGGCAAAGCCGTATTACTCATGTTGTGTTCTCCTGTTTGCTGAACCACTAATACTAGCGATTATCACCGCTACCGCCAAGTACCCCTCGGGACAATCGGCTGTTAAGTTTATCCAAGTTCTGCTGGGCAATAGCGTCAAGTGATAAGTTCAGATCACGAGCCAGTACTGAGATGTACCAGAGCACGTCACCAATCTCCTTCCCGATCTCCTCACGCTTTTCAGGTGTAAAGTCACCGTCGTTGTCACGCAAAACCTTCTTGATTTTACCCAACACCTCACCAGCCTCATTGGCGAGACCCAATGCAGGGTAGATGATTTCATTCTTGTAGATGGCTGTCTTGGACGCTTGGTCCTGATAGTCTTTGAAGTTCATGGTTGGGTTCCTTTCAATTCTGCGAGGGCGGCGTGGCCTCCTGCCCCCGCTTGAATGCCTCGGCCTTGATGGCCTCAAGTGCGGCGAGGGCGTCTGCGGGGGTGCGCTTTGTGATGTGCCACCAAATGCCCTTGTCAGGGTAAGGCAAGTCGTCATTTACGTAATCAACACCGATTCCCGCCGCGTCAAGATACGCCGCCGCGACCTGCGCTTGCAGGCGCTCTATCGTGTCCGCGCCCTGCACCAGCAAAGCGTCAACCCCATAAACGGGCGTCCCATCGGGATTGCGCAAAGCGCTGTCCCGCATCTTGCTTGGTAAAGTCATTGCTCTTGCTCCATTGCTTTGCGGAAGGAGGTGAGGGCTGCGCGTGCCTCAATGTCCCATTCGGTTTGGTGGTCGCTTTCGCTTTCAATCAACTCGCTGCAAAGTTCCGCCAACCTCTCAGCCGCCAGCAGCGCGCGGTCCAAATCGTCCATCAGTATTCCACTCCGTTTGATTTAAGCAGGTCTTGAAGCCGCTCAATTTCTTCCTTTGCCCATTCATAGGCTTGCTGTAGTGCGCTATCCTCGATCAGGATAGCGACACCCATATAATCCACCTTACCGGCTGGGTCTTCCGCTAAGGCCATCTTGTTCTTGGTCCCAACGTCGTCAATGGTAAGATCAAAGTTCTCAACCATGTGGCCTGGAAGATATACCTGCTCACCGCCCTCTGTGACGCCAAAACCGTAACACTTGTCCCCATTGACGATGCGGGTGAAATATACGTTCTGGATCATTTTTTACGTGCCTCACTAATCGCATAGAGCGCGTCCACAATAGCAATGCTTTCGTGGTGCATATGATGACCTGGATCACCCCAATACTTACGAGATTGTTTTTCTGTGAAATCACGACATCCTGCAATGATTGATCCATCGCTTTGTAATGTAAACGTATATGCGTCACTTCGCGTGATTGAAATCGGCGTAAGTGTGTATTCTCCACGTATTACCCGCGCATTGCCATAGACATGAGCATTGTCATAGACATGAGCATTGTCATAGACATGAGCATCGCCATAGACCCGCGCATTGCCATAGACATGAGCATTTTCATAGACATGAGCATTGCCAGATAATCGCGCATTGTCATAGACTCGCGCATTACCAGAGACTCGCGCATTGTCATAGACCCACGCATCGCCGAAGACATGAGCATTGCCAGATAATCGCGCATTGTCATAGACTCGCGCATTACCAGAGACTCGCGCATTGTCATAGACCCACGCATCGCCGAAGACATGAGCATTGCCAGATAATCGCGCATCGCCATAGACTCGCGCATTTCCAGAGACCCACGCATCGCCATAGACCCACGCATCGCCATAGACCCACGCATTTCCAGAGACCCACGCATCGCCATAGACCTCAGCATCGCCATAGACTCGCGCATTTCCAGAGACCCACGCATTCCCAGAGACATGAGTATTGCCATAGACCCGCGCATTGCCAGAGACCCGCGCATTGCCAGAGACATGAGTATTGCCATAGACCCGCGCATTGCCAGAGACCCGCGCATTGCCAGAGACTCGCGCTTTTCCAGAGACCCGCGCATTGCCATACACGCGAGCATCTGGACCTACATACGCTGTCTCGTCTACGTGCGCAGTGTTGGCAATCCAACCACCGCCATTGGGGTGTTGATGTGCTGGTACAGGACCATTTCCGTCTTGAAAGTCAAAAGTTGTCATTTCATTCTCCTTGATTCGGTAACTCCCAACTGCTAACACCAACGAAGTGATAGTTCAACACAAAAGGACATGGTTGTGGGGAAAAGATCAGATTTTGAGCGTATTCCGAAGGATAAGTACTACACGCCGAAGGCCGCAGTTCTACCGTTATTCCCACACCTAAAACCGAACACGACTTTCTTCGAGCCTTGCGCTGGTGATGGTCGTCTTATCGCGCATCTGGAAGAGGCTGGTCACACCTGCAAATACGCTTGCGACATTGAGCCGGAGCATCCTCGTATCTGCAAGCGTGACGCCCTAGAGATCAGTCATGTGTCGGCTGACTGCGTTATCACAAATCCGCCTTGGGATAGGAAGATTATGCACCCATTCATTGAGCATTTTGCTCAGATGGTTCCGACTTGGATGTTGTTCGACGCTAATTGGCTCTTCACCAAACAGGCTGCGCCATACATGCGCTGGTGCAGTAAGATCGTTGTGATTGGCCGAGTAAAGTGGATTGAAGACAGCAAGATGACTGGTAAGGATGATAGTGTTTGGGCGCTGTTTGAACCTGACGCAAAAGAAACTGTGTTCGTCCCTAGATCGACTTGAGAGCAATCGTCAGCATCGCTGTGGCGTCAATATAACTACTGGCTACGGACAACCCGATCTGCCCATCTGCGTCCATCATAATGACAATGGCGTCCGTTATACCTTCTTCTTCAGCCATACCTTTGACTTCCTCAAGAAACTCTTGAATATCTTTCTTAGAATCTTCTTCCTGTTTCGGGAAATCAATAACCTTCATTTCTCAACCTTTATGTTGTGTTTCTTACATACCGCAACAATATCATCGTATGGCAGAACGAGATATTTTGCCAAGTCGTGATATGTCATGTTTGGTGATTTCTTCAGAGCCGTTCTGATACGCTTGGCTATTCCAGCCATGCGGAACTTTAAGCTGGTACGCTTGTTCCCGAACTCATCGTAAATAGACGAATAGCCCGTCGGGTATTTGACGGGCTTATTCTCTTTGAGCCATGCGTTGATGGCGTCTTGTTCTTGATCTGTCAGGGCCATACGACCTATCTATTCAATCATGAACGGACGCGCAAGTGTCGATGTCCTCCAGTTCTGCGAGGATGGTACAGGCAGTGTATTTAGCAGCAGACCTGACTGTTCCGCCTTCTTCCAACACATCGAGCATTGCCTGTTCAATCAGGTCTATATCCACCGCATTCGCCAGCTTGGCCTCTGCGGCTTCGGCGCGACCGCGCTGCCAGTCAACTGCGCCCTCCAGTTCCTCGATGCGGTCGGCGGCTTGTAAAACATCCTCACATTCAAGAATGTCTAAGGACGAAGACATTTTTCGCAGTCGTTCCACCAGATCGTCACTCATCCCATCAACCCAGACAGCTTCACGGCGGGCCTGTGCGACCTCTGCACGCAGGTGCGGCGCGGGTGTTTCCATGTGGTCATTGCTTTTTCTCCATCTTTGCTAGGGTGGTGCGGACCACGTACTCGGCGGCATCACGATAAGTTCCGCCTTCGGACAAAACATCGCTTATTGTCTGCTCAATCAGGTCTATATCCAACGCCTTGACCAGCGCGGCGGGGTCTGTAGCGCGGGCGTTCCATGCTGAAACCAGATCAAACGTCACGTCATCCATAAGGGCGAATATCACCCGAGATGACGCTAGACATTTGCGGCAACAGACAACTTTCGCCTGCTCGCCCGCTTCGACAGCATCAACGATTTCACTATCGCCCCCACAAAACGGACAAGGCTTCAGCGCTGCGGGGTCTGTTTGGTAAATCATCCCGTCAACCCCGCCAGCTTTGCTCCGTCATACAGCCGCTTCATGTCCTCAAACGCACGGCGCGTACAACCGTGGTCAATGATGCTGTCGATGTCAGCGGCGATCTCCTTCAGCGCAGCAACAGGCGCTCCGTCCTCGTTATCAGCTGCTCGGACAGCTTTGTAGATGGCGTCGTTCAGTTCGTGCATTGCTTCGGTGTAGTCGGTCATTGCGTTCTCTCCAGTAGGTCGATCAGAGCCAGTATCTCTCCGGCGTCATGGTATTGCGTGTCGCCTTTTGACTTCAGTTCAATACGCAGGATTTCTGCCTTACGCTTGATGCGCTGGATAATTGCTTGTTGGTCAGTGTTCATTCCCACTCCTCCTCTTTCTCTGCTGCTTCTGCGCAGATAACATGCAGATCGTCTGCAATCTCAGGAAACGTCTTGTTGAGATGCTTCCATGTGTAGACGGCACCGTTTATGACGAACTCATCAATGGTAATATCCTCGATGTCATACCAGACAGGCGAGCCGGGAACACCGTAGTCGTTACGTACAGCGTTACCGGACGCCGTACATTCAACGTGAAGTTCCTCATCTGCGTACAGAGCCGCAAACTGCGGGTAATCAGCGGGATCGTAGGACTCAATGGCGGTGAATGTCGTCTGCATGTTCGGTTCTCCTTGATTCGTATCGTGAATCGGTGTTAGCACGACTGTGATCGAACAATCAAGGAAAATCGTGATGAAACCCGACACAATTCTCTGGAAGTCTGGATGCGTAAAGCGGTGGCACGCTAACATCGAGCGTGGACTGCGTGAGAGCGGCGATGACGTAGGTTCTCACAGCCATCGTGTAGCCATGCTGCTCTTGATGTTACACCCACTACCGTCAGCCCATCTCATCGCCTGCGCACTCACTCACGACGCCGCTGAGGTCTTTACTGGTGATATGCCTGGCCCGATGAAGCAAGGTGCGGTGAAGGATATGATGGAACGGTATGAGGCGCAGATTGCAGAGAAGTTTGATCTGCCTGTGCCAAACGACAAAGAAGCCAGATGGATCAACCTCTGCGACAAGCTAGACGTAATTCTCTGGGTGCGCGAACACGCGCAACACATGCTCATCACACCTGATTGGATTGAGCAGTGGGAATACGTAGTTAAAATGTCTAAGGCTTTGGGGTGTTATGAGAAGGTGGAAGAGTTAGTTCAGTTGACGTAGATACTGAAGTTCCTGAAGGACTGTCTCAAAACTAGGGTCAGCTTCTTTTATCTCCAGAAGATCAGCATCTCTTAGAGATGTTTTTTCTCCTCTTGGCTTATCAATACAATAAAGCATTAGTGCATTGTCCAGTTTTATTCGAGCATCAATCATGTCACGAAGAAACCTAGTCCTATCACCTTCCAGAGAAGGTTTAGGTAGTTTCTTTTCCAGTTCTTCTGGAATACGAAAAGCGATTTGTTTCATCGGCATGTTGATTCCTCCATCAGTAGATTTTGCAGGTTCCCGTGGCTTTCAAGAGATTTTGCTATTCTATCCTCGACTGTATCTGCCACAGTTAGGATGTGTGATACAACATCTTTTGTTTGACCTTTTCTTGCAAGACGACGATTTCCTTGCTCCCATAATTCCTGACTGTCAGGTAATGTCATCCAGACAGCAGTGGCGCACCCACCGACATGGAGGTTAAGACCATGTGCTGCTGATGCAGGATGAAGTGCAATTACTTGATATTCGCATTTCAACCATTCGTTCACTTCATCAATCGTGGCGACCTTGTGACGTTTCTTCAGGCGAGCCAGTTCATGCTTGAACCGATAGAATACCAAAAGTTGTTCACCCTGAAGTTCGTCAATCAGGTCGTCAAGGGCTTCTAGTTTTGCTTGATGCAATTCAACAAAGTTTTCTTGATCGTCTGTATATACGGCACCGGATGAAATCTGAAGCAACTTGCCACGCATCACGCCACCTGTCAGAGCGCGAACCACGTCGCCGCTGTCAAACTCGATTTCAAGTTCCTGCTCAAGTTTACGATACTCACCCATCGCCTTCTTAGGCAGGAGGACGGGCATTATATTCACCTTGGCTTCAGGTGCGGCAGTTTCGAGCGGAGTGGCATAAGCGTAAGGTTTCGCTGCTTTGCGGATTTCTTTTTCTGCATCTGGACGCGGAATCCAGATGAGCCGTTTGTCATCCACGGGGAAGAACCAGCGTTGCTTAAATTCGGTGTAGGTTTTCGTAATTGATGGACCATTCGTACAGTAAAGCTGGCTCCAGATGCCAAGCATAGAGTTGCCGCGCGGTGTGCCGGTCAGGCCAAATCGAATTGGCACATCAAGAATGGATTTCTTGATTTTCTTGAATCTGACGGCGCTTGGTGATTTCATCTTTGAGATTTCATCAAAGATAACAGCCTCATAAGGCCACGGCTCTTTTCCGATTTCATCGGCCAACCACGGGAGTAGTTCATAGTTAATGAGGTGATATTGCGCATCAGAATTTAGTTTTGCGGCACGTTTCGCGGGCGTTCCAAACAGAAGTTCAAACGTGCAATCCTGAAGATGCTCCCATTGCGCTGCCTCTTGCTGCCATACCAATTCACAAATCCTTTTGGTCCCCACGATCAAAACTTTCGATGGAAACATCTCGTCTACCGCTGTCAGCGTGATTGCTGTCTTGCCACTTCCCGGCTTCGACCAAAGTGCGCATCGCTTTCTTTTCTGCATCTCGTTTATTGCGTCGTTCTGCATTGGCGAGAGCGCGTCTCGCGGACGCAACGAAGGCGAGGGCTTCTTTATATGATGTTGGGTAGTAGACTTCATGTCCATATTCACTCAGTTCTTTTTCTCTTAGTCGCTGTTTCGGACTTATCTTTCCGGTCTTTGGTTGTTTGAACTCCATCCAGATGGCGCGACCTGGTGCATATATTACCAGTCTGTCAGGCCAACCGTCATAGCCTACCTTAATCGCCAGAGCGCCGACCTTTTTGAGTTCCTTGACTGCTCTGGCCTCGATCCGGCTTTCAAGGGTCATTTACGATACCTCACTGTCTCGAAGGCGTCAGTTGCAAGCGGAAAATCTGTCAGCCACTCTGGCGGCGTTGACATTATGCGCTGGAAGTCATCAAACCGACCGTTGAAGAGAGACACCAATTCATCATGGACGGTCAGAATAAGAGGGAAACCCTCTTTATCCAGATTGACCATCGCGTTCGACACCACGTCGCGGGCGGTGCTTTGCACGATATGTCCAGTCAGTTTGCCGGGGTAGATTTTGGTTTCGCCGTATCCCTGACCGGCAGGGAGTCGACCATAGGTTGTCCAGCCGTGTTGTCGGGTGTGCTTCACATCATAGTAACGCAGACGGCGACATGACGGTAAAATGATGTGCATTTCAGTCAGTGTTTTGAACGTAATCCACAGCCGGTCGTTTACCTTCAGGCGTTTTCCTACGTTCTTGCTGGCCGAGTTGACGGCCTTTCCAATACGATCCCAGAACGCGGTGATTTTGGGTGCGTTCTTGCGGTAGGCTTGCACAATGGTGCGGGCTTCAGGTTCATCGAGTTGCACGTCGTAGATGGTGTCCAGCATTGACATGAAGCCATTGTGTCCGAGGCCATATCCGCATCCCAGGACGGTTTGCTTACCAAGGAAACGCTCCCAGCTTGAAATCTCCTCAACAGGCTTATGGTAGATTTTACCAGCCATCATCTTGTAAGGGTCCATACCGTTGGCGAAGGCGTGAATTAGGTCTGTGTCGTCAGCGAACCACGCTAGCACCCGCGCCTCGATCTGCGAGTAGTCTCCGACGAAGAGACCTTCTTCAGACGTTATGATTCCGCGTAACATGGCCGAAAGTGTAGGCAGAATAGTATCGTCGTAGACAACATCGAAGGCGTCGTTGTGTAACGCATCAAAAGCCAAGTCTTGTTTTTCGCCCATTCCGCGTGGAATGTTCTGCGGCTGGATACCTGCACCAGAGTATCTGAGGGTGCGTTCAGCGCCGCCATAAATCACGCCGTCGTGGATTTTTGAACCTGTTGATGACCGCAGAAGGAAAGCGTCAATCTTGGCAGTTGATGACTTGGCAAAAAGCTGCCTCTGCTCGGCAACGTGGCGCTGCTCCGGTAGAATGTCGTCACGCTTCAGGTAGTCACGCAAAGCAGCCTTGTCGGCACTCTCCAGACCGAGAAAGGATGCAATGTCCTTGACCTGGTTCAGTGTAAATCCGAATTGCTTGGCGATGTCAGCCGACATGCTGGCCTTAGTAGATTCAGCGATGTGTTTCATCTTCTGCGCGGCGTCACGGTCCACCGGGATGCCACGTTCGTTCATTTTGTAGGTGGCGGCGTATATGTCGATTTCGCGCGGTGACATGGGAGGAAGTCGGCGCATGGCCTCTCTGGACACCTCAACGTCACGGGCGCAGTAGTCATACATGGTTTGGAAGTCGTCGGGCTTGGTTGCTGGACGCCAGAACTCGTCAGGGTTTGATGCAGACGGGCGGCGCGGCTTGGACAGCTTCAGCATCGCCCGGTTTCCGTCCATGTCCTTGGGGAAACCGAAGTATGCACCAAGTGGTTCCAGAGCGCCGGGAAGGCCCGCGTGTCGCGCTACGGCTGCACTATCGAGGATACGTTCGACGGGGATATGGATACCGTGCGTGTGGCGAAGGATGCGCGGCTCAAATTCTGCGTTGTGGAAACAGCAGATGGTTGTAGGGTCTGCGAGATGCGGGCAGGCTTCTTCAAGCGAGATAGGGTCTGTTTCTTTCCAGCCGATGATTGACCCATCATTGACTGCGAAGTAGGCGCACATGACTTCCGTAGAAGAGTCAGACGCGTAGACCTCGACACCCGTTTTACGCAGGTCAACCTTGCTTCTGGTCTCAAGGTCCAGAAACAGAATGTTTGCAAAAGTGACGCCTGCGGATTTACCGCAGGCGTCGAGATGTTGCTGGAAGTCGGACATCAGTTCAGAACGTCGTCATCATCATCGTCCATCGCCTCGAACTCTTCTTCAGCATTCGGGGCACCGCCAAGACGCTCGTGTTCCTTGAACAACTGGACATTGTTCAGGCCGACACCGACACCCTTGTTGCCGCTCACATCATATCCGAAAAACGCGATAGAGATGTTGACGTAGCAACCAGACCAGATTTCGCTTTCGTCGAGAATATGGTTCAGTTGACGGTCAACAACCTGTGGCTTGCGCTTCGAGGATGTGTTAAGGAAGTAAGCATTTGCGTATGCGGCATCGCCGTCACGTTCTTCGTCGCCATCGCGCAATGGGCTGCCTTTCTTCAGGACAGCATCTGCTTTGGTGCCGAATTTCGCTTCTGCCGCTTCCTTAATGCAAGCCTGCACATACTCGATTTGCGGATGATCCTTCGGAATAATCAGGCTGGTCGAATACTTGAGAGGTGAGTCGGGGTTGCTCGGATCAGACGGACGCGGCTCAAAAAGATTTGCGTAGCTGATACGGACGTTCTTCAGTGTGATGCGGTTTGCCATGTTGTCAGTTCTCCTGTTTGACGGTTGACGTTATACATATTAGAAGGCTTCGAACTCACTGTCAAGAGCTTGCCGTTTGTCGGTAGACTTGGCGAGTGTCGGCTGGCCTTCTGGTTTGGTGGTAAGTACATCAATTTCCTCTTTGGTCAGGCTTTTCTTGAGTTCCGTAAGAGATATAGGTGAACGAGGCGCAACATGGTCAAGGTCCATGCCTTTTTCTTCACAGAACTCGATGACTTCTTCTGGGTCTCGATACTTGACGCGGGTCATAGATTTAACGCGCTTGTATCCCGGGATTTGCTTGCCTGCTGCGAGACGTTGAAGTGCTTGTTTTTCCACGTTTTTGAGCGCGACTTTGAGTAAGTTTGCACGGTTTAGGAGATCGCCTATTTCCTCATCAGAGAGAATATCAGGATCGTCAAAATCCGTTTTCAAGGCGTGGTCGATTTGTGCTCGACATGCTCCTGAAGCCGGACAGAAGTGGCAGGCATCCTCTGAGGGGTTGAATGGTGCATCTGGTGACTGTGCCAGCGCGATGGTCTTGCGGGCGATGTCTTTGTATTCGTCAACTTCAGGAATAGTGACGATGGCTTGCTTAACTCCACCGGCGCGGGGTTGAACAATGACCAAGGCGGCTTGGTTAAACTTGCGCGGTTGAAGGTAGTGCAGAGCGCCGATTAGGTAGAGCATCCCTTGGTCATTCCCCTTGGCTTCGACAGGGGAATAACCGAACTTGGCATCCACAACGTAGGCAGTATCACCTTTGAGGCCGATGATGTCGGACGTTCCCCAACAGAGGTCTGGGTCATTCATACCAAGGGCGAGACCGATTGGAAGCCTGACCTCCGTGAATATGGTGTCAAAATCTTGCTCAGTGACCCAATCTGTGACTTCATGGATGTGGTCTATGTGTGCCTGCGTGAGCGTGTATCCATTTTCCGCGACATAGCCTGCTTGAATGTCTTGGCCGTCAAGAATGAACTCGACGGCTTCGTGGCAAGCTGTTCCTTCTTCGGCAGCAGCAGATGAAGTGTTCGGGAATTGTGCTCCGAAGTTAAGTGATGCGGGACAGAGCCGCGTCCTCTTGAAAGAGGACGGGCTAATTCGAGCGTGAAACTCAGGCATCGGCCATTGCTTTCTTCAGTTCATCTACGCAGGCTTGATACTCGGACGGGTCGATTTTTGAGATACCTGCACCGTATTTTTTGACGATTGCGTTTGCGTCCGGTTTGCCGATCTTCTTGTGAGCCTCAACCACGATGGCGCGGAGTGCGTCGGCGCTCATTTCCTCTGCGGGTTTAATCTCCTCGGGTTTCTGCTGTTTGGGTTCTTCGGACGGTTCAGCTTTCTTGGGTTCTTCGGACGGTTCAGCTTTCTTGGTCGTGATGGGTTTATCATCCAGCAGGAGTCGAAGGATTTGCCGATGAGTTTCGTTGCTCAAGTCAATGTCGATTGTCAGTTTCATGTTTCCGATTCTCCGGGTTGCGTTGACTGAATGTTTGACGTATAACGTAAGACGCGCAAAAGCGCAAGCTAGGAATGGAGATAGACATGGCTTTGAATACCGAGCAACAGCGGGCCGTTGAGGCGTTCGCTGATTTCCTGAACGATCCCGATCAGACGATGTTCGCGCTTCTTGGAGGTGCAGGGTGTGGTAAGAGTTACACCGCTGGACATCTGTTTGCGATGATGGATTCAGAGCGGGATATGTTTGATGAAATGTTTTGGCTGGCACCGACATGGAAGGCCGTTCGGGTCAGTGGGAGGTTTTTGACTGAGAACGGCGCTGACTTTGAAGTTGGCTATGACGCTTATCTACATGATGAAGGGCGTATGATTCTGACCACTACGCAACAGGCGCTGGGTGTCAGGCCGGTTATCAAAGATGACCAGACGGCAGATGAGCAGGCTTTTGGTCAGGTGGGTCCAGGACTGGTGCGTAAGTTGAAGCCGGTATTTATCGTCATTGACGAGATTTCTATGTTGTCGATGCAGAATTTGAAGCAGGTGTATGCGCAGGCGCAGGATGTTAGGGCAAAGGTTCTGGTGATTGGTGATCCAGGTCAGTTGCCGCCTGTAAAGGCTCAGGAAATCAAATGGGACCGCATTCCAAACAAGTTCGAGTTGACACAGGTGATGCGCCAGAGCGGGGACTCGATGATTCCCGTGTTGGCCGGAGCCGTGAGGCGTGGTGAGGATTGGAGCGACATGTCCGGCAAAGGTTTGGTGCGAGCAAGAAATGCAGCAGGCGCGTTCGTGTCCGAAGTCGGAGTTCCGGGACACAACGAAGAAGATCGAGATGTGTTCATCGCTTACCGGAATAGGGTGGTAGATGCGGTTCAAGAGGCCGCTTGCCAGAAGGTCTACGGTCATGGAAAGGATGAGTTTGCAGAAGGTGAGTTCGTGATTGCTCAGAATGCTTTTAAGAAAGGTAATGGAACTGCTATTGCCAATCAAGATGAATTAGAGATTTTGAAGGTTGGTGAAAAAGGTCGATGGGGTCTTGAGGTTCAGGTGGTTATGCCGTCTGGGCGGGTCGCGTTGGTTGAATACTTAAGTGGCGCTGACATGGCCGACAAGAAGCATCCTTATAACATTGAGTTGAGTAACAGACGCGAAATAGCGGTCAGGCTTCAAGCTGCTTGGAAAGCAGAGAAAAACCCAATGAAGAAGGCATCGATGAACTCTGAACGTAAAGACGCATGGCGTGATTTCTTTCAACTAAAGGATGAAACCGTGCTCAACTTCGCGCACCCGTTTGCCATCACATCGCACAAATCTCAAGGGAGCAGTTACCGGCGGGCGTTCGTCGGGGTGCGGGATATAGAGCAGTTTTCTCCTCGTGGGCTGTATGTGGCTGTTACGCGACCCAAGGTGGAGTTGGTCTATTGATTAGAATGTGCGACAAAGGAGGTTCATCATAATGGAGATAACGATGCCTTTTGGACCTGTGTGGGACGCGGCTAAGGCCGAGAAAAACTGGTTGGTATTTGCTGTTTTTGAAGGAAAAAATGGCAAAAAAGCAAAGAAACCCGTCAAGTTGAACAACATCGGAATGCCAGTTGGTGTTCAAGAAGCCGCCAAATGGACCTTTGATGAAGTTGATGAGGTGGTTCGGCATTGGCGTGATACGAAAGGTCGGGATTTTTCTCGAATCAATGTTGAGCGCGAGAGGTATGCCAAAAGTAAGGGATACGGCCATGTTGATATTGTTGATGTGGCCTATGGTTATTTATGCCGTGAAGGGTCTGGGTTGGTAGCGATTGATATTGACGATTGTTTGGATGGTGATGACCTGCGAGAAGATTGTGCGGTGTTCGATGATCTGCTGATGTTTGATGGATATGCGGAACGCAGCACCAGTGGGACTGGTTTGCGGATTATGATGCCGCGAGCGGAGGATGATACGGAACGCAGCAGTGGAGCGGAAGCTGGTGGTTGCGGATTCTTCTCGAAAGGCGAAAAAGGCGTTGTCTTGACCTTTGACCGCTTTGAGGGGTTCAGCGGTGCACTGGTGCGCGATGATGATTTCGTCGCGGCTGTAGTTGGGGCGCGTGACGCGGCTCTGTCAAGTGGAAGACGCGGGCACGTTGATGTGGACGGAAGCGGTGGAGACCTTGTTGACGGCGTTCTGGCGCACGGATTCATGTCCGTTGAGCGGTTCAAGGAACTCTGCGACGCGATTCCCAATGAAGGTATCGACCGGATTGAGTGGGTCGGCCTGATGCTTGCGGTCAAAGAGCACTTTTCGCTTCAAGGGCTTGAGGAAGAAGCGTGGGAGGTGTTCGACGCCTGGACCAGCAAACGGGAGGATGGCGAGTATGACCCGGAAGCGAACCGCAAGGACTGGGAGCGTGGTGGACGTGGTGGAGATGCCGTCGCCACGATGGGGTCTTGGGTATACAAAGCCAAGACGGCAGGATGGGCTGCGGCAGACCAGACCGTTGAGATTGAGGGGTTGGTTCCACGAGAGGCACTAAAGTGGCGCGTCGGGTCTGAAGAGGATATTGTGGCGCGTTGGGTTCTTGTAGAGGGGCGGAGTTTTGATCGGCTTCGTGGAAGGTTCGTGGATCGAAACGAGATGCTTCGCGAAACAATGAACGTGACGCTCAGGAACGTGAGTGATGATGGGAAAGTTGCGTTGGTTGGTCGGTCGATGGAGCAGCGGGGGTATTGGTTCAACGAGAACATGGTGAAGTTTGATGGCGAGGTGTTCTTGCCACAAAAAGGTGAGTTCGTAGAGGATGTGACCTTGGTTGAGGGGCGTCTGGTTCGTAGCACAGGGGTTCGTATGTTGAACTCTTGGGGCGGTGTACGTGAACCTGTTGGAGAAGTCGGATCGGCGAATATGTGGGTGGATCACGTTGGTCAGGCGTTTCCTGACGATGCTGATTGGATTATGGACTGGCTTGCATGGAACATCCAGAAACCTGGTAAGAAGATTAACCATGCGCTTGTTATGGTGTCGAGAGAAGGCATCGGTAAGGATGCGCTTCTTCATCCGATGGCGTGGGGTCTAGGTCGCGCATTCAACGGTGATGTGAGTTTCTCACGGTTGTTTGGGGATTTCAATGAGTGGGTAGATCGTAAGACGCTTGTGGTGCTTCAGGAGGCTCATAGGAGCCGGTCGCGTCCAGCCAGTGAAGTTGCAGAGACGTTGAAGACCCTGATTACCGCGCCGCCAGATACGATTACCGTGAATGAGAAGTTCAAAGGGATGAAGACTATCCCTAACATCGTGAACCTTTGCATCAATACGAACCAGGAGACGGCTCTGTTCATCGGTGACAGTGATCGGCGGTATTATGTGGCAGCCAGTGAGGAGGAACCGCAGGGGCCGGATTATTTTGATCGGCTGTGGCGCTGGATGGACGATGAGGGCGGCTGTGAGGCCGTTGTGTCGTGGTTGATGGAGCGGAAGATCGAGCGGGTCCATCCGAGTAAGAGACCGCCTATGAACGCCGGGAAGCGTGAGATGATGATGGCGAGTTTTCCGCCCGTGGTGGACTTGGTTGAAGCGGCAACCAGAGGTAAACCATGGGTGCTGATGGCCGAAGTTATGGACGATATTTACGTCGAGGCGAACAATCGGTGCGGGATTTCCATCCGGGCGTTGCAGACGAAGATGCCAGCCGTGATGGAATACCTTGGCTGGAGTAAGATCGTTTCAGAGAACGGGAACGACCGCATCAAGGTAGATCAGAAGTATTTCCGCGCCTACTGCAAAGGTCCGTATGATCTCGAAACCGTCAAGACGCGGATTCGAGACCGTATAGACGCCGAAAAATAGGGACAACCTATCACGTTTGGGACAACCTTGGGACAACCTCTGTAACAGGAGGTTGTCCCATCTTTTTTCCCTTATTTTATTGGCTATTTATACTACTGGGACAACGTGGGACAACCTAAACAAAGATAAGTTAATAGGTAATAGAGAAGAGGGTGTGTATATAGGGGGGGGGTTACAATAGTGAATCGGTTGTCCCACTATGTCCCATACAGGTTATATTTGAAGGTAACTGTTTGAATTGTATAAATAAAAAGCGGGACAACCTAATTGAATTAAAAGGTTGTCCCTTGTCCCTGAAAAAAAAACCTCGCAGAAAGTCTGCGAGGTTCCTTAATTCCCACTTGCGGGGGTGCTGTCCTTACTCGGGTTCCTTGTAGTCAGCACAGTCGGTGCTGAAGTCGCTCATCGAGATTGGCAGGTTCAGTTTATTGGCCCTGATTTCGCCTTGGGGGGACAGGTAGCGCCAGCAGGACGTGTTGGTGCAGTCGCTGGAGCAGAAGGTGCGGTCTTTGTAACAGATCATTGATTTATTCCTTCTCTGGGAGGTTATAATTTTTGATCCACCAGATCAGGTCATTAACCGTTTTACATGATTCCAAGTCTTCCACTTTTGATAGCCAATCACTCTTTGAGGATTCTTGCTCCAGCCTTTCATTTCTGCATGTTCCACACTCGGGTTGACCCGAAGGGCATGTCATGTCGGTGTGCTGCGTTCCGCAGTAAGTACACTTAGGTTTCGCAAAGTATCTCGCTGAACGCTCTTTCCTTTCAGCTTCGTGCTTCGGACATAGGCGTTTGCCATACTTCTGTGCCTCTTCTCGGCATCCATCTCTCTTACATTGCGGCATCATATCATTCCTTTTTGTAACATATCAAAACGGGGGTTCCTCTCCGGGGTAGGTTGGTTTCCACGCTTGATATGCGGGCGCAGAAGGGGGTGAGTCGGTTTCTGGGGTAGGTAGGACGCCTAGAGCGTTCAGGGCGTCCTGTAGGGGCCTAGGGAGGGGGTTCACTTAAACTCCACCACAGCGTCAGCTTTGAACATTCCCCAACGCTCTTCACTGGGGCTGTAGATCGCGATGTAGCCTTTCGGTGTCGGGCGTCCGGTCCCCTTGATGTGACTAAGAGGCTTGAACAGGCCGTTCTTGGTTCTCACGGTGCCGCACTTCTTGATGAACGTCACAGTGGCAAACTTCGTGCCCTTTTGTGCCACACGGCGGTGAACTTCGTCGGCGGGGAGGTAGTTGGTCGAGGTCATGGTTTGGTTCCTTATGCGAGGGCGTTGATGACTTGGGTGCGCAGTTCGCGGGTAGGGAAGCCGCTTTCACGGCCATTAGCCCACAGGACGCGGTAGATGTTGCCGCACTCAACTTCACGGTCAGTCCAGATTTTGATGTAGGTCACTTTCATGGGGTAGGTTCCTTGTTTCTATTTGGGGTGGGGTTGGTGGGTTTAGAACGCCAAGTCTTCAGGGGCGTCAAGGTCTTTGATTTCGAGCGGGCGATACCCGATGAACTTCTCATTCCCCTTGGCGGTGATCCGATCAATGCGCCAAGAATAATCGTCGTCACCTGCCATGATTTTAACCTTGCGCTTCAGATCAATAGAGCCATTATCAAGCAAACACCCCTTAAAACCATTCTGGAGTTCATACCAGACATTTGTTTTTGCGTCGGCGGGAAACAATGCGCGTACACGGGCGGTTTTTTCGCTGAGTTCAATCATACGGGGCATCTCGGTTCCTTATTTCTATCGGGGGAGGGGGTATCAGTAGGACGCAGGCTGATAACAACCTTGCTCCGAGTCCCATATCTCCAAGTTTTCTACTTGGGGGCTTTGCGTCGATAGAGCTGCCTGTTGCAAGGCGTCACCGATACACGTCGCGCCGATCATCACGTAGCTGTGGCCGGTAGCGTAGCGGTAGCTGGTCAGGCCGTTGGCAGCCAAGGGCTTGTTGTGGTGGGTCATCTGTTCGG
>Ga0209953_1000269_pt1 | contig 19925 bp, 14 predicted proteins | sample SalPonred_H2O_MG_FD_185713 | JGI IMG/M metagenome (GOLD analysis project Ga0209953, IMG submission 185713) | Salt pond water microbial communities from South San Francisco under conditions of wetland restoration - Salt Pond MetaG... | ecosystem: Environmental > Aquatic > Non-marine Saline and...
AGATCCAACAGCGCACCGCCGAGCAGATCTTCTCGGTTCTCGGCGAGCTCAAGGGCGGGGCCATGAAACTCGGCCAGGCCATGAGCATCTTCGAGGCCGCGCTCCCCGAGGAGGTCGCCGGTCCCTACCGTGCGACCCTCACGAAATTGCAAGACGCCGCCCCCGCGATGCCCGCATCCACCGTCCACGAGATCCTGGCCGATTCCCTGGGTGCCAACTGGCGCGAGCGCTTCGCTGAGTTCGACGATCAACCCGCCGGGGCCGCGTCCATCGGGCAGGTGCACAAGGCGGTGTGGCACGACGGCCGGACCGTCGCGGTGAAAGTGCAATACCCCGGCGCCGACAAGGCACTCATGGCCGACCTCAACCAGATGGCGCGCATGGGCAAGTTGTTCGCGTCGTGGGTACCGGGGCTGGACATCAAGGCCCTGATCGAGGAACTCAAGGAACGGGTAATCGAGGAACTCGACTACCTCGGCGAATCCCGGTACCAGCGCCAGTTCGCGGTTGCCTTCGAAGGCGATCCGGAATTCGTCGTACCCCACGTGCTCGCTGCCGCCCCGCACGTCCTGGTAAGCGAGTGGGTAGACGGCCGCCCGATGTCCGACATCATCGCCAATGGCACGGTCGAAGAGCGCGATCGCGTCGGCTTGCTCTACGAGCGGTTCCTGCTCTCCGGTCCCGAGCGTGCCGGCCTACTGCACGCCGACCCGCATCCGGGCAACTACCGACTGACACCCGACGGCAAGTTGTGCGTGTTCGATTTCGGAGCCGTAGCTGTGCTGCCCGACGGGCTTCCCCCGGCAATGGGCTCACTGCTACGGATCGCCCAAGGCGGCGACGCTGAGACCGTCGTGGCGGGGCTGCGGGAGGAAGGCTTCGTGCTCCCGCACGTGGACGTCGATCCCGAGCAACTGCTCGACTACCTCGATCCGTTCGTCGAGCCGGCTCGGCACGAGTACTTCCATTTCAGCCGCGAATGGCTGCGCGGGCAGTTCACTCGCTTGAACGACGTCCGCAACCCCGACTTCGCGGTAGGACTGAAGATCAACCTGCCGCCGTCGTACGCGCTCATCCACCGAGTCTGGCTCGGCAGCATCGGGGTGCTGTGCCAGCTCGAAGCCACCGTGCCGGTACGCGCGGAGTTGGACCGCTGGGTTCCGCAGTTCCGCGAGCCGGTAACCACAGCGGACTAGCGCACTACTCCCGCCCAGCTGCCTCGACCGGCGATCGAGCGGCGAGCAGGGCAAGCAAGGCGTCGGCGTACTGCTCGAGCTTCGCCGGACCGATACCGGGGATGGTGCTCAGGGCGTCCCGATCGCCCGGTAGTTGCTCGGCGATGGCGATCAAAGTGGCATCGGTGAAAACCACGTAGGCCGGCACCGCCCGTTCGGTGGCTTGCTCGAGCCGCCATGCCTTCAAGTCCTCGAAGAAGGATTCGTCGAAGGTGGCAGGGCACGTCCGGCAACGCCCGATGGTTCGCTCCGCGGCAGTGACAAGCGCTTTGCCGCACGATCGACACTGGGCCGGACCCTTGCGTCCGCGAGCACGCTTCCCTCGCCCCCGCCCCGCACCGCGCTCGACCGCCGCGCGATCGGTCGGCGCGCGATCGGTCGGCGCAGCGACGCTGGTGATCGAGTCCAGGAACCGGCTCGGTCTACGGGTGGCACGACCACCCGGTTGCCGGGCGAGCGCCCAACTCATGTGCAACTCGCGTTCTGCTCGAGTCATGGCCACGTACAGGAGCCGGCGTTCCTCCTCTACCTGCTCCGGGCCCTCGGCGTGCTGCAACGGGATTAGGCCATCGCTACAGCCGATGATGTGCACGATCGGCCACTCGAGCCCCTTAGCCGCGTGGATCGAAGCAAGCGTCACGCCATCGGCGACCGGCGCGAATTGGGTAGCCGAGCGTTCGTCGAGGTGGTCGACGAACTCTGCCAAGGTGGCGCCGTGCATTTCGCGCGCGAGTTCCACCAGTGCGGCCAGGGACTCCCACCGTTCACGCACGGCTCCCGTGGTGGTCGGCTGCTGCGGCGACCACCCCATCGCGCTCAGCACATCCACCACCTCATCGGCGACTGCGGCTTCGGTGGCTGCCCCGGGATCGCCATCGATCGCGAAACGAGCCGCCGCACGAAGACGGCTCACCGCCTCGCGAACTTCACCGCGGTCGAAGAAGCGCTCGGAACCACGAACGGTCACCGGGACACCGGCATCGGCGAGCGCCGATTCGATCTCCACGGCTTGGGCGTTGATGCGGTACAGCACCGCGATATCCCGCGGCCGGGCACCGGCGGCCAGACTCGCCTGGATCGAGGCAGCGACTGCGCGCGCCTCGGAGACGTCGTCGTCGTAACTGCTGACTACCGGCACCAACCCGGGCGGGTTCTGCGATTGCAGCGTCACTGCGTTGCGAGAGGACGTACCCGAATGGATGAGGGCATTAGCGAGCTCGACGATCTGCGGGGTACACCGATAGCACCGCACGAGCCGCACGGTGGTGGCACCAGGGTGCTCGGTTGCGAATCGCAGTAGATAGTCCGGGCTCGCGCCGGTGAAGGAGTAGATGGTCTGGCTCGGATCCCCGACCACGCAAACGTCGTCCCGATCCCCGCGCCACAGCGCAAGGAGTTCGTGCTGCACGGGGTTGACGTCCTGGTACTCATCGACAGTCAGCCAGCGATAGGCCGTGCGTACTTCCCGCGCGATGGAGTGATCGCTGGACAAGGCTCCAACGAGGACGATCATGACATCTTCGAAATCGATGACACCGCGATCGGACTTGGCCTGCTCGTAAGAGGCCAGGACTCGGGCAAGGTCTGCGGCATCGAGGCTCAAGTCCCGGGATACCTCGGTGGTGGCAAGCGTGTGCTCGTCGAGGAAATTGACGCGCGCCCATTCGATATCGGAACTGACATCGCGCACCAGCGAGGTGTCGGGTGAGATGTCGTTCGCCGACAGCGCGCGGGCGATGAGACTGGCCTTGCTCGGCATGATCTCCGGGAACGCCCGATCCGACAGTCGCGGCCAGAAGTAGCGCAGTTGACGCAATGCCGCAGCGTGGAAGGTACGCGCCTGCACCCCAGCAACTCCAAGTGAGCGCAACCGTGCCCGCAACTCACCGGCCGCCCGGTTGGTGAAGGTGACAGCCAGCGTGCGACGCGGATCGTGGGCACCGGTCAGCACCCCGTAGGCGATCCGATGGGTGATGGCGCGGGTCTTGCCCGTGCCCGCGCCGGCGAGCACCATGACCGGCCCCTCGAGGCTTTCGGCAACCGCGCGCTGCTCATCGTCGAGTCCCTCTAGGACCTGGCCGGCTTCCACGGCCCGATGCTTGCACGAACGACCGACGTCGCCTACCGCCCGTCCACAGGAAGGGCCCATCGACGTAACACTTCGCCCAAACTCCTCGGCCTCAGTGCGCGAGCAACAACTCCACGACGATCACGAAGAACCCCAAGAGCCCGTAGACGAGGGCGTAGCGCACCTGGGCCCACCGACCGAATCCCGCGCGGCGGGCGGCGAAGACGCCCCACAGGAACAAGGAGGCCACACCGATGCCCTGCGCGACATCGATCGCCGCCCAAGAATCGCCACCGAGGGCGAACACCACGATGGACACGAACATCACCGGTACTCCGACGGCCAGGTACTGCAGTCCCGCTAGCACTAGATGGCGCCGATCATCGCCGGTGAGTGGATGTCCGGTACGAACTTGGATGTCGATCGCATCGGAGAAGGAGTGCGCCGCTGCCAACGCGAACAGCGGGGCGATCACGACCGCGAGTAACTCCAACAATGTTCCCTGGTCGAAGACATCATCGGATTCCTCGTAGATGCCCAGCGCCACCATCAAGATGATGGTTCCGTAGATCAACCGGTGCGGATCCCAATCCAGGCCCAAGAAGCGAAGCAGCGGTCGGGGCGGTTGATCCGATGAATGATCAGCTGACCGCGCCTGTTCGACCACGCGCCAACTGTGCCACGGAGTCTTCCTAGCTTGACCACCAAGAGGTAGCCGTGTTTTTTCGGGGTGGGAACGAATACCTTTCGCTCGACGTCAAAAAGGCACACGTATAGGAGTGGCCGTGACTACTAAGCGAAGATGGCAGCACCCGAAATTCCTTATTCCCGCGGGCATCGTCGCCTCAAGCGTCTTCGCTATCGGCCTGTGGGCATTCCAGCCCTGGACCGCCTTCATCGACGTCACTGTGGACGACGCTCTTCCCCAGGCGACATCGACGTCGCTGACGCAAACCCCATCGTCGGCGACGAACCAACCACTGAACCCAGCACCGAATTCGGCGCCCACTACGGAGCCGACAAAGGCACCGCCGACAGCCGAGCCCACTCCTGAACGCGTTATAGAAGCCGAGGGCGAGTTCATCTCCCACGAGCACGGAACCAGTGGCAAGGCGCGCGTCATCCTCCTCGCAGATGGATCGCGGATCCTGCGACTCGTCGGGCTTGACACCAGCAACGGCCCAGATCTGAAGGTGTGGCTGGCCGCTGCGCCAGTGATCGAGGGAATAGACGGCTGGTTCGTTTTCGACGACGACGAGTACCTCAGCCTTGGTCCACTCAAGGGCAATAAGGGAAACCAGAACTATGAGATTCCCGCTGATGCCGACATCACGGATCTATCCAACGTGACAATCTGGTGTGAGCGCTTCAGTGTCTCTTTCGGTGCTGCCGAACTCCTCCCCACGTAAGCCATCGCTTGGCCGCCGGGGCAGTACCTTCGCCGGGTGTCCTACAGTCGTAGCGTGAGCGATGTCCACCAATGGGTGCCCGAATCGGGCGCGGTAACGATGTTCTCGACCGTATGGTGCGGATATTGCCAGCGCCTTAAGTCGCAAATGATGCGCGAGGGCATCGACTTCACCGAAGTAGACATCGAGCACACCCCCGATGCCGCGTTCTTCGTGGAGAACGCGAACGCCGGGAACCAAACCGTTCCCACCGTCGTCTTCCCCGACGGCACCACGATGACCAACCCGCCGTTCAAGGAACTCAAGGCGAAACTCGACTCGATCTAGCCCGGCGCCGCTACCTTGTCGGGCGGGTGAGCGCCCGGGACCAATCCCCCGGCAGCGGTGCACCGAACCAACGTTCGATCAACTTTCTGGCGATACTGACCTGCGGTGGTAGCGAGATCTCACCTGACTCACACGCCGCTGCCAACTCCTCTCGCGAGAACCAGCGCGCATGCACGATTTCCTCACCGTCGACATCGATCTCGTCATGCTCCGCGAATGCGTGGTAGCCGAGCATCAGCGAGGCTGGAAAGGGCCAGGGCTGACTGCCTAGGTACTGGATATCGCTGGCCGCAGCCCCGATGCGCACGCCGGACTCCTCGGCCACCTCCCGTCGCACCGCCGCTTCGGCCGACTCCCCGGCTTCCACGAAACCGGCAAGGGTCGAATACCAAGTTGGCTCCCAGCGACCCTGCCGACCGAGCAGTGCTCGATCCTGGGCATCGCGGACGAGCACGATCACGGCCGGATCGGTACGCGGAAAATGGGACACCTCATCGACTTCGCAACGCCGTGACCACCCGGCTTCGCGCCAAGTGAGCGCACCGCCGCACCGGGGACAGTGCCGGTGCGTTCGCGACCAGTTATCCAAGGCAACGGCCGTGACCATGAGCCCAGCATCCAAGGCTCCGAGATCCGAACCGGCCGCACGCAGGTCCGCCCACCGGAGGCCCGGCGAATCGGCCTGCGGGATGTCCCCGGATTCGTGGTGTGCGCAGAAGTAGGCGATGCCCTCGGCGTCGATCCCCAACAAGGTGACCGGTGCACCACCGAGGGCAGGACCAGTCAGCGGCCCCGTTACGGCCAAGGTGTTGCCCTCGAGCAGCGCGCTACCGTGCTGGACATGCACGAACCGGGTCGCAGGATCGGCGATGGCCCGGCTCACCCACTGCTCGTCACCGCGGCGTTCGGCCGCGCGGTCGATCGCCGAGCGAGCCAGGACGAGGTCGTCGAGCAGCCACCACTGTGGATCCGACATTCGCAACGGTGCTCCCCAATCGTGTCCCGCGCGAGCCTAAGGTGTTGCAGGTGAGCGTGTTCATCCGCCAGTTGACGGGAATCCGCTTCGTCGCTGCGTTCTGGGTCTTCGCCTACCACCTGCAGGGCCCCTTCAACGTGCTCGGGCTGCTGACTATCCCGGTCATCGGCGATGTCATGCGGGTGGGGCGGCTCGGCGTCGATCTCTTCTTCGCCCTGTCCGGCTTCATCCTCACGCACACCTACCTGACGCGAATGGGCCATTCGATCCAGGTGCGCCAGACCCTGACGTTCTGGTGGCTACGCCTAGCGCGTATCTACCCGGTGCATATCGTCATGCTGGTCGTCGCCGGTATCGCCGTGTTCGCCCAAGCGCGACTCGCCGGGGAATCCGTCGATCGTGACTGGTGGAATCCGATCGACTTCATCAAGAACCTGCTACTGATCCAAGAGTGGGGCGCCAATCCTGAACGCGGCTGGAATTTCGTTGCCTGGTCCCTATCGATGGAATGGCTGGCCTACCTGGTCTTCCCACTCTTGGTGCTGGTGCTGTGGCGCTTGCATACGAAGGTGCCGACCTTCGTCCTCGTGCTGGCTTGGTTCGCGGTGCTGACGCCGCTGGTCGGCTACGGGCTCGGCACCAGCGACCCGTACTACACGAACGATTGGGGATCCACCTACCGGATCGGCACCGAGTTCATCGCCGGTGCCATCACCTACTTGATCGTGCAACGCCTCGCCGACCGCGGTCGGGCCGTGCACAAGACAGCCGACGTCCTCGCTGTCGCCCTACCCCTGGCGGTGGTTGCCGGATCGGTGCTGCTGGCCAATCTTCCAGCCGCCCAACCGCCCGAGAGCGCGGTCAGTCCGGACGCCGAACCGCTACCGCCGTACTTCCACCTGCTCCTCGTTCCGCTGCTCATCGCCTGGATCGGTGCGCTAGCCCTCGCCCGAGGCGGCATGGCCCGCGCGCTGTCCACCCGAGCACTGGTACTCGGTGGCTTCATCTCCTACTCGCTGTACATGACGCACCTGGTGTGGATGGGCCTGTGGCGCACCGGCATGGACGCCGCCGGTATCGACGGTGGGGCGCTGTATGCCCTCGGCGTGGTCTTCTTGATCGTGGGCGCGATGGCCATCGCCTACCTGATGTGGCGGGTGGTCGAGGAACCTGCCCGGGAGTGGATGCGTGGGCTCGTGGGCAGCCGACGCACCCCGACCGAGGAAGCCGGCGAGCAGATCGTGGAAGCGACCGAGACACGTCACGAGGAGCCGCACGATGAGCCCATCGAACCGGTGGCTGTTCCCGACGAGGAGACTCGCTAGCCCCGGGCTTGCAGGAGTGCGCGGACATCGTCGTCGGTGTCCGGCCGGATCTCCTCTCCCGTTGCGACCATCACGAAGGCAGCGTCGACATCACGCCAGTCGACTCCGTGCAACTGCGACCAAGCGATCCGGTAGATCGCGAGTTGCCGAGGGTCGATGCTCGCGGTCCCTCCGGTCTTCCAGTCCACAACCTCGTATCGGTCGCCCTCGGCGAAGACCGCGTCGATCCGGCCATTGATCACGCGGCCATCGAGCACCACCGAGAACGGCTGTTCCACCGCCACCGGTTCCCGAGTGGCATATCGGCTGCGCTGGAAGGCGGCTTTGAGTTCGGCGAGCCCCGCATCGCTCCCGATGCCGGCGATGTCCTCGTCGGCCGCTCCGGGAAGTTCGTCCATACCCCACAGCGACTGTTGGCCGAAGGCGGTCTCCACCCAGGCGTGCCAGGCCACTCCACGAGCAGCAGCGAGCGAAGGCTTGCGGGGCATGGGACGCAGCAGGTCCTCGGCGACGGAGCCGGGATCACTCAGCGCGCGAAGGAAGGTGGTCGCACCCACGTGATCACCGAGCCGCACCACCCGCTGGTCGCTCTCCTTTCCACGCTCCACGGACAGTGACCCGAAGGCCTCGTGCCAACGACGGATCCGCTGTTGCCATGGATCAGGCTCCGTGCCCGCGATGGGGATCTGGAACTGGCCCGGGGCCGAGACCACAGCCGTGTCCACGCCAGCGCGCGGTTCGGCGAACCGCGCGCGTACCGCATCGGCCGCCGCCCGCACCCGAGCGTGGTAGTCCGCAGCAACCCGCGATGGCCATACCGGGCGGATGCCACCGACCACCGGATTCGTCTGGCCGTCGGCGGGCGGATCCGCCCAGGCGATGACGCGGCACAGGTCCGGGTCCCCCGACTCCACCGCCTGCTTTACCTGCGTTAGGAAACGGTGCGGTCCGCGCGGCTTGCTTTGTCCTGGACCCCACCAATGACCGGTGACCGTCAACGCGATCTCGGCTCGGGTGAGGGCGACATAGGCGAGTCGCTCGTGGTCACGGTCAGTTAGATCTCGCAGCGCCCGAAGGTAACGCTCGTGCTCCTTGTTGACCGATTCCTGCGGATCGCTTCGCTCGTCGGGGAATCCCGCGAGCACGGGCCCAGCGTCCGGTCGCAGTGGCCACGGCACGGCCGAAGCGCCGGTAGTCCACCGCCCACGGGATCGACCACCGGGGAATGCACCCTCGCTGACGAAGGGCACGAACACCGTGGGGAATTCCAAGCCCTTGGCCGCGAAGACCGTCATCAGTTGCACCGCACCGGGAACTACCGGCCGGGTGTGCGAGATGGTGACATCGAACCGCTCGGCTTCCCGAAGGCGCCCGAGGAATCCGCCGAGCCCGATGCGGGTGTCCCCACCGACGATGTCCGCGGCGAGGGTGAGGAAATCCACGAGTGCGGCTTGGGCACCTGCCGTCGGGTCGGCCACCCGCGCTTCGATGTCGATACCAAGCAAGGACATAGCGCGGGCAGTGAGGTCGACCACCGATTCGTGGGCTTCGCTCCGCAGCGTCGAGACGATGTCGTGGAGTTCAGCGAACGCAGTCAGTGCCTGATCGCTGTAGCGGGATGGATCACCGGGATCGGAGAGTGAGTCGGACAAGGACACGACCTCCACCGGATCGCTGCCGGCGACGGCGTCTTGCAGCGCGCGCTCCAGGCTCGGATCCGTTGAACGCGAGCCTCCGCCGGCGAGCTCATGCGCCCGACCACCGAGCACCGCCAGATCGCGGGCGCCCACCTGCCATCGGGCACCGGTGAGCAGTTGCACGCACGCCGGGTTGGCGGTCGGTTCGTGGACGAGTTCGAGCAACGCCCGCACATCCGCCACGGCCGGATCCGACAGCAGCGCCGCTGCACCCGTCACCTGGGTGGGCACCCCCAGCCGCTGCAGGCACGCGTCGATGCGTCGGATGTCGGCTCCGGTGGTGCACAGCACCGCCACCGGAGTATCAAAGGTCGCATCCTGCGCTGCGAGGTAGGCACGACGGATCTCGGTGCCCAGCCACTCGACTTCGTCGTCGATGGTGTCGAACAACGCGACGTCCACACGCGCGGGTGCGCTCTCCCCAGCAGGTTCCAGCGGCATCGTGCCGGTGTGCTCGGCGCGCAGCCCGGTCGCGATCTCGTTCGCGACATGCAGCACCGCCGGTCCCGATCGCCGGTTCTGTGCCAAGGAATACCGCGCTGCTGGCGAGCCATCCGCACGCGGGAAATGCCCGGGGAAGGACTCGATGTTGTCGACGCTGGCTCCCCGCCAACCGTAGATAGCCTGACACGGATCGCCGACGGCCGTGACAGGGAAGCCATCGGCGAAGACCGCTTGCAAGAACAGGCGTTGCGCAATCGAGGTGTCTTGGTACTCGTCGAGCAAGACGATGTCGTAGCGGCGGCGGATATCGCCCACGGTTTCCGGATAGCGCTGCACGATCTCGTGGGCCAGGCGAACCTGATCGGAGTACTCCCACAGATCCCGACGAGCCTTGTAGGCACGCCATTCGATCACCAATCGAGCGAGCACGCTGCGCTTGCCTGCAGCTTGTTGGATGTCGCGTCCTATTCCGCGATCGGCGCCGCGCGCCTGCAATCGTTCGATCACATCGCGGTCGTGCTCGATCACCCGCTCCGGCTCGACGGCCAATTCGCTGAGTTCGCTATCGAGGGTGAGCATCTCCTTGGTCAGGTGCAACGGGCTGCCCCCGAGTTGCGCCAACTGCGCTCCTAGGGAATCGGCGCCGACCGAATCGGCGCCGCACACCAGGGAATAGGCGTGTTGGTATCGCAGACCGTCGGTGAGCAAGGTGGCATCGGGTTCCCGACCGATACGCAAACCGAACTCGCTTACCAACCGACCGGCGAAGGCGTGGTAGGTCGAGACTGTCGGCTCCGCCTCGGTCGCGCCGACCGCGGCCGCCCGGGACCGGATGGCGGCTAGCAGTTGAGCAGCAGCCTTGTTGGTGAACGTCAAACCGAGGACACGATCGGCGTCGATGAGACCCGCGCCGACGAGGTAGGCCACCCGGGCGGACATCGAGGTGGTCTTGCCCGTGCCCGCTCCGGCAACGATCACCGCCGGTTCGAGCGGTGCACTGATCGCGGTCCATTGCGGCTCGCTCGGTTGGAATCCGAGGGCACGCTCGAGGTCGCTGCGAGTGAAATCCGCGCTCATGGCGGCCCCATACGACGGCCGGAGTCGGTATCGGTATCGGTATGGAAGTCGGGATCGAGTTCCACGACGCTCGGATTCGGGTTCTTGGCCGGGCAGATCGCGGTGAAGGCGCAGTAGTTGCACTGCTTGCCCACGGTCGCGGTGATGTCCTCCGCGCGCAGCACCTGCACGGCTTGCCCGAGCGTGGTCTCGACCCAACTCGGTTGCCGACCCGTATCGATCGGTGCCTGCGCCTGCTCCTTGGGCCCGGGGTCCTCGCTACCGGCGTCCTTTCGCAACTGGACCAAGGCGGCGCCACCAACATGGTCGGCGACCGGCGCATCGGCCGACTCGCGCAACAACAGCTGATAGAGCCCCAACTGCCCGTGTTCGGCGATCTCGGCCTTGGTCGGCACCGTGTTCGTGGTCTTCAAATCGATCGCCACCAAGCCACCGTCATCGTCACGTTCTATTCGATCGAGGAATCCGCGCACTGTTACGCCGGCCGTCGTGCCGTCCGGCAGCGGAACCGGTACCTCGGCCTGCAAATACCGTTCGGTGTCGACCAACTCCCGGGAACGCTGCACTTGATAGCGCAAGAACCTCTCGAGCGATCGTCGCGCCTCGCCACGTTCGGCAGCCGAACGCCACGGCGCATCGAATTCGACGGTGGACCAGACGTTATCGACGAGAGCGTCCATCGCTTCGATGTCCTCGGCCACATTGCCCTTGGCAACGTGGTCCGCGATCGCGTGCACGATGCTGCCGAAGGCTGTGCTTCCGCCGCGCACGGTCTCGGCGTGGACTTCGTGGTCGAGGAACCACTTCATCGAGCAGCCGCGCAACGCATCCAGGCTGGATCCGGAAAGGGCGATGGTGTCGTGTTCCTCGCGCAATGGCACCGGTCCCTTCGACAGATCCCGCACGCCCCACCAGTTGTCGGGGTTAGCCCCCGGCACCAGCGCTTTGCCATCGGCATCGCGCAGGGTGCTAGCGCGTGCGAGCAGCGTTGCGGCCTGTTCACGGACATCGTCCGGGCTGCTTGGATCCATCAACGCCAGCCGGAGGTCGGCGACCAGCGCCGGCCAACTGGTGATCAGATCGACCTGGGAGGTGAGCTGGCGCACCGGAAAGCCGGCATGCTCGACATCCTCGATGAATCGGCTCGCTCGATCGTCTCCGGCATCGCCGTCATCGACGGCCAGCAGCGTGAGTTGCTCGCAGGCCCGCGTGCAGGCCACGTAAAGCAGGTTTCGCTCCTCACGGATCAGTTCCCCGACCGGATCGCCCACTCCACCTGCATCCCGGTCGAGCAGTTCCTCGAGTTCTTGGACGCCGAGCAGTGAACCGCGCAACCGCAGGTTCGGCCATGAGCCTTCTTCCAGGCCCGCCACCCACACGCGAGACCACTGCAAGCCCTTGGCTCGGTGCACCGTCATGATCTGCACGCGATCTCGCTTCGTCCTCGAACCGGCCGCAGCGATCGATTCCGCTGGAATGGCCTGATCGCGCAGGGTGGCGATGAACGCGTCGATCCCGTAGATGCCTCGGTATCGCTCGCTGATGCGCTCGGCGGTATCGAACAGCGCCATGACGGCATCGAGGTCGTGATCGGCCGAACTCGATCCCGCCAACGCTGCTTTCCGCAACCGATCCGGCCAACCATGCGGATGCGGACCACCGGTCCAAGTGACCCACAAGATCTCGGCGAGCGGAGCCCCCGCCTGGATTCGAGCCCGGATATCCGAGATGAGTTGACGAGCCCGCTGCACCCCCACCGCAACGAAGGACGTGGGCTCGATCGAGGCAGGCACGATGCCTTGCTCATCGGTGCAGATGAGTTCGGCGATCAACTCGCGTGCTGGTGCCAACGGGATTCCCTCGGCTCGGCGGGCATCTCGAAGTGCGCGGCCCAATCGGCGTAGGTCGGACGGATCGAACCGGATGATCGGTCCGGTGAGGAGGTCGAGCACCTGCTCAACCCGCGCTCGCCACGGATCGGCTGCGACATCCAAGGCCAACAGCAAGTGCGCCACGGCTGGTTCGGCCCGCAATGGTCGTTCATCTGCCGCGACGGTGGCCGGCACCTCGGCCAGCCGGAGAGCACGCTCCACCTCACCGAGATCGGCGAAGGTGCGCACCAGGACCGCCATGTCCTGCCAGCGAACAGACTCATGGACATGTGCCGCGCGCAACTGCTCGGCGATATGCATGTTGCGTGAAGCACGCGAACCACACACCACGACGTCGACCGAATCGGATCCGGCGACGCTTTCCACAATCGGGGTTCGATGCTCGCGCTGCACGTCGATCGGAATACCCGGGAGCACCGCCGGCTTCAACGCCGCCTGCGCTGCCCGAGCGATCTTGGGCCCGAAGCGACGCACACTTCGCAAGGCGATGATCGGGGCCGGTGCTCCATCGGCGTTGGGGAACCGGAGGGGGAAATCACCGATGCCATCGACATCGGCACCGCGGAAGGCATAGATCGCCTGGTCGGGATCTCCGACGGCCACCACCGCACACTGCGGACCGGCGATGGCCCGCAGCAGTTGCACCTGCAGCGGATCGGTGTCTTGGTACTCATCGACGTAGATGGCCCGCAGACGGCCGTGCAGTTCCCGCTGCACCGCGGTCTCGCGCGCCGTGATGACCGCGCGGCGCATCAGATCGGTGTAGTCCAGCACGTTCTCCAAGACCATGACGTCCGATTCCTGCTCGGCGACCGCGGCGATCGCAGCCCACTCCGGTCGGCCGGCTTCGTGCGCCAGTGCCCGCAATCCATCCGGTGACAGGTCCCGCTCCCTGATGCGGGCGATCAGCGTGCGCACCTCGACTGCGAAGCCGTGGGTCCCCAAGGCCTCGCGGATGATCTCGGGCCAATCGATCGATCCGTCTTCGACCGTTCCGCGGATCAGTTCGCGGATCCGTAGGTCCTCCTCCGCGCCGGAGAGCAAACGCGGTGGATCGGTGTACTCCTGCGCATCACCGGTGCTGCGCAGGAGTCCGTAGGCCAAGGAGTGGAAGGTGGTCACCGATGGCAGCATCCCGCCGCCACGGCGAGCGGCGATCCGATCGCGCAGTTCCTCCGCAGCGCGGCGGCCGAAGGTCAGCGCCAGGATCGAATCCACGCCACCTTCGCCCCCCTCCAGACGGGAGACCACCGACTCCACGATGGTGGTGGTCTTGCCGGTTCCCGGACCTGCGAGCACCAGGAGTGGACCGCCGCGGTGGTCCACTACGGCCTGCTGGGCGGCATCTAGTTGCGGAGGGCGTGCACGCTCCGGGGCAGACAGATCCAGCCGCGTGTGCACGAGCCATGGATACCACTGCGATGTGACACCATCGACCGGTGAGCGACGACACGCGGCCAGAGGAACCCGCCGCCGACTCCACGCTTCGCACCGAATTCACCATCGCCGGTCCGCTGCCGGTACCGACCGATGCCGGCGGTGAGGATCTACGCGATCGGGTCCTGGCAGACGCAGTTGCTGTCTCCGATTCCCCACCTCGCTACCCGAGCCTGCCGGGCTCGCGCGGCCAGGGAGCAGACGGCGTCACCCCGGGCGGGACGATCGTCATCGAAGACGGCGTCATCCCCCGACGCCTGCGTCGTCCACTGGACCTCGCGCGCCTGGCCCTGGCCCTGCTGATCGCCGCCGGAGCCGTGGCCCTTGGTTGGTTCGCGACCGGGACCGCTACCGGCCTGGAGGAAGATCTCGCCGGCGGCGCACGACTACTCCCCGATGGCGTCGTCCTCGTGCTGAACATCATCGGCGGCATCGGCACATTGCTCTTGCCGATCGGCGGCGCGATCGCGCTGATCGTGCGGCGGCGGGTGCGCCAGCTTTTCGATGCCCTCGTCGCACTGCTCGTCGCCGCCGTCGTCTTGACGGGGGCCTCGATCCTGGTCTCGGAATTCGGCGACGCACGGCTGTTGATCACCCTCACCGGATCGGCGGATCCGAACAATGCCGCGACCACCCCCATCCTCGGTGGGTTACTGGCCTTCATCACCGCATCGCGCTTGATGAGTCGTCGTCCATGGAACGTGCTCTCGGCACTGGTGATGGGTTCGTTGATCATCGTCGCGATCCTCAGCGCCACGATCGCCGTCGCCGGCCTCGGTGCCTCGCTCGCCGTCGGCTGGGCGATCGGATTGGCGGTGCGCTACGGGTTCGGTACGCCCACCACCCGCCCGAGCGGCGCGGAGGTGGCCGATGCCCTCGACCGCGGGGGCCTGCCGGTGGTGATGCTGCGTGCACAGGAGTCGACTCGCCGGGGGCGCCGCTACTCCGGCACCACCCGCCGAGGGGAGACGCTGCAGATCACCGTGCTCGACCGCGACCTCGAGGGCGCAGGGTTGGCTCGATCGATCTGGACGTCGCTGCGGCTGCGCGAAGAGCCCGGGAACTCCACCTTCAACATGCGCCGGGCGTTGGAGCACGCCGCTTTGGTCTCCTACGCCGGACAAGCAGCTGGCGTGCCTGAACCACGGCTGCTGCTGGCATCGGAGGTCGGCCCGGACTCCTGCGTGCTTGCCTATCAACACATCGACGGAACCCGGTTCAGCGATCTTCCCGAGCTAAGCGACACCGATATAACCGGCGCGTGGAAGGCCGTTCGGGCGCTGCACGAGAACCAGATCTCACATCGCTCGCTCACCGCCGATCACTTCCTGCGTGCCGAGGACGGCAGCGTGTGGCTGATCGGGCACGACACCGGCGGGGTCGCCGCCAGCGATGTCTCCATGCGCATCGACGTGGCCGAGACCTTGTGCACCCTGGCGATGTTGACCGACGTGCAACGCGCTGTCGATACGGGCCGCTCGATTCTGGGCCTCGAACGGCTCAGTCGAGCACTCCCTGCCTTGCAACCAGTGGCTCTCTCCCGCCCCACCCGAACCCAGTTGCGTAAGCACAAGGGGTTGATGGTCTCGCTGCGTGATCGGCTCGTGGAGATCCGTCCGGGAGCCGATGAGGAAACGATTCAATTCGAGCGCATCAAACCGCGCACATTGATCTTGGTGGTGGTCGGCACCATCGCCGGCTACGTGTTGTTGTCCCAACTGGCGCAAGTCGACCTCGTCACACTCGTCACCACGGCCGATTGGCGTTGGATCGGCGCGGCCATCGGCTTCAGCTTGCTTACCTACTTCGGCTCCGCCTGGGCGCTTTCCGGCTTCGTCCCGGAGAAGTTGCGTTTGTCCCGCACGGTCATGGCACAAGTGGCAGGCGACTTCGCAACGCTGGTCTCCCCACCCACGCTGGGCTCGATCGCCATCAACGTGCGGTACCTGCAAAAGTCCGGCCTACACCCGGCACTTGCCGCAGCCAGCGTCGGTGTCTCCGGCGTAGTGACTTTCATCGTGCACATCACCTTGCTGCTGGGCTTCACCATCGCCGCCGGCACAGCAGCGGACTTCACCTTCGATCCACCTCGGGGCGCCGTCATCGTCGTCGGCGCACTCGCCGTCGTCGTCCTTGCCCTGTTGACCGTCCCCTGGGTGCGCAAGCAGATCATGCGCCGCCTGCGACCCCTGCTGAAGGAGGTCGTGCCCCGGCTCGTCACCGTCGCGCAGCGGCCGATGAAGCTGCTCGAAGGTGTCGGCGGCATCTTGCTGCTCAACTTGTCCTACATCGCCGTGCTGTTCGCTTGCGTCGAAGCCTTCGGTGGGTCGATGAGCATCGCGGTGATCGCGGTCGTCTACCTCGCCGGTGCGACGATCGGTCAGGCTGCACCGACCCCCGGCGGCCTCGGCGCCGTGGAGGCCGTGTTGTCTGCTGGCCTCACCGCGGCCGGACTCGATGCCCCTACGGCCGTCTCCGCCGTACTGCTGTATCGCCTGGTCACCTTCTGGGCGCCGACCGTTCCGGGTTACCTGGCGCTGAACAAACTCACCCGCGACGGACTGCTCTAGCCTCCCCCGCGCGCATCAGTCTCGCCCGAGTGCCATGCTGCGCCCATGAGTGAAGACAACGTAATCATCACGCCCCTGCCCGATGGCCCCAACCAGGTCGCCGGTGGCGTCGTCGTCAAGGACACCGACGGCAACGTCATCAAGGAAGCCGACACCGTCTACCTGTGCCGGTGCGGATTCAGCGAGGACAAGCCGTTTTGCGACGGGTCGCACAAGAAGCACGATTGGAAGTCCGCCTAGGAATAGGCTCTTCGTCATGGCCCTATACACCTGCTCCAATTGCGGAATGTCCGTCAACACCACCTGTGGCGCGTGCGATGCCGCGCTCGTGGACGACGTCCTCGTCCTCGACGACGGCACCAACGTCGCCATCTCGGTATGCCCTAACGGCCACGGCAAGATCAAGTCCCCGCTGTGCTGTGGCAGCGATATGACCTGCGCTGTGTGACGACCGCTCGACTGCGCACGGGGGCGGCGGCGCTCATCGCAGCGCTCGCCGCTTTCTGGTTCTACCTATCGTCAGCGAGTGTCTCGGCGAGCATCGAAACCGGGACGCTATCCACGACGATGATCGTGGCGATCGGTCTGGCGTCGGCGGTCAACCTCGTCGCTTTGGTTCTCGCAGCGGTTGCGACCTACTACCTGCCCCGCTACCTACCCCGTGGCAAGGGCATCTACTTCTGGTTCGTACTCATCGTCCTAGCCGCCAACTGCGTGGCTGCGGTGCTCGATCAGTTCGATCTGGTCGATGCGATCTACCTGATCGCCTCGCTAGTGGCGATCGCGCTGGTGATCGGGCTGCGTCGCTCGCTGCCTACACAACCTCGTGGAGAACCCGCACGGTAGAGCCTTCGTGGGCCATTCGGAAGGGTTCGAGTTCCTCGTCCCACGGATGACCGATGAGCCGATCGATCTCCTCGAGCACCTCCGGTAGCGATTCAGAGCCACCGGCGCGGGCGCCGGTGATCACGCTGCGCAGCCGCTCTTCGTGCACTAGGACATCCCCGTGCTGACCGATCGTTCCGCGGAACAAGCCCAGGTTCGGGGTGACCGCGTAGCGCTCGCCTTCTCGACCTTCGACAGGCTCTTCGGTCACTTCGAAACGGATGGTGGAGAAGGCGACCAGCGCGCTGGCGATCCGTGCTGCGGTGCCGTGCGGACCGTGCCAGACGATCTCGGCGCGCTGCGTGCCCGGTGCGATGGGCTGGGCAGCCCAATCGATGTCCACCGTGCCGGAGAACACCCGAGCCAGGGCCCACTCGAGGTGGGGGGTAACGGCGCTGGAGCAGGAATGCACGAAAAGGACACCCCGCGCATGCGTGGCGTCCGTGCCCCGGCGGGCATCGATCACGACCGTCATATCGCCTCCTGGAATCGAGGGTCGCCTTCCCCAGCGTCCTCATCCAGCAGCGATCCACGACGGATCGGTTTTCCAAACTCCCACCAGCGTACCCCGAGAAGGTCCAGACAGGGGCAACCCGCAGGATCCCAGCGGTATGGTTCGCTGCGCGGCTGCCCGCACGAGGCACCTTTCGAGGAGGAATCCATGGCCATCGCCACCCCGGCACCCCGAGTCCTAGGTGACTACATCGCCTCGACCAAGGCGGCCAACATCGCCCTGGTTCTCGGTGGATCGGCCTTCGTGGGTATCTCGGCCCAGGTGGTGATCCCGCTTCCCTTCACGCCGGTTCCGCTCACCTTGCAGACCTTCGCGGTGCTGCTGGTGGGTGCAGCGCTGGGAACCTGGCGCGGCGTGGCCTCCATGGTGGTCTATGCCGCAGCCGGCACCGCGGGAGTTCCCTGGTTCTCGGCCGGCTCCTCGGGTTGGAGTGGGGCCAGCTACGGCTACATCCTCGGCTTCATCCTGGCCGCTGGGATCGTCGGACGGCTCGCCGAACGCGGCGCCACCCGCACCCCCGTGCGAACGGCCGGGTTGATGGTGCTGGGCAACGCCGTCATCTACGCGGTGGGCGTGAGTTACCTGAAGTTCGCGATCGACGCCTCCTGGGCCATGGCCTTGAGTTTGGGCATGATCCCGTTCCTACTCGGCGATGCGCTGAAGATCGCGCTTGCCGCAGGACTGTTCCCGGCCACCTGGAAACTGGTGAACCGCACCGGCTAGAGGCTGGCGAGCACCTCGTCGACCATGTGCGTGGTGGTCGACGGATGCAAGAACGCAAGGCGTCCCACTGGCTCGCCGTACCACGCACTAGCCGTGACGAACGCCGTCTGCTCGCGCAGTAGTCGATTCGACCAGGCCTGGTAATCGCCGATTTCCCATCCATCGCGGCGGAACAGCACGATGCTGAGTTCGGGCTGACGGATCAGTTCGACCTCCGGCATCGCGTCTATGCGATCGGCCGCGTACCGCGCGATCTGCACCCCGGCTCGGACAGCATCGCGATAGGCATCCATGCCATTGACCGCCATCGAGAACCACAGCGCCATCCCGCGGGCGCGCCGGGTGAGGTGGAAGGCCAGATCGCTGGGGTTGAAGTCGGTGGCGTCGTCGTCGTGGATTACGTCGAGGTAGGAAGCATCTTGGGTGTGGACAGCCTGCGCCAAGCGCGGTGCGCGGTAGATCAACGCCGCGGAATCGTAGGGCGCGAACCACCACTTGTGCGGATCCATCACGAGTGAATCGGCACGCTCGATCCCGGCGTAGAGGTCGCGCAGCTCGGGCAGCAGCAGGCCGGCGCCACCGTAGGCGCCGTCCACGTGGAACCACAGTCGGTGCTGCGCGGCAACATCCGCGCACGCGGTGAGGTCATCGACGATACCGGCGTTGGTGGTTCCCGCGGTGCCGACGATCGCCACGAGATCAGCGGTTGAAGCTTCGTCGGCCGTGAGCACCTGCTCGATCGCCGCGCGGGTCATGCGCCCATCCACCGTCGGCACGATCAACGGCCGCATCCCGGTGATGCGAAGCGCGTTCGCGATCGAGGAGTGGCTTTGATCGCTGACCAGCACTCGCGGGGTGCCAACCGATAGCCCGCGTTGCTCGGCGGTGTCGCGCGCAACGACGAGTGCGGACAGGTTGCCGGCCGATCCACCGGAGACGAACGTGCCGCCCGCGCTCTTGGGAAGACCGGCGGCGTCGGTCATCACCCGCAGTGCGGAGTTCTCCGCCATCACCGCGCCGGCCGCCTCGAGCCACGAGCAGCCTTGCAAGGACGACGCGGAGACCACCATGTCGAACAGCAGCGCGGCCTTGGTGGGCGCTGCGGGGATAAAGGCGTAAAAGCGCGGGCTGTCGGCCGAAAGGATCGTGTCTGCAAGGTGGTCGGTATAGATGCTAAGGATCTTGGCCGGGTCCTTGGGTTCATCCCCGATCAGCTGCTCCATCGCCTGCTGCATCGCGTCGCGATCGCCGAGGCCATCGACGGGCGCTTCGGGTAGGGCGAGCCGCTCAGCTACATAGCCGAGGATCAACTCCAGCATCTTCGGATCGAGTTCATGCATGCGGGC
>Ga0209953_1000270_pt1 | contig 19766 bp, 17 predicted proteins | sample SalPonred_H2O_MG_FD_185713 | JGI IMG/M metagenome (GOLD analysis project Ga0209953, IMG submission 185713) | Salt pond water microbial communities from South San Francisco under conditions of wetland restoration - Salt Pond MetaG... | ecosystem: Environmental > Aquatic > Non-marine Saline and...
CTGGGGGAGATCGTGGTGCTCGGTGACGGGCTCGGGGAGGCGCTGGGGGAGATCGTGGTGCTCGGTGACGGGCTCGGTGAGGCGCTGGGGGAGATCGTGGTGCTCGGTGACGGGCTCGGTGAGGCGCTGGACCCTGATCGTGGATCCAACGTCACCTGAACGTCATCTGGGTCGTCACCGTCAGACCCTTCAGTGGGAAGATCGCTTTCATCGACCACTGGGGCGGGACTGCTCTCAGTGGAAGATGACGCCTCCGGCGCACCGGAAGGATCCGAAGAAGGCTCCGAGATGTCTTGCTCTACAACATCGGACGGCTCCTGCCCAGGGGCCACCGAAGGAGACGGAGAGGCCACCGCGTCGACTTCACTGGGAGCAAAAGCCGCAGGAGCGACATCACATTCCGGCGGCGGGAAGTAACTGTCGATCGAGATTTGACTGTTCGTGATGACCGGACGGAAACTGCCTAACAGCGGTGAAGCGTTCACTGACACCGCGATACACGCCGCCGCGGACACCACCCCGACACTGGCTCGGGTAAACGGCCGCCACTTCACGCACCACAGGTATCGGTGCCGATGGGTAAACCAGCCACCTCAACCACAACGAACCGTCCAAGACTAGGGCGATGTCGCGGACGAATCGTTAGCGGGGATCCAGTTCAGCGGGTTCGCTGCCCGGAGCCATAACAACGCCTGCCACCAGAATCATGCCCGGGGGCGTGCTGCCCGGGCTGGACGCCGAGCTCTTTACCGCAATCCATACATTTTCCGTATGCCATCCCGTTTCCTCCTCCCTTTGTCTTGGTGTGTTGTCGGCGCAGGTGTTTTGGCCTGAGCGCTTCAGCGTCGGGTCTTCTTGTATGCCTGTCCGTTGTCGATGAGCCGCTGCCACCACTTCATGTGGGATCGGGGGTTGGCGTAGTTGTATGCGGGTTTCAGTTCATGGCGTTCCACTGTTCCCCCGCCGGCGTTGTATTTCGCCATGTCGGCGTCACCTCGGTCCTCGAACCAGCCAAGGTCTTTGCCGTCCGCGCCCCTGGCGCGAAACTTCACAGCGGGACGGTCAAAGGAGGTGCGTTCTGGGGTGTCGTAAGAGCCTCCATCGGCTGGGGCGTAGGGCCGCCGGTCGGATACCAGCCACGCCGGCAGCGACTCCTGTGGTTTCTTGTCGTATTCGCGGACCCGACCGCCGAGTTTCATAGCTTCGTGGTGCGCAGTGGTGGGGTTGGTGTACCAGCCGACGTGCCGGTCGTGGGCGTCCAGAACCCGGTATTGGGTGGGGATGCCGGTAGGAGCTTCAGGTGAAGCGATAATGCGGGGGCGCGCTTTGCTCATGTCGGGAGCGAATTGACCGCCCCGTGAACTGCCCGCGGGTATGCGTTTCATACCGAGTTTCGTAACGAGGAGCGCAGCCACTGCGCCACCCGCCGGACGGTCAAGCCCCGACGGTCAGATACCCGTCTTCATGCAAGCTGGTGCGGATACGTCGAGTGAGACTGATCGCTTTGGGGTTGTCTCCGTGGACACAGATGCTGCGTACGTGAACGTTGAGGCGTTCCCCGGTGTGAGTGGTGACGTATTGGCGGGCAAGTTCATGGGCTTGGTTCACCGCAGTTAACGGGTCCGCGTGTACCGCGTCCGGATGGTCACGGCTGAGCAAAGTTCCATCAGGTGTGTAGGCCCGGTCGGCGAACCCCTCGGGAATGAACCGCACCCCGTGTGTGGTGGTATGAGTTTCCAGGTCCCCGATCATCATCCCCATGAGGGCGAGGTTGTGCTCGCGGGCTTCGGTGATGATGACGTTGCGGATGGTGGAGTCGGTGTGCATGTCGTGGTAAAGAGCGCCGTGGGGTTTGATGTGATCAACGGTGGCTTTGTGTTTACTTGCAGCGCCAAGGAATTCGTCGAGTTGCTTGCGGATACTGGTGCGCAGTTGCTGTTCAGTGAGAGCGCGCCGGTGGGACAGGCGTCCGAAGTTGCTGGGGTCGTTGTAGGCGATGTGCGCGCCGATGTGGCAGCCGGCGTGGTGGGCGATGACGATCTTGTGTCGCATCTCGATGCCGCCGCCGGCGTGCGCGCCGGTAGCGATATTCACCCGGTCCACCAGGGGAATCAACGTAATGTCATCGCCGCATTGTTCACCCACGTCGGCGTTAAGTTCCATGCCTTAATTGTCCCGCACAAACCACACCCGGGGTGGACGGTTTACCGGGGGACGGCCAGGGGGGGCATGGGTGCCTTTAGTTGCCAGTTGATGGGGCTGTGGTGGTTTCGTTTTGTCGTTTCCCGTGTGCGCACCGATACCCCCCGACGTGAGATTTTTTCGATCGGCTGCCGCCGGAGTTATCGCCGCCGCTGTGGTGCTCGGCGGCGCGCCTGCTGCGGTGGTGAACGCCGCGCAGCCGGCCCAGGACCTCACCTTTGTCCTCGCGGCCGATGAGCTCATGGTGCGCACAGCGGACGACGGTGGCAAAGGTCCCCGGGTGAAGGCGCAGCAGTGCTGGGTGGATATGTGTGTGCTGCAGATCCCCTCCGGGGAAGTGGTGTACGGAAGCACCAATGAGGGTCGTACGTGGTCGTTGTACGTGCCGGTGCGGATTGAGGTGGGCTCGTTGCCGCTGCTGGTGAGGAAGGCCCAGCGCTAGCGGACCTGAGCTCCTTGGGTGCCCCACGGGGCACACTGCAGCCGTCCAGTTGGGTTCGAATCATCGCGCCGCGTGGACGATTCCCGGCGGCACAACAAACCAACAATGTCACACCGGGGCCATACACTTTTGAGCATGAGCAACAACAGCGACACCGAACCCGCCATGTACGCGGTCGAAGCGACCTTTTGGATCGACCGAGATCCCCAAGATCTTGACCTCACCGACATCGCGGTTGAAGCGAAATTCGGGGACGGACTCATCGTTCACCGCCGGGACACCTACCTGCCGTATCCACAGTTGGATGCGAACTTCGTTCCTGAGGCGGCCGAGTTTTTCCTCGTGGAAGAAGGTTCCACCCCAACGCGGCAGGAAGCGTGCGCCGAGTACGCACGTGAACTGCTCGATATCCACAACCGCATCGCAAGCCTACGTGAGCGTTACGGCGCTCGCGTCGGATACCGAGCACTGATCGCCGATCTGACTGCCCTGACGCATCTGGAGTCGGTGCTGGAGGACAGCGGTCACCTGGCGAAACTGCCGGAAGTATTCAGAGATTTGGTTTCCAGCGGCGCGCAGCCGTGCGTCAGCGGTGGCGATGACCACCTTTGGGAATGGGAACAGGAAGAAATCAGCAAATGGCTCACCCGTCAACACCCCGACTACATCACGAACAACAGCGAGGATGAGAACGATGACAACAATGAGTGAGAACACATCAGCAATTAGTTCCCCCGGGGTCGCGGTCGCCGCTGTTCCCTACTTGCTGACCTTCACCCCACAGAACTCACTTGTGATGCTGTGGCTGAAAGCGGATGGGTCTTTGCTGGTCACTCAACGGATCGACCTGCCAGACAATCTGCAACCCGACACGGTCGCGTCGTGGCACACAAACGCTTTCTCTCACCAGGCCCGGGACATGGCTGCGGCGATGATCGCAATCTTCGTTCCCCCGCCGCGCACCTCACTCGCCGGTGTCATGGAAGCCTGCCTGGCGCCTATAGATGAGAACTTCATCCGCAGCACCCTGGTCACCGACTTCACCACCTGGAGTTTCGCCGGTGAGTCTGCTTCTCACGCGGTCACCGCCGACGATGTCACCCGCGCCGCGGCGCTGCTCGGGACATCCGCCGCCACCCGCCCTGCCCCCAACAGGGAAGCAGTGGTGGATGGGTTCACCGTCGGGGAGAAAGTGTCAGCAGACATTCTCGCGGCAGCGAAAAAGCGAGCCTCTCAGGCAACAACACCACAACAAGTCGTCGATCATCACGCCGCTGTCCTCGCGGACGCCGGTGACGCGCTACGGCGAGGGAAACCTCTCACCGACACCCAGGTCGCCGATCTGCTGATCGCCTGGGACACCGAGGGTGCACGCGATGCGTTCATCGCGTTACTCACCGAAAACGACACCCACGCCCGCGTCGAAGATTTCGCTGCCGTGGTGCGCCGAGCCCCACGCCAACACACCGCCCCAGCAGCAACAATTGCAGCGATCTACGCGTGGATGCGTGGCGACGGGTTGCGAGCGAATGTAGCGCTAGATGTCGCGTTGGAGGCGACCCCGGACTATGTGCTCGCGGAGATGATCGCCGCCGCTGTCGCCGCGGGGATCCCGCCGCAGGCCGCTATCGACACCATCAACGAACTGCGCAACCTTTAGGCGAGGCGGGCTCGCTGAGCGCACCCGGCGTGCACGGAACCCTCCCGTGCGCTCAGTTGCCCGCGGCAATACCAACAAAGCCGCTCAACCGCGCCGACACGTGGAACACAGGGAAAGAACTTCTCGCTCATCACACAACCTGCGTAACGAAGTCGGCGACCCTCGGTGTCCTGGACGGCCTCCAGGCAGTACCAGCACAAACGATCCAGCCGACCATCAAACGCGGACAACTGAGGGGATATAGGTGGCACTGATGGTGCCCAACAACATCGCAGATCGCAGAGAATCGAATTGGACGGGCAGGCAGCCATTCGGATGAAGGAATTTTCTTCGCACTTGTCGCAGGTATCCCGTACCGTGGTTGCCATGAGTAAGGACCGTGCAGGGCTGGTGGGTGGGGGCAAAGCCCCCACCTGGGTTCTTGCTGCTCGTTTGGGGCGCCGCGCATCCTCCGCCGCTGGCCGGCACGATAACCGGCCTCGCCGGCAGCGCACCCGCGCTGCACGTAAAGCAGCCGCCCTGAAAGAGGACCAGCACTGATGCAGGACGCCGACGAGTGGTTTGTTCCCGGGCGACCCGAACACCCAGATTTCCTGCGCCTTGCAGACGTTTCTTTGCAAGTGGACGCCGCTGCGCAGGAAGGCCGGGGAGAGCAGTTGCTCACCGAGCTGCTGCGGGGTCGGCGCGAGGAAATGATGGCGGCGGCGATGAGCGCCAGCGATGACATCGCCTCCATGAGCGCTGAGCCACCAGCGATGATGGCAACAGGTTGGTCGGTGGGGTTCTCTGCGGGTATCCGCGCCGCCCACGGGATGTTGTGGGGGAGCGCTCCGGTGGCCGAGGCTGATCAGTTGTACGCCGGGGTCGATAGTGGTTGTGTGCATTACGTCGCCCGACAGCGGGGGATGCGTGCTTTAGATGCAGCGCCGGCAGATACTGGGTTGCGGAACTTGGTGATCGCAGCGTGGATGGACGGGTTCTTGGTCGCTACCGGCTACGCCGCAGCGAGCGACTCTCCTTCCGTTTAATTGCCGAAGCGGTGGTTTTCCTGGTTCACCGCAGATGAGCTCACGCGCGTGCCCGTCCAGTTGCGGGACGGTTTCCGCCCCTTTGAGTGTCTGATGGGGGTTGTACCTTGATGGTGTTAGCGACATACACATCAAGGGAGGCACCAGATGGGTGCGGATTGGTTCACCTGTGAGGCGCCAGGCAAGGACGTCACGGAGGCGTTTACTGCAGCGGTGCGTGATGCTGAGTTTGAGCACGGTCACGGCGGGTACACCGGGACGATCGCGGAGAAAGTCACTTATACGGTGATTGACCGTGTGATGCGCACCGAGGAGGACGCGCTGCAGTTCGCGGAATCCCTGATCGATGATGAGCGCGTGGGGGACAAGTGGGGGCCTTGCGGGGCGTTGCCGATCTATCACGCGAACGTGGTGGAGCCAGCGATGCAGCGAATCGAAGAGTTCACCGTCACCGTCACAAATAAGCAGGTCAGTGATCCGGCGCAGTTCAGGGGCGAGGTGGAGCAGTTCTTGAAGGAAGTGTTGGGCCGACGGGGGCGTTCGGGTGAAGTGGTCGCGGCTCTGCGGCCCTCGGGGGTGCCGGATGTGCAGTGGAAAGTGTCCGCGAGTACCGGCACCGCGGGCGCGAGGGCGCTCACTCGGTATGTGGTCGCCGGGTCGGGAACACATGAGACGTGGGCGAGTGGGTTCGCGACCCAGGCAGAAGCGCGGGCTTGGGCGGTGGAGAACATCGCTGCGTCGTCGGCGTACTACTCGGGAACTATGTATTCAGCGGGGGATCGGTCTTTCCGGATCGAAGCCGTTACTCGTCGCGATAGTGATGAGCCGTTAGTGACGGTGGCTCGGGTAGCGAGGAAAGCAACGTGGACGGTGAAGGTCACTTTTGAGACCCCCGCTGTCACAGATGGTCAGGTTCCTCGTGAGCCGCAGGGTTGGTTGTTTTTCGGGTGGGCTTCCTCATGAGGGACTGGGGACTGGTTCTTCCCCGCCCCCTGCCCGAGGAACTTAGCTTCGCTTAGGGCGAGGCTTGAGCTCCTCAGGGCAGTTCAAGTCGTTGGTTCGGAGCCGGCTTCATCTTCAACTGCTGGGGCTTGCTCCCTTTCGGAGTCAGCTTCATCTTCAACTGCTGGGGCTTGCTCCCTTTCGGAGTCAGCTTCATCTTCAACTGCTGGGGCTTGCTCCCTTTCGGAGTCGGCTTCATCTTCAACTGCTGGGGCTTGTTCCAGCGTAGGCTGTGCGGCGGCACCTGAGAAAATGATGCCTCCTTCAGTGGTGCCGGTGTTGACGCTGAAGGTTGCGGACTTGGCTGCGAGGTAACCGTGGTTGCCGTGGGCGACGACAACGACGGTGTAGTCACCTGGTTTCAGGTTTGACAGGTTAAAGCTGCTCGCTTGAGTGCCACCGTCGATGGTTGCCCACTCTGTCCAGCTGGTCCCATCAGACAGGGTGTAGATGTAGTGGGTGACAGGTGCGTCCGTTTTTTCTGGCGCGGTGAAATCCACTGTGTGGTCACCCATTGGTCCCCAGGGGGTGACGGTCAGGGGGGTGTTCCACTGCGCGTTAGCAACGGAGCATTGGGTGGGTTCGGCTACGACGTCGTCTTGGTCGTGGTCGAAGTGCGCCAGTGGTAGGTCACTTTGCCGGTACCACTCGGTGCCGCTGTCGGTGAACCCTGCGGGGGTGGCGTTGCGGACGTCCTCGTAGTGCGTTTCGCAGGTTTGCCCGGCGGAGCCGCCGCAGCAGATGGTTCCGTCGGCGGCTGGGTATCCGTCACCTTGACATGTCCATGACCCGTCCGGGTTTTGGTAGGCGGTGCGGCAGTTGTCGTGGCAGTCCCGATGTTCGACACGGTGGTAGGTGTAGGCCATCCGCTGCATGTACACCGACATCACTGGTGAGCCTTTCGCCCACGATGAGTTCAGGGTGATGACGCAGTTGCCTGCGCTGCAGGAAACGGTGTCACCGCTGATGGTGGCTTCCCCAGCGCTGGCAGTCGCTTCGTAGTAGTAGTCCGGGTTGTAGTTGGTGATCTTCCACGTTCCCGAGGACACGTACTGGACGGTTGGTTCCTCGGTGTAGGCCGCTGGTGCGACGTCCGCGGAGGTGATCGGTCCTGCGCCTCGTTCGTTGATGGCGCGGATGTCGAACGGTAGCGGGGTGAGGTTTTCCCCGGTCACGGTGACGGTGGTGGCCGATGCGGGCAGGGTTTGCCATTCATCGCCGTTGGTGCGGTACTCGTAGCTTTCGAGTTTCACCCCGCCGGTGTTTTGTGGGATGTCCCAGGTGTAGGTGACGGTTTCGTTGCCGGGAACTCCAGCAAGGTCACGAACAGCGGTGGGTGGTCCTAGCGGGGCACCGGTCATGAAGCCCCATTCGCCGCCACCGGACTGGTTGACGGCCCGGATACCCAAGGTGATTTCGACGCCGTTTTCACCGTCCACGTAGTAGGTGAAGACGCCATCGGATGTCGAGTTCGGGGAGATGGCGAACGCTTCCCCACCGTTGATGCTGGCTTCGTAGAACTCCACCGGCGCACCACCATCATTGGTCGGCGGTGAGAATTCGAACTTCACTCGCTGATCAAAGGGCACAACTTCAACAATGGTGACCTGGGTTGGTGCGACGCTGGGGGTGATGGTGAGGTCTGTTTCTGCACCAGCTCCATCACCGTTGATCGCTCGCACGGCCAAGGTGATGGGGTTGCCGTTGCGTCCACGCTCGTTGTACTGGGTGGTCATGCCAACGTTTTGCCACGACGAACCATTGATACTCACCTGGTACCCGGTGATGTCTAAACCTCCGGTGTTGGTGGGTGCGGCCCACGTGAAGGAAACCTCACTGTCGAAGGGTTCCCCAGCTAGTTCGGTTGGTGCGCCGGGAGTGGTGTGCGCCATCTGGGTAATCGAAGATGCGGGGCCCGCGCCGGCGCCGTTCAATGCGCGTACGTCAACGGTGATGGAGGTTCCATTCTCGACGGGAACTTCCACAGCGGTGTTGAGTTCGTTTCCGGTCCATGTGTCACCACCGTCGATGGAGTACTCGTACTTGGTCAAAGATGCACCTCCATCGGATTCGGGTGCATCCCAGGTGACGGTGATGTGGTTATCGCCCGGGGCTGCGGCCAGACCACTAACGGCACTGGGGGTGGTGCGGGGAGCCGCGGTGACGTTGGATACGGGGCCAGCACCGAAAGAAGTCACGGCGCGGATCTTGAGCGTAATCAGTTCACCGTTATACCCAGGTACCTCCAAGGATGTGACGTCCGCGGGCAGGGCCGCAAGACGGTTCCTATCGACGGCGTACTCATAGCGCACCAGTTCACGTCCGCCGAGGTCTGCTGGTGGCGCCCAGGTGAAGGTGACCTTTTCGTTGGAGGGTTGCGCTGCGAGGTCAGAAACAGCGGACGGACGTGCGGCGGGGGAAGCGGTGAGCGTGGAGGAAGTCCCACCGCCAGCTTCCGTGACCGCGCGGACAGTGAAGGTGATCTGGGTGCCGTTGGGGGCTTGAATCACTGCGGTCATGTCCGTTGCGGCAGTCCACGATTCACCATCGTTGGTGGTGTACTCGTATCCACTGACGGGGGAGCCGCCATCTGCTGCGGGGATATCCCAAGTGAACGTGACCTGACCATCGGTTTCCACCGCGGCCAAGTTACGAACCGCATCGGCGTGGGTGTACGGGCGCGCCGTTGCGCTGCTAATGGGGCCTTCTCCGAAGGAGGTGATAGCGCGGACTTCACCGGTGATGAACGTTCCGTTGGGCCCGGAAACCTGGATGCCGGTGTTTTGCGGGTCCAAGGTGATCCACTGGGAACCATCGGCGGTGGATCGGAACTGGTAGCCGGTGATCGGGTTGCCACCATCAGTTTCTGGAGCATCCCACGTGAAAGCCACTTGTCGGTCCTTGGAAGTGGTGGTGAGGTTGCGGACCGCCGCGGGCACCGTTTGTGCGATTCCACTGATCGTTGTGGTGGGCCCTGATCCCACAGCGTTAACCGCGTGAACTTCCACACTCACCTCGGTGCCGTTGGGAGCAGCGACGAAGATGTCGGTTTCTTTTGGCTCAACGGTGACCCAGTCGCCACCGTCGGCGCGGTACTCGTAACCAGTGATCGGTTCGCCACCATCAGATTCGGGGGCCTGCCAGGTGAAGAACACCCCGCCGTCGCGAGATTCACTCGTGACATCCACCAGTGCGCTGGGCACCACAGCGGGGGTCACTTCCACAACAACTGACTCACTGGGGCCGATGTTGTTCACCGCCCGCAGCTCAAAGACCATATGCACACCGTTCTCACCTGGAACGGTCACCGACGTGGAATCTGGATCCACATCGACCCAGTCACCGGTTACACCGTCCTCGGTGATCCGGTACTGGTACTCAGTGATCGGCTGGCCACCATCAGATGCTGGCGCATCCCAGGTGAACGTTGCGGAGTTATCTCCGCGTTCCGCGGTCACATCCAAAGGCTTCAGTGGCTCACCGATGGGCACGATAACCGAATCAACGTTGAGAACTTCCCCATCGGAGGGATCCGTCCACCGGACCGCCAACTCGACAGGGGAACCATTCGTACCTTCCACAATGCATGAGCGTTGATCGGCGACCAGCACAGTCCACACGTTCGACTTAGCGCCGTTAATGGTGACGTACACCTCCAGCGGTGTCGTACTCATGGGAGTTTCGATGTTCCACGTCAACGACCGCGGACCCGACTCACCGAACGGAGGACGAGTGACATAAGCCGACTGCACCATCTTGTCGTTCACGTACATGCGGACGTTTCCATTGATGTCCACGATGTCTTCGAAAGTGAAGTACAAACGCTCACTTTCCTTCGCGTACTTCGGACCCCACAGGCGGACCCCATCAACATCTGCAAGTTCGTGCGGGCGGTTAATTTCACGCTTCCGTATAGCAGCAGATGGGGCGATGGTGCCATTCGCATCTGGGGTGGGGCAGAAAATATGATTCGTGGGAACCGGAGCCCAGCCGCTGCTATCGACCGAGTACTCGAACCCTGTCTCAGGGTCATCGGCCTTTTCGGGTGCGAAGTGCCAGTTGAAGTACGCCTCACGGTTACCTGCGATGCCGTCCATCTCCAAGGCCCGCTCCTCCGCAGCGAACTGTCGGTTGGTGAGGTAAGCCCAACTGGAGACACCGGCGGCGTTGAGAGCGTTGACGGCGTAGTGGTAGGCGACCCCGTCTTCACGGTCGGTGAACGTGAACGAGGTCGTGGTCGCAGGCAGCACCCAACCGTTCGCTACTCGCTGCGATGGTGAAGGCCAGGATCCATCTACTGGACGTGTGGACACGGTGTAGCCAGTGATAGGCGTGCCGCCATCATTCACCGGAGCGTCCCACGACAACGTGGCACTGGTAGCCGACGTTGCCTGCACCGAAAGATTCCCCGGTGCGGCAGGGCGCTGTTCTGTGAAGTACTTCCAGGAGGAGACACCAGCGGCGTTGAGAGCGTTGACGGCATACTGGTAGGCGACCCCGTCTTCACGGTCGGTGAACGTGAACGAGGTCGTGGTCGCAGGCAGCACCCAACCGTTCGCTACTCGCTGCGATGGTGAAGGCCAGGATCCATCTACTGGACGTGTGGACACGGTGTAGCCAGTGATAGGCGTGCCGCCATCATTCACCGGAGCGTCCCACGACAACGTGGCACTGGTAGCCGACGTTGCCTGCACCGAAAGATTCCCCGGTGCGGCAGGGCGCTGTACCTCTTTGATGGTTGAGGAGTCCGGCGCGGTAGAAGATTGCCCCACCGAGGATCCAAGGGAGATCCCTCCAGTAGAAGCAGAAGCGACGCTTCCTTGTGCGACACACATGGGAACCAAAAGGGCACCGGTGATAACCAAGGAACCTGCAGCGCGGTATTTGCGATGAGCCATAAGTGAGTGACACGCACTTCGTGAAGGCGTGCATCTCCTTCCGTCGATTCAGCCAGGGGATATGGCGACATATCGGTGTCGATGCACAATTCCGCGAAAAAGGCGGACGATTCGAAGCGTCGCACCGACACCCCTGAGTTCCGGACGGACCACGGTGATGCCTGGGGCACTCGGTACATGCAGTGGGAACAGTTCCAAGTTAGCTCGTGGTTACCAAGATCGCGAGGAGAATGCTCCGTCCTTTTAAGGCGGAGATGAATCCTCGCCAGTCTCAAGCCCGACGAGATTGCATTGGGGTACCAAACGCTGCTGCCGCGAATGTTGCGCGCAGATCGTTGGGTCTACGACGCGGGGGCTTGGAAAGTTTCGTCCGCCATCTCGCTGTCGCCGGCGCTGTTCCTTGCTTTCACTGCGACCCGAATTTTCGAACCTGGCTGCACCTGGTCTGTGAGGGTTGTTACCCCCGGTGGCAAGGTTTCCCATTGCCCCCATGCTCCGTCGATGCCGCGGATAACTCGAAACTGCACCGTTTCGCCGCCATCACTGGAGGTAGATAGGTGCGTGGTGAGTTCCCCATCCGCGAAAACGAACTCCATGTGTGGGCGAGCTGCGACCGTAACCTCCACGGGGTCTGCTTGAGGTGTTGGGTTTGGAACGGGGGAGGTGGTCTTGCCGGTGCCGCGGGCAATCAGTTCTGAGGTGGTTGGAGCACTTGCACCGAACAGTTTGCGGCCGATACTGCTCAAGATTCCCAACATGGATAAAACTCCCTACTAATAATGGACTTCTTCCCCGCCTTTTACGGTCGGGATGGCTGGTCGTCCCCATCGGTGTTTGGAAGGAACGCTAAACGGAACCGGTTTGGGGGCGTGGCGTGGTGTGCGATGCCTTGAGCCTACTTCTCGTCGGCGGCCAGCTACGGTTAATCATTCCGTCCAACTTCCTATGCACTACCGGTGCGACAGATCTGGACGGTTGGTGAGGTTGGCGCGGCGAAACGTACAAAAAATATTGAATATTCGGTTTTGTACTTTACGTCCCATATGACGCTTTCACTACTATTACAACTTTTGTCGTGTATGCCCGATATCTGCGGGGAGGGGTCCTCCCTGGGACGGTTTCGCGGGGGATTGCGGCGGTGGGCACTACCGTTGGTATCACAGCCACGAGAGCGCAGGTGGATGTGTCGGGAACGTTGGGTTTGCAGGGGGGTAAGTAGGTGGCAGGTGTGTCAGGTGGCCCGCGGCCTCGTCGTGGTCGAGCCCCTAAGTGGTGGATTCCTTCGTGGGATAACACCAATCACCCAGATGCTTCGTTTGTTTCAGGTTCTGGTGAACTGTGGCACACCGACGCCAGCGCTGTTGGTGTGGACGATGAGGTGATCCTTGCTCCACTGGAAGCTCAATTCGGTGGGCAGGTGCGTTCCCGGGAGCGGGTGCGTGATTTAGCGGAAGTGTTCACCCACTCTCGCGAAGTCACGGCGATCCTTGATCAGATACCGGACGCGTTCACGGTGGTGGATGTGAAGTTTTTGGAACCAGCGTGCGGGTCGGGGAACTTCTTGACGGAGATTGTGCGCCGAAAATTGGCGTTGGTGTCGAAAGCTACGTGTGCAAGTCAAGAACAGTACGAGCATCAGTTGCTGCGGGCTTTGGCGTCGATTTATGGGGTGGATATTTCCCCGGAGAACATCACGGAGGCTCGCGCTCGGATGGCGCACACGCTGTTGGAGTTTTTTCAACAAGACGCCAACACGATCACTCCCACGAGTGGTTTCGTGAACGCTGCAGCGTTAATTTTGGGCGCGAACATTGTCTGCGGGGATACCCTCACTGGGGCTCGAGAGATCGAGTTGTGTGATTGGCAACCACGGTCGGGGGGGTGTTTCGTGCGGGTGTGGAGCGCAGCGTTGGTGCCGGCGGGGGAGCGTGACTTGTTCTGGGAGGAACGCATCCAAGACGCCGAGCCGGTGCATTACAGCCAGCTGGCCCCGGAGCTAAAGGTCAAGAAGGCGGGTGCACGTAAGCCTGGTGGGGGTGGGCGATGACGTCACCAGCAACCACCACCGATCGTGACTCCCTGCCAGGGGTAGTAGATCGTCAACCGCGAGTGCCGGACATTTTGGATGTCATTGCGGCGTTGTCCTCGGATGCGATTCCCACCCCACCGCAACTTGCTCGCGCGCTTTTGGATCTGCTGCCTTCTGAGGTGTGGTCGAATCCGCACTACCGATGGTTGGACCCAGCCACGAAATCGGGGTCGATCCTTCGAGAGGTTGCGCGCCGTTTGATGGACGGGCTCACCGAGTTTGAACCTGACCCGGGGAAACGTGCCACTCACATTTTGACGAACATGCTGTTCGGGTGCGCGATCACTCACGTTCATGGGGAAATGACGCGGCGTTCGTTGTATGTGTCACGGGATGCGTCGAGTTCGTTTTCTGTGGTCCGTTTCGACAGCCCGGACGGCAACGTGCCGTTTGTGGAGGTGTTCCACGACTACCCGGTGGACGCTGCTGGCCAGGTGAACGGCTCCTGCCGAATGTGCCGGGCACCCGCTCGGTTGGAACGCGGGGATGCCCGAGAGAACTACGCCTATGCATTCATTCATGGGGCGTACCCGACGAAGGAGATGACTGACATGCAGTTCGACGTGATCGTGGGCAACCCCCCGTACCAGGTGCAAACGGGCACCACCAGCGCGCAAGCCAGCCCCCAGTACCACTATTTCGTGGAACAAGCGATCGCGTTGAACCCCAAGTACCTCGCGATGATCATTCCCTCACGGTGGTTCACCGGCGGCATGGGTCTGGATGGTTTCCGTGACTCAATGATTAATGATCGCCGCCTGCGCAGCATCGTGGACAACCCGAAACTGTTCGACTGCTTCCCTGGTGTGGAAATTAAAGGTGGCGTCAATTATTTCCTGTGGGATCGGGACTGGGATGGGGATTGTGAGTTCTCCACCCGCATCGACGGTGTCATCACCTCCACCACCACCCGTGACCTGCGGGAAGGGGACGGGGTGCTGGTGCGTGACAACAACGCCATGTCCATCATCCACAAAGTTAAAAAGCTCAGCGCAGAGTCGATCGCCGGGAATGTGTACTCAGTGGGGGCGTTCGGGGGGACACTCACCACGAACTATTCACAGGCGAAACCTGCGCCGTTCAAAAACTCCGTGCCGTTGATCTTCGGCAGCCACATCGGGTACATCACCCGCAAGCAGATCGAACGCAACGAAGAACTCATCGACAAGTGGAAGGTGTTGTTGCCGAAAGCAGGCGATGGGCACGGGCGCGAAGTGTCCTACGTCCTAGGTGAACCGATCGCGGTGGCACCGGGTTCGGTGTGCACGTTCACGTACATCATCGCCGGGGTGTTCGATACGAAAACGGAAGCGAAGAACTACGCCAACTACCTCGCATCGAAGTTTGTGCGTTTCTTGGTGCTGCAACGCAAAGTCACCCAAGACGTCCGTCCGGACAATTTCACTTTCGTGCCGGCCCTGAACATGAAGCGGGCGTGGACAGATCAGGACCTGTACGAGCATTTCAAACTCACTAAAGCCGAGATCGAGTACATCGAGTCCACAATTCACCCCCGTGAGGCGATCATGTCGTTGGATTCCCCGACCCCCGCCTCCCACGAACCTGGGGGCAGTAAGTACCGCGCACCAGGGGAACGGGCCGACACTGAAGCCCCCGAACCCGGAGGTGGCGCGTGAGCGGTGCGCCGGGCCGGATCTACGTGTACAGCGCACCGGGCTACGACACTGAATGGACCCGCACCACCGGCTCGACCACCATCACCGGGCGAGGCAAATACAAAGTCGGGTTCACCGGCCGTAAAGACCCACGAGTGCGGATCAAAGAACAAACCGGAACGCTGTACCCCGGTGGTGATGGCATCGTCATCCATGTCGATGAACCCGCAGTCCGGGCAGATGGCACCACGTTCGATGATCACGCCGTTCACAAAGTCCTCGACGCAGCTGGTGTTCACCGCTCCAGTGAAGTTATCGAAGCGACGCTCGCAGAGATCAATGCCGCGATCGCCGCGGTACGCACCGGTAAGCCGTACGACCCGGCGCGCAGTGAACATTTCCCGATGCGCCCCGAACAAGTCGACGCTGTTGAGCGGACGGCTGCGTACTTCACCGCCCACGCCACCGACACTCACCCGCCGCGGTTCCTATGGAACGCGAAGATGCGGTTCGGGAAAACGTTCACCACCTACCAGCTCGCTAACCGTATGGACTGGAAGCGAGTTCTCGTCCTGACATACAAACCGGCGGTACGTAACTCCTGGCGCGATGATCTGGCTTCCCATGTGGACTTCAGTGACTGGGTGTTCGCTGACCGTGACACCCCCATCGATCCCGATACCGACCGCCCGCTGGTGTGGTTCGCGTCCTTCCAAGACATCCTCGGCACCACCAGCGACGGGGAAGTTAAAGAACACAACGTCGATGTGCACCTGATCGACTGGGACTGTGTGGTTCTCGATGAGTACCACTTCGGGGCCTGGCAGGGCGCAGCGAAAGAAGTCACCAGCCCCTCACCGTCCCTGGCGGCGGTGGTGCGCAGCGATGAGGAAGACAACAACGAACGCGCCGCAACAGCCGATGATGTCGCCGAACTCGCCCGCGCCGGCACACCACGGCTGTACGCCGCCGCCGATGATGCGAACCTAGCCACCGACTTAGATGCCGCGCAGCTGCGGCTATCAGCGAAGAACTACCTGTACCTGTCAGGTACACCGTTCCGCGCCCTAACCGAGGGCGAATTCAACGAGAACGCGATCTACAACTGGACCTACCCGGACGAACAACAGGTCAAACAGACCTGGGGTGATGATCCACACAACGACCCGGACGCGAACCCGTACCGCGAACTCCCGCAAATGCACATGTACACCTACCGACTCGCCGAACTCACCGCAGCGTTAGAGGAGAACCCCCGCGAGGACGGCATGTTCGACCTGTCGGGGTTCTTCGCCGCGAAGAAAACGGGCAGCGAGTACCACTTCAACGATCCCGTCCGGGTGCAAGAGTTCCTCAACATGCTGCGCGGACACCTCACCCAAAGCGCGATCGCGAAAATCATGGACGGGCCACGTCCACCATTCCCCTACAGCGACGCCCGGTTCACCGACGCTATCCAACACAGCGTCTGGTTCATGCCCACCGTGGCATCCACACATGCGATGAAAGCGATGCTCAACGCTAACCCGTTCTTCAAAGACTTCATGGTCCACGTCGCCGCCGGCAACAGCGCCCGCATGGGAGCCGAAGCGAAGAAACCAGTCGATGAGATGCTCACCCACGCCACCCAGATCGGAAAACCCACCATCACGCTGACCGTCGGCAAACTCATGACCGGCGTCACCGTCCCCCAATGGGGCTCCATTTTGATCCTTCGCTCACTGAAATCCCCCGAGGCGTACTTCCAAGCAGCGTTCCGAGTGCAATCCCCCTGGGTGACTACACAACCCGACGGCACCCGCGTGATCAACAAAAACACCTGCTACGTGTTCGACTTCGACCCCAACCGCGCACTCACCCTCGTATACACCTACGGCACGAAACTAGCCGGATCAGCGACGAAAACACCACCCAGCGACGTCATCGCCGAACTCATCGAATACCTACCCATCTTCTCCTACACCGACGGGCGCATGGACCCCGTGGACGTCAACCACGTCATGGACTGGGGCACCGCCGGTGCGGCAGCAGCGATGCTCGCGAAACGTTGGGGCCACCCACGCCTGATCGACCTATCCGAAACAGTGCTCTCCCGCCTCCTCGCCGACCCGGACCTGATCGGACGTCTGGAGCAGATGGAGGACTTCAGGAACCTGCGCCAAGACGCCACCAAAATCATCGCCCAATCCAAGAAAGTCCGGCAAGGGAAGAAACCCACCACCAGCGGTGGGGAAAAAGTCGACGAAGACCCCGAAGTCGCAGCCGCCAGGAAAGCCAAACGCGAACAAGTCAAAACACTACGCAGCAAACTATTGAAATTCATCCAAGCGGTCCCCATGTTCATGTACCTGACCGACTACCGCGAAGAAGCACTCGTGGACGTGATCCAGTCCCTGGACACGCAACTATTTGAACGCGTCACCGGTTTAACTCTTGATGATTTTCACAAATTGTCCGAGGTGGGGGTGTTCCACGCCGGCAACATGGACGAAGCGATCTGGCAGTTCCGACTATTCGAACGGGCCAGCCTTGATTACCTCTCAGTCACCCCAATGGACACCGCCGACCGCACCGTTGGGCTGTGGGACCGCACCGTATCGGCGAACAACGGGCCAAACTGATCTCTTCCCTGCCCTTAAAGGCCGGGCCTGCGCCCCTCAAAGCGGGTTAAGCAACCGCAGCAAAATTCCGCGGGGCGCCACCGCTGCACCACGCGTCCACAACTCGCCTGGCCGCACCACCCACAGGGCCAGTGAACTGCTCACAGTGATGGGGGATCGGTGGGGTGGTGTGGAAATCTCTGATCGCCGCGAACACTTCCGTTCGCGAACGCACCCACCTCGGCATCGCCGACCGCACCGCACGAGGCAACTCCTGTTCAGTGGCAGCGGTAGGGGAGTACACAACAGTGGGAACCAGCCCGGCGATCAGTGGGGTGAGTGTTCCCGGGTACATCACCACGACGTCATAGGTGCTCGCTGCAGGTAGCACCGGGCCGGGCAGGTGCGGGAATTCGTCCCACAGATGCCGGCTCTGCTCACGGGGATGCAACGCAACATCCACCTGCCAACCAGTTGCCCGTAGATGCCGCCCAACATCACGTAAGCCCATGTCGCGGTCACGTTCCGGCAACCCGGACGTACCCACGAGAAGAACTCGACGGGGAACTCCGCTCTGGCCGGGCTGGGCATTTTCACTCCGCCGGGACTGTGAAGCGACCTCATCTAAAAGTGGGCTCCCAGTGATCGTCACGTCCGCCACTGAAACGTGGAAATAGTCCGCTAGTAGGTGCGCGTCGTGAACAGAAACTGCAGTGACATGGTCGATGACCGGTATCACTGGGGGTGCTGGCATAGCAGCGAGAACTGCCAACTGGGTGTAGGTGACCGGGACCCCTGCCTGATTTGCCACCTGTGCGATGTTTGCCGTCCACGCGCTTAACCCACCCCCGACGGTGACCAGTCGTGACGCCTGGGTCACCACAGTTATGTCGTCGGTGGCTTCGATGAGGCTGGAGCCTTGCCGAGGGCTGCAAGATGGCACTACGTGGCGCAGTACGACACCTGCCGGTAGCACCGGGTCCAACGCCCGCAGATGGTAAGCAGCGTGTGGCTCTGCGGTGACTACCGCGATGCTCACCGCTCCCACGAAAAGGTATGTAACAACCGATCCACTCACCGGCGTGGACGGTTCCTTGATCCGGGATGTCTGCCCCCGGTTGTACCTTTATTGAGAAACACCAAACCGGAAGGGGACGTTCTGATGACGGTCGCCGAGATCATCGACACGCTGCAGCAGCGATACAAGCCCACCGATGAGCTGTACATCGAGTGGTGGGATCGAGAGCTCGTGGCGTGGAGCGTGGACGTCCCGGTGGATGCATCGGTGTGGTCTGCGATCGTGCAGGCCATGGATGAGAGCGGATGGGATCAAAGCGTGGTCGCGGACGCATTCCAGCGTGTTGCCCGCACCGCCCACCAAAGTGCGATGAGTGCGTAGGTGTCGCAGTGGGAATCAAGGTGGAGCCGTTTAGTGACCGTGCAGTACTGGTCACCGGGTACACCAGTCCACCTACGTCTCTTGTTGAGCCGCTCACCGCTGCATTACACACACACCCGATAGCGGCATCGTGGCGGGTGCAAGCCGGACTCACATCACTGTTGGTCGCCGCACCTGCGCCAACAGCGGACATGTCCACCGTGGTGGACGTGTCCCTTTCCGCTCTCACTCGCACCGACAGCGTCTCCCCACCTTCTACGAGCACCCATCACGTCATTGCCTGTGATCTGGATGGTGATGATCTGCTTTTCATCCTCGATCACGTTGATATGAGCGCGGACGAGTTCGCGCGCGTTTTCGCCTCGATCACGTGGCAGGTGGCGGTGTTCGGGTTCGCGCCAGGCTTCGCGTACCTGCAACCTGCCACCGCTTTGCCGTGGGGACCGCTGCCGCGCCTGGCGACACCTCGACCCCTCGCCCCGGCGGGTGCGGTGTGTTTCGCCGACACGATGGCGTGCATCTATCCCGGCACCACCCCCGGTGGGTGGCAGTGGGCTGGCACTTGCGCCATCGACCTGTTCGACCCCGCAACTGGACGGGTGTGGGCGGATATCGGTGACACCGTCACCTTCGAACCCCGCGCGGGCACATGATCATGACTGTTGCCCTACGTATCGACGCGCTCACCGGTATCGCCTCGCTGCAAGACGTCGGCCGGGTAGGCCATGAGCACCTGGGTATCCCTACTGGTGGGTTCTGGCACACCACCCGCGCGCATCTGGCCAACGCTCTAGCCTGTAACCCCAACGGTGCGCCCGCAATTGAACTGC
>Ga0209953_1000271_pt1 | contig 19747 bp, 16 predicted proteins | sample SalPonred_H2O_MG_FD_185713 | JGI IMG/M metagenome (GOLD analysis project Ga0209953, IMG submission 185713) | Salt pond water microbial communities from South San Francisco under conditions of wetland restoration - Salt Pond MetaG... | ecosystem: Environmental > Aquatic > Non-marine Saline and...
GGCGGAGTTTTCTAAGCGAGGACTGCGTGCCAACGGGACGACGTCTGAGGATCGCACCAATTACTTTGCCACCTTTGCCGCCAACGAAGAAACACTGGACTGGTACATTCGCTGGCAGGCTGACGCCATGATCAATTCGATCATTGCCCGCGAAGACCTTGATTCTGAAATGACCGTGGTACGCAATGAAATGGAGCGTGGCGAGAACAGCCCATTTCGTATGCTCTATCAAAGAACCCACGCTGCGGCCTTCGACTGGCACAACTACGGCAAGAGCGTCATTGGCGCACGCTCCGATGTTGAAGAAGTCGATATCGAGCAACTGCGTGACTTCTACCGGGTTTACTACCAACCCGACAACGCCGTGCTCACGGTTGCAGGCAAGTTTGGTGAGCAAGACGTCATCAACACCATCTCTGATGCATTTGGTTCTATCGCCGCACCAGACAGAATGCTGCCCCGCGAATACACCATCGAGCCTGTGCAAGACGGCGAAAGACGTGTAACGCTGCGCCGCAGTGGTGGCACACCACTGGCTGCAGCCGTCTATCGCATCCCGTCGGCTGGTGATCCAGATTACCCAGCACTGGAATTGGCAACCATGATGCTAAGCGATGTGCCATCTGGCCGGCTTTACAAAGCCTTGGTGCAAACCGATCTGGCCAGCGACGTATTTGGCTTTGCCCGTGACATGTATGGCCCGGGCACGGTGATGTTTGGCGCGCAATTAAAAGCCGACATGGATCCCAACGAAGCGTTGGATGTCATGACTACCACGCTCGAAGACTTAGCCGCCAACCCCTTTACTGAAGAAGAGTTAAAGCGTGCCCGCAGCCAATGGATGAATGGTTGGGACGAGCTCTTTAGCAACGTGCAGCGCATTGGCGTGGCGATCTCTGAGCCAATCGCTCAGGGCGACTGGCGACTGATGTTTAAAAACCGTGACCGAATTAAAGAAGTCACCCTCGAAGACGTGCAGCGCGTGGTCGACCAATACTTTGTGACGGCCAACCGTACTGAAGGGCTTTACATCCCAACTGAGCAGCCTGAGCGTGCACCGGCCAAAGAGCGCTTCGATATTGAACCGTTACTCCAAGGCTATGTCGGTGACATTCAAGCTGAGATGGTTGAAGCTTTTGATCCGTCGCCTCCCAGCATTGACAAGCTTACCGAGCGACGTGTGCTGAACTTGCCAAGTGGTCCCGTCAAAATGGCGCTTTTAAACAAGCCCACCCGTGGCCAGCGCGTGCAAGCCGACATCTTGGTGCAGTTTGGTGATCTCGAGTCGCTCAAAGGTCAAGCCACCGTCTCGACAGTGACCGCAGCCCTGCTTGATAACGGCACTGAAGCCATGACGCGCCAGCAGATCCGTGATCGCTTGGAGGAGTTAAACGCTGAGATGTCCATCGGTGGCAGCGGCACCGGTGTGTCGATCAGCATCTCGACCACCGGCAAGAACTTGCCCGATGCCATTGACTTGGGGTTACATATACTCAAGCACGCCAACTTCCCACAAAGCGAACTTGATGAGTACATCACACGGGCAGTTACAAGCATCAAGGCCAATATGGCTGAACCAGGCGCCCTGGCTTCACGCACACTGGCGCGCTACGACAATCCCTGGCCTTCTGACGATCTGCGCTATGTGCCGACTTTCGAAGAGTCTATTTCCCGCTATGAAGCAGTCAAGCGCAGTGACTTGGTTTCGTTTCACAATGCGTTTTACGGCGCGGGCAATATTTCGGTGGCCGTGGTTGGTGCCTTCGAGGCTGAGGCGGTGGTGCAAACCGTGAGCACCTCGCTAAAGGAGTGGCGCCAAGCACCGGCTTACCAGCGCGTGCCGGACCCTTATCAGCCAATCGAACCCACGATGATTCAGATCGATACGCCTGACAAGGCCAACGCGGTGTTTCTGGCTCGCTTACCCTTGCAGATCCAAGATACCGATGCAGACTACCCGGCCTTGGTCATGGGCAACTACTTGCTTGGCGGGTCATCAAACTCCCGTCTGTGGACGCGCATTCGTGAAACCGATGGCCTGTCCTACGACGTCAGAAGCATGCTCGCGGTCTCGGCCTATGAGCCAAGCGGCAGTCTACGATTCTCGGGCATCTTCGCCCCTGAGAACTGGGAGAAGTTCGAAACCGCCATGCAAGAAGAGCTCGATCGTGCACTGTCAGAGGGCTTTACCGAAGAAGAAGTCACCGATGGTGTGCAGTCACTACTGAATTTGCTTCAGTTAAATCGAGCACAAGATGGCGTCTTGGCCAACGCTTGGATCGACTACCTCCAAGAAAACCGCACGTTCGCCTGGTCAGCTGAGTTCGACGAGAAGCTCAAAGCGCTGGACGCCGAAACCGTTAATGCAGCCCTGCGCAAATACCTCAAACCCGAGGGACTCGCACAGGCGCTGGCCGGTGACTTTAAAAAGGAACAAGACACTGCCAAGTAGCTAGCTTGAATGCGACAAACTTGATCGGGTGCTCGCCAAGTGTGAGCACCCGATTTTTTGTGCGAGGATCAAGTTAGTAAGCAAGGTGACACAAGCGCTCTTCTCGAGTACAACGGGTGTTGTCCGCCATATTGACCTACACACCACCATGACAACACACGCCCCCATTCACGCTGCAACCCACTTAAACCGTATCGGCCAAGGCCGTCATTTCCTGCAAATTCCGGGGCCAAGCAACGTGCCCGATCGCGTTTTGCGGGCGATCGATCACCCTACGATTGATCACCGCGGACCCGAGTTTGCCGCACTGGGTTTGCAGATCTTGGCTGCCATCAAACCCGTGTTTGGCACCACCAATCCAGTGATCATCTATCCGGGTTCAGGCACTGGCGCTTGGGAAGCGGCCATGGTCAATGTGCTCTCACCCGGAGATAGTGTGCTCATGGTCGAGACAGGGCAATTCGCCACGCAATGGAAACACCTCGCCACCAAACTTCAGCTGCAACCCGAATTCATCGCTGGTGATTGGCGCACGGGCGTGAACGCCGCCGATATCGAGGCGCGGTTAAGCCAAGACAGCCAGCACCAAATCAAAGCCGTGTGCGTGGTGCACAACGAAACATCAACGGGTGTGACATCGGACATTGCTGCAGTCAGAGCGGCCATCGACGCAGCCAAACACCCGACGCTCTTGATGGTTGACACCATCTCGGGAATTGGCAGCATTGAATACAAACACGATGAATGGGGTGTGGATGTGACCATTGCTGGCTCACAAAAAGGCCTGATGATGCCGCCTGGCTTGGGCTTTAATGCCGTGAGTGACAAAGCCATCAAAGCCAGTGAACATGCCACCATGCCCAATGCCTACTGGCGTTGGGACGAGATTATCGAGGCCAATAAAAAAGGGGTGTGGCCCACCACACCTGCAACGAACCTCTTGTATGGCTTGGCCGAAGTGCTCGACATGCTGCATGAGGAAGGGTTAGATCATGTCTATGCCCGCCACCAACGCCATGCTCAAGCCACGCGTCTGGCGGTACAGGCCTGGGGGCTAGAGGTGCTTTGCGCCGATCCTGCGCAATACAGTCCGGTGCTCACTGCAGTTGTCATGCCCAAGCGTGACGATGGCACCCACTACGATGCCGACGCATTCAGAAAACTGGTGCTCGAGAAATACAATATGTCACTGGGCACAGGCCTGAATAAGCTGCAAGGCTGGGTGTTTCGTATCGGCCACCTCGGTCATTTCAATGACCTGACCTTACTCGGCACCCTTGGCGGTGTCGAGATGGGCCTGGCAAACGCTGGTGTGCCCCACAAGCACGGTGGTGTTCAGGCTGCCATTGATTTCCTGGCAAAGACCTGAACAGCACTCACTTAAGTAGAACCCACCTCAGCAAAACCACTCAATCTCATCACGAGAAAAAGTCTTTGACCCTATCAGTCCAGGACTTGCTGTGCGGGGTGTGACGATGGCCGCCCTCACCGAGTGACTTCTCAAACTGGCGCAACAAGTCCTTTTGTTCGTCAGTCAACTTAACTGGTGTCTCTACTTGGACGTGGCAGTACAAGTCACCTGGGTAGCCGGCTCGAACGCCCTTAATGCCTTTACCGCGCAAACGGAAGGTCTTGCCAGATTGCGTGCCATCGGGAATGGTGATTTCTGCTTTACCGCTGAGTGTTGGCACCTGAATGTCGCCACCAAGAGCGGCGGTGGTAAACGGGATCGTCAACTCACAATGCAAGTCGTCACCATCGCGCTGAAAGATGTCATGCGGCTTAATGTGGATTTCAACAAAGAGGTCGCCAGGCGGGCCGCCGTTGACACCGGGCTCACCGTTGCCGCCTGAGCGAATCCGCATGCCGTCATCAATGCCCGCTGGGATTTTGACTTGTAGTGTTTTGTTTTTACGCACACGCCCCACGCCATCGCAGGATTTGCAAGGGTCGGTGATTTCTTTGCCGGACCCATGACACGTCGGGCACGTCTGTTGCACACTGAAGAACCCTTGCTGCATACGCACCGCACCAGCACCACCGCAGGTACGGCAAGTGCTCGGTGAGCTACCAGGTTTGGCACCAGAACCATCACATGTCTCGCAACTCTCCCAGCTTGGAACACGAATCTCGGTCTCCAAACCATGGGCTGCCTGCTCTAGTGTGACGTCCATGGCGTACTTCAGATCTGCACCTCGGTAGACTTGGGGACCACCGCCACCACCACGCCGGGCACCACCAAAGATCTCCCCAAAAATGTCCCCAAAAGCATCAGAAAATGCCGCGCCACCGGCACCACCGCCCATGCCACCAGCGTTGGGATCAACACCAGCATGACCGAACCGGTCATAAGCCGCACGCTTTTGTGGGTCAGCCAATACTTCATAGGCCTCTTTGGCTGCTTTGAATTTGTCTTCAGCCTCTTTACTGTCCGGATTGCGGTCCGGGTGCCACTTCATCGCCAGTTTGCGATAGGCTTTTTTAATCTCATCATCTGAGGCGTTCTTGGCGATGCCAAGCACTTCGTAATAATCGCGTTTTGCCATGATTGTGCTTCAAGGGTTGTTCGTGACTGCGCCCGACAGCCTTAAAATCAGGCTGTCGGGCGCTTAGGCTAAGGACGTATATCCCGCCAGAGAGTTGACGTTGCTATTCGATCAGTCACGCTTGACTTCTTTGAAGTCTGCGTCAACCACATCATCATCAGCTGCCTTGGTTTGATCGCCGCCTTCGGCCTGAGCCCCATCAGCGCCGGCCTGGGCTTGCATGTCGGCATACATCTTCTCACCAAGCTTTTGTGAGGCCTTTGAAAGCTCCTCCACCTTACTGTCGAGTTCGGCCTTGTCAGCGTTTTGCTTTAAGGCTTCCTCAAGCGCGGCGGTGGCCTGCTCAATGGCTTCCTTCTCGCTGGCTTCAACCTTATCACCGTACTCCGTCAATGACTTGCGCGTGGCATGCACCAAGGCGTCAGCGGCGTTGCGAGTCTGAGCAAGCTCAGCCATGCGATGGTCTTCGGCCGCATTGGCTTCAGCATCCTTGACCATGCGCTCGATCTCTTCTTCGGTCAGACCCGAGTTGGCCTTAATGGTGATCTTGTTCTCTTTACCCGTACCTTTGTCTTTGGCCGAGACGTGCACGATGCCGTTGGCGTCAATGTCAAACGTCACTTCGATCTGTGGCATACCACGTGGTGCTGGCGGGATGCCCTCAAGATTGAACTCACCAAGCATTTTGTTGCCCGTGGCAATCTCGCGCTCACCCTGGAACACCTTAATGGTCACAGCCGGCTGATTGTCATCGGCCGTTGAGAAGGTTTGCGAGAAGCGTGTCGGAATGGTGGTGTTTTTCTCGATCATCTTGGTCATCACACCGCCAAGCGTCTCAATACCAAGCGACAACGGTGTCACGTCAAGCAGCAACACGTCTTTGCGATCACCTGAAAGTACTGAGCCTTGGATCGCCGCACCGGCCGCAACCGCCTCATCGGGGTTGACGTCCTTGCGCGGGTCACGTCCGAAGAACTCTTTAACTTTCTCTTGCACCTTGGGCATGCGGCTCATACCGCCCACCAAAATCACGTCGTCGATTTCGCCAACCTTGACACCAGCATCCTTGATCGCCGTGCGGCAAGGTTCGATGGTGCATGCAATCAGGTCCTCAACCAGTGATTCGAGTTTGGCGCGCGTGATCTTTAAGTTCAAGTGCTTAGGACCAGAGGCGTCTGCCGTGATGTAAGGCAGGTTCAGCTCGGTTTGCTGGCTCGAGGACAGCTCGATCTTGGCTTTTTCAGCGGCTTCTTTCAGGCGCTGCAGTGCCAGGACGTCCTTGGACAGATCCACGCCCTGCTCTTTTTTGAACTCACCGATGACGTAATCGATGATGCGCTGATCGAAATCTTCACCGCCCAGGAAGGTGTCACCGTTGGTTGAGAGCACTTCAAACTGCTTCTCACCATCGACGTCTGCGATCTCAATGATCGAAATATCGAACGTACCGCCACCCAAGTCGTAAACCGCAATCTTGCGATCGCCGCGCTCAGACTTGTCCATACCAAAGGCCAGAGCCGCTGCGGTTGGCTCGTTGATAATGCGCTTGACATCGAGGCCGGCAATGCGGCCGGCATCTTTGGTGGCCTGACGCTGGCTATCGTTAAAGTAAGCCGGCACCGTGATGACCGCCTCGGTCACTGTTTCGCCAAGATAATCCTCAGCGGTTTTTTTCATTTTGCGCAAAATGTCGGCTGACACCTGCGCAGGCGCCAAAGGCTTGCCCTGAGCTTGAACCCAAGCATCGCCGTTGTCGGCCTTCACAATTTTGTAGGGCATGAGGTCAACATCTTTCTTGACCGCATCTTCGCTGAACTTACGACCAATCAAACGCTTGACCGCATACAGGGTGTTGGTGGGGTTGGTGACCGCCTGGCGCTTAGCTGGCGCACCGACCAAGGTTTCGCCGTCTTCCATGTAGGCAACGATGGAAGGCGTGGTGCGAGTGCCTTCGGCGTTTTCAATGATTTTGGCCTGGCCACCCTCGAACACAGCCACACAGCTGTTCGTGGTGCCTAGGTCAATGCCAATAATTTTGCTCATGATGATTTACCTTTTTCAGTCTGTCTGAAGTCTTTAATACCGATGGATTCAATATGGGGTGCTTTTAGGTCGTTTCAAGGGCTGGGCTGGAAATAACCGCCCAATACCAATACCGCTTAGCTGACCACCATCAGCTAGCAACCGTTACCAGCGCCGGGCGCAATACCCGGTCAGCGATCAAATAGCCCTTTTGCAGCACATTGACCACCGTGTTGGCTGGTTGTTCAGCGGTAACCGTGGCAATCGCCTGGTGGTGGTGAGGGTCGAACTTCTCCCCAACAGCCGGTGCAATTTCCGTTAGATGATGCCGCTCAAATGCGCCTGAAAGCTGCTTGAGTGTCGTCTCGATGCCGGCGCGCATATCTTCAGCGCTCTGGTCGGCTTGTGACAATGCCGCCTCTAAACTGTCCTTAACCGGCACCAGCCCTTCTGCAAACGACTCAATACCGAATTTGCGGGCTTTAGCCACTTCTTCTTGTGCACGCCGGCGCACGTTTTCCATCTCAGCCTGGGCGCGCAACAGGTTTTCATAATGCTCTTGAGCCTGTGCCTGCGCGGCTGCCAGGGCCTCTTCTAGCGTCTGCGCGGGCTCTTGCTCGCCTTGCGATTCGGCATCCACATCACCTTCGGCGGTTTGGGCCACCTCAGGCTGCTGTTGGTCTGATTGTGGGTGCTGATCGCCAGGGTTTTCTGGGGTCGGCCGATCGGGGTGTTGTGCGTCCGTGTTTGCGGTCATTGTATGAGCTCCAAAGCGTATCGATTGCGTCAATGGCACTTAAGTGGGGGCGTTTGTAGCGAATTCAAGGGCAAACAAGGTAAAACAAAAGCAAACAAAATCGAACAAGCGGAAAATAAAAAATCCGCTCGGTACCTAAGGTTTTCTTACTAAAACCTTAGGCAATGTCAGTTGTGTTGGCCTTAAATTAGCTCGCCTGTGCCGCAGCGTGTGCCAATGTTGGGCGCCTAGGCGCCTGGCACGTCCTCGGGCCGAGTCGGCCAGCCAGACATCTCACGCTCGACCATATCGGTCAGCGTATCGAGCCAAGGTGCGTCGTCGTTTAAGCAAGCAATGTAGTTAAACCGCTCACCACCGGCATTCATGAAGGTTTCACGCACCTCAATGCTGATTTCCTCCAGCGTCTCCAAGCAGTCAGCCACAAAGCCCGGACAGACCACGTCAACACTGGTGACACCGTCCTTGGCCATCTGCTCAAGCGTCGGCTCGGTGTAGGGCTGCAGCCAAGCTGCCGGTCCAAACCGACTTTGAAATGTCACTAAATACTCGTCATCAGACAAATTCAGGCGTGCCGCCAATGCGGCGGCCGTTTCATAGCTGTCGCGACAGTAGGGGTCACCGATCTTGGTGCATCGCTGTGGCAAACCATGGAAACTCATGATCAGTTTTTGTGGTTTGCCATGTTCGGCCCAGTGGGCACCGATCTTGTCAGCCAATGGGTTGATGTAGAGCGGATCGATATGAAACCGCTTAATAAACCGCATGGCCGGCTGGTTACGCATGTGCGAAGCCACACGCGTAACCTCGTCAACCACAGTACCAGTGGTGCTCGAGGAATATTGCGGATACAGGGGCACCGTTAAAACGTGCTCACAGCCAGCATCGCGCAACTGCAACATGGCCTGCCGGATGCTTGGCTGCCCATAACGCATGCCCACCGCCACATCGACCTCGTGGCCGCGTGCTTTGAGTCTTTCAGTAACACCGGCTGCCTGGCGCTGTGTGTAGACCAGCAATGGCGAACCACCCTCCATCCAGATGCCTTCGTAGCGGTGCACCAACTTTTTAGGGCGCGTGAGCAAAATAGGGCCATTCAGAATGGGCCACCAGAGCAGTTTCGGAATTTCAATGACGCGTGGGTCAGATAAAAACTCGCGCAGGTAACGGCGAATGGCGCCAGCGGTTGGCTCTTGTGGCGTGCCAAGGTTAACCAGCAAAACACCCACTTTGCCGGTTTTAAATGGCGCGGGCCAAACTTTTAGCCGCGTCGGTGCGGGTTCAGGCCAGTAACGTGCACGTGGTTCTTTTGGTTCGGGTGCTTCGGCTGCAGACAAGATATCCCTCACAATCTATTCAAACAAAAACTCGGCCAATGCCAGATCGGCCTTCTTTAGTGACGCTCACCGCTGTAATGACTTAACGCATTGGACAACAATCGGGACGTAATGTCGACAATAGGGATCACGCGCTCATAGGCCATACGGGTTGGACCAATCACCCCAAGTGTGCCCACCACCTTGCCGTTAACCCCGTAGGGTGCGGTTACCACTGACAAGTCTTCCATGGGCACGAGTGCCGACTCACCACCGATATAAATCTGCACGCCTTGGGCGCGGCTTGACGCATCAAGCAGCTGCAAGAGGTCGGTTTTTTTCTCGAACAAAGCAAAGGTGCGGCGCAAACGTTGCATATCTGAGGCGAGCTCATTGATATCGAGCAAACGTGTCTCACCAGAAATCACCACGCTGTCGACATCATCGGTACTGTCGGCACCAGCGTCCACAGCCGCCTGCATCAGGCTAGACATGTCGGCGCGCAGTCGCTCGAGCTCGCGCGCTAGCGACTGGCGCACCTCTGAAAACGGTTTGCCAGAAAAATGTTGATTAAAAAAGTTGCCTGCCTCCGTTAACTCGACGCTCGTGTACTCACGCGGCATAAACAAAATCCGGTTTTGTACATCGCCGTCAGGCGTGACAATGATCAACAGCACGCGCTTGTCTGACAAGCCAATGAATTCAACATGCTCAAACACCTGGCTGCGCTTGGGCGCAAGCACCACACCGGCAAACTGCGTCATGTTTGACAACAAAGACGCAGCAGCCGACACTGCCCGAGTCGGGTCGGCCGTTGGCAACATGCTCTTGATCTGTTCGGCTGGCAGCAACTCAAATGGTTGGGTCGCAAGCATGCTGTCAACAAACAGCCGGTAGCCTTTGGGCGTTGGAACGCGACCCGCAGAGGTATGCGGGCTGTGAATCAGGCCGGACTCTTCAAGATCGGCCATCACGTTGCGTATGGTCGCGGGCGACAAATCGAACACTTTAGACAAGGTGCGTGATCCGACGGGCTGGCCATCGGCGATGTAGCGCTCGATTAACGCTTTGAGCAAAGACTGGGCTCGGTCGTCCATGTTATTGGTTTTTGCCATTGAATCAAACTTATAATCTTGAGATTAACCCACAAGTCACGGTCTGCATGCATTTTGCCACTATCGCACTCATAGGTCGCTATCAAGACTCGCAACTCGCCGGGCATTTGCGCGCCCTAGCGGGCCTGTTGCAAGCCGCTGGCCGTCAGGTGCTCATTGAGGCCGACACGGCCGAGCACACCGGCTTGACCGAGTTTAGTGTGGCCAGTTATCAGGAAATCGGTCAAACCGCTGATTTGGCCATTGTCGTGGGCGGTGATGGCACCATGCTCGGTGCTGCCCGTCAACTGGCCCCTTGGGCAGTCCCACTGGCGGGTATCAACCACGGCCGTTTGGGTTTTATCACTGACATTGCCCTGCCCGATGCCAACGCGGCCATGGCTGATTTGCTTGAGGGCCGGTTTGAGACGGAAGAACGCCTGTTGCTGTGTGGCGAGGTCATCCGCGATGGGCACTCACTCTACAGCGACACGGCACTTAACGATGTAGTTGTTAACCGCGCCGGTCGCGGCAGCATGATCGAGTTGCGCATTGATATTGACGGCACCTACATGTACACGCTGCGCGCTGACGGCTTAATCATTGCAACGCCGACAGGCTCGACCGCTTACGCGTTATCTGCCTCTGGCCCCATTTTGCACCCGAGCCTGCAGGCCATGGTCATGGTGCCCATCGCGCCGCAAACGCTCTCAAACCGCCCGATTGTGCTGCCTGACAGCGGCGCGCTGAACCTGACAGTCATTGGCACCGGTCGCGCTGAGCATGGCGTGAGTGTTCACTTTGACATGCAGACCTGGTCTGACGTGCAGCCCGGCGATCAAATCCAAGTGCGTCGCGCACCAAAGACCACCCGGTTTATCCACCCAAGCGGCTACAGTTTTTTCTCGACGCTTCGTAAAAAACTGAATTGGAATCGTCTGCCAGCAGCTGATGAGCAGGCTGAGTAAAGCGCCATGCTGCGTGAGCTAACCATCCGCGACTTTGTGATTGTTCAATCGGTGTGCCTGCGGCTAGCCGAAGGCTTTCACGTGCTCACCGGCGAGACCGGTGCCGGCAAGTCCATTCTCATTGATGCCCTGTCCATGGTGCTTGGTGCCCGCGCCACCGCCGATGTGGTGCGCAGTGGTGCCCAACGCGCCGATATTGACGCGGTGTTTGAGCCAGGCGAAGACGTCATGGCTTGGCTCAAAGACAATGATCTCGATCAAGGCGAAGACAGCAGCCCCGAGCTTATCTTGCGCCGCGTGGTGGATAAGCAAGGCAAAAGTCGCGCCTACATCAACGGCACCCCGGTTACTGTGACGCAATTGCGTGAGGTCGGTCAGCAACTCGTTGACATTCATGGCCAACATGCACACCAGAGCTTGATGCGCGCTGATGCCCAGCGTGACCTGCTTGATGCCCACCTGAAACTGCAGCCGCAGCGCCAGAAAGTACGACAAGCATTTGATGCGTGGCAGACTGCCTGCGCGCGCTACGAACTAGCCTCTCAAGGTGCCCAACAGCGCGAAGAGCAAGTCCAAGCACTGACTTGGCAACTGCAGGAGCTGCAGGCACTGGCACCCGAGCCTGATCAATGGCAGGCCATTAGCGAGGAGCACACGCGCCTGTCCAACGGCCAAGCGTTAATCGATTCGGCTGCTGCCGCCTTGGCTGCCATTGATGATGACGAGTCCGGTGCGCAACGTACCTTGGCGCGCGCGCTTGAACAGATTCGACAAGCCGTCAGACACGACCCGCGCTTGGACAACGTGTTGCAATCGCTTGAGTCAGCCGACATCGCTTTGACTGAAGCACGTTCTGACCTGAGCCACTACGTTGACGATCTCGACTTAGATCCTGCCCGCTTGGCAGAACTCGATACCCGTATGCAAGCACTGTTTGGCGCTGCACGTAAGTTTCGCTGTGAACCGCAAGAACTGCCTGAACTGCTCGAGCGCACCCAAGCCGAGTTAGCCGAGTTAGAGCAAGACCAGGATCTTGACGCATTGCAGCGACAGCAGGCTCAAGCCGAATCCGACTATGACAAACAAGCTGCAGCCTTACGTTCTGCGCGTCTGAAAGGCATCAAACCCCTGATTAAGTCTGTCACTGGCAAGATGCAATCGCTGGGCATGCCCGGTGGCCAGTTCGCCATTGAGATTGAACCTGGCTCGCGCGGTGCGCACGGTTCTGACCGTCTGACATTTCTGGCTTCCGGGCATGAAGGTGTGGCGCCAGGGCCATTGAATAAAACCGCGTCCGGTGGCGAGCTTTCACGTATTTCGCTCGCCCTTTCAGTCGTGGCCAGCCAAGCCACGCACATTCCAACACTGGTGTTTGATGAAGTCGATACGGGTGTCAGTGGTGCTGTAGCCGAAATGGTGGGAAGGCTGCTAAGCGAACTTGGCCAGCATCATCAAGTGCTGTGCGTCACGCACTTACCGCAAGTGGGTGCCTGTGCTCAACACCATTATCAAGTCACCAAGGGCAAGCAAGCCTCTGGCTCGGTCGGCTCGGAGCTGCACCATCTAGATGAATCGCAACGCGTGCAAGCCATTGCCGAGTTGCTAGGTGGCATGGATATTACAGAGACCACCCTGTCACATGCGCGCGAGCTGCTGGCATCGGCTCGCCGACCTTAGTGCTATTTGCCTGAGTCTTTCTGGCAGTCACGGCACATGCCGTACAAGACCATGGCGTGCGTCTCAAGCGTAAAACCATGCTTTTCTGCGATGCGATGCTGGCGCTCTTCGACCTCTTCATCCCAGAACTCTTCAACCTTGCCGCAGTAGGTGCAAACCAGATGGTCGTGATGATCACCATCGTTAAGTTCGAATATGGCTTTGCCGCCGTCAAACTGACTGCGCATCAGAATCCCGGCCTGCTCGAACTGCGTTAGCACCCGATATACCGTGGCCAAGCCAATCTCGACCTTTTCTTCCAATAAGAAACGATAGACGTCTTCAGCGCTTAAATGGCGCTCAGAGGACCGCCGAAAGATATCAAGGATTTTCAGACGGGGGAAAGTCGCCTTTAACCCCGCCGATTTCAAATCATGCTGGTCAGTTTCAAGTTCCACGGTGGCTCCATTTCAGTGCGGTCTATCGACCTTTGTCCTATGATAGCGTTTTAGTCTTGATTCAAGCAAAGAGGTTTGATGTGCGCACCTCCCGTTTATCTTCCCGGACCCTCCTGGCCGGCACCGTCATTCTCGTAGCTGTCAGCCTCGCAGGATGTTCTTCTAATCGCTGGGGCTTTCCTTACAAAGTCGGCGTGCAGCAAGGCAATTGGATCACCACAGAACAAGTGTCGTTGCTCTCAGAGGGCATGACGCGTGAGCAGGTGCGCTTCGCACTCGGGTCCCCAACGCTCACAAGCGTGATCCACGCCGATCGCTGGGAATATCCTTATTTCTACCGAGCACCCAACGGTGAAGTCGACGAACGTAACTTCACGGTTTTTTTCCGCAATGGGTTATTGGTGAAATGGGAAGGCGACGAGCAACCCGAGGTCCAGCCATTCCAGATTGCTGACGATTTGGTGGACATCAGTAAAGAGCAACGCAAGCAGCTTGAACTCGATGCTGAGCGTGCTGGCGCAGCAAGTGGGGTTGAGGAAATCGAGCCAGGCATTGACTTCTCGACCATTACCAATGCGCCCCCCTCAACTGATCCTGGTGCCCTGCCCGATGAGCCAGACACCGTGCCGCAGGAGCTGATGTGAGTACGCCAATAACGAATGCACCAATAACAACGAGCCCAATAAAAGTAGCGATTGCTGGAGCCTCCGGCAAAATGGGTCGCATGCTGATCGAAACGGTCTTAAACCAGCCTGACCTCAAGCTCACGGTGGCCCTTGAACATGCAGCTAGCACCGCGCTCGGGCAAGATGCCGGTGCTAGCTTAGGCGTTGACACCCAAGTCATCATTACCAGCGATCTTGACGCTTTGCGTCATGCCGATTGCCTGATTGACTTCACCCGACCAGAAGGCACCTTGACGCACCTGCAAGCTTGCGTCAAACATGGTGTGAAGATGGTCATCGGTACAACTGGGTTCGATGCCGCCGGCAAGGCCGCGATCGCCCAAGCCGCTGAATCGATCGGCCTTGTGTTTGCACCAAACATGAGCGTGGGTGTTAATGCCACTTTGAAACTGCTGGAAGTGGCCGCCAAAATTCTAGACAGTGGCTATGACGTCGAAATCTTCGAGGCACACCACCGCCACAAGGTCGATGCACCATCTGGCACCGCCCTCAAAATGGGTGAAGTCATTGCACAGGCCTGGAACGAGCCACTTGAAGACATCGCCACTTGGGCGCGTCACGGTCACACGGGCGCACGTGAAGACGGCAAGATCGGGTTCTCTGTGGTGCGCGGTGGTGACATCGTTGGTGACCACACAGCCTTTTTCTGCGGCACAGGCGAACGCATCGAGATCACCCATCGCTCTAGTAGCCGGGCAACCTATGCCCAAGGCAGCCTCAGGGCCGCACGCTTTCTAGGCAATCAAGACAAGGGGCTGTTTGACATGCAGGCCGTACTTGGGTTGACATAACTCGGCTTGGCATAACTCGGCTTGACATAGCCCGACCAAAGTTTTGTCAAGGTGCACGGATTGCAAATCCGTGTACCTTCACCAACACGACGGTTCCATCTGCAGCGAAACCCCAAACCTCGCTTGCACGTCGCGCTTGATCGCCTCTGCCAACGCCATGACATCTTCAACCAACGCACCACCCTCATTGACCATGACCAGCGCTTGCTTGTCGTGCATGGCCACCGGACCCATGCGCCGCCCTTTATAACCACACTGATCGATGAGCCAGCCTGCGGCAAGCTTCACGCGCCCATCGGCTTGGGGGTAGGACACTAGGTTGGGATGCAAGTTGCTCAACGTTTGAGCTTGGACCTGACTGACCACGGGGTTCTTAAAAAAACTGCCGACATTGGGTTTAACCGCTGGATCCGGCAGCTTGGCTTGGCGCACGGCCACGACCCGGTCAAACACAGCTTGGGCATCAGGTGCTAGTGGCAAGTCACGCAAACTTTGCAAGTCCGGGTAGTCCAACACTGCTTGCCATTGACGAGGCAGCGCAAAGCGCACGGCTAAGACCAGCCAGTGCTTGCCTTGTTCATGCTTAAACACGCTATCGCGATAGCCAAACTGGCACGCATCGACAGACACCCACTGTTGGCATCGGGTCTTGAAATCCCAGATCTGCACCGCGTCAATTCGATCTTTGAGCTCAACGCCATAGGCGCCAATGTTCTGTACGGGGGCTGCTCCCACCGTGCCGGGGATCAAGGCTAAGTTCTCAAGTCCCGGCCAGCCACGCTGCAGTGACTCACACACCCAATCATGCCACGACTCACCGGCGGCGACTTCAACAAGCCAATGCCCATCGGTTTGTCCAACCCGTTCAATGCCTTTGTTGCGCATTAGAACAAGTGCATGATCAAGCTTGGGCGGCAACACCACGTTACTGGCACCGCCAAGCACTGCAAGGCTGCCATGCGCATCGTAGATCGCCTGCAAATCGGCGAGCTGACCTTGCCCCTGATACTGAACAGCCTGTGTGGCCACACAGGGCAAGGCCAGTGTATTGGGCACTTGCTGTATGCGCGTTGCCCCGGTATTCTCGTTTGACATCAAAGCTTCATTTTTTGTGCTAATATTTCGCTCTTCGCATAGTACTTGATCTGTTCGAAGCGTTGTTTTTAGCAACGAAAGCAGTAAAACCATAAGTAGCAGGACATGTACGTTGTGAAGCAGTCTTGCGGGAATAGCTCAGTTGGTAGAGCGCAACCTTGCCAAGGTTGAGGTCGCGAGTTCGAGACTCGTTTCCCGCTCCAAATTCAAGGGGAAGCGCAAGCTTCCCCTTCTAGTTTGTGGCGCAATGGCAGAGTGGTTATGCAGCGGATTGCAAATCCGTGTACCTCGGTTCGATTCCGGGTTGCGCCTCCATCATGAGGTGCCAAGTGCTTGATCCGAGCCCTGCGTGAATCAAGCACACACTGACACTGCTTAGTGGCAATGATGCAACGATGGCAACTTGTTTTTGGCGTTAGAGTGTCGAGATGAATCAAAGCACGACTCCTGGCGAGCAAACTGACTCGACTTCTGCCACACCCATCGTACAAACGATCACTTTCAGGATATTTCTGAGTTTTGTCTCGGGCTATTTCCTGTCGTATGCGCTGCGCTCGGTTAACGCCACCATCGCCCCCCTGTTAGATGCCGACTTAGGTTTAGGTCCTGGCTCACTGGGCTGGTTATCTTCAGCCTATTTCCTGTCATTTGCCTCGGTGCAGTGGTACTTGGGCACTTGGCTTGACCGGTTTGGCGCGCGTCGCACCGAATCGGCGCTGCTCGGTACGGCCGCCTTGGGCTCAGTCATCATGGCCGCAAGCGACACACTGGTCGGGCTGTCGGTTGGCCGGATCCTGATTGGTCTTGGCGTGGCAGCCTGTTTAATGGCGCCATACTCTTACTACCGTCGCGTCTTTGCCCCACAAAAGCAGGCGCAATTGGCCATGTGGATGCTTATTGGCGGCACGAGCGGTGCGCTGGTGTCAACACAACCGGCACTCATTCTTGCCGAATGGTTGGGTTGGCGAGAAATCTTTGTCCTGACCGCCGGTTTGTTGGCTTTATCAGCGTTGGCCATCTTCTTACTAATCCCAGACCACGACCTCGCAGTCACACGGGCAGCCAGAGCTGCCACTAAAACAAACGCTGGCGCCAAACCACTTGGACTGTTTGAGTTGCTACGCCATCCCACGATGGTGCGCATCATTCCGACGACGATTTTTTTCTCGGGCGGGTTTGTCGCACTGCAATCTTTGTGGGTTGGCCCTTGGATGACCACCGTCTTGGGCATGAGCACCAACGAGACCGGTCAAGCCTTGCTCTACTTTAATGCCGCATTGCTGGTGGCTTATCTCATCATGAGCTTGATTAGCCCGCAGCTTGAGAAATCCGGTGTGGCCTTGGCACGCCAGACCAATGCTGGATTTTTCTGGTTCATTGGGTGCATGGTACTGATACTGGCTTGGCAAACACCGTCAGCCTGGCTGGCTTGGATTGCCTTGGCACCTGGCATCCCAGCTGTCATTTTGATACAGACACAAACCGCACTGATGTTTCCCAAGGCAATTGCCGGGCGGGTGTTAACCACCTTTAACTTGGTGATGTTCTCCGGGGCGTTCGCGGTGCAATGGGGTGTTGGTTTGCTAGCTGACCTGTTTGTGTGGATCGGCAGCAGTAATCATCAAGCCTTGTGGCAAGCATTTGTGGTGCTGCTGGTGCTACAGATCCTTAGCCTGTGGTGGTTCCTGTCACGCGACAAACCGATTTCGGCGGACCTTGAGCATGGACAATAGCGTGCTTGAATCCATCAAACGATGGCCCAACGTGCCAGCGGTTTTCGGTTGGCTGTCGCTGACAGCGCGCGGTCAATGGCGCTTGCACCCAGATGGCAAGGCACATGAGGGCAGTAGTGGTGAGTCAATCAGTAACCCGCAGATCCTCACCTTTATCAATCGCAATTACGCCAGTGATGAACTTGGGCGTTGGTATTTTCAGAATGGGCCCCAACGCGTCTACGTGCGCCTTGACGCCGCTCCTTGGATCTTGTTTGCCGACGATGCACAACGCCAATTCAATACGCACACAGGTTCAGTCGCGGCCAACGTCGATTGCGTCTGGCTAGATGAACAGGGTCAGATCTATTTACAAACGGAACTGGGACCGGGCATGATCGTTGATCGCGATTTACCGCGCTTTCTGGCTGGTGCCAAGATCGAGACTGCCCAGCTTGCCGAGACTGCCCATGCCGCCCAGACCCTTGAAGACTGGTGGGCGCAAGGGTTTTCAACCACGACTTTGCTAACAGGTCTGGACCAACACTGGCCAGCCTGCACCAACCCCCTGCCGGTGCAACGGCTAGATGCCGCCACCCCAATCGATACCCAACTAAAGTTTGTGGCCAATCCGCAGCCAGCCTAAGGCTAGAATACCGGGATGGACAAACACCCCGACTCCCCTGATTTCTTTTTCCCGGCACCTAGACGCAGCAACTTCTGCGGCCAGTGCGCCACACCAATTACACGTCGCACGCCACCAGGTGACAACCGTGAGCGCGACCTGTGTGAACACTGTGGTGCTGTGCACTACCAGAACCCACGCATGGTGGTCGGTACCTTACCGGTCTGGGACAACAAGGTGCTGCTATGCCTGCGAGCCATTGAGCCACGCGCCAACACTTGGACACTACCTGCTGGGTTCATGGAACTGTCAGAGACCACCGGTCAGGGGGCTTTGCGCGAGACACGTGAAGAAGCCGGTGTCGAAGTCGAACTCGGTTCGCTCTACACCGTGATCGATGTCTCAACCGTTGATCAAATCCATGTGTACTTTCTGGCGCATGCGGCCAACGGCGAGGTCGACCCTGGCCCCGAGAGCCTTGACGCGCGTTATTTTGCGCTTGATGAGATCCCTTGGGACAATCTGGCGTTTCGTTCAGTGTCCACGACACTGAAACACTACATCAGCGACTTGCAACGTGGACAGTTCGAGACGCGTTACTACACGCTACCACCGGCCTACTAACGCAACATGCCCGGCCCACTGATCTGGGTTAAACCCGATGAGCCACTGCCACGTGCTGACCAAGCCCTGCTAGATCCCCCTGGACTGGTGGCAGCTGGTCTTGACCTGAGCGTACCTCGACTGACAGAGGCCTATCGCAAAGGGATATTTCCCTGGTTCAGTGACGGCGACCCCGTACTGTGGTGGAGCCCAGACCCACGCATGGTGCTTGTGCCCCACGAGCTTCACATCAGCAAATCACTGAACAAACAACTGCGACAGATCGCCCGTCAGCAACAAAACGCTGATTACAGTGTGGTGGTCACCACCAACCAAGCGTTTGAGGCGGTCATGCAAGGTTGTGCGGCGCGCGGTGAGCTCGGCCAAGACACGTGGATCACCGTCGAGATGAAACAAGCCTATCAACAATGGCATGCCGCAGGCGCTGTGCACAGCGTGGAGACCTGGATGGACGGTCAACTTGTCGGCGGATTGTATGGCGTTTGTCTAGGCAGGATGTTTTTTGGGGAGTCGATGTTCACCCGCGCCACCAACGCCTCTAAGATCGCCTTGGTTTATCTGGTGCGTTTTCTGCAGCGACAGGGTGTCACCATGATTGACTGCCAGATGCAGACCGAGCACTTGGCCTTAATGGGTGCGCGCAACATCGCTCGCGAGGTCTTTATCGATCATGTGAGCGCCGCCACCGACGCACCCCCAATTGACTGGCACCCAGGATGGCTAGACACCGAAGGCAATCTCCAACCTTGATCTGCCTGAGGAAACCCGGCGCAAACCGATGCGTTTCAGGTACGATTGATTCCCATGAGCCAGATACAGGAACTGCCCTTTGCGGCCATCCAGTTCTATAGCACCGCGAGCTATCGTTGCAGCTACCTGCCCGATGAGCAGGCGCGCTCGCAAGTGGCCGCACCTGGGCATTTAATTCACGCCGACAACTACACCGAG
>Ga0209953_1000272_pt1 | contig 19707 bp, 20 predicted proteins | sample SalPonred_H2O_MG_FD_185713 | JGI IMG/M metagenome (GOLD analysis project Ga0209953, IMG submission 185713) | Salt pond water microbial communities from South San Francisco under conditions of wetland restoration - Salt Pond MetaG... | ecosystem: Environmental > Aquatic > Non-marine Saline and...
AAATACTTCGATGAACTTGGTGTACCTAGACTCACATGACCTCAACTTCTCGAACCGCCTGGTGCGGACCCGCATGCCAGGTGGTGTGGCAGGGGCGCGGCTAACTGCCGTCCCCTATGCCGATCAAGTGTCACCGTGTTCATGGTTGTATTCCTGCAAATCTGAGTAATTGCTGAGTCTGTTCAATCGCATCGAATTAGCTTTGCGCCAACACTTGATGTGCATCTGACCATGCCCAGACCTTAACGCCTTCGCGTTCAAAGCTTTGGTTGCCACCATAGATCAAGTGCGTATCTGCCCCTTCTTGCTTGGCCAAGACCTGCCACTGCTTTAGTGCTTTTGTCCAGCCACCAACGTACGTTGTCCCCGATTTCAACTCGATTGGTGTCAATTTCTGACCTGTCTCAAACAGCACATCAATTTCGTGACCGGCGCTATCACGCCAAAAGTATAGGTCGGTTGGTTGGCCGGCATTGAGTCTTTCTTTCATCAATTCAGCGACAACCCAGGTTTCAAACAAGGCGCCACGCATGGCATGGGTTTCCAAGCTGTGACTGTCACGGATGCCGTTTAGCCACGCAGCCAGACCTGTATCCACAAAATACAGTTTGGGCGATTTGATGAGCCGCTTTCCAAAGTTTCTGTGGTGTGGTCTCAACAGCGTGACGATGTAACTGGCTTCGAGCACTGTAAGCCACTCTTTGGCAGTTGAGGCACTGATGGCACAGTCTGTTGCCAGAGATGACAAATTTAAGAGTTGACCGGTTCTGGCCGCACACATTTTGACGAAAGTCTGGAACCTTGCGAGGTCACGGATATCGATCAGTTGACGCACGTCACGCTCAACGTAAGTCGCGATGTACTTGGAGAACCAGTCCGATAGTCTCTTCTGTTTCGAAACCGATCCGACATGCAAGTCCGGATAGCCGCCCTCAAGCATGGCCTCTTCCAGTGTTGCCGGTTGTCTGTGCCCCATTGAGAGTTCTTTGCTACCTAGCGGTAACAGGTCAACACGACCAATCCGACCAGCCAAAGATTGCGTGAAAGCTCGGACCAGCTCAAATCGGACAGAGCTCGTGATGATGAATTCGCCCATGATTTGGTGCTCGTCAACGACACACTGTATCCATGACATGAGTGCCGGACAGCGTTGTATTTCGGCAATCACGGCCCCGTTTTTAAAACGCCCAAAAAAGCGTTTAGGGTCATCGCGTGCGAATCTTAGTTCGTCGGGGTTTTCTAGGGAGACATAAGGTTTATCCGCGAACAAGTGACGCGCGAGCGTTGTCTTGCCGGACTGTCTTGGGCCTGTTAACGCCACGACGGGAAAGCCGCGTGCAAGGCGTTCAACAGTGGCGGCTGCTGTGCGGTGGGTCAGAGACATTTTGATGTGCGGTGTAGGTCAGAATTGCTTTTAGGTCAGAGGTGTAGACCGCTGTCCACGCCTGACACATCACTTGATACATCACCGGCCAAACAAACCTTTGATCGCATCACCCAAGCCAGGCGCGACTTTATTGATCTCGTCGCGCGCACGATCGCCGAGTTGATCACCGAGCTTGGACTTGGCCAACTCAGCAGCTAGGCTTGCGACATCGACGCTGTACTTGGGATCGTCAAACTGTCCAGAAATCCGAATGGGCACTGTCACGCCTTTGAGCGCGGCCAAGTCTTTGCCGCCTTGGCCTTCTGAGGTCTCTACCACGGCCACCTTGGCTAGATAGTCAAGCGATGAGTCGGGAATATTGATCGTGCCCGCACCTTCGAGTCTAAATAGGGGGGCTTTGACGCTCAGATCTTTATTGGTGGCAATGCCCTTGGCGATGGTGGCTGACGCGGCGAGCTCGGTGAACGCCGTTTGACCTGAACCCGAGCCCTGCTGTGTCGGCGCTTTGCCGAGTAGGCCGCGCACGTTGTTTAGGATCTTGCCGATATCAATGCCCTTGACACTACCGTCTTTCAGGTTTACTCGTGCGTTACCTGAGAGGTTTTGTTCAAGAGACGCGACGGTTGTGCCAGTTGTTGCGAGATCAAGGGTGAGTGCGCCTTGGCCAGTAACTTTTGGGTCTTGGCCCAAGGCCGTCAACAGTGAATCAAGTTTGATGCCTGTGATGTTCCCTTTTAGGGTGAAGCGATTGGTATAGGCATCCACTAAGAGGCTGCCTTCTAATTTGCCACCAAACAGTTGGGCGCTGTGCGGCGCGACTTGTAACTTGCCCTGGTTTAACGCGACATTGGCTTTAACCTGATTGATGCGCAGGCCTGCAGACAATACCTGCCCGATGCGTACCTTGCCTTTGATGTTGGGACCTTTGAGCGCCGAGAGATCAATGGTGCCCGTTTGAGTAGCTTGCGTAGCACTTCTCCCGTTGCTTGCTCCATTGCTTATCCCATTATCTGCAGTGTTCGTCTCGGAACGTGAGCTTGCGGGCTGTGTTGTGGCGCCAAACCGGTCAAGCTTGAGTGCATCGAGTGCGACATCAAATGTAATCGCGGGTTGATCAAACCCGGTGACATCGACACGGGCTTTGATCGGTGAGCCGTCAAACTGACCGCTCAGAACGGTGGCAACCGTTTGAGCTTTGGTGTTTAGTGTCAGACCACCTTTGGCAGTTACTTTCAGTGGTTCTTTGCCAAGTGCAGGGTCGGTGACTGACAGACCGGTATCAAGTCCGTTCATGGCAAGTGTTTCGCCGGTAAAGGTAAACGCTGGTAGCGCAAGTTCAGTGCTCAACGCACGACCGGGTTCTTTAATTGTGAGATTTAGCGTACTTGGCTTGACTTCGATGTCGTTACCTTTGGATTGAACGCCACTAGCAGTGGTCGTCAGTTCAATGGCTTGACCTGCGAGATTGGCGGTGCCCTTAAGATCAAGGTCTGACACTGCAAAGGCATTGTCTTTGAGGTTCGCTTCAAGATTCAGTTTCAAATCAGACGTGAGATCTTTGAGGTCGCGCCAGTTGCCTGATAGTTGATTGGAGATTTGGTTTAGGCTGAGTTGTTGTGTGGCCAAGTCTATTTTGTAGTCACTTTCGACATTGAGCTTGCCATCTAGAGCCATGGTCTGTGACTTAACGTTGGCAGCGAGCTTTAATTTGCCGCTGGCTTGGCGGGCGATTTGACCGGTGGATAGATTCAGCTCAGAGATCGTCCAGTCCATGCGGTTTTGTAGGTCGTTAAACGTCAGGCTCGCATTGGTGAGGTTCACTGAGCGAATGTCCAACGCAAATGATGAGGCGGAGTTGGCGGAACTGCTGGAAGAACCACTGGTGGAACCACCGGCAGCAGACTTCGCTTGATCAGCCTTGTCATCCGCGGTTTGGTCACCTGAAACCAGATCCGCAAAATTAAACGCACCTGCCTTGTCGCGCGTCATGGTGGCAGACAGACCATCGATTGTCACACCATCGACAAATACATCCCCTGAGAGCAGTGGCCACAGTTCGACGGATACGTTGGTGGATTGAAATGTGATGAAAGCCTGATCGGGGTCTTTGTCTGACAAAGTGGCGCGACCTACCTCAGCCCCGATGTTGGGAAAGAGCGTCAGATGAACATCACCATCAATGGTCAGTACCCGGCCTGTGTTCTCGAGCACCAGTTGTTCGATCTCTGGTTTGTAGCGATTGGCATCAAAGGTGGCCACAAATATTGCGGCTGCCGCTGCAATGATCACAGTAATACCGACAATGGCTAAAAGCGTGATCCGTAATGCTTTCACAAGCAGCTCCTCGCGAGGTTGTTCTATGTGGTCATTGTAGATCCGGTGTGCCTGGTGTTGTGGCGCAGGTAGGTGGTTCAGTACCGCGGTTCATTGCTGCGGTCCAGTATTGCAGTTCAGTACTGCAGTCGGTATACCTACAGATGCTATAACGAATGCACTACACGTTTTGTTTTGATAGGTGTTCTATGCCAACTACGCTGCCAGCCGCTGATGCTTTGAGCCGTGCTTGGGTTGAAGAGGCGATCCGCAAAGTCGAGGGTGACTTCACGCGTTCAGCCGATACGCATCTGATTGCCTTGGACTTGCCAGCGCCGCTGGCCATTGATGGCATTGATGTGTATTTCAAGGACGAGTCGACTCACCCGACTGGGAGCCTAAAGCATCGGCTGGCGCGCTCTTTGTTGCTCTATGCGTTATGCAATGGCTGGGTTGGTCCTAAGACCACGCTGGTTGAAGCGTCGTCGGGATCCACGGCGATTAGCGAGGCGTATTTCGCCAGACTAATTGGTTTGCCATTCATCGCTGTGGTGCCTGAGTCGACAGCCAAGTCCAAGTGCGATTTGATTCGCTTCTATGGCGGACAAGTGCATTTGGTCAAACGCTCTGACGAGGTATACGCGGCAGCACGTGAGTTGGCTGCTCAAACGGGTGGTCACTACATGGACCAGTTCACTTATGCCGAAAGAGCCACGGACTGGCGAGGCAACAACAACATCGCTGAGTCGGTGTTTGCACAGATGGCCAATGAGCGCTACCCGGTGCCAAGCTGGGTGGTGGTGGGGGCTGGTACCGGCGGCACATCAGCGACCTTTGGCCGGTACGTCCGATACAAGCGTCTGCCGACCCAAGTGGCTGTGGTTGATCCCGAGAATTCAGTGTTTCATCCGTATTTTCAGGTGGGTGACAACACCGTCACGTCGCCTCACTCAAGCCGTATTGAAGGCATTGGCCGCCCGCGGGTTGAGCCATCATTTATCCGTCATGTGGTCAGTGACGTTTTACCGATTGAGGATCTGGATTCGATTGCAGCGATGCGCATGATGTCTGATTGGTTGGGTCGCCGTGTCGGCCCATCAACTGGGACCAACTTAATCGGTGTGTTCAAGCTAATGCGTGACATGCAGGCCAAGGGTGAGCAGGGCAGCATCGTGTCACTGATTTGTGATGGTGGCGATCGCTATGGTCACTTGTATGATGACGTATGGGTGGCAGAGCATTTCGGGGCGGGGTTGGAAGAGCGTCAAGCGCAATGGGGTGGGCGGTAGTGGGAGTGGGTGAATACGGGGTTTGTGGTTTATGGGTTGCAAATTACGCAACCATGGGCTTCTTATTGAAGGTGGGAGAAGAAGGTTTCGCGCACAGTGACGGCTGCGGCGTGCGGATCGAATTTGGGTAAACCGGGTCTTAAAAGCGTGTTCATGTCCCTGCAAAAAGATGGCTTTCTTAATTTTCCGTCAAGAACCTCGTTGGCTTGTTCGCAGGTAAATTCGGTCCCTTCCTTTTTGAGATACCAAACAAAGGCATCCATCGCCTTTTTGCTACTTACCCGATATGGCGTTGCATCTGCCTCGCTCATTGTCCAAGCTTGTTGCAAGTCGAATAGATCGCGGCCTTGATCGCGTTGCATTAAAGCGCGTGTTTTAGTGCCGAGCATTTCATTGACGTCATATGAGACGACACTGGCTTGATAAAGGTTCCCTTCACAATCCATGGTGTCAATCATTACTTTAACTAGCGGATAGAGGCTTTCGCCTTCGTTTAAATTGACCTCAACCTTCACGGTTTCTTCCCGATTAAGGCCTAGTGGAATGAATCGGTAGGCCGTTCTTAGAATCTTTGATGGACGTAAAACGTTACGCACTGCTAGCCAGGCATCAGCAATTTTCGAATCCGATGGTTTGCCGATGACTGGGGTGAGTACTTCACGCAACCTGAGGTCCAGCGCTGCTGGATCAATCGGTCTGATCAGCACCAAATCGATATCTTCCGAATATCTCGCTGCTGGTGCTAGATGTGCCTTGTGCAATACCGTGCCGCCGCGCATTGCTAGATGTGTTTTGAGTAGGGAGTCGGAAAAAATGGCGGTTACGGCTCGGCAAAGCCGTAGGTCCTGTTCCACCTGACTTCGTTTCGGCCATGGTGCGGTATGTTGCCATGCAGTCAATTCATTGATCGTCATCATGCGTTTGCATCCTTTTTGTGCTCGCCTAGGCGCACTTTGAATGTGGTGTCGATAGGGTGGTCTTGATTGGGCCTGCTTGCGGTATCCAAGGCAATGACTCGCAATGTTCGGTTATTGAGCCATTTCTTTACGCAAGATTGCAACAGGTCCTGATTGTGCAGTGTCAGTAGCGCCCCAAGCCGTTGGGCAGTTGGTACCTCATTGACCGCGTTTAAAGCGACTGTCATGGCTTGAGGACTGCATGAAGGCCAAAGCGCCACTAGTACTTGCGCCACACGCGTAATACCGCCTACTAGATAGGCTCGCTGAATTAGCTCCAGAGCGGTGAGTTCTGGGGTGGCTACACGCAATCGGCCTTCTGGCGTTGAATGCCAACCCGTCGGCATCTTGGTGATTTGTTTACAGGTGTGAAACACAACCTCATGTTGCCCCACTCGAATTTGGCGCCGTCTGTGCTCAACCATAACTTGTGTCACCATCACGCCGTAAGGGGAGGCACCATAAATTTCCGCGGCACTGAGTAAGGTGACGTAATACTCGATGCCAAGTGTTTTGCTCATGTAGCGATCAAGCCACGCTTGAGGCGGTGGCGCACCAGCTGCTGCATGGCTGAGCGGTACGATCAACCAATGTGCCGACCCGCGTGATAGCCGCACGATCCGACCCCGTCTCTGTTGACGGTGTAAGGATTGATGTAGGGCGGCTTCGCTCGCGTGCGGTAGTGCCGCTCGCAGTTGATCGGTGCGCAGGTTTAACTGACCTGACTTTTCAGCGTCATCGAGTACGGCCGACAGTCGTTTTGGTGATCCCATGAATCTACATTAATTTCGCGATAAATATTATTTTACATAATTTAAAGCGAAATGTATGTCTGTTAATGAGCTCGATGACCACTCGATGTCGCTTCAGTCGTAGGGATGCCCCCCCTTGTAGTGGTTAGTTGTGCGGCACTTAAGATGCACAAGTTCAGCTGGTGTGGTGCCTCATGTGAGTGTGGTGCGTGCTAAAAACATGACTGACATATATGTAAGTTATAACTTACAGTTGACAGATAATCGTATAAACATGCAAGTTATGACTGGCAAAATTAGACTCCCAGACGACTTGGGTATGCAGTTGCGCGAGCGGCGAAAGGCGCTTGGCATGAGCAAATCCGAGTTAGCCCAGCGTGCCGGCAAGGTGCGTGAAGTCATTTATCGCCTCGAGGCTGGTGAAGATGTGACCGTGTCATCGCTAATGGCCGTCCTATCAGCATTAAAACTCGCCATATGTCTGGAGCCTGCAGGTCTGCCAACCCAGGCTGAGGTGACGCGCCGCTTCATGGAAGATGATGATGCGTACTGAGCCGATACCCGAGAAAATTCGGGAACTTGAGGTCAGCGTTGGTTCGCATCAAGGCGTGGGCTAGCTATTGAAAGTATCCCGATATAAATTTTGCTATTTGAGCGCTGACCCAAGCTTCGGCTAACACAGCTAGTACGGTCGCTTTACCGATTGGTGACTAACGGTTTGTTTGGTCGAGCATCTGGTTTGTGGTTCGTGTCTGCCGGGTTTTGTTCATAGGGCATTAGCTTACCTCGATTGGATGAGTGCACTCGATCGGCCATAAGCTAACACTTGCATGTTTTAAATGCTGTCGCCCAACACTTTAATGCACATAAAAGTGTTGGCGTGTGTACGCGCAAAGGCGTAGTGCGCAGGTTGCTCGAGGTCAAGCATTTGGCGCTACCACCTAGGGATTTCGAGGGTGGTGGTGTTTTGTCGACAGACCAGCTGTGTTTCGATTGCTTATGGCATTCTTGCAGTCCTTTTAGGGATGGTTGAACGCATTGCCCGCGCATTCCCCTTGCTGAACCCGCGGGGTTAGGAGGGGTCAAGCGGGCGGGGTCCGAGAGGACGCCTTGCGGCGCATGTCCTCGCCTTGCGATTGCACATAGTGCTTGACATTTTCTAGTGACGCATTGCCGACCGAGCCCGCGTAATAGGCGCGATGCCAAAGCACCGGTTTGTCATAAAACTGGCGTAACCAGTTCCCGTGTTTTGCACGCACTCGCTTGGAGCTAGCCGACTTCAGGTTGTTGATCAGCGCTGAGATATTGAGCGCCGGATGGATGTCGACCAGCAGATGCACGTGATCGGCCTGCCCGCCAAACTCCAGCAGCGTGCAGCGCCACTGGGCGATAATGTGTTCGAAGGCTTGCTTTAAGTCTGCGATCATCTCTTCGTTTAATGCCGGGCGCCGATATTTAGTCACAAAAACGATATGTAACCTAATTGTGAATACGGCGTTAGAGGAAGATTTATTCGGTGTTTGCATGCCTGTAGCGTAATACATTACATGCTATAATTCAAGCATGCAATCCGGTTTCCGCTTTCGCCTCTATCCAACGCCTGAGCAGGCTAGCCGTCTGCTGCAGTGGATCGGCTGCCAGCGTTTCATCTACAACGCCAAAGTCAGCGAAGATCGGTACTTTCGGGTTTTCGCGCGCAAGTCGCTTGCCCACGTCGGCCAGTTCGCGCCGCAGGATCAGCAGTACAGCCATTTCATCACCGAGGCCACGCCATGGCTGCGCGAGGTACCGTCTCAGGTACTGAGAAACGGCGCAGTGCGCTGGAGGCAGGCGTATAGCCGATATTGGAAGAAGCTCGGTGGCAGGCCCAAGATTCAGAAACGCCATGGCACTCAGGGCGTGTGGCTCACGAGCGAACTATTCCGCTTCGAGCAGATGGCGAAGTCTGAGGCGGGCGAGATTACCTATCGCCTGCATGTGGGCACCCGCAAGTGTCCAGTTGGCGTGGTGCGCTATACCGCGCATCGGGCGCACACGATCCCAGCGTCAATCACGCTCTCGATCGACGCCGGTCACTGGTATGTTTCGTTCACAAACGACGATGGCGTGCCGGAACCTTCAGAGGCAGAGACCGCCGATTGGCTCGCAGCCTTCTCTGAGGACGAACTCAGGGCGCGCACGGTGGGCGTCGATCGCGGGGTGGTGATTCCGTTTGCGTGCTCGAATGGTTCGCAGTTCGATCTCAAGCCTGTTCATCGTGACCGTATGGCCAAGAAGCAGGCCGCAGCCCGACGCTGGCAACGCAAGCTCGCGCGCAGAACCCAGGGTGGCGCGAATCGCCGCAAAGCCGCACAGCGCATGAACCGCCTGCGTCGCTACGAGAAGAATGTCAGGCGCGATTTTGCGCATCAGACGAGCCATGCGTTAGTGACCGACACCAAGGCACATCTGATCGTCTTTGAGGCGCTAGGCATACAGCGCATGACCCGCAAGCCGACGGCAAAGAGGGACGCGCAGGGACGATGGGAAAACAACGGCTCGCGTGCCAAGGCCGGACTCAATCGATCGATTCTTGGCTCAGCCTGGGGCACGACCAAGGTTTACACAGAGTACAAAGCGCGGCGAGCGGGCAAGCTCGTCGTAGAAGTTGCACCTCATCACACGTCGCAGGAGTGCGCTCAATGCGGGCACACTCACCTGGACAACCGGCACTCACAGGCCGGGTTTGTCTGCCAACGCTGCGGTCACACAGACAACGCCGACCACAACGCAGGGCGCAACATTGCTCAGCGTGGCGTGAGTTTGGTTCTCTCGGGCGAATTCAAGCCGAGGCAGACAAAACGCGTGATGCGGATGCGCAAGAAAACAGTAGGGGCGGACTGCTCCGAATTCACGCTTGGGGAGATCGCGGTAAGTCGCGGCGCTGGAAACAGTGCGGTGCTCAGATCGATGAACCAAGAAACCCCCACCTCAAGCGCCATAGGCGGTTAGGTGGGGGGAGTGTCATAGCAGCTTTCGACCACGCACAGAAAGAGAACAGATCATGATTGAAATTGAGGAAAGTTCTGGCAACGTTTATGCAGATTTGGGCACCCGCGATGCTGAACAGATGTTGGTTAAAGCGCGCCTTGCCACCAAAATAAATGAGATTATCAAGCGCAAGGGCATGACACAGGTGCAGGCTGCTGAGTTGCTCGGTTTGCCGCAGCCCAAGTTATCAGGGATGCTTCGTGGTCAGTTCCGTGGCATTAGTGAAGCAAAAATGATGGCATGTTTAAACCGTCTCGGTCGAGACGTTGAGATTTTGGTGCACAAGCCCAAACGAAGCAGGCGGGCGGCAGTTACTCGGGTCGTATTTGCGTAGTCCCTATAATTCGATAACGCTCTAACCGCCAGCCGGTTCTTTACGTCTTGACCGGCCAAACTCAAAAGACCCTCGGTGTTCGGGTTAAGCGTCAATCAGTTAATGCGTCAATGAGAGCAACTGAGGAGTTAAGCACTTTCATCGTGTTTAACTGGACCTTTTCGATTAGTGCCCTGAGCCGAATACCAAGAACGCAGTGCTCACACATTAAGCACCACCCTGGGGTCTGAATGGTAGTGTCTGGACGTTTTCCGATGGCGGATCATATCGATAGACATCACCTGAGATCACCGAGATCGCCAAGCTCTTGCTAACCTACACGCGTGACTAAATACATTAACCCCTGTGCTTTGCGTTGCCTGCTCGCTTTGACGGGCTTGGTCATGCTGATGCTGGCGAAACCAGCCATGGCTGCTGAAAGTGCCAGTGGTTTTACGCTGCGATTTTGTACGCCTGGCGTGGACGTCACCACCGTTGACGTTAGGCGTGACTGTACGTTGCCAACCCGCCCGGATTTGCCAGATGACTACGGTTACGTGGATCAGTTGGTCTTGCTCACGATCGATGCCCGTGATTTGGCGGCACGCCAATCCGCTGCCACCGAAGCCATCTGGATTACGCCGTACTACTTAAACCAATTGGTGATCTTCGCGCAAGAAGGGAATGAGTGGCAGCCGATTGCCGAAGGTGGTGCGGCACTTGGGCCGTCGTTGGTGTCTGCACACCTTGGTGGGCACCGATTCGAGGTGCCGATCAAACCTAGTGTGAACGAGTTTTTATTGGAGATCTACGCGCCGCACTTTGCGCACCTATCGATTCGACCCGATCAGACGGGTCAGATCACCAACAAGCAAGAAGTGTTGCTGTCCATGCACTTAGGGATGCTGATACTGCTGTTCGTGTTGGTGGTCAGCGCCTGGTTAATCCGACCAGCGGCACTTGAAGCCAGATTGGCATTTCTAACGGGTTGTGTGTTGTTATCAGTGGTTATTGGCAGTGGGGCGATATACCGGATATGGCCCAGTGCATCGGTGCATTGGGTTGGGTTTTTTATGTTCAATACGGCCGTGGCGCTTAGGATTGGTGCCATCACCTGGGTCTATGCTTCTTTGATCGGTCCATACAACGACCGCAAAAGCTATCGCGTCTTAAACGCGACAACCTATGCGGTCACGGCCGTGGCCATTATCTTGTTTGCGTCTAACTTGCCTAGTCTGGGCTGGCCGTTGGTGGCGTTGTTGCTGTTGTTGGCGTTGTTCGCGCCAGCCTGGGGGTTGTTCACCGCGAGGCCGATGCCCAAACTATTGTCTGGCGCGATTTTAGGGTCGGTGCTGTTTTATCTGGCACTTAATATTTTTGCGTTCTATTCCTTGATGAACACTTCTGGGCAAAACGATTGGCCGGTCTATGCCATTCGCGTGGTGGATTTGGCACTGCCGCTTATCTTGTTTGCGGTGGTTATCTTGCGTAACCGAGTCGCTGACCGAGAGCTCGAGCAGGCCAGAGTCGAAATCGCTAACCAGCAAGCTCAGCTAGACACCGAGCGCCGTGTTTCAGAAGAAAAACGCATGCTGCTTGATATGCTGACCCATGAAATCAAGAACCCGCTGGCCTCGATTCGCTTTGCCATTAGAAATTTGAGTCGTATGGACGAAGGGCAAGTTGATATTCGAGCGCGCAAAATTGCGGGTATCCAGAGCTCGGTGCAATCCATCGATGAAATCATCGATCGCTGTAATTTGGCCAACGGCCTTGAAGATGAGAGTATTGAGCCGCAGTTGGAGGCCGTTGATGTTGGCGCGTTGGTCAGTGACTTGGTGCAGGCTTCTGAGCAGCGAGAGCGTATCGATCTGTCCTTTGGGTCAACGCCGATGATTCAAAGTGACCCTTATCTAATTAAGATCGTGATCGCCAATTTGCTGGACAACGCTAACAAATATGCGCTTAAAGGATCGATGGTCACGGTGGCTGTGCAAGAGATGGTGAGTGATGCGGTAACGAGCACCGGTGAGACAGACCGCATCTGTGTGCGGGTAAGCAATGAGATTGAGCCCGGTGCCATCCCGGACACGGAGCGACTGTTTGATCGCTACTACCGCCATGAGTCGGCACGACATGTTCGAGGCTCGGGTCTGGGCTTGCCGCTGAGTCGATCGGTGTGTCAATTGCTCGGTGCCGAGCTTGTCTGCCGCCTACACGAAACCCAAATTGAATTTGAGGTGAGATTTGAAGCAACCTGAACGAATCGCCATTGTCGAAGATGACACGCTGCTGCGTGAGGAACTGTCTTGTTTCTTTACCACCTCAGGCTTGGTGGCACATGAGGCCAACAGCTACCAGACACTGTTGGATGTTTTACAGAACCATGCCGTTGATGTGGTGGTGCTCGACTTGAACCTGCCAGGCATGAGCGGTTATGAAATTGCTGAGCAACTCAAGCAGGTCTGCCCTTCAACGGGCATTGTGATGCTGACTGCCCGTGCGGCCAAACACGACAAGCTACGCGGCTACGATGCCGGTGCCGATATCTATTTCGCCAAGCCCGTTGATCCCGATGAATTGTTGGCCGCCGTGCGCAGCCTTGCTGCCCGAGTCCGTGGGCAAACGGAAAGCCAAGAGACATTCAAGCTCAACATGCAGCAATTGAGCCTGACACTAGGCGAGAAACACTACCCGGTACTTTCTGCAGTTGAAGCCCAAATTCTCAAAGCGTTGACGTTTAGCCCCGAGCAGACCTTGGATATCAGTGGTCTACAAAACGTGCTCGAGGATCGATTCCCAGACCGTCCCTTTACCAAGCGTGCCCTAGAAAACCTGCTTAGCCGTCTGCGCAAGAAGCTGTTGGGGTGTTTTGAGGGGGAGACCGACCCGATTCGCGCCATTCGCGGTGTGGGGTATCAGTTGACCTGGACAGTGGAAGTGGTGGAGGGGTGATGGAAGTAGCCAAATCCGATACCCGGTGCGTCGCTCTATGGGTGAACCAAAGCGGTGAGTTATTTGCCTGGTTAACCAAAACCAATAACAGGTCCCCAGAGCCTGGCTCTTAAGTTAGAAGTATCAAAGAAGCTTGCAGTTGCAAATTGTACGTCGCCAATGGTTCTCAATAAAAAGTCTGTCATATTGGAAGGCTGTTCCATTTCAACAGATATCTCCTAATGTTTGACCGAACACTGCGCGACTCAGTTCTGATGCTCTCTGACATGTTTCCCGTGGTGATGGTGACCGGTCCGAGGCAGGTTGGCAAGTCGACGCTGCTGCAAACCTGCGCTGCTGATGAGTCAGCGCCTAGGCGCTATGTCACGCTCGATGATTTGAACGCCCTGGATCTGGCGGTCAACGACCCGGCTTTGTTCTTGCAGCAATGGCCTGCGCCTGTGATCATCGATGAGATCCAGTACGCGCCTAGGCTGTTGTCAGCAATCAAAGTTGAGGTCGACCGCCATAAGCGACCCGGGATGTATTGGTTGGCGGCCTCACAAAAGTTTGTTCATATGAGGGGAGTCACAGAGAGCCTAGCCGGCAGGGTGGGGTTGCTTGATCTGCTGGGTCTATCTCAAGCCGAGCTCAATGGGCGGGGTTCGATTGCCAAACCGTTTGTGCCAGATGCATCTTTCTGGCTAGGTGCCACCTCTGGTGACGATACGCATGGAACACGGTGTGCACCGAGCACGGTACAAACATCGCGCCAAGCCACCTTGCAAAGTGTGTACGAGCATATTTGGCTTGGTTCATTTCCAAAGCTAAACGAGCTCGGCAGCCAAGCCCGCGACGCATTCTATCGTTCGTATGTGCAGACATACATTGAACGCGATGTGCAAGACGTGCTCCGAGTCACTGACCACATCACCTTTAACCGGTTCTTAGGAATTGTGGCGTCCAACACTGGGCAGCTTCTGAGCTATGCGACGCTAGCCAGAGATTTAGGTGTTGACAATAAAACCATTAAAAGCTGGCTGTCTGTGCTTGAAACCTCAGGGCTGGTGTATCTGCTGCAGCCGTACTTCAGCAATCTGAACAAGCGGATTGTCAAGGCACCGAAGCTGTACTTTCTGGATACGGGATTAGCCGCGTACCTGACCCGTTGGCCAGATCCCGAGTCGCTGCAGTCAGGTAATTTGTCTGGCGCGATATTTGAGACGTGGGTGGTCAGCGAAGTGCTCAAGTCCTATTGGCATAACGGTAAAGAAGCACCGCTGTATTACTACCGCGATTCGGATGGCCGCGAGATAGATCTGCTGATTGAATCGGGCGACACCTTGTACCCGATTGAAATCAAGCGTACTGCCACACCAACTCGACAATCTATCAAGCAGTTCCATGTCATTGACGGACTTGGGAAGCATCAAGGACATGGCGCGGTTGTTTGTCTCATCGAATCGCCGTTAAGGCTAACGGAGTCAGTGACGGCGGTGCCGGCGATGCGTTTGTGATGGGTGTTTCTGATGTGTCGTTGTGGTGTGAGGTCTTGACTGCCTCCCTGTTCTGAAGAACGGGGCTTTACGCGCTATCCGGTAAAAACAGAGCCCGTTCTAAAAGCGGTTTCCATGGGCCAGCTGGAATCGTGTGTACCGGTATTTCTGTCATGCAAATACTTCCTGTGTAGATAAGTCGAAATCTCTGGCAATGTGTGCAATGTTCTTCCAGATTTGACGGGCAGGGATTTTTTTAAGGTGTGCTGCTGATTCGACAGCTCTGACTAGCACGATCGGTGGCGCTTCATCCAAGAGATAGGCGACATGCGCTATGTAGGACGTAGGCACCTCACCCGTGGCTAATATGTCGGCCAAGATCTGGGGTTTTAATTCAGGCGTGTAACTTACACTGGCTGTTTTCGCAGCGGCCCACAGTCCAGTTTGCTTGTGGTGAGGTGTGGGCTTTGGGGCAGTAAGCTCCAACCCTAGAATTGCGAGCGTTTGCGCCAGTCTATTGAAGCCAAGTTCATGTAGCGTTCCTTTCTCCAGGCTCACAATCGTTTGTCGCGACAAGTCGCAACAATGCGCCAATTTGCTCTGCGAAAGCCCAAGGGCTTGCCTGCGCTGTCGAATGACGCTGCCGATTTCATTTAAATAAATCATAGCAATAAAATGTCAAATATTTTAGACATTTTATAAGGCAGAACTGAGTGCTGTCAATCTTCTTACATCTTTTTTCATTTGGCGCAGCCGACACATTCGACGCCTCATTGCGCGCACTGCTGATCCCGCACTGTTATTCCGCTTTAGTCTGGCTAAGGGTACCCTTCATTGCTTCACGCCGGCGTAGTGTCCCGCAACTGATCATCGATTAGACGCCTACCTGACCCGGTGGCCAGATCCAGAATCGCTGCAGTCAGGCAATTTGTCTGGTGCGATTGATGTGCCCAGGAAATCTTGCAGCAGAAAAGGGACCAGTCGGCGAGAAAGGTTTGCCTTCAATACAAGTGTCAATTCACGATCAACCAATAAGCCTAGTGTTCTCGGTCAGCAGCGTAGACCAACACAGCCATGATGTCATCGACAGTAAGCTCGGGGAAGTCCTCTAATGTTTCCTGATGTGTCATGCCGCCGGCAAGCATCGAGATCACATCGTCTACGGTAATACGCAAGCCTCTGATGCTAGGTCTGCCTCCGCGTTTGCCAGGCTCTAGCGTTATCCTATCCATAAAATATTCCAGCAAGGTTATTGTGTTTTGTGTGCACAATCGCTTTGAGATCACGCAGCCTGACATCTGAATTGGTGCGAATCGAAGTCCCAGTCAACGTTCGACCAAACGCCTCCAAACTCACGTTATGTGACTGTACCCTCACCACGAAGCTCTTAGATGCGATAGCGGATGCCAACCGCCGTAGAGCGTCTGCTTTGTGGTTCGTGTCTGCGGGTTTTATCCGTTGGGCTTTCGCGAGCCTGTTGCGCCTATCGGGTATATCTGGGGGCGCTAGTTTACCGTGGTTAGATGGGTGCACTCGATCGGCCATCAACCGACACTTTTATGCGCCAAAAAATGCTGTTGCTCAACACTTTTGTGCGCATAAAAGTGCAGACAGTTGGGCAGGCAGCTGTGGAGTGTGCAGGCTGCTCGATGTCAAGGGGTTTCAAGGGGCTGACGCCACCGCTTAGGGTTTTCTAGAAGAGGCGGTTTTTGTTCGTGAATGGCGTGTGCCTTGGTCAAATGCGGCTCGTGTGTGGCATCCTTGTAGTCGGGATTAATGTCAATCAGCGAGGGGAACAATCTTGGGTCGTGTGCTTGGAGAAATGATCGAAATTGAAGAAAGTTCTGGCAACGTTTATGCAGATTTGGGCATCAGCGATGCTGAACAGATGTTGGTTAAGGCACGCCTTGCCACCAAAATAAATGAGATTATCAAGCGCAAGGGCATGACCCAGGTGCAGGCTGCTGAGTTGCTCGGTTTGCCGCAGCCCAAGTTATCAGGGATGCTTCGTGGTCAGTTCCGTGGCATTAGCGAGGCAAAAATGATGTCGTGTTTAAACCGTCTCGGTCGAGACGTTGAGATCGTGGTGCACAAGGCAAACCGACGTAGACGGTCAGCAGGTACGCGGGTTGTATTTGCCTAGTCTCCTTCAGCGCTATGTCACAGCCTGACCAGAGAGATCAGCAGGGGGAAAACTTGAGTATGCGTCAATGGCAGGTGCAAGATGTCAAGGCTCGTTTTGATGAGGTCTTGAAAATTGCCCAACATGAAGGGCCTCAAGAAGTGACGAGTGACGGGCGATCGTTGGTGGTGGTCTTGTCGAGAGAACGGTACGATAAGTTGACTGGCAACGATCGCTCGTTTGTTGAGTTTATGGCGAGCTCACCACTATGCGGTGCTGACGATTTATCGTTTGACCGGGACCTGGTGCTTGACTGATACCAATCGCTGACCCGTGAGGTGGGTTCGGGGTCTGTTTGATCGCTACCATTGTCGCGTCTGGGTCTCAGAAGCGAGTGCCCCATGCTCGCGTGCTTGTTTATGAGGTCGGGCGGTTTTTTTTGGAGAGCCTGCTCTTTGTGCCTGAGCGTCTTAACAATCGCACCCATCAGAAAACGTATCCAAATGGATTTCACCACCATGCCTGACAGGATCGAACTGAGCCAAGCGATCCGCTAGGCTAATTGATAATGGCTCACACGGCTCACACGGCTTACAAGGCGTGAGGATAATCGACCGACCTTCGATAGAAATCGAAACGCGCTGACCTACCTGTAATCCAAGCGTTTCTGAAATTTCCGCGGGTAAACGCAGTCCGAGGCCCTTGCCCCATCGCTCGATGTTTTGATGTGCAGTAACCATTGCGTACCCCTTTGCCAATCCCGCACGCACTCTTTGTTTGCATCGATTGGGTTCAGACTCTTTCTGTTCTTCTTAAGCGCAGCAATGCCCAGTTCAGTAGTATCCGATCTCAGCGACCTCAACGTCTGCCTCATGGTCGCGCCCGAATGCCACGATTGCAATGGATTTGACCTTTGTGGCAAGCGGCACGTCGCGCAGAATACTGCCTGACAAACCACCCGATGGTTTGAAGTCATCCCAAGACAGTTTGATGTCTTGCCATTGATTAGTCACCTCGAACGTGGCTTGGTAGTACTGCCAAGGCAGCAAGGTGCCTGATGTTCTCACATGCACAAAATACGTCTGTCCATTGCCTCGCGCTTTTAGCCAAATGCCTTGCGCGGTTTCTGGCAGTTGCTTAGTCGCGGTTTGGTCTAGCGGCAATCGTGCTTGAATGAAACCGCCATTGTTGGCGGTGCTGACCGTGCCCGACAGTTTTAGGAATGATTGACCGTCTTGGGTCAGGAACTGCACGTTGCCTGACGACACCCCACCCATGACAGTGTCAGCGATGAACTCCCAACGGTCTTGGGGGGAGGCGGGGGAGGTAGGCGAGTTGGTGGCGCTATTGAAATCTTCGAGGATGATCGGCTTGGCGTGGGCAGATGTGGTCATGACGGTGCTCGCAAGTAATAAACAGATCGTCGCTAACAGCTGATGTGCAATTTGTTGATAGGCCAAGGGCCGCGACTGCAGACTGCGCCGGGATCGTGTCGAGAGCAGAGGAATAAGCATTAAGTGAACCTTCAAATGAGTCGTTGGGTGATGTCTGTTCCAAGAAGCGAATGGTTTTTGTCGTGCGGAACAAGCCATCTTGACTGCAGAAGCCATCTTGACGACATCAGGTCTAGGTTACCTGAACCGTTGGTTTCTGTGAGGGGCTTAGCTGATGGATTGTTTGTTTATTTGGTTATTTGGTTAGATTCGAGCGACGCCACCTGTGCTGCACCGGGGGTGACACGTGCGCCAACCGTGCTGATCTTGTCGATCTTGCCCTCACAGATCATTGTTCGCGAAGCCCGGTATCAACTTACTCAAACACGCACTCAAAGCACTAAGTAAATCGTCGTACGCGGCCTTAGTTTGCACAAAACAGTTGTAACCAAACAAAAGTTCATATAAAAACATGATCTGTTTCGGGTCTGGCAGACATAAGCCCCTGTGCCTTGTTTCGTTTCAGTTATAGGAGTCAGTCAAGCGCTAACCGACAATTAGTGTCAGTTGTTCATGGCTAACTAGGGCGTGACAGGTAGTGCTTGAGCGTATGGAGGAGTGGTTTGGTGACGAGTGGCAGTTTGGTTCAATGCTGGGTTGGTCCCATGGTGAGTCGCTTTGCGGGCTTAGTTACGCTTGCGCCGTATGCCTCAAAACCCGCCGGATCAATCTCGATCCTGACGTTGACGACGGCAGTGCCATGAGCATCATTGTTGTTGTTGAAGACAGTGAGCCACTGAACAAGCTGTTGTGCCGTACCCTACAAAGTGACGGTCATCAGGTCACGGGATTTTTGGATGCGGAGAGCTTACTTGAGTCGCCGGTCCTAAAGGACACTGAGCTAATTGTTTTAGACGTTCAACTGCCTGGTGAAAGTGGTCTGGGATTGGCGGCGCGCCTGAGAAAACTCATGCCAAACCTCGGCATTCTCATGCTGACCACGCGAGCGACCAATATGCACCGAATCGAAGGCTATGACGCAGGGGCTGATTACTATCTGCCCAAACCAGTTACCCCGCAAGAGTTGTCTGATGCGGTGCAAAGTCTCTTGAATCGCAAGCGCAACACGGCGGCTACAGTGGTTGATGAGCCTTTGAACCGTTGCGTGCTCGCGCGCTCTGCTTACGCCATGTCTTGTAATGGGCGCGTACTCAAGCTTTCAGACCCAGAAAACAAGATCTTGGTTGCCTTGGCCAGTGCGCCCGGTCAGCAGTTGGAGTATTGGCAGATTTTGGAGGTGCTGAATTCCCACCAGGAGCCTGTTTCTCGTCGAACGCTAGATGTCCGCATACATCGCTTGCGCGCCAAGCTCTTGGACTTCATCGGCTCGGATAATGCGATTGTGAGTGTGAGAGGCGTGGGTTATCGGTTGAATTTCGAGCTTGAGATTAGATAAGCAGGTATGCCTGCCAGCCTTAGGGATTGGATGTTGGTAGGTGCAGGCAAATACGGATAGACGCAGGTAAAAGCTACTGGTCCGCGCAGGGGATCAACGCCAATGGCAAAAGAATCCTCCAGATACTCCCGCTTAGTCGCAGCACTGCATAGGTGATACCGCATAGGTGGCGTCCGAATTCAGCTAGCTCTGGCGGCACACGCAGCATTTCGCATAGCATTTCTCG
>Ga0209953_1000273_pt1 | contig 19488 bp, 21 predicted proteins | sample SalPonred_H2O_MG_FD_185713 | JGI IMG/M metagenome (GOLD analysis project Ga0209953, IMG submission 185713) | Salt pond water microbial communities from South San Francisco under conditions of wetland restoration - Salt Pond MetaG... | ecosystem: Environmental > Aquatic > Non-marine Saline and...
CTCCACATTGGGTTCTGATGCGTTGCGCCTAGTTGCAACGTAAGATTAGGTTATACCCTGTTTAACAGGGTGTCAACCTTTAACAGCAAAATACTTTTTGCTTGTCTTTCCTTTGCCGCTACTCACCTCTTCGCTTCGTAAGTAGCCTGCTTCAACAAGACGTTCAACAACCGTGTCTACGTCTTCTTTTCGATACTTCCGGCACTTGCTCCTAAGCCTGCCAATGGTTTCGCCGTGGTCCTCTGATACATGGCTCATTACTTGGCTGGCCAGTGCGTCCTGCTTATCTGTTGCGCTGTTGCTATGTGCCAGCTTCATTTTTTCTTCAACGTCCCGCTTTACCAGCGCGTAAGCCCACCTAACATGCTCTACAGTGCGCAATCCAGATGGCATGGCTAGTATCATGGAAACCTTGGCGACCTGCTCATAGCCGCGACGCGGGATCGCTGTCAGCCCAGTTGAGTTTTTGGCCTGTTCAGCCATTTCATAAAACTCGTTTTCTGCCTTGTCCAACATCTCTTCCGCATCCGGCCTGGTGGCTATCTCTACGGGCTCCCCAATACGCTCTACCCTATCAGGAACCTCAGACCTACCAGGCGCGTAAAGCTGTTGCAAGGTAGCCGCTATATCGTCAGGAACCGGCCCGCGTTTCACTCTGCTCCTTGGCTTACTTTTTGGGTTGTCCTCGCGCTCCCTGAATATCAGGCAGCGCCCTAAAAATCCGTTAGCGGCCATGTCAAAGTCCATCAAGTCGTTAAAACGCTCCGGGGTGGTAAGGCCAAAGATGTTCAAGTATGGGCGCTCAATCCCGCTGTCCATGTTCTCAATTTGGCGCTTCAGGTTAGCTAGCCGGATGTCATCTTTCTCGCTTGCCTCATTTTCTTTAACCCGCTTATCAACGCTGGCATGTTCCGCCAGCAGTGCCTTTTTAATCTCTTCTTTTAAATCGCCTGTGACCAGCGCAAAGCTGTTGGCTTTGGAGTAGACAGACATTAGCGTACCAATGACACCTTCCAAATAACTTGCTGTGCCCTTTGTGCGGGCGTTCTGTATCTTGCCTAGCTGTTCTCCAAGCTCATCCACTGAGTAGATAACCGCTTGATGCCGTATCAAGTTCCTGAATATCTCCTGCTCAGACTTGATACCCCCGTGCACAGCCCCGGCTATTCCAGCAGATCGCATAAGCTCTTGAGAGCTTTTCAGGATGGACTCTTTGCCTGTTGCAGAGCCAGCAACACCAAACAGAAATACGTTAGGAGTGATACCATCTAATGGGTCCTGGTAGCGCATTCCTGCCACCGCAGAAACCACGCTGATTGCCGCAGCAGTTGAAAGGTATTCCCTAGAGTGCCTGTTCCGCTCGTTGATCCACTTTGCCAGCTTTCCGCAAAAACCAGGCGGGCGCAAAAGGTCTACGCCTTCAACATCTATGCCTTTCCCTTCTTCCTGTGGCTCACTCACTTCAAAATGAATATCATTGGTAAACTCTACTGGCGCAATCCATCCCGCCTCTTCCGCGTAATGTGCCAGCGTTCCAAACGTGACAGGGTTGGCACTTTTCCCGAAACTATGCCATTTCTTTGACATATCTTTCGGGTCGTGCTTTGGCCCTTTAGAAGACCAGTCTAGCCACAGGTCGTAACCTTCGCCGCTTGTTACAAGATGAACAGCCATGCCGATTCTGATCCACTTCTCATAGTCGGTACTATCATCGTTTTGGATTGCCTCTAGCATGGACTGTATGTCAGCGTCCGACACGTCAACTGGGGCACCGTTAATGCTCGCCCTGTGGCGTTCAGGTTTCCTCAAAAGTTCAATTAGCAAATCCGGCGCAGCCTCAATATCGAACGGCGTACCTGTCAATACGTCATAACGGTTTCCGCTGGCGTGCAAGCTAGTAGCACCTACCACGTAGCCGCTAGACTTAAAATCTATACCGGGGTAGTCGTTCAAATGCTGCACTAAAGGTGTTGGCTCTTTCAGCGCAAAATACAGATGCTTTGATTGTCCGCCGCTGCCGCTGCGCACTATAAACCCCGCGCCTGCTATTTCCGGAACCTTTTCTAGCAGCTTTTCGTAGGATTCTGCCCCGCCGTTTCTTTCATCAACGTCAATGACCAGAAAACCGTCAGTCAGTACGCCAAAGCCCGTCTGAAACTGCTCCATTTCCTCCATAACTTCAAGTTGGTCTTCTGACCATTCCGGTGTGTGCTGCCAGTTGCCCGCCAAAGGATGCTTGCCTGGCACGGAGCACAAAGGATCGCCACAGCCGCATACGCCATCTTGCACAGGCCATAGTGCAAAGACGCGCAAACCAGCGTCTATATAATCCCGGTACATCATGCGCGGGCCTCCAAGTAGTCCGACAAGGCTTTAAGGGCTTTATAAGTTGGGTTCGCTTCTGGGTCGTCTCGGATTGATCGCACGGTGTTAAAATGTAAGCCGGTTTCCTTGGCAACCATATACGGCCTCCGGTCTTGTAGTTGGGCGCGGATCTGCTCTAGGGTCATCATTGTTGGTCTGCTCCTTTTCGTGTCAATTAGCCACAGTAAGATACTCTAAAGCAAGTGGTTGCGCAAGCATGGTTTTTAGCGCTATAGTGGTCAAACCCGCTGATAGAGCGCCTTCAAGCCTTATCGCTTGGTACGCTTGGTTAACGCTTGGTGCATATTTACTAAGCAATAATACCCGCCGAAACATAGACTTATGATCGCTTGGTACGGATGGTTCAACTCCCTAAAGATAGAATGAAGGGAACGGAAAAATATTGCCTTTAACTAAGCGTACTATCCGACTAAGCCTTTCTATAATTTCTTATATAACAACTCTTTAGAACAGATAACGCTTGGTAAATTCTTAACCACCCGATCACCACCCGATCAGCAAACGTTACAACATAACAATAACTAGCCCCCTGCTTAGACCAAAACGTTATAGGACAACGCTGGCTGGTTTGGGGTATGGTTTGGGCTGTGCAACAACTGGAAGCAATGGAAGGGTAAATGATGAAAACCACCTACCACAGCAACGGCCATCAAATCATAGCCACCAGAGGCTCTGTGATGGCCTCTATTGAGGCTCCGATACAGGGACAGTACACAGACCGCCGAAAGTGGCTTGGGCTGCTCAAGCTGGCTGTGGTGGCTTTAGACAGTAAGCTTGAGGTTGAGGAGTGGAGCAAGAGGTTATAAAAACGCCTTGTTTATTCCAAAACGATATTGGACGCCAAAGCGCTGCGGTGAGATTATGGACACATAGAGAGATGACAACAACGAAGCGCAAGGGGACAAATATGAAAGATTTCACGCAAGGCAAAGCAATCAAACTGACTCTCACTGTTAAGCGCCCGAACGGCAAAGTTGAGCAGATCGTGCACCCTAGCCTGACATTCATCACCGAGGCACAATTTAAACAGATCCAGCGTGACACCAAAGCCGCCGGTCGCGGCGAAGTCCTGAGCTACGAAATTGAGCGCGAGACTGTCGATAATCGCTTTTACAAAGAGCAACAACGCAAGGCTCGTCAGTTTGACAACATCAACAACGATGGGGCCGAAGGATATAACCCTTATCGATAATGGAAAAAGTTATGACAACCAACAACCTATGCTGGGCCTTGGCCGCCCTAGTCTTGATCCTGGCGCTATGGTCCGCCAACACTAAGGCCGAAATTGCCCTGCGCCTTGGCGGATACAGCTACCACGTAGCAGCAGGCCACAAGGTTGATTATAACGACTGGCATCGACTAGCGGCTGTAGAGCATGGGTCTTACATGGCTGGCTATTTCAAGAACAGTTATGACCGTGACAGCTTTGTGGCTGGTTATGGATGGAGCCAACAGTGGAAAAATTGGCGCGGATCTGTACACGTTGGCGCGGTCTACGGTTATCTTTCCTGCTATGGCGATGATGGTAACAGCGGAAGGATTTGCCCCGTTGCTTTTCCAAGCCTGTATTACACGAGGTATCGAGTGCAGCCTGGCGTGATTGTGTTCGGTGAAGCGGTTGCTCTGACTGTTCGGGTTGGGTTATAGTTGTTTTGCGCGCACGGCCTTTCAGATATGTTGGCGTATCCGCCTCCCCTGAATGGCCACTACCCGCCAAGCCTCTGAAAAAAGGTGATTGCCCCTGAAACGGGTGGATACCGGCAAGCTCAAATCGTGCGGGTTTTTATTGATAAGAGCCCTTGACCATTCCGTCAAACCTACGGTTGTTCTAGCCCCACTAGCCGGTTGAGGGTTCTTTTCAATGTGGTGGATGCCGATAAGCTCAAATCGCGCAGGTTTTATTCCCCGGTCACTCCCATGACTCTTAGCCGCTACCATAGCGGGCTTTTTTATGGTATTTTGTTTGACAAAGATGCCATCACAAGGATTGACCAGTGAGCTTAACGCTAAACGGCTTGAACCAAAAAGTAACGATACCCTACTCAGCGCCTATTGGGTCGCCGTTGACGTTGTTTGCTTTTATCCGGCCAGCAAAAGTTAATGCCGCTGGAACTCTCTTTTCTATAAACTCAACGAGTCTTTTGTCTGCCTCAGTGGCAACAGAGATTTCATTTAGCAAGAAGATTAGTGGGTTTCAGACCGGAATTGCAAATTTATTGACCGGCCAAGTCAACACAAATCTTGGGTGGCAGAGGATTGCGCTTACATCCAATAATGGAAAGTTGACGGTTTTCGTCAACAATATCGAAAACAAGGCCAGCGTCACGGGCGCTTTTTCTTCAACAACAACAGACGTACTAGCGCTTGGCGCCAAGGTTGTCACCCTTGGTGTCTTCGGCAGCTTTTTCGGTGGCGAAGTTTCAAATTTTCGCGCGTGGAGCCGGGAGCTAACGGATCGTCAGATTCTTCAGTTGATGCAAGCATTTTCGATATCCGACCTCAACGATGTGATGCCCGATAAAATTGTTGCTGCCTTGAACCTTAACAACGATTTAATCTCTGCAATTCCAGGTTTACCGGATGGATCAGGTGACGGGGCGTTGGATGGCATAAACCCGCTACCGCCTGATGTTGGCGGAAGGCACCCAAAAACGCAAAGACCTGTTAAGCTGTTTCCGAGGAAAACTACATGAGCAACGTCACATCTAGCAGCTATCCAGTCATTACGGTTACAAAGGCAGGTGACCAATATCTTGTTGTTCGGAATGGCCAACTAAAAAAGCTGACACGCGGTGGACTTGAGTCGCTGATTAACTCGCTAGTGAATCCGACTATCCTATCCTTGTCGGACTCTCCGAATAGTTACATTGGCCAGCAAGGCAAAGTGTTGGTGGTTAATCCCACTGAAGACGGCATGGTGTTTGAGGCTGCAACGGCAGGGAACTTTCTTGCGCTTTCCGATACGCCATCTGGCTATGGCGGGCAATCGGGGAAGCTTCCTGTTGTCAATTCAGGCGAGACAGCAATGGAGTTCATAGATAACTCGTTTATTCGGCTGGAAGACACCCCCACAAGTTATTCAGGACAATCTCTTAAGGCAGTAAGAGTAAATCAGGCCGCCAGCGCTGTTGAGTTCGTAGACCCTGCCGTTTATCAAGTAACCGGATGGGCTGAATACAGCGATACTGAGTATACAGAAGGCTCACCGCTTGCGGTTACTGAAGGCACCACAGTTGACCTACCGAACAACTCAGGCAGCATAATTGATGATCACTTGCCTACCGGCGTATCTTCTTTGTATGACGGAACAGTAATTACACCCGATACCGTTGGCGACTCTTATGAGCTGGCAATTCGATTTAAGACAAAATCAAGCATTAACGATGGGGCGGTAAGAGTTTCTGTCAATATTGGTGGCGCTATAGGCGAAATAACTGCGGATAGCAGGCGGTTAAATAAGGGTTCGTCAGAAGAAAACACGATTCAAATAAACTTTAGCATTTACTCTTTATCAACATTTATTGCAAACGGCGGAACCGTAAAATTTGAAGCTGTCGCTGGCAACCAAAGCGTTTATGGTATTCGTTATATTATAACGCGAACTCATAAGGGTATTGCATGAGTAGTAAGCCTAAATCCCTAAGCCAAGCAGAGCACGAGTTTGCTCGCTTGATTGTTTATGACGGGCTTGTCCAGGCTGAAGCCTACCGCCAGGCTTACGGTAAGCCAGACTATGACGACAACACGGCTAAAGCTTGCGCTTCTAAAGCTGCCAAGCGCCCACACGTTGCGGCTGAAATTCAGCGGTTGCGGGATGAGCTTTCTGAGAAGTCGTTGTGGTCTAGAGTGGATTCAATTAATGCGTTGAAACAAGTGGTCACGGAACCGGACAAGAAAGCTGACATCATCCAAGCCGTTGCGCAACTTAACAAAATGTTCGGTTGGGACAAGCAAACTATAGAGCATACTGGACCACAAGGCGGACCCATCCAGACGCAGTGGATCGTTCAACCGGTCAAGCCATACGATGCCGACTCTTCAGATTCCTGAGAAGTTAACCCCGCTTATTGAGCGCAAGAAGCGTATCAAGCTGGCCGTTGGCGGTCGAGGCGGCGGTAAGTCTATCGCCGTGGCTGATATGTTTATCATGTTGGCATCACACGGCAAGTCTGTCTGTTGCGGTCGTGAGTTCCAGAACTCCATAGACGACTCTGTTCACTCGCTTATGTGCAACGAAATTGAACGACTAGAAGCGCCAGGATTCACGATTACTAATAACCGCATCACGCACGAGTCAGGCGGTCAGATATTCTACAAAGGCTTGGCAAGAAACCCAGAGTCTTTAAAGTCGCTTTCTGGTGTGGATTATTTTTGGGTAGAAGAGGCTCAGACTATATCTGAAAAGTCCTTAAAGCTCTTAACACCTTCTGTCCGATCTGTCGCCGGTTCAAATGACGAGCCTGAAATATGGTTCACCATGAACCGAGGAAGCTCTGCTGATCCCATCGTTGACAAGTACCTGAAGCGGGCGCAGTCTGCACTTGAGCGCGACGGATATTATGAAGATGATTTGGTGTTAGCCATAGAGATCAGCTTTTCTGATAACCCTTGGTTTCCTTCTGAGCTTGAGGCTGAGCGCATGGATGATTTAAAAAGCATGAGCCGCGCTAAGTATCGGCATGTGTGGGAGGGAGAGTTTAATGACGATGTGGAGAACAGCATTATCCCGGCAGAGTGGTTCGACGCAGCTATTGACGCTCACAAGGCGCTAGGCTGGAAAATGGTCGGCAAGCGGGTCATATCACACGACCCGTCAGACGAAGGCGACGATGACAAAGGGCTTGCGTATCGGCATGGGTCTGTGTTTCTGGATGTCCTGGCAAACGACAAGGGTAACGTCAACGATGGTTGCGATTGGGCCACGGACTACGCCATTAACAACGGCGCTGACGTGTTTATCTGGGACGGCGACGGACTGGGCATAACGCTTAGAAAGCAGGTGGCGGATAGCCTTAAAGGGCAGCCGATAGAGCAAGAGGTGTTTAGAGGTTCCGCCAGTCCTGACAATCCAGATGCCCTTTATGAGCGCATAGACAACAACGCAGCCAGAAGCAAGACCAACAAGCAAACCTTCAAGAATAAGCGCTCTCAATATTATTGGGCGCTCCGTGATCGGTTCTATAATACTTATCGAGCCGTAGCACATGGCGAATACCATGACCCTGATACGATGATTAGCTTGTCGTCAGGCATTAGACATATTGACAAGCTCCGATCAGAGGTTTGCCGAATACCGCTTAAGCCAAACGGGAACGGGCTAATACAGATAATGAGCAAAGAAGACATGGCGAAGCTGGATATTGCATCACCAAACATGGCCGACGCAGTGATGATGTCTCTAGCAATACCTGATAAAATAGTCAACACGCAGGCAGTTATACCGCCCCCAATTAGACCTATGGGACAACAGCATGGATTTGGACGAAATCAAAGAACTCGTTGATGACGCTGAAGCAAGTACCAGCGCCACCAGAGAGGAAGCCAGTGACATGCTGGTGTTCGGGCGCATTAGCCAGTGGGCTGATGACATTTCCTCAGATGTGCTTACTGAGTTTCGAGGCACTTTTGATCTTATAAAGTCTAAGCGAAAACGCATTTTGGGCGAGCTATGGGCAAACCCGATTGACGTGACGTTTAAGCCGAAAGACGGCGCAAGGGATGACGCCGCCGAAACGCTGACCGGCATGTATCGCACTGATATGCTCAGATCCGAGGAGGCCATTGAGACGGCTTTGCAGGATCAGGTTGATTGTGGCTTTGGCGCTTTCCGGTTCGTGACTGAGTACGAATCCAAGTTTGACGATCTGTCTAACCTTCAGCGCATCAATGCCGAGCCTATCAACGAAGCCAACAACGTCGTTTACTGGGATAGTAACGCGAAGAAGAAAGACAAGTCAGACGCCCGCTGGTGCGCGATTGTCACCACCTACACCGAAAAAGGGTGGGAGCGTTTTTGTGACGAGAATGGCATTGATTATGAGGCCAACAAGCGCCCCGCCACGTTCAAGGACCGCAACCAGACCAGCGCCTGGTTCTGGCGTGCCAAGTCTGATGAAATAAAAGTCGCTGAGTTCTACAGCAAAGAGAAGAAGCGCAGCAAAGTTGTGATCTATGAAGATCCGCTAGGTCAGGTCAAGGCGCTGTATCAGAAGGAAGTGAAAGAAGTCATTGATGATATGGAAGCGGCTGGGTTCGTCAAGATTGGCGAGAAAATGAAGGACCGCTGGGTCGTTACTAAGCAGATTGTAACAGGTGACGACATTTTAAAAGAGCAGAAAGTGCCAGGCGAGCATATTCCGGTCGTTCCGCTTTATGGCGATTGGTCGCGTGTCGAGGGGCGCGAAATTTGGCGCGGCATCTACCACGACGCACAAGACCCGCAGCGCCTGCACAATTTCACCATGTCTTACATGGCGGATATTGTAGCCAAGGGTCCGCGTCAGAAGCCTATCTTCTACCCTGGCCAAGTGCAGGGACAGGAAGTCTATTGGCACCGCTCCGGCGCTGATGACAATCTGCCGTACAAGGTCATTAACGAGGTTTCTCCGATCACTGGCCAGCCGTACCCGCAGGGGCCAGTTAGCTATCTTGAGCCGCCTCAGATGCCACAAGCGGGCGCTGCACTGCTGGAGCTTACCCGTAGGTCTATTGATGACGTAACGGGCGGCACGCTGTCTCAGGAGGCCATGCTGCAAGGCCAGGTCACTGAGGGCCAGATCCAGACCGCTCAATCAGCGCAGAACATGGAGACGTTCCTATACCAAAACAGCTTTGCGCTGGCAATGAAACAGGCAGGGCGCGTGTATGCGTCTATGGCGGCTGAACTGTATGACGTACCGCGTGAAGCCACTGTGACACAACCTGACGGCACCGAAACGCAAGTAGAGATCATGGAGGCCGTGTTTGATGAGGAAACCGGCGAAGAGGTTGTCCTGAACGACATCACACAGGGTTCGTTTGAAGTCTACGCAGATACCGGGCCATCGTTCCAATCTCAAAAGGAAGAGGCGCGGGCAGAAATGCGCGAACTCTATACCGCACTACAAGGCACACCAGAAGGGCAGATGGTTCTGCTGACCTATTTCACCCTGATGGATGGACCGAAAACAGATCACCTGAAGGACTACGCCCGCAAGCAGCTAGTGTTGCAGGGCATCATGGACCCTGACACAGACGAAGAAAAGCAGATGTTGCAGGCCGCGCAACAGCAGCAGGAAGGGCAGCAAGATCCGAACATGGTCCTGGCAATGGCTGAACAGATGAAAGCTCAGGCGGATATGGCCGGGGTCCAATCAGACGCGCAAGACGACCAAGCGCAGCGCCAGATTGACGCCTATAAAGCAGAGACTCAAAGGCTTGAGGCAATGGCAAAAGCCCGCAAGGCGGGCGTAGAGACTGCCAAAATAAGCACTGAGATTAACGGCACCGAACTCGACAACTTGCAGAAGTTGCAGGAGGCTATGATGCCGATGGGGATGAGGCAGTCATAACTATTTGTCATAAGCATAGCTATTGTTATAACATTACATTAAGCGAGTAGGGCGCAGATCCCTATATCCGAGTACGGCGGTTTCCGTATGTTACGCGGTAAGGGCGGTTAATCTTATGAGTCTGGAAGAATTGAAAGCGAAAGCCGAAGCGACAGAGGAAGAAACAACCGAAGAACCGGAACAGCTTGAAGTAGAGGAAGAGTCTGAGCCCGAAGAGCCTGAAGAAGATCAGGAAGAAGGCGAAGAGGAAGCCAAAGCTGAACCCTCTGAAGATTTCGAGCTTGAGCTAAGCGGGGAGCCAGAACCCGACCAGCAGAAGCCCAGCGCAGAAGATGCGCTTGTTCACAAGCTGACAAAGCAACGCAAGCGGGCCAAAGAAGCCGAAAGCAACGTGGAAAAGCTTGAACGCCAGGTTCAAGAACTGACCAACATGCTCAAAGGCGGACAGGGCCAGCAGCCGACACAACCGGCACCGCAGAACAACGCGAGTGAGCCGCAGTTCCCAGATATGTACGATAAGGGGATTGACGGCGACCGGGATAAGTACAGCGCAGCCGTGAAGCGGTATTTCACGGACATGCAGGCGTACCAGTCGAGGCACAGCGAGGCGGCGAACCAGCAAGAACAGTATCGTAAGCAGATGGCGGAAAAGACCTCCAACCTTGCGAAGCGGGCAGCCAAGTTCATGCAGGAAAACAAGATCAGCGAAAACCGCGTGATCACTGCACTGGAAAAGGCGACCAGTGAGATTGACGAAGCAACCGGCATTGAAGGTTCTTTGGCTTATCTTCTGGATTCTGTTGGGGATGGTGGTGAGCGGGCAGCTTACTACATCGGCACGAACGATAACGCCATGGCCACACTGAAGCGCATGTTGCAGGAAGACCCGAACGGTCTAAAGGCTGGCGCACAGTTGACGCGATGGGCAGAGAAATTAAAACCAAAGCATTCAAAACAGACGAGTAAAGCGCCACCGCCCGATGAGCCCCTTAAAGGGGATGGCAGCAGCGTATCAGCCAAACGCTTGCAGGAAATGTACGACAAAGAGTCGAACCCTAACAAGCTGATGGAGTTGAGACGCAAAGCCAAAGAGCGCGGCGTTAAGCTATCATGAGGATTTAGAAAATGGCTAACCAAACCGCAAAAACGCTTGTCACGTACTTTGATAAAGTATGTGAACAGCTTGAGAAAGATACCACCATGGCCCGCACTGTCGAAGTTGACACGGCGGAATCTGGCGCTGCATTGCAGAACGCCAACAACATCTACTGGCGTCCCGTTGAACAGCAGTCCCCTGTCATTAATGGCTGGGACTTGACTGGCGAAGAGACAGGCATCATTGAGCAGGCTTACCCGCTGCGCCTCGGCGATCCGCGTAATGACTTTATTCAGCTTCGTGTTGATGAGTTGCGCGACCAAGGTTTTATGGAGCGTCGTGTTCGCTCTTCTGCAAACAAGCTGTCTAGCGATCAAAACAGCCGTATTGCCGATCTGGTGGCTAACACCGGCTCTCTGTACTACGAGTCTGGGTCTGCTGGGTACGACTTCGTTGCAGAAGCCCGCACCCTGATGCGTGAGCGTCAAGCCTATACTGGTGACGGTATGTCGTTCTACATGAATGACCGTACCTATCAGGTTATGGCTTCTGACCTGGCGTCCCGTGAAGACCTGAGCGGTCGTCCTGAGACAGCCTATGGCACCGCAGGCATCGGTAAGCGAGTGGCAGGCTTTGACCTGTTCGAAGCTTCTTACCTTGGCAGCATTGCAGCTCGCGCAAACGCAACAACTGGCGCTGTAGAAACAGACGTTGTTGAAGTGCCGCAGGGCTTTATTGATCTGGGCAACGATGTGGTTCAGAACGTGGACTATCGTTTGGGATCTGTTGAGCTTGGCTCTGGTGAGGGCGCGAACTTCCAGGTTGGCGACGTTATCACCTTTGCCGGCGTTAACTCTGTTGGCATCATGGATAAGAAGGACACAGGCGAACTGATGACCTTCCGCGTCGTGGCGAAGGACAGCGACACCCTGTCGATCTATCCGAAGCCCATTGCAGCCGATCAGACTAGCATCACCACTGAGCAGGCTGCTTACGCCAATATCTCGACGCAGATTGTGGCCACCACCGTGGTTAGCAAGGCAAATGAGACTGGCGGACGGGCTAACACCTTCTGGGCTAACGACTCTGTGGCTATCGTGAACGGTGATGCACCGCTCGATATGCTGAACGAGTTCGACGGCATGAAGGTGGTCAGTGAGACGCTGGATTCGGGTGTGCGCTTGTACATGGCATACGATGCGAGTCTTCCGACTCTGAACTGTCGGGTTCGTTTGTTCACCTGGTATGGCCTGGTGAATAAAGATCCGGCAAGGAATGGCAACTCAATTTTTGTTCCTGCATAAAGTGAACTAGGGGCAAGGACGCCCCTTTCTGCTATAATGGACACCTGAACCCACCAAACAGGACAAACCATGCGATACCTTTACACCACCAAACCGGATGAAAACTGCCATGAGGTGACAAAGGGCATCTATGGCCGACCTGTGCATACCTCGCAACAAAAGGCGCTTTTGGCTCAGGGCTGGAAGTTTTGTGTATCTGACTTGGAGAAATCCTATGTACGGCAAGAAAAAGAAGGGCGGGAAGAAGAAAGGGAAGTAACTGAGTCAGGCTCTTCCGGGGCCGACACCTACTCTGATCGTGAAATCCTAGCGCTTCATTACGAGGCCGCATTCGGAAAAAAGCCTCACCACAAAATGAAGACAGAAACCATCCGTCAAAAGCTGGAGCAGGCTGATGACTAAAGCCGAACTAGCTAACCGCATCCTGACCGCTATCGGCGTCAATGCCCGAACGTCTGAGGCTGATCCGGTGGAGGTTCAGGATACTTTGAAGATGGCGGAAGACTGGCTGTTATCCAACAATGCGATTGGCCGAAGGATTGGCTACATCGTGTCGGATGGTGAGCCTGACCCCAATGAAGAAACCGGCCTGCCTGATTGGGCTGTATTGGGCGTTGTCTATTCCGTGGCTGAAATGGCCTGCACCTACTTTGAGAAACAGTACACGCAGAGCATGATGCGACTTGCGGCCCAAGGTATGCAGACTATTTCAAACCGCACCGTAGAGCTTCAGAACGTTCAGTATCCTCGCAGGTTTCCGCGTGGTATGGCGAACGGTTCTCCGTTCACTCAGAAATACTATTACCCCGTTGACAGGATCGTTACGCACAACGACTACCTGACTGACGAGGGTGATGACCCAATCACGACTACGCCATGAAGCTACCTTTAATTAAAGGCACCAGAGTAGACGCCGAAGCCGAATGGCGCGACACGCTCCCGCGCAACATGGTTGGATTTGCGCAAACCGTGGGCAGTTGGACTGGTTATCTGCGCACAGTGGACGGGCTAAAGAGCTTTGCCACTGGCAGCGGGGCAGATCGCGGCGCTATATGGTCTGAACGTTTCCGTGATCATTACCGGCTGTCTGGAAATACGTTTATCCAGGTTGATGAATTTGGGGCTGTCACGGACTTGAGTGGCGGGCTGTCGGTGCCAGGCTCCAACCCCGCAAGGTTTGACAACTCGTTTAACTCTGTGGCTTTCGTGGCTAACGGCGAATACTACCGATATGACGGTTCTACGTTCTCGCAAGTCACTCGCCCCGCCGGGTCTGAGCCGTTCATTGATATGTGTTGGATTGATGGCTATTACATTTTTACAGACGGCGAGAACCTCTGGAATACCAACCTATCCAATGAAACGACGTTCGGCGCTAACGAGCGGGCTGGCAGTGACTTTGCACCGGATGAGATTGTTGGTGTAGGTAAGGCCACTGACAACAAGCTAATGGTGTTTAACCGATACACCACAGAGCGATTCGTAAACAATGCAGGGCCATCATTTCCGTTTGCCCGCATACCCGGCGCGGCCATCCCTATTGGTATTGTCGGAACAGACGCAAAAGCCAATATTGGTGACGGTCAATGGGTTGTGTTTGGCGGTTCAAAAGAATACAGCCCCTCATTTTACCTACTAACCAATAGCTACCAGAACATCTCTAACAAAGAGATTGATTCGATCATTGATGGATATTCAGACTTTGAGATTGCCAATATTCAGATTGAATACCGAGATACCAGAGATCAGGGCTTGGTTATCTGCCACCTTCCGCGTGATACGCTGGTTTATGATGTAACACTCAGCCGCGCATTGCAGGAAAACATCTGGTATCAGTGGGATTCTGGCGACCAGACTTATAGAGGGATCAACGGCGTTTACGATCCAAGGAACGTGGACAATCAGGCGTCAAGCTGGATTTATGGCGACAAGTTCGACTCCAAGATTGCTAAGCTGGACGAAACGATCTGCACTCAGTATGACGAGGCGGTTGAGTGGTCTTGTCAGACTCCGCTGGTTCGCGTGGGCACAACCGTTCGCGTTGCCGAGCTAGTGACAGCGCCAGGTCACAGCTCTGTTGCTGACGATGTAATTTACTTCTCTACGACCAAAGACGGCGCGTTGTACGGCAATTCCGTACTTCTACCAAGGGGCAGTCAGGGCGACTACCAGCACCGAATTATTATCAGGCGCTTGGGCGACTACCCCCGCTGGATGGGCATAAAGTTACGCGGGTTCTCGAAAGGCATATTCAGTATTACGGGGATTGAGATCAATGAGGCGTGATAACGCTCTATCCTACGCCGACCTAGAACGCCTTGGCTGGCCTTCATGGTTGGTTGATGACTACGTAGGAAGGCTTCAGGAATTGACGCCTCAAAGCGGCACAGAAGTGGACCCAAATGGCATCTATGAATCCAACTTAAACGGCCAATACTTCGACACCGCAACCCCGGCACTTTGGTATAACCCTGTACCCGGAGAGTTAACCGGATGGATTCAGATAGCGTAAAGTTTGAGCCTTATCAGGGCGATTTGATGGGGCTAATGACAAATGATAACCATCTTGTATTCCGATGGACCGGCCCCGGCAAAGTTCTTTTTTCTGTTTCTCGTCGCGGCAACGCTGCGTCCTGTCACTTTTCTTCTGACCGCGCTGGTTTACGGTATTTAAAACAGGCCATAGACGATTTTGTTCTGTTCGTGTTTTGGTTATTCGATTGGTGTATAATGATTTTAGCGCAAGTCAAGCGATCCAGTGTCGGAAGGTTAATAGAGAAAGTAGGTTTTATGCCCGTTGCCGACATTGAAGATATAACAGTTTATGCGAGGTTGAAATAATGGGCAAAATTGTCAAAGGTGTAACCGATGCGGTTGGGCTGACCGACTCAAGGGAAGGCGCTAGAGCGGTACGCGAAGGCACTGCCCAGCAAGTAGCGGCAGAGCGTGAGGCGTTAAATTATTTGAAGCAACGAGAAGCCTTGCCACAGCAGTTCAGGGAAGGGGCTCTCACTCAGCTTGGCGGGCTTTATGGCCTTGAGGGCGGGGACGCAGACGCTTATCAGAACATTCAAAACAACCCTATTTATCAAGCCGCCCTTGGCGACATTGGGATGCAGGAAGAAGCTATTCTTCGCAATCAATCTGCAACCGGCGCATTGAGGTCATCTGGCACTGAGCAAATGCTGGCACGAAATCAGCAGCAGCGTCAGTTTGGCGCATTGCAAGCTGCGCTTGGCGGGCTTCAGGGCTTGGCAAGCCTACCGAGCAATGCCAATCAAATCGCAGCTCAAACGGCAGGTATTGGTCAGACGCAAAGGCAAGGCACCATCGGCTACACTCAATCCAAGCTGGCAGGCGAGCAGGCTGCATTTGATGAAACTATGGGTCTTGTAAAAACTGGTGCTGAAATTTTTGGCTTTTCGGATGTTAGGTTGAAATCTGACATTAAACCCGCTGGCACCCGCTACGGCCAAGATTGGTTCACTTGGAATTGGAACGACAAGGCTCAGTTGCTTGGCTTATTTGGAGAGTCTGAGGGTGTTATTGCTGATCTGGTAAAAGAGTCACGGCCTGACCTTGTAGGAATCAGCAAAGGTTATTTGACAGTTAATTATGAGGCGCTTGCAAATGAACGATAACAACAACGGATTTTTTGTTCAGCCTGCACAGTATGACTTTTCTATAGGCTCAAACTCGCTCCTATCTGGATTGCAGGGACTGGCGGGCGGTCAACAGCAGCAGCCTAACGCCTTTGCCTCGCAGACCCCTGGTGCTCCATCACAGCCGGGGCGTGTTGATCAATCATCTTTTGGCGCAACACCCCAAGTTGGCGATCAGATGAACGGGCAAGACCCCATTCAAATGCTCATGGCTAACATTGCAAAACGATTTGGGAGCATGTAATGGCTAACGGTGAATTTTTTGTTCGGCCTGCGCAATATGGGCAGTCAATAAGTCAGTTTGGTGATTTTGTCGCGCAGGAAAGAAAGGCAGCGGAACAAGCAGCCTACGCCGAAAGCGCAAAGCGGGCCATGGCTGAAGCATTCCAGTCTGGTGACCCGGCTGCCATCCGTCAGGCGGTCATCCAATACCCTGAGATTGCCGAAACCGCTACTCAGATGTTTGGCTTTACCAATGACCAAACTGAGCAAGTAGCGCGTGAGACTTACAGAAGGGCGCTGTCTGACCCTGAGAATGCAGCCGCTTATCTGGACGCGGGGATTGAAACCGTGTCTCAGTTCGGCGGTAGACCAAGCATGATGACGGCTGACCTTCAGATGCTCCAGGAGAATCCAGAAGCAGCACTGAAAAACATGCGGGCGGGTTATGCGGCGATTGCTTCTGAGGAAGAGTATAACTCTATGTTTCCTGAGTCTGCATCCTCGCAATCTCCTGCTGGCGTGCGTGAGTTTGAGTCCATGATCCAAGCGGCTGAGTCTGACAACCCAACTATTCGTGACGCAGCCTTGGTTAACCTCGGCTTGAAACCACGGGCTGGCCTTTCGGCAGAAGAGCGCATTCTCCAGAGTGAAGAGCTAACTAGACTCAAGGTAGAACTGGAACAGCTAATATCAGCAGCAAAAGAAGAGGGCAAGCTGGAAACTCAGCTAGCGATTGCACCAAAGGTGCGTGGAGCGATCAAAGAGGCAGAGCAAGAGGCGCAGTCTCGCGGCGAGAAGCTTAGCGAATTTGGTCGCGCTCAAGCAGCCATGCCGGGCTTACAGGAAGTTGTTGGAAAACTGAAAACCTTGTCGGATGTTGCAACCTATACTATGGGCGGAAAGGTATTCGACACCATTGTAAAAGAGCTTGGATTTGGGGCAACCAAAGGCGCAACTGCAAGGGCCAAGATGGAGTCATTGGTTAATAACCAGATCCTGCCATTGCTTCGAGACACGTTTGGCGCTCAATTTACAGAACGTGAAGGCGAACAGCTAAGGAGGACGATGCTGGATATTGATGCTGCTCCAGAGCAGAAGAAAGAGATCCTTGATTCCTTTATTGAGCAAAAGATGCGTGATCTTGAGATGAAGGAAGGACAAGCTGATGTCGAGCCTGAAGCTGAAGACGAATCTCAGGCGGGGCAGCGAACCCGAATCCGTTTAGACGCTGAAGGGAACATTATCCAATGATTGAGGTTGAACTCCCCGATGGCCGCGTTGTAGAGATTGATACTGACGATCCGCAGCAGGCAGCCAAAGCTGCACAAAGGTTCCTTCGCACACAGAAGCAGGCCGAACAGGCCGAACCAATGCCAGAAGGTAGCGCATTGGATGCAGTGCTAGAGCCTATGCAGGCAATCGGTGGCGGCATGGCATCTCAGGCCGTGTCTGGCCTTTCTGGGATTGCCGGTTCAGTTATGCCAGGACCAGAGGGTCAGGGGCTTGCAACAATGCGACAGACTCAGGAGGCGTTGCCGGACTTTCAACCTGAAACGCAAGCAGGGCAGCGCGGCCTTGAGACAGTTGGCGACATCATTCAGCAAGGCGTTGATCTGGTTAATTTCCCCATTTCCGGCCTAGCAGGGCTGTCAGAGCTTATCGGCAGTGGTGGCGACATTGACAGTGCGGCAAACATAGTTAAAAGGGTTCAGGAGGAAGGCGTCGGCCCCGTGATGGGTGAGTCCGTTCTTGAGTCTACCGGATCGCCAGCGCTTGCCACAGGTGCAAGCATGGCCCCTGACATTGCCGGAGCTGTCGCAGGTTTCAAGGGTGCTCAGGTAGCCAGTAAGCCGGCACTTACAAAGTTGAAGCGGGTAGCTGATGCACGAAAGCAGCGCCAACTTCTCACACCTGACGGAGAGCTTTCGCCTCAGTTTGAGCGAGCATTGAAGCAAGAGGGTCTAACTCTTGATTCTATCGTTGATGACATCGATATGCTGCCTGATGCCGCCGATCCTCAGCAGGCGGTGCGCGGATTGGTGCGCCAGAAGATCCGAAGGGGAGATACAGATGGCGTGCTGGCAACCAAACGCCTTGATGATATGGGTAACGTTGTTGATGACGCGCTTGGGGAGGCTGCGATTAAACAAGGCTTTAAACCTGGAGACGTTCAAGCTATCAAGGTGGCGGACCCAGGCAGCAAGAACTCCATGCGCGAAATGCTAAGAATCAATCAGGCTATTTATGATAACACCAGAAAGGCAGTAGACATTCAGCCCACTGATGTTATCGGGCGGTCTGCAATGGCACGCTTTGACCACATCCGTAATACGGCGAATCGGGCGCGTCAGGAGCTGGACTCTATTGCCAGCAAGAATCTGAAAGGAAAGCCCATTAATTCGGAGAAAGTTGAGGCAGCGTTTCGACAGCAACTCGCTAACCGTGACATTAAACTAGATGAATCAACGTTTCCGCCAAAGCTTGACTTTAAGGGTTCTGAAATTGCAAAGAACCGAGCGGCTCAAAAAGTCATTAAAGACACAATGGACTTGCTGGCAGAAGATGAAACCGTTGACGCCTTGCGAGCGCATAAATTAAAACGCCAACTGGATGAAATGATTGACTACAAAAAGAGTGGGCAGGGCATGTTGACCCCAGCGGGCGAGCGTGTCGTGAAATCGGTTCGGAAGTCGCTGAACGATTCCATCCGAGAAGTTGATGACGATTACGCCAGAGTAAACGACACCCTTAGCCAGTCTCTTGACGCCATAAACGACTTCAGCGATGTCCTTGGCCCCTCCATAAATCCATTTGCAGAGGGTGCCGAAAAGGCCGTTGGGCGCGATTTGCGGGGGCTTCTGAGCAACAGAAAAACACAAACCAAGCTAGAAAATGCAGTGACCCAACTTGACCGCGTTGCTAAGGATTTGGGCGGAGACTTCAGCGATGACATTGGCGATTTGGTAAACTTCAACAGCATCCTGCAAAGCCGCTTTGGGTCAACTCGCCGTGAGTCGTTCGCTGGCCAAATTGGGGCTGAAGCCGCAAGGGTTGGCCAACAGGCAGTGCAAGGAAGGGCCGGTTTCCGAGACATGGCAATAGAGAAAGCAGGCGAAGCCATTGACAAGGCCAGAAACATCAATGATCAGGAAGCGTTTAAAATCATTAACCGGCTTCTGAGGGACAACCAATGACACCAATCCAAACCAATAAGCCCCTATTCTTCAACAGCGACGGCCAGCCGCTAAACGGCACCGTCTATGTTGGTC
>Ga0209953_1000274_pt1 | contig 19448 bp, 18 predicted proteins | sample SalPonred_H2O_MG_FD_185713 | JGI IMG/M metagenome (GOLD analysis project Ga0209953, IMG submission 185713) | Salt pond water microbial communities from South San Francisco under conditions of wetland restoration - Salt Pond MetaG... | ecosystem: Environmental > Aquatic > Non-marine Saline and...
GCAGAGCCATCGACAGTCCCCCAGGCAGCACGAGTGAACGTGCGGTGGGGGCATATCTGCTAAGAAGCCCGTCGATTCCGCTTTCTTCAAGCCTACGCGATCAGCCTTTCGCGCATGGGACACTGGCTCCGTGTCAGACCTCGAGACCCTCACACTCAGATATCGGCGGTTTTCCGCGGAAAGAGACTGGGAGAAATTCCACGATCCCCGATCCCTGATACTGGCATTAATGGGCGAAGTTGGCGAACTCGCCGAGTTGTATCAATGGCCAGGTTCACAGACTGAGTCACGACCGAACCCCGACTCCCGACTCCACCAGAGATCGGCTGAGGAGATCTCCGACGTGCTGCTCTATTTGGTTCGGCTTGCTGACGTTTTGGGTATTGACCCCATCGACGCTGCGAATCGGAAACTCGATGAGGCCGAAGAGCGCTTCCCTGTTGACCAGTACCTCGGTGAGGCACCGGATAAACTTTGGGAGTCCTGATGAATCGGCCTACTGAACGAGAATCTGAGTCTCACCTTGCTCAACGCGCCCACCGATTCCTGTGCAGTCCGGACCAACATCAGCGGGAGTACTCCCACCCGGACACTCGCCCCCGTTCAACATATGAGGCGCACACCCCCAGCCCGCCTTCCCGATCGAGGGCCGAGAATGACAATGCAAGCGCCACCCCAAGGAAGCTGGGGCACCTTTCTCGTTAGCTCATCGGAAGAGCCAGCCACTGAGAAGAGGCCTGCCACCAGCACGATTCCCACATACGTCCGAGGAGCACTCAAAGTTCGACCATGCATATTCAAAGGCGATCACGATCCAAACGCTTTCGTGACTTCAGACGCTGCATTACGGCGTCGCGCACTGCACCGTCATGAACTGACAAAAGCACGAGAGCCCAACGTGCATGACCTTCCGCAATTACGTCGAAGTTGCATAGACGAACCACAGTAAGAGTCCGTCGGAATACACAGGCGCGTGTATAACATGACCGGAGGTGCTAGGTGGCCAGGCGGGACCAGTTGAAGACGAATGAACGGGGGCCGAGTGATAATCGGACAGAAGATCGAGCGACCAACCAAATCGCAAATTGCATCCGACATTGCAGGCGTGCTCGGATTGCAAATGCCGGCGATATCTCGGGGCAGTTCGGTTGAAACCGAGTTCCTGAGCGAGGTATTTGCCCGGCTCTCGGGCGTTCCCAACATTGGCACACTTGCCTACCGTCAAGTTGAAAACATCTTTGACCTGCTCGGCCTCACCTATGACCCCTACTGGGATACCAGCGAATCAGCGGAATCAGGTGGGGGAGGCACGGTTACAACTCGGGCATACTCACGCATGCTCGCAGCCATCCGAAGACGGCCTCGATGCTTCTTGCTGAGCGTCAACGACGCTCCAGTCGGTACGCGCTGGGAGAGTAATTTCAAAGAGGTCTATCGCTACGACAGATCTGTTTCAGCGCATCGCCCACTGAATGAGGCTGGTCCTGGTAGTCAGGTGGTCTTCTATGCGACAGGCAAGTCAACCATCTCACCCAAGCACTTCATTGCCTCGGCCACAGTCGCCTACATATACCCCGGCTGGGAAGGTCCGTGGGAGGCCCACTTTGTTCAATTCGAGAGTTTTCCAAATCCTGTCCCAGTAAGTGAGTTGCGTCTTGACGGCTGGAACAGACAGCACGCGATTACGGAAATATCGTGGAGCACTTTCCAGGCGCTCCAATCGTCTGGTGGAACAATCATCGCAGGCACAGATTCCCAGGACTCGATTCATGATCAAGAATCAGAAAACGAAACAGCAGCGGATGTTCTGAGGCGATTGCGATCTGACTACCCGTCGGGGAACGCAACTTCATTATTCGTCCCTGAAAGATTGCCGCGTGGGACGATTAAGTCGTCCGCTCCAGCGACGCGTCAATACTCTGAGGCACTCGAGAGTGAGGCAGTTCATGCGGCCAATATGGTCAGCCAAAGCGGAGATCCCCGTCGTAACAAGATTGCCGAGTTGCGTGCGGTCGACCTAGCGCGAGGTAGCCTTGTCACAGGCGGTTGGTCACTCATTGCAGACCGTCAAAGGGATGGTGTTGGCTACGATTTGGAGTTCTCTTTGGGAGCACGCACGCTTCACGTAGAAATCAAGGGGATACAAGGCTCTGACCTGATTTTCAACCTAACTCCAAAGGAACTCTGGCGGGCTGAAACTGACGAATCGTGGGTCTTAGTCGCCGTTACGAGCGTGCTATCACCAATGGATTATAAGATTCAGCTCTTAACCCGCGACGCCATCGCGAACGCAACGAAGACGATCACTGGGTACCGTGTTTACTCAGACTAGTCATCGAGCAACCCAGTGATGTTGTTGTGGTCCCCGCCTCCTTGTTCGGTTGACTCAAGATGTCGTTGTGTTCCGGTGCCTTGGCCCATTTCCTTTGGTTCAGTCAAATTAGCCCCTGTTTTCAGTCCGTGCTCATTCACCGCTAAATTTGGGCGCGTTGATCTTGGACTTGTTTACCATCGGTTCTCCCGGAGAACCCATTCACATTCTGGACATCGGTCCCGAGTCTTGCCTCGCACTCACGGGCTTAAACCCTCAACTAAGGGCGTGGACGCCCGGAACGCAGGTTGTGAGTCGTCCAGAAGAATTCCCCATCGAGCCCACAGAACCCCCCGTCCCATCTTCAACATTGGAACATCAGCCATCTGCCAAATCCGGATCGAAGACAAAGACGATTGCAGATCAATGGTCGGCTCGCGAACCAAAGCGGGTGGCAGCCGAAGTGAATCAAGAACGACTCGATCGAACTTTGAGATGTCCTCGGAGCCAGTCAATTTCGCGCGTAAGAGATCGACCAGATCTGCCACGGATGTACCGTCGGATACGAGCGCCAGCTTGACCGATGCCAGGTGCACGCGATCTGTGAGCAATGCCGTCTGAGTGCTCGAAATCTCGTGCTGTCGAAACTGACCCTTGGTGGTCTTGACCTCCAACCGAGAATCCGCTTTCGAGAAATCGAACTCGTCCCTCACGTCGGATCGCCAGGCCCTGACCATCACGGGAAGTTCGGGCGACTTGGCTAGGACAATCAATTCGCCGAGAAAGCCTGTAAGTTCGGAGCCACTGGGCAGCAAGAGTCCCTGGTCGACAAGTTGAGCCAGGCCAAGGGCAGCCCGTGTGGCGACGTTCACGTCTCCCGTGTCTGTTAGGACAGAGATCCCTACAATGGCGCTGGCGAGCGCTTCCACCTCCGCCGCCGCAAGATCCTGCGTATCACAGATCAGGACACCAACAGGACTTAGTTGCTGACCTGTACCCATTCGCGTGACGGATGATGCCCCAGAGAATGTTCCTCGGTTACCCACGTACTCCAGCGCCAGAGTGGATGCTGAAGGGAGAATCAGTACACAACTACCGGCCGAATCACGGCCCAAACCAATCTGCCGATTGGCATCGAAAAGGGTCAAGTCGACCTGGCCATCAATCGCTGATGGCGTGTTCGTGATCGCAGACATAACCTCGCGGTGAGACCAACTCATTGTTCATGCCCAATCGCACGCACACTGAAATTGGGTGGAGCAATGAGCCCGAGAGCGATTCCGGCCGCAATTCGCGACTCTGACCTCGCCTTAGGCGCCACCGCCATCGGTTGCACAAAAACGCTGACAGCTTCATACGGCAAGGAACGCGCCAGGTTGACGTGCTCCTGACCAAAGAACTGGTCGATGCGTATCGCCTCGAACGGCGTGTCTGGCTGCATAAGTCCCTGAGTTGCGTAGCGCCGAGTGACTTCCTCCCAATCCTCAGTTAATCGAACTTTGAGGTCGTGGGCGTTCGATGCACGAATGCTACGCGGATCATCGCGTGTCCACCTGGCCGCCGGCTTTGAGAAGAGAGTTCGCTCTGAGACAAACAGGGAAAATGGCACGTGTTGGAGGCCCAGTTCCGGCGAGTAAACAGACATGAGGTCGACAATTTGGCTAAGCACGTGCTTTTCTGAAACAGAACAACTAAGAGTCCTAAACAACTCAGCCAGAAGAGACGTGTCGATTCGGTGAACAACGTCCCAAAATCCATCGCTTGTCCAGTCGGCGGGATCTATTTCACCGATGAATTGACGGTACTGAGGAAGGTTGTGGAGAAGCCGCCTCGGGCTTGCAATCGCTCGCGTCTGGAACATTCGCCCGGACAGGTCATGGTCGGTGATTCGGGGATCGATCACGGACCGGCGCGTGGGGCTAACTCGCGCGGAACTCCTGGCCAAGTAGACGATCGAAGGCACGCGGTCCTTCAGCGACGTCTGGCGACGATCCCACTCCTGTGCCCGACTAAGCACCACTTGGTCGATCTCGTTGATCTCAACGTAGCGTGCCCAAACATTTGGGGGCGCCCATTGGGTGATCATGTGACGGTAGTCAGCACGATATCCGCAAATTCGCATCTGTTGGTTGGTCGTGTCGAACTGCGGTGCTTGCGGTGAGCGCAAGAAGTATTTCGTGATGAGTTGCGGAATAGTGATGCCTCGCCCAAGGATATTTCCGCCGATGAGGATCCACGCCTGAGAAGACTCCCAAGCATCGTCATCTTCAGGGAGAGTTGTGTCGGTTGGGGCGGCCGGATCGGAGTTGATCACCCTGATCTGCATGCCGGATGCGATCGACCGCACGACGTCGGTGCAAAAATTGTCAGTCGGCTCGGGATCGAGTCGGCGCGCCAAGTCCGGAGGTAGTGACTGGCGCCACTCACGGTAGGCCGGCCGGAACAGTTTCGCGTAAAGCGATTCCTGATTGCTCTCAAAAGCCGCTACAACCTCTCGCTGAAACTCGGTCACGAACCGGTGCGCCAGCGCGTGGTCTGCCTGCCTACCGCTCGGATGCAAGAGGAACTGGACGCTCTCCATACGCCGGCTGACGTCGACCCCTTCTGGCCGCGAGGCGTAGAAGAACTCCGGCGCCAATCGACGAATTGCCGCGCAAACAAAGAATGTCGCCAATGCCTTATCCAGAGACGAGGGCCGAACGCCATTCGTCATCTGCGCGCCATCATCAACTTGGCGTCGGCCTCCAAAGTCAGAGGCAAGAAGGTCGGCAAGACCGAAGTATCCTCGCCCGGGCGGAACAACTAAGCAGACGTCCGGCCGCAGCGAATTGAGTGCCGGCTGCGCAAGGATCGCTTGGGGAGTTGCTGTGTACGAGAGAAGAATGTGGCTACCAATTCGACTGCGCGCGTCACCCAACGCCTCGTACGTAGCGCTAAGGGTCGAATTGCGCACACCGGCATTAGGAGAAGCCTGATCCGCCTCGTCATCGATCAGCAGGATTCTGGAATCCGGCTTCGCTTCGGTGAGATGTGAGAGCAGTTTTGTCATCGCTTCGACGCGCTGCGGCTTCTTCAGGACAACGAGTACGGGCATGGGATGCGACAAAGAGCCAGAACTGCTTCGTAAATTTGTCGCGTGGAGAACTTCATTCAAGGCTGCGTGAAATGGGCCACCCGATCGTCCGTTCAAAGTTGGGACGTCCAGCAGTTTCACGGGGCTAGAAGGCAGGCGCTCAAGATCACGGCGCAGGCGTCGGAGCGTCTGTTCCTTCAATTCCTCCGTCAGACCAGTCACGATCGCGACCGCATCGAACCCTTGTTCAGCGGCCCAGGCGATCGTGGCGATGATGTGGCTCGTCTTGCCGCTCTGGACACGCCCCAATACGAGTTCGCTGAACTGCGCGTAGTTGGCCAAAGCGCCAGACAGGCGAGCGAAGTGTCGATCCAGTTCCGACGCTAGGTCCGCGTACTCGCTTTCTCCGATTTCGGTGCCGTTGAAGCGAACCAGTTCCCGTTCACGGCGAGCGAGGTACTCGGAGAGTGGACTTCCCGTTGGCTGCGGTGCGGGGTCCAGTCTGATGATCTCGCTCACGTAAACCTTCCTTACTGAGTTTGCCTGTCAGCAATGAAGAGGAGCCTTGCCTCGCTCGATGTAAAGCACTCCTCATTTTGGATGATGAGTTAGGACGACGGCAACGGCCGCGACTGGATGTCCAGGATCTCATTGAACTTGCGTCGTGTGGCGCTGCGGTCCCAATCCGAGGAGAACACTTCCGCTGCTCCCAAAGCGAGGCACAGCCTCGTGAGCACATTGAGTGCAGGCCCAGAGACCGGCGCGACCGCATCCAACGCAGGATGCATTTCGTTGATCAGGATGAGCGACTCCCCTTCCGCCGTTCCTTCAACCCGGAGCAGCGGGGCGGACCGGTCAGCGACCATCACCACCTTGAAGTGGTGCTCATGACCCTCACGATCGTTGACGGTGAAGGACTCCGAGGCTTCGCCCGCCTCGATTAGAGCGGGCACTTCCTCTGGAGCGACGTGGTCGATCCCGTGCTGAGCGACAGCCGCTGAGAACTCCGTGACGATTACCGATACATCGGTCTCGTCTTCCTGAGTCTGCCGAGCGTCCCGGCGCTTCTTGCCTCGCCGCATATTTTCGGCCATAGCCCACATGTTGAAATCGGGGTCTTGGAGTAATTCAAGGATGCGTGCTACGAACTCCTCCTCGTCAGCAACCGACCAAGTGACTGAGTCGGTTGTGAGTGATTTTCCGAAATCGCTCACGTTGAATTCACCGACGATCGTTTGATCTCGGTACGAGCCGCGCTGGCCAAAGATGGGTCGTGGCTTGTAGGCACTTTGGTCAGTTAGGCCTCTTTCACCTTCTTGAGCAACGGGGCTAACGCCCGCCACTCCTTTGCCCCGAAAGTGGAGGAAGAAGCCGCCAAGGTCACGACTCATGACAGCTCGAAGGCCCACCCATCCAGCGATCTCGCGACCAGACGCGAGCTGCATGTGCACGTCCCGACGCCACAGCCGGCTTGGGGTCCCAGGCTCGGGGGGTTCCTTGTTGAACCAGAATGGCTCGTCCAGGAGTACGGGCTCTTCATAACTCAACGCCTGGCCCATGAATTTGAGGTCCATGACGATTCCGGCAGATTCCTCCGGCGCTTCTCGAAGGAACATCCGATAAATGGACGGCAGGTATGCCTTGATGGTGGAGAGCGTGCGGCTCTTGGGTACCTTCTGCCAAAGCCTACTGACCTTTACGGTCGTTCCCGGATAGCCGCGCGCTGGGATCGGTACGACGGACACGAGACCCGAATCACCCTCGGCGGCTGCGTCGACATCCACGATGACTCGCCAGCCGTGCGGTTCGGATACTGGCCACGTGTCGACCTCAAGCACTCCGCCCCACCAGAAGGCCGCGGCCTTCATCCCGGCGCCATGAATGCTCAAGCCAACTGAGGTGTCCGCGGGAGGCAGCCCGGTCTTCAGGGCGCGCGAGAAGTCAACTGTGGAAATGCCAGCCGCATTATCTCGAACTAGAAGATCGCCCTCATCTGTGAATTCGATGTCGACCCTAAGTCGATAGTCCGGACCGTTAAATTCCCTTAGTAGGTCCAAGTGCTTGAGCGCGCTGGTAATCGCATTGTCCACGAATTCACCAAGCGCGTACCACGGCGTAAACGTGAGGTTTTTGAAGACCAGCAAAGCTGAAACGTCAGGCGAGACATCAACTTGGAACGTTCCGTCAACTGTGCCCAGATCCGCATCTTGCGCTGCCACAGGTTCGTGATCCCCCCGCTTCATCGACTACGCCCGTATCTGTCGGCGGCCGCAATTACCCAGAACGGTGTCATCCAAGCCCGCTGGGAGGTCAGGGGCGTTGGCGCGCACGAACTCCGAGAGGAGGTACTGAACGGCACCGACCGCAACGGCGTTACCCAATTGCCGGTAGGACTTGGAGTCAGGTTGGCCACCAAAGTCAAAGTCGTAAGGAAAGCCCTGCAAAGTAGCGGCCTCTTGCGGAGTAATGCGACGGCGTTCAGGCCCGATGACACTGGTCTGGGCCATGGCCACCAGGGCCGGAACGTACGTGAGTGGACGAGCTCGAATCCCTGATGGACGGAAGTGGAAGACCGTCTTCCAGAGACTGCTCGACTGACCAGCCTGCCATTCGAGTTTTCGCCGACTGGGCTGCAGTTACCGGATACCACTTGACTTAAGCCATGCTCTGATTTCGCCCCGGTGGCGCGAATAGTACGCGCTGTTCTTCCGCAGGAAGTCGCGCTTCCAAAGTGGCGCATCAGGAGGAAAGACAGGTCGGACTCGGAAACTATCGGCCCAAAGCGGGAATCCAGGCAAGCGACCTCCGTCCGACCTGATGCGCTGGACAAATTCGTCCCAGACGTTGACGGCGAACTCCTTGTCTGGCGCAAGGGCCGTCGACCACCGGTTGAGAGCATCCCCGGCCCACTGGGCTGCCAGGAACTTCCGAAGTTGCCAATGCGTTGGGTGCCAATCTCCCACCGGCTTGTTCGGTACGGCCGGCTCATCGCTTGCCTCAGCCCAGGCGCGTTTCTTCCCGACGAGCACACCCGCGATAAACACCCGCTCACGATGCTGTGGAGTTCCACCTTCTTGCGGCGAGAGCAGGTGCGGAGAAAAAACTCTAGGAGCGTCAGAGAGCTTATATCCGAGATCTCGTAGGTTCCTAATGATGATGCCGCAGTCTTGGCGGTGTCGGGGGCCCGCGAGATTCCGAAGGTTTTCAAGTAGCACCACCGGGGGGCGAGTCGTTTCCAGAATTTTAGGATACTCCAGAAGAGCGTTCCACGTGCCTCATCCATACCCTGTTGTTTTCCGGACTTGGAGAAGGGTTGACACGGAAATCCAGCCGCAAGAACGTCGTACTGGCCGTAGGCCCAAGGGCCTGCCGCCAGCAGTTCGACGTCGAGCGGAAAGGGCGTGGTGGGTTTGTCCGAGAGCCAGTTCCGCTGATAGACAGCCCGAGCGGCTGGGTCCAACTCGCAGGCCAATCCCCCCCCCCAGCCCGGCGATCGCGGCGTGAAACCCGCCGATTCCTGCGAACAAGTCGACGTAGCGAAGCGGCATACTTGGGAATATAGCGAGCAGGGACGACAGCGCCCGCTCGACACAAAGTTCTCCAACGAAGCAACGTCGCGCGCGGAGCTGCATAAGGACTTCACCGATGTGAGACTGGCTGCATTGAGGGCCTCTGGACGAGGTGCAATGGATTCGACGTACGCGCTACGCACCGCGACCCCCGAGCACGGGCCCGGGTCGATGTAGTCCCCGCATCTCGCATTCCTGGGGATTAAGGCAATAGGCGACGAGATTCAGTTCTCGTGACTCGGTGGAGTCCAAGGCCGTAGCGACAGCCTCGAGAAGTTGACTCCAGAAGACGTTGATGGCCCTTGCGTCACTTCGAACGAGCCGCGCGGCGAGCGGAAGTGCCCGAAGAAACGCCTGCAACGCGCTGTTGGGGTCAGCGGAGTCGACGTGATGCGAATCTTTCCATGCGAGCCCGTACGTATCGCGGGCCTCAAGCTCCGGCAGAGAGTTGCCCGATGGAACCAAACGGCAGTACCCCGCAACACGCACCTCGGTAGGCACCGCATCATTGAGACTGACGAGCATGATGCGGTATCGCCACAGGGGCGGGTCACCAGGCAACATCGACTCAACTAGCACGACGTGGAGTGGTGCTTCTGCGGCGACGTACAGTTCCGAACAACCAAGAGCGACGTCAGCCATCATCATGGTCAAGGCGTCCGCACAGGACTGATCCTTCAGGAACAGAAGATCGGCGACTGTCCCGCGGTCGGCCGATATCGACATGCGGGTCACCTCCTTGGGCAGATTGGGCCCGGGCTCATACGAAACTTCGAGCAGCGGACTAAGAAAGAGCCGGAGCAGCGAAGGCTGCGTGGATGCCGACAACCGCCACAAGCACAGCAGCCGTGATTGGATTTGCGACGGTGATGACTGCAGCAAAAGTTCCCGTGATGGCAATGACTTCGCCGCGATACGTGGCATCGCACTCCATGCGCCGAGCGTGTCGATGAACTAACTCAGCGATTTTCCGAGCAGTAGCCGACGCTACACGGCGCTACGAGGCAGGGAACGCCATGGCTTTACTCCTCTCCGATTTCAATCAGCGATACCTCGTCAGGAATCCTGTCGAGGCAGGCCGTCTCGGTTGAGCGGCTACACCACTATCTAGGGATCGAATCTCGAGAAATGGAAAGAAGACGGTGCTTTAGTTCAGTCCAACTTGAACGGACCTTCTGGAAACTCCGTTCGAGATCGCCTTTTTCTGACGGCAGCTTGAACAATGTTCCGGGCATCGTCAACCGACTGGTCGAAGAAACCCTCTGGCCAGTTCTGCAGCGATCCGAATTCGTCGGTCTCAACGGTTTCGAAAGCCGACTGCCCGTGCTCTCTTTTCGCGAACACCAAGCCAATGGCTTGCTTTGTCAGATCGGTCTCATCGCTAACAATGGCAAGACGCAGACGAGACACTAGGTACTCGCTATGCGTCTCGACGACTAGGCGCCGGCCGCTACCGGCCATCGTCAAGAAGAAGTCTGCCAGCTTCTGCTGGACCGCTGGGTTCAGATGTAGTTCAGGCTGTTCGATCAACGTCAGCGAGCCACGACCCGCCAAGAGGCATACGGCGATAACTGGGAGCAATTGACTGACACCGGTGCCCACCTTCGTCAGGTCAAGTTCAAGGTCAACGTCCTTATCCGTGAGTTGCAATTCAGGACCGAAACGCCCTGCCTCTGCAGCTTTGATCGTGTCGAGGATCCCGAAGTGCCTAGCCCATAGGGCTAACGCCCGGCTGAAAGTGACGCGGCTGTCGCCTAAGGGCGTTGTGCGGTCCTCTTCAGGCAATGGGACGCGTACGAGTCGATTACCGCTGTACAGCAACGTGGCGGCCAGGTACTCGCCCCGCGGACCGATCTGGCCCGATTGAGGATCCGGGCTGTCAGCCGCAACAAAGTGCGGATCGACGCGGAGAGGGCCTAGATACCTGACTTCTCTTCTTAGAAACCGCTGCACCGCACTAACGGCCCTGGTCAGGTGGTCTTCATAACCTCGGAGCCAAACCGATGTCGTAGCGGCCTGGTCAAGTCCCGCCAGCACCCGCTCATACAACTCCTCGCTATTGAGAATGGCCCACGGGATGGCCGGCCGCTCCCCGGATTCGCCATTATCATTGGCCAGAAGAGACGCCCGAATCGATTGAAGGGGCCTCGTACCCCCGCTTTCGATCGCTGCTTGAATCTGGTTAATGGCCTCTCGGGCAACGTTGTCCAGGTCGCGCTCGTCCAAAGCAGGGGGTTCGTCGCCGATCGCCGAGCGTTCAGCCGCCCTGAGGTTGAGGGCCAAGAATGTGTCCAATTCGGAATCCCGGCGGAAGTAGTTAAGTTCCTTCCACGCGTCGAAGAGGATTGGAGCTAGGGGCGTCTCTACGCGCACACCGATCGGAAGCCCAGCTGAGAGTCTGGCGTCGACGATCGTTTGGGGCGGCTCACCCGCGACGATTCGAATACCTGAATAGGTCGCTCGTCCTTGACTGGGATTACTCTGCAAATCTATGGCGGCGACGGGTTCGCTGCTACTTGGATCATCCCCGCCGCGAAAAAGTCTGAATGTGACCGCCTCAACCGCTGCGCGACCGGAGCCGGCGTCCGCGTCCGTACCCAGCGTCACCGCGTGATGTACCAGGAAGTCCCGCTCGAAACCTTCCGGCTCTAATCCCTCAGGCAACTCGGTGTCGAAGAACACTTCCACCTCTTCGCGTCCGTCGAGCCCGATCCTGTACCAGCCCTCAAGAACCATTGGGCTTCCCCACTCAGCCCCTGGGCCCTTATAGGCCGTCTCGTGAACGGTTCCAAGCCTCACCGGGCCGGGGTTGAGCGAAATCGAGGGATCGGTGCCTCCCGCCGCGGCCGCCATCACCAGGATGCTCTGGAGCAGCGAACTCTTGCCCGCTGAGTTGTGGCCAACCACGACGGTCAAAGGAGCGAAGTCCACCGTCTGGTTCTTGATCGACTTGAAATTGGTGAGTCCCCACTTCTCCAGGCAGGATTCAGAGGTGGCGGTTCGCAAAGGTGTGCCTCGCCAATAGGTTTCTTCAGTCACCTGTCTCCTCCATGGTCTGCCTGAAGTCTCGCATCAAGACCTGAATGGAACCGTGAGGGAATTGAGCCAACGTCGCTCGAGGAGCATGACCCAACGGTGCCCTTTGAACAACGTTCACGGAGGTTCGCCCCATCTCCAATTCGCCAAGTATTTGTCCATCTGGCCGGACATCGCTTGATCCCGATGGGCGCGAACCACTGAAACCAATAGAGCGAGTCTCGACTCCCATCAGCAACATGTGGTCAAACAGCAGTTTCTGCAGGGCGTCGTACACCGCATACGCACCACTCTTGCGCCACGCAGCCGCGTACTCGTTCGAACAGAATCGCTCGGAGTAGAACCAGAGAGGGAGTTGCAGGGCGCCCGACCGAACCTCACGATCGAGGTAGTCAACGAACTCCCATACGTCCTCAAGTTCCTCGGGCTCCGGCGCCTCCAAAGCCGACTCGATGAGCACCGTGCTTACCTCTCCGTTCAACAATTGGGTCGTGCATCCCGAACTCAGGGACATCAGTTGCGAGAGTTCGAGCTTCTTATGGCCCCACCGGCTATCCCGGCGGTCCAAGTTGGCCGGACCAGCCGGATCATCGAGTTCCTCGCCGGCCATCGCATTGCGACACGCACGCAGCGTCTGTTGGGAGACACTTGCGTCCAAGACCTCTACTTGAACCTCCCACACGTAGCTGAAGACATCGGTTTCGAGCAGAACAGGAAACGGCAGTCGACTTTCGCTTGGCAGCACCAATAGGTCTCGGTCCGAGCCGAGCTCCAATTCGTTCGTCAGCAGCGCTACCTGCAAGGCCCCAGCAGCCCTGTCTCGCTGAACCACCACCACGAGCCGCGCCAGAGATCCGGTGCGGTCCATGGGCAGCACCCGTCCGATGACACCTGGAACTGGCTCCCCCAAGGGGAGATACTGAGGCACCTGCGGTCGTACGTCGCCGTCGCGCCCCTCAAGGAGCCAACCGGGTAAGTCGTTGGTCATTCGGGCTTCTCCAGCGACTCGAGAAGATCGAATTCAACCAGGAGTTCGTCCGCGAATCGCTTCAGGACTTCGCGCAACACTGGTTCCGATGCGCCGCGCACGACATCTGCGGACTTGGATCCAGCGCCTTTTCGAATCTTGGCAACGGTCGGTCGACTGACGCCCACGGCCGTTGCGATATCCGCGTCGGCCAGGCCGACGCTCTTGAGCGCCATGACATGCCTCTCCTGGATCTCAAGCACGTCCGTGAGTTGTCGCACGAGCGATTCCACCACCAATACGTCTTCCGGCCCCAACGGGTCATTCGGCGGCCGTTCTTCTCCGTCATCTTGCGATAGGACGCCTAGCGTGAAACTTGTCAATGCGACTCTGAGAATCTCGTCTAGTTCCCTTTCAGAGACTGATGCCATCGAGCCGAGCACGTCGTCCACAGCCGTTTCGAGCGTGCTGGAACTCCAGACAACGGGAGCGCGCTCCTCTCCCCTCGAGGCCAAGCGCGGTAACCGTCGGAGCCGACTAAGCAGCCGGGCCTTGGATTCGCTCTGATCCCGCTGGTCCTGCGCTGGGATTTTGCCGCCCATTACCCACACGCGAGGATTTTCGGAAACTTGCTTCGCACCAGACTTTTCCGACTTCAGGTATTCGAGAGCTCTGTCGAACAGGTTGTCGATGACCGTGCGTTGACGACGCCGCGCAAGTTCGCGTTTAACCTGCCGGGCCAGCAGTCGTCGGGCGTGCGCCAGCCCCCCCACAGAATTCAGGGCAATATACTCGATTTGGGCCTCACCGAGCAGTCGATTGATCACGACATCCTGGGTTACATCGTCGTGCGCGGCGTCGTCCCATGCACCTGTTGCCGCGTAGATTCCGGGGGGGTATCCGCGGACGACAGCGGCGACGACTCTGCGCACTTCCGCCAGCCATAGCGCCCCAAGCCTTTCCGAGTCGAACTCGGCCGTGAGCGCAGTCCACAACTCGCGGGAGGCAACCGAATCGACCGCTGGGTCTTCGAGATCGGTCAGAATGTCCTCGTCGTCATGCACCGTTGGGGCCCCTCGTCATCAAGACGGCCTTGACAGTATGAGCGTCCGGCTCGGTGCACATCCACGTTCTAGAGCAGAGCAGGTCCTTGTCTACTTGAATTGGCATCGTTAGAAGGATGTAGCCGTCAATCTTTATCCAGCATCCCCGAAATTCGTTTTGGTGACGATGCGCAGGGTTAAGCCACTCTCGATCTTGCCCACCTCGAGGAGTCCATCGCGTACGCGTGAATACCGTCGCGAGAGGGCCAGTCGACCAACTTTGCAGAATGACAGCGCGGTCATGAGAGTCATTCTTGTGTTCACCGAACTTCAGGTCCTTGGGGTCTGCTGAGTACCACTCTTCCCCCTCAGCGGGCCACCATCCAAATGCGTCCCGAAGCGAATCAACGTCGATGGCCAAGTCACTCTCCTCCGCATCGAGACGATACCGCCCCCGAGTACCTCGATCCAGGACTCTCGCGTGCAACTTCAGGCTTGGACGGATCGTCGCCGGCGCAGGCGGGGTCCTGTATCACGCAGTTGGCGGGATTCTGGCTTCGAGTGAGTTGGGTGTCGAGGGGTTTCCTGTCGAGTTGGACTTCTTCAGGGCTGTTCCCAGATAGGGTTTGGTGTTGCCTGATGGTGTTGTACTGCACCCGGTAGTCGCGGGCGTGCTCGACGAGATCGAGGTCGTTAGCGATCTCGTGTAGGGAGAGCCGCTCGCCTTCGAGGACTCGAATCCGCCTTCGCGGGCGCTGTCTTGTCCCGGTGAGTACGCCCGGGGCTGCACGTGGCACTGTTCGGGATGGCGCATGACGAACACTTCCAACCGGAAGGACTACCGTTGGCAGTCACTAGCGCCACCGCCGAGAGCGGCTCGCCGGTGCCTTGGTCAATGATGCAATCATCTGTTAGCGGGTACTGGAACAAGTTCTCGTAATCACCAAGCGCCAATTCGATGACTTCGATCACATCGAAGTGATTCGCTGTCGGTGACACGTTCCGCGATGACTCGTATTGGCTCCAATAGTCCCGACAGCCCGCGACACGCCACGTCCACCCCAATCGTCTCAAAGCCGGAGAAGCCCAAGAAGCAAACTTGATTCGGACCCGTCGGTGCAACGCAAGGAGGCTGCCTTTCGTGCCGCGGCCAACTGCCGGCAATGACGCTGATAATACGCGGACTGCACCAACTCTCCTCCCGCAGCGCCCGCATCACCCTTGAAACCAACACCTGCAGGCCCGCACGCCTAGACATCGCCCAGACCTTGCGATGCCGGAACCCGATGTGTGCGGCGGCGTGCTTGACGCCAGTGTCCTTCGCCGCGTCCCGAATCGGCTTCGGCCACAGACCTTTCGGTGAGGCCTCTCCGCGAGCCGGGCACCCACCCGCCCTTGCGCCTTCCACCGGTGCAGCGTCTGCTCGGGAACCCAAATCCAGCAACGTGGGACAGAACGCTCTCGCCGGCGAGCACGCGATCCACCGACTCTGGACGAAAAGCAATCAGATTCTGACGAGGCATAACAATCCGCTTGCGGTTCAACAAGCCATACCTAACATGGGAAATGGCCAAATCCTGGGGGCTAAATCACTGGTCAGAAGAATCGGGGTCACGCCCCAGGCACTGAGGCTGCGCAATCAAACTTATGAACTCTGTGTGCACAGCCCTCTGTAGGTCGCCCCTCATCCACACCGCGAACGTCTCTCCTATCAACAGGGCTTCTTCCCTACCATGCCCGCTCTTCACGCCACTGGTCTGCTCAATGGAAAGCACGGAAATCGACTTCCCATTCTTGGGGACGCACCGCCGATTACCGACGTACGGCGGAACGCGACGCCTGGGTCGAGTACCTGCGGAAACTCTGGCGGTTGCACTCACCGCAATTCCTAGGCTACATGGACGAAGCGCCCCGGAATGATCAATGCCTATCATCACTCCCATCTCCAGTCTCTATGGCAATGCACTCTCAGTGATTTCGTACCAGTCATCCCGAAGGGCAATGCTCACGCCAGATTCATCAAGACGTCTTGCGAATCGCGACATCAACTGGGCGGTTAAGTCATCAGCTGTTCCAGCGAGTTTGGGGATGACATCTTCAAGAACTTCCTGGGGGTCTTGGTACATCACAAGTTCCATCGTGTTGTTTGCGGCGAACTTGAAGAGTTGAACGACGTTAAGATTTTGCGTGTAACGCTGATTCGCTAGTGCAAAATACCAGGCACGGTCACCACCGTTGCTCTGGACTGACTTCAAGAACGTCTGCACATCAGTAGTTACAACTGGCCTTTGTTTTACTTCACTCCAAAGCCACAGTCGCTGGCGATTCCCCACATGGACATCGCCGGGTACCGATGCGGATGGATCATTGACCTTTCCCATTCGAACAGTGGCCTGAGGAAAAAGAAGATCCAACACTGCCGCAACGAAAGCCTGCCCGACCTTGCCGCCTTCAGAGTTCTCGCGAACAAAGTCAGCGATTACCTCTGTTGCAGCAAGCAGGACATTGCGTCCGCCGTCTATGACAAAAATCTCAGATGCAGGTTCCGCCTTCACTCGGCGAAGAAAGAAAATCAGGGAAAGCAACTCACCAGCCGCCCCAGAGTTTGCCTCTTGAACGCGCTCTGCGGCTGCATAGAATTTAGCGAATGCGCGCTTCGCCCGGTCCCCCGCCATTCCAGGCACTACCCGCTCTTCAAAGGTGAAGGGTTGATTGTTCATAACCTGAGTGCTTGTTGTTCTGAAGTCGACACCTACCTGCGTTGCAAAGGGTATTAGTTCCCGTGCAATGCTAGAAGCAGCGTAACCTCTATCGCTGGTTTTTTGCTGGATGGCGAATACATCTAGTTCTTCTTTGCCTCTGAGTGATCGCGCTACCAGCATCACAGCTAAAACGGGCAGGTAAGTTTTAGGACATTGCTCGCTTGCGAGGAACTCGAGATCAGGCAACCACTCCTCGTAGGTCTCAACCAAATCGTCGCCGTGGCTTCTGGCAATTTGATCAGCAGAACTCAACACTAATTTGATGTCGTCCCCCGAGAGGTTCTTTGCCCCTTGGCCTCTCATGCGCCATCCCCCAACTCTTGAGCGCGCTTACGCGGCATTTCCTTCTCTTGGCGGATCATCACCAAAGGGAAGGACGTCTGATTGGTAATGACGACCAAACGCATCGTAGATCTGTCGACCCCACACTTCCCCACCGCTTGCAAAAAGATGAGCAGCCGCGTACTGCACCACACCTACGCTGACACCGTTTCCTAATTGACGGTATGCGGCAGCATCATCAATGTTTGCATCTTGGTACACGCGATCCGGGATGCCCTGAAGCCTCGATGCCTCCAGCGGAGTGATCCTGCGACGACGCGTTCCGATTATCGAAGTCTGGGTTATCGCAACCAGAGCAGGCAGATAGGTAGCTGGCTTGACACGTATTCCTGAAGGCCGGAAATGAATAGTCAGTCGCCACAAGTCGCGAGCCTCGCGCCGGGGCTGTGCCGCTCGCGCCTGCCACTCGAACTTCCGTCGGCTTGCAGGGAAATCCGGCACCCGGTAGCCCGCTCCTGGAATCCACGATTTTCGTAACCACTGTCTAATGAAACGCCGATTCCGTAGGTAGAACTCGCTGTTCTTTCTTAGGAAATCCGCCTTCCACGCTGGTGTGCTGGCATCGATGTCGGGCTGATCGGTGAATGCATCTACCCAGATGGGAAAGCCCGGCAAGTCATCGGATGGAATACCTTGAACGAAGGCTTGCCAGGCATCTAGCCACGCGACCTCTTCTTGGCGCAACTGATAGTTCTCAAGATTTGGAATCAAAGCGTCGTCGATGAGCCAATCCTCAATACTCCACCGGTTCGGACTCCAGGCAGCAGTGGGAACTCGAGGAATGCGAAGACCGGGCTCTGCTTGGTCTCGGGTCTCGGAACGATGCGCCAGGATGAACACTCGATCTCGAGACTGCGGCCTGCCCCCCAACTCCGGCGGCAGCAAATGAGGACTCAAGACCAGTGGCTCATCCGAGACTACATACCCAAGTTCGCGCAGAGTGGAAATAATCGTCGCCCATGTCTGGCGGTGACGAGGCCCAGCAAGGTTTCTCACGTTCTCCAGAATCAGGTACTGCGGCTGTTTCGCCTGCACTATTCGTGCAATGTCAAAAAATAGAGTGCCCCGGGTGGAGTCCAAGGTTCCAAGTTGACTTCCACTCTTACTGAATGGCTGACAGGGAAAGCCGGCGCACAAGACATCATGATCGGGAACGAGTCGATCGACATCCTTCAAGGGTCGGTCGGTTCCATCGGCATTGAGAGTCAGTGCGCGAATATCTCCCTTAACGGCCCCTTCTCGCATGGCCGGCCAGGTCGAGCGGTAGACGTCGCGGCAACTGTCATCGATATCGCTGGCCATCACACATTCGCCACCGAATTCCGGAGCCGCCAACGCGTGATGAAAGCCACCGATACCCGCAAAAAGGTCAATGAAACGAAACTTTGGCGCATTACGATCCACCGTGTCCTCCTCTCGACCGGAGCCGAGCCAATGGCAGTCGTCACTGCCGAAATCGATGCACTCGCCGAGGCGAGGCTCGACGCACGTCAATATGCCCGAGACCTGTGACAGTCGTAAGGTGACACGCCGATTTCGGCCCCGGGAATGGTCGAGCCCGGAATCAAAGCTTTCCCGATTCCCTCACAAGCAAGCGCCTTCGATGTCTCACCGCCACAGCGGCGCCCTCTTCCAGACCCTTCGAACTTTGTGCCGATCGGGAGCCTTATCCCTGGCCCCGACCCGACCGATTAAGGGTCAAGCCGATTCCGTGTAGGCAAATTCGACTGGATGCTCATTCAGAGCATCGCCGCTCGTGCATAGGCGCTGGTTGATCTCGCCTCCCACGTGGTCACGCTCGAGGGCTTCGATGCGGGCATTGTGCAAACTGGCAATGGGCAGGCCTCAAACACCTAGTCTCGTCAACGTGTATCGAATGATTCGATATCGCCGCTTAAACATATCGCAACAGGGCAGAACCACATTTTCCAAGGAATAGTCGCGATGCTCCGGCTAGGCGAACTTAGCCTAGCCAATATCCCTCCGCGAAGCCGCCACGATCTCGAGCCTTGATTAAGCCGGCCTTCTCAAGGTCGTCTTCGCTCCACCCCCTATGCGCCAGAATCGCCAGAAGTACCTCACGAATGTCGGCCAACTCTTCCAACAGGTGATCCGCATCGGCATCATGAGCCTCTCTTGCTTCTTCGATAAGTTTTGCTGTGAGTGCTGGGAGAAGCTCATCTTCGGCCAGAACTCGGACTTGTGGGTCACCACCTTGAGCACGAATGATTTCCGGAATTCGATCCCGTACCAACTTGCCCATTTGTCAGCCCTCCACGCGAGAATTGTCCTATGCATTTCTATCGCAGTGAACCAACCCCTCGAAGCGCGTGGCGTATGGCAAT
>Ga0209953_1000275_pt1 | contig 19413 bp, 26 predicted proteins | sample SalPonred_H2O_MG_FD_185713 | JGI IMG/M metagenome (GOLD analysis project Ga0209953, IMG submission 185713) | Salt pond water microbial communities from South San Francisco under conditions of wetland restoration - Salt Pond MetaG... | ecosystem: Environmental > Aquatic > Non-marine Saline and...
GACATCAACCGGTACACACCGTATCGGGAAGTCCGTCGAATCCTGCTGTCACGTTCTCCGGCGCAACTGAGCGTCAAGAGGGTCGAGTTGGGTGCGCAAGCACGTCAACCGACTGCGGATAAATCCTATGCGCAGATATGCGCAACTTTTTAGGAACAGACAAAAATGAACGCTGTTTCAACAACCCAAATCACGAACACCAAACGGCCAACTCTGCTGACTGCGGTTCTCACCATATTCGCCATGCTCTTCCTATCCGTGACGCTTGCGCCTGCCGCACACGCACAAAGCGAGGCTGCTATTGATGAAATGGCTGGCTATATGGACTTTAGCGAATACGGCGGTGGGGTGATATTTGCCGAACAGATCCCCAAAGAAGAGTACGAGAACATCATGGTGATCGATGCCCGCGATGCGGACCAGTTCGCCAAGGACCACATCCCCGGTGCGGTCAATATTGAATGGCGTCAGGTAATGAACGAACGCGAGAACTTGCCTGACGACAAAATGGTGCTTCTCTACTGCAACACCGGCACCTTGTCAGCCCAAGCAGGATTTGCGCTGCGCGTAGCCGGCCACGACAACGTGCGCATCTTGCAAGGCGGTTTTGAAGAATGGAAAGCCAAAGGTGGATTCGAGGCCAACGCCCGTGCCACTGAACAAGCAACCAAAGACTAAGCAGGGTCGGGCCAGATGCATACCAAAGATCACTGGGACAAGATCTACGCCACCAAGGACGTCGACTCGGTGAGTTGGTATACCCCGCATCTGGACAAATCGCTTGAGCTCATCGAGGCGATTTGTCCAGACAAGACAGCGGCCATCGTTGACATTGGGGCTGGCGAGTCGACGTTGATCGACGACTTATTGCTTCGTGGTTATCAGGATCTATCCGTGCTGGATATTTCCGAAGCAGCCATCGAATTTACCAAGTGCCGTCTTGATGATCTTGGTGGCCTTGGTAGTCTTGGTGAGAAGTCCAAGCAGGTGAACTGGCACGTCGGCGACATAACCCGATACGACTTTGGTGCAAAACAGTTTGACTTGTGGCATGACCGTGCAGTGTTTCATTTTCTGACAGATCCAGATGCCAGAGCATCCTATATCAACACGCTACGGCGTTCGGTTAAACCCGGTGGTCATGTCTTGATGGCCACCTTCGGGCCTGATGGACCATTGCAATGCAGTGGGCTAGACGTTGTCCGGTACGACGAGAAGCAACTCAAGGAAGTGCTCGGTGATGGGTTTAAGTTGCTAGGCAGTGAATTGACAACACACCTGACACCGATGGGTAGCGAGCAGCAATTCCTACACTGCTGGTTCGAAGTGGTTCGTTGATACCGAGGGGTCGGTTTCACCGAGACGTGGACGCTTAGTTGGCGTGCTTCGCTTATTTTGTCCAAAGCACCAACAGTTCAGGTGCGCACTTTTCCTTGAGGCCAGACCTTGATCAATGACTGATACGGTACATCCCGAGAGTTTGCAGCAACTTTAATTTTTCTCAATCGAGTCCAGTCCCGGTCAATCGGGGCCAATCGCAGCCAATCGCGGCCAACAAACGCTAGGGAAGGCGACGCGAAATTGTTTTTGTCGTAGGTTTCAAGTTAGGCAACGTCACTTTGTGGGCCTTGCTCCAATCAAGAAACGCTGTAGAGTCATTGCTCTCCCAAAACGCTCGCTCTGCTGCCTCAGTCTTAAAGCTAGTACGGCTAGTACGGCTAGGAATTTTCTTGGGCGCTTTTTTCATGAATAGTCCTTTGCGCCCCACTCTATCCATTTCTCGGGATGACATTATCCAAAGCGGGAGATCATCGGGGATAAGCAGCCTTATGCAACCAATCCTAAATCACCCAGTTTGCCAGGGCGCGCCAAGTTGCTTAGAGCAACCTGCTCAATCAGCGCTTTGCGCTCACGCAGACACCGCTTGGCGTCGCAAGCGCACTGGCAGCAATCTGCAGCAACATTTAGTTCACGGCGCAAATCGCATAGCGATGTCGCACCACGATCAACCGCCTCATGAATGTCGCGTTCAGTTACACCAGCGCAGTTGCATACGTACATGACAATGCCCTAATTTATTTAACCTTCAATCATCATCTTCGACCTGAGTCTGCAGATAGTTCGCCAGCCCCATGGTCTCTATCAGTGACAACCGTGTCTCAAGTTGGTCAATGTTGTCTTCACAGGACTGCATCAAATCACGCAGCATCTCCTCACTAGCAAAGTCATGCAATTCGCCTGTGACCTTGATGGCGTCCTGAATGGCCACATGCTGTGAGGTCAGCTCGTAATTTAGGTCGCCCTTCAATGCCTCGTGTACGTTCTCACCGATTTGCAGCTTGCCCAAGCTCTGAAGATTCGGTAAGCCCTCGAGAAACAAAATGCGTTCGATGAGCTTGTCAGACTCCTTCATGAGCTTGATCGACGTTTTGTAGTGCGATTTATTTAGCCCTTCAAACCCCCAGTTCGCGAACATGCGGGCATGCAAAAAATACTGGTTGATGCCCGTGAGCTGGCTTTTTAGGACAGCGTTTAAAGCGGTGATGATTTTGCGGTCAGCTTTCATAGTGGTTACCTAGTTACAGCTGGCTCTGGAGATAGTTCTCTAGGCCCATCAGCTCAATCTGGCGCAACTGCTTTTCCAGAAAGTAGGCATGATCCATCTCAGTATCTTCAAGCTGTGTCACCAACGCTTCGCGCGTAACAAAGTCACCTGCTTTTTCGCATTCAGCAATCGCAGCTTTCAAGTTTTTGGCGACGCGATATTCAACAGCTAGATCCGACTTGAGCATCGCGGGCACGTCTTTACCAACATTCAAGCCCTCGCGTTTGGACAAATCCGGTTTGCCTTCGAGAAACAGAATGCGCTGAATCATGGCGCGCGCATGTTCTTTCTCGTGTTCGGACTCGTGCAAGGTTTTTTCGGCTAGCTTGGTCAAGCCCATATCGGCATACATTTCGCCGTGGATTAAGTACTGATCAACGGCGGTCAACTCACCGGCGAGCAGTTCGTTCAAAGTCTTAATGATCTTTGCGTTGCCTTTCAATTTCACATCCTTATCTTTATGAACCCGCAATCAAGTGTTTTCACGGATCCCGTTGTCACACTGGGCTAAAGCCCAACACTCAAATATGCCAACATGGCCGCCCCAATACCGGCAAGTGCGCCTAGGGCAAACATCACCAACAGTGATTTACGTAGACGCAGGGCTTTGCCAGTCGTCTCACCCCACTGTTGCCGAGCGCCTTTGCCTGCACGAGCTGCACTAAAAACCATGGCTTTTCCTTAATGCAATTGAGAGCGATTACTATTTATATTCAAGTTTATGTGAAAACGCAAGTTTTTCCACAGAAAACCATCTTTGTTCTATGACGGGCATCAAACCCAGCGCAAGTGACAACGACTTCTGTTTCTTCAGAAGGCTCACTGGCTGGGCTGGTACACCACGCCCATGGCAGCGATGGCCTCGGCCACCTTGGCACGCAAGCCCTCCGGCGCCAAGACTTCAACGTCCGCGCCTTGCTTCAGGATGTCTTGGATCAGTTCCCAGTCTTGGCCGTAGGGGACGTCTAGCAGGTAGCTGCCATCGGGCATGAACGTGCTAACTTGATCGGGGTGCCAGCGTTCGCGCGCAACCCATCGAGCGCGAAACGGCGTGAACCTCAGTCTCGCGACCTGCCGGCTCGGTCCGTTAAAGATCCCGTAGCTACTCTCAAAAAACGAACCAACCTCCTCTTCGTTCATGACGAGCACCGGCTCGTCAATCACATTGGCCAATCGAATGGCGTCAATCGAGAAGCTGCGCAAACCTTCGCGCAGATGACAATACGCATCGAGGTACCAGTTGTCGCGGTAGTACACCAAGCGCTGGGGAGAAATGTCGCGCGGCACAATCACATCGGCTTGGCGACCGTAGTAGGCAATGTGCAGCCGTTGGCGCTTGAGCAAGGCGTGTGTGATCACCTGAAAATGGTCACTGGAAATCTCGCGCTGCGCCATGGGGACGATGCGTATGCGCTTGAGTGCCTCAGAAGCGCTGCCAGTCCCCTGCTCTAGCAACTGCTCAAGACGCTCACGAAATGGTGCAATGCGCGGTGACAGCAGCCCCTCGGGTTCTAACTGCGACATGAGCTCTATCATGGTGAGCAAGGCGTGGATTTCACGTTCACTGAACCACACGCCCGGCAGCTCATGACCGACGTTTTGTGCTTCCAAACCTTCCAATCGGTAGGCACGCTCAGCGGCATCCCACTTGACCGGTACGCCCAAGCGGTCGCGCAAGTAGTCGAGATCGCGACAAACCGTGGCGCGCGAGACCTCAAGCGCCTGACACAATTGCCGCATGGTCACGACCCCGCGCTGACGCAACAGGGACTGGATTTTGTAGAAACGTTCTGTACGGTCCATATCAGCGCATCTCTCACTAAGTGCGTATCTCACGTCATTGTCGTTACCGACTGTTCACCATCGATGGCGCTGCGCAGCTTTTATTAAGCGCAGTTTTGCCTAGACGAAGCTTTTTCTAAGCGAACCGATTCGTGACAAAAGACTTGCGATCAACAGTAACTAACTTAGGCTTAGGTTAAAGGAAAGTTCAGTGGTGTGCGGGGTCAGAGTCACCTAAACGCCTTAATTCATAAGATTTCTTTGCAACCACGATCTGGTGACAACCAAACACGCATCATCACCCCAGCGGTATCTCATGACGTGAGATAGCAAAAAAGTATTCCGATGGAAGCGACATCCCTTAAACTCAAGCAAAGGCACAACCCACCCAATCAACCCACCAAACCACCTAACCCTATTACCCCAAGGCTGGCCAGATGAATGCTGATATGTTTCACAAAACGGTGACTGCCGAAGGTTTTAGCGAACCCGTGCTCATTGAGCGCGAGGCCGATGGCTTCATGGATGTACACACCCATCCGTTTGAAGCAAAAGCACTCATCGTGCAAGGGCAGATCGAAATCGGTCTAGACGATCAAAGTCAAACTTATCGCACAGGCGATGTGTTTCATCTGACCGCATTGCAACGGCATTGGGAACGCTATGGCGAGCAAGGTGTGGTGTATCTATCGGCACGCAAGCAAGATGACTGATTGCCACTAAGCTGTATGTCACACGCATTCTTAACAATCAACTTTCACCATACAGGCTGCCAACTGGCCAGCACATAAACAGGAACGCTTTCGTGAAACCCAGACTCAGTTTGCCCACCCAACTACAAACCGCAACCCTGTTAGGTCTGGTTGCCCTCGGCCTGGCTGGTTGCACCACCACAAGCTACGTGCCGCCATCAACGACTCAAGCAAGCCCACAGTCTTTTGTGCAACAAACGACTGTGTCGACAAGCCGTGTGGTGCCGGTTGCGATGGACCAAGCCTGGAAGAATCTGCAAGCCTACAGCGCCGAACGCTATGAAACCCTCACACAAAACCAGCGCGCCGGGACCATGAAGTTGTTTGTCGATGCCTACGAACCAAGTCAATGGATTAATTGCGGCATGATGCAAACCCAAGGCGGCACGTTCGACACTGACACCTCGTTGCTAAGCCTATTAGCCAAACAAAATGCAAGCAACCTCGACATGACGGTTGATGTGTCGCTGTCGCCTAAATCGGCCTCAGAAACCACGGTTAAGGTCAATGTGCAATACGACCTAGCCATGAACTACCAAACCAACCCAACCACCGGGGCCTTGATCGGTGGGCAGCGTTATCAGTTTGATTCGAATGGATCAGCCAGCATATCGATCACCGACCCGGACTTTAGTGGCCAGTGCCGCCCAACCGGTGTAGCTGAAGCTAATCTTTTGCAGGCTGCAGCTGGGTCGCGCTAGACTGGTATTGGGCTGGTGTGGAGCTAGTGTGGAGCTGATCTTGAGTCTGGGTGTCATACCCCGCGCAGCAACATCGCGGGGTTCAAGCGCATCTGTGACAACAGATAGCGCGCGCCAAGTCCCAAACTGATCAGACTCACACCGAAGGCCGTGACCGCACCACTCCAGTACAGACCAGCCGGATCAATGCCTAGACGCCAGCTCAATAGCAAGTTGGCTAGCAAACTGCCGAACACCAAGGCAAACGTTGCCGTCACCAGCGCAATAAGCAGATATTCCCAAAGCAACACTTCGGTCAACAAGCGATGGCACGCCCCGAGCGCATGCATGACCGTCGCATCGTAGAGTTGACGAGTTCGGCTAGCGGCCACCACACTGGCTAGCACCAGAAGGCTCGCGCCCAGGCAGACCAAAGCAATGACAACCAAACCAGCGCTGGCACGCCCAAGCAGTTCGCGTGAGGCCTTCAAAATAGAATCCGTGCGTGCCGTTGCAATGTTCGGCGCCACCGCGGCCAATTGATCTTGGGCCGTGAGCGCCTGATCAGCTGGCATCCAAGCGGCCCCGACATAACGTGTAATGAAAGGCTCAAGCGCAGCATCGTTAAATATTGCCTCAAGCCACAATCTGGCCTGCATGCGAGGCTGTGAATAGATCGCCACAAGCTCGGCCTGCAGCGTCTGACCCAGAATCTCAAAGGTCAAACGATCACCGACTGCCAAGCCCAACTCATTGGCTTCGCGATCTTCCATGGCCACCACCGGGGGGCCTTGATAATCATCTGACCACCACGCACCTTTGTCGATGATCACATCATCAAAGTTGCCACGCCTATCGCTGAACTTGTGCTCATCACGTGACTCACGCATGCGATCAAGATCGCCGCTATCGGCCAGTTGCTCGTCATTTACCCCGATCAAACGACCCAGCACGAATGGCGCGGTTTGAACCTTTGCTTCAGGTGCGACAGATGTCAGAACATCCCGCACCACAGTGGTCTGATCGGGTTGGATGTCATAGAGCACCATGGCGGGCGCCTGCGCAGGGACGGTTTCATTAACCATGCGCAACAACGACATCACCACCAAAGTACAGGCCACCAGCAATGTCAATGCTGAACCGAGGCAGATCAATGCCATGCGAATGGGCGAATGCGATTGCTGCACGCCTGCCAAGGCTAGTTGCATCGACAGTGGCACTGCAGTCCAAGACTGCGCGCGCCGAGCCAAGCCCATGATCAACCGAATCACCAACCCCAACACCAATAACACCCCGGCCACTGCAGCCACAAACGCCACAGCAAACCGCGGGTCAGGCAACACCAGCACCAACAAAAGCAGACTAGACAAGCCAACCAACCCGGTGATCCATTTGACGCTTCGCGATACCGTGAGCGACTCTGCCTCAAGGCCGCGGAACAAGGCCGCAGGCGACACAGACAAGGCTCGTCCAATGGCCGGTAGCGCAAAGGTCACGGCCGTAAGCACTCCAAACACCCAAGCAACGAGCGCTGGTTGCCACAAACTCACCAACAACACTTGCGTGGGCAACTGATCGGCCACCAAAGAAGCGCCAACCAATGCCATGAGTCCGCCTGCCACTACGCCGAAGGTGCTTGCCAGCGCGGCCAACAACAACACTTGCAAGAGCACGAATATTGCCAGACGCTGATCACGCAAGCCGATCGCTCGCAACGTCGCCAAGCTCGCTAACTTGCCATCCAAGTGCGCCTTGATACTGTTAAACACACCAAGGCCGCCAATAAACAAGGCAGAAAACCCCACCAACAGCAACCCAGAGCCGACTTGCTGTAATACCTCGGTCATCCGGTCGCTGCGCTCATCAAAACTGCGCACCTCGGCTTGCATGTTCGGAAATGCCGTGAGCAAAGCATCTCGAAACGCAATGGCATCAGATGACTGACCACCTTGGAGCCTGACACGGTACTGGTGCTGCACCCGGCTAAAGGGTTGCAACAATCCGGACTTTTCAAGTGCGCCCTTGGCAATCAGAACCGGCGCAGCCCCCCAATCAGCCCGTAGACTGCGGTCGGGCTGATTAACCACTACCGCCCGCACCGCAAGTTGCAACTGACCAACGGACACTGTGTCACCAACAGCCAAGTCCAGACGGCTAGCGAGCGCGCTATCGATAGCCGCGCCCCACTGGCCGTCCTGTTGCGCAATGACCGCTTGGATGTCACCGTGCGGTTCAAGCACAAGATCGCCGTACAAGGGATAAGCACGGTCGACGCTTAATAACTCGATGAGCTGCGAACGCCCAAGGTCTGTGACCAACATCGTGCGTAAATCGATCATCTCGGAGACCGTTGAGCGCGACTGCACCCACCCCAAAATCTCCTGTGGCAAAGGATCCCGAGACTCTATCTCGACATCACCACCAAACAACAATCGAACATCGGCACGCAACGAATCGGTGACCTGTTGGTACAGACCACCGCCTGCGGCCACCAAAGACACGCCTAGTAGCAGACTCGCGACAAATATCCAGAGGCTACGCCCACTTGCCCTTAAGTCACGCCAAGCCAGTTCGAGCAGAAACGGCATGCTCAACTTCCCTGGGGGTGTTCGTTCAGTTTGCCGTCATGCAAGCGCAGCACACGGTCACACTGACTGGCAAATGAAAGATCGTGGGTCACTAACACCAACGTTGTACCGAACTCGCGATTCAAACTAAAGAGCAGCTCGCGCACAGAAGCTGCCGTGTGATCATCAAGGTTGCCTGTGGGTTCATCGGCAAGCAACAGTCGCGGTCGATGCACCAGCGCCCGGGCGATGGCCACACGCTGCTGCTCGCCACCCGACAATTGGCCGGGCCGGTGATGACCACGTGCGCCCAAACCAACGCGATCGAGCATGTCTTGTGCGGTTGGCCTAGCAGCAGCAACGCCTGCCATCTGAAGCGGCAAAGCGACGTTGTCTAAGGCAGTCAAGCTCGGTAGCAAGTGAAAGCTCTGAAACACAATGCCAACATGATCGCGCCGTAAATCGGCCAACTCGTCGCGACTCATCGCTGACAAGTCACGCCCATCAATCAGGATGCGACCCGCATCCGGTCTTTCCAGACCAGACAGTAGTAGCAACAGCGAGGTCTTGCCTGAGCCAGACGGACCGGCAATGGCCACCGTCGTACCAGCCGAAACGTTTAACGAAGCGTCCCGCAAAACCGTGACCGCTTGACCTGCCATTTGATAGGTCAGGCTAAGGTTACTGGCATCGATAACGGTGTCGGTGTCGGCATCGATAACGCTATCGCTACCCGACTCAGAAGAAACGGTGTTCATGGTAATAGGTGATCGAAATCTATTAGATAGTCACAAGTCACAAGTAAAGCACACCAGTTTGGTAGTCTTCATCAAGACGTGAGACTCTCAGGGGTTGTGCATTCGCCATAAAAGTGCGCGCTGTTGGTGACACTAGTGGTGGTGCTAGTGACTGCGTCTGTGTTTGGCCAACAACCGATCAAGCTGATTGGCAAATGCCCGGGCGTCTTTGGGGGTGAAGGCCTTCGGGCCACCGGTATCGACACCACTGCCGCGTAGTTCTTCCATAAAGTTGCGCATGGTCAGCCGTGCCTCGATGGTGTGGTGATCAATCAGGTCGCCGCGTGGGTCCAGCACCCAAGCTTGCTTCTGAACCACAAGCGCTGCCAGTGGCACATCGGCAGTCACCACAATGTCACCGGCCTGCGCCGCATCGACAATCGCTTGGTCGGCCACATCAAACCCAGCTGGCACTTGCTGCGCGCGCACCCAGGATGAGGCGGGCACTCTTAACATTTGATTAGCCACCAGAATCACAGGTGTCTGGGTCCGAATGGCAACGCGATACAGGATTTCTTTAATAAGCAGTGGGCAGGCATCGGCATCGACCCAAATGTGCATGCCTGGCTGGCTTTCCATCCTCAAAACGCAGACCCCGGTTGTTTTAAAAACTCGATTTCATCGGTCGTACTGACACGACCAAGCACGGTGTTGCGATGCGGGAACCGTCCAAACCGCTCAATGATCTCGCAATGTCGCTTGGCAAACCACAACGTGTCTGAATCGGTGTAAGTCTCAAACAACGGTAACGAGGCACGCTGAACGTCAATATCCTCACTGTGCATCATCGGCATCAGGAAAAACTGGCGATGACTGACCTGCGCGCAATTGGCCACCCAGCCGACATGGACGGCGTGTGTGGACAAACGCAGGGCATGATCATCCCCAGCAAAGGCGCGAGGCGAATCGCGATAAATGTGACGCGGGAACTGATCGAGCACCAGAATCAACGCCAAGCAACCGTCAGCGTGATTTGCCCAGCTATTAGTCCGCCCATTCATCCACCCATCCAAGGCAGCGACAAGCACCGCACTAAACCGCTCGGCAATCAATTGATCGAAGGCATCGCTTTTAATGAACCATTGCTTGGGCGTCGTTTGATCAAACCAGAATGACAGAATCTCACGCGGTTCAATCTCGCTCCGTTCAATCCCGCTCGGTTCAGTTCTTAAAGGGGGTTGTTGAGGTGGTTGCATGCTCAATGATGGGTTGCAACTGAAGAAGGACGATACATAGAAATCGTCGTTAAGCTTACCGCATCACAACGAGTGGCGGGCTCTCAGAGCCCAACTCGCAGTCATCAGCACTTAGTCGTCATCATCACCGTTGACAATATCAGGCGTCACGGCATCAACGGTGTTAACGACGGTTTTAACAGTGTAAACAGCTGCACTACCCACAGCGTCAGCGACCGCGACTGCGGTGCTGCAGCCTGATAACAGCAGTGTCATGAATACAGCTGAAACCCAAAGCCCAGTCGATCGGGCGGGCCTGTTGTCAAGAATGGGGGTGGTAACAGATTTGAGGGGAACGTCAGGTTTGGGATGATTCATTTAGGGTGATTGTTATTTTTAGGCAAAGGTGGCGTTACTAGTGTGACTAGTGCGACTGCTGTGACTGCTTTGATTACCATAACTGATCCGGCTCTTACAGGCCAAAGCCTGTAGCTTATCCCAAAACAGCACACGTTATGTTCGGATAGGCCCAGCGTTACATACGATGTGCTGTCACCGTTTCAACACTTACAGCTTCTTCATCCGTCAACTCAACGCACGCGACCAAGGCACCACGTTGGCCTGTTGCGCCAACGTCCGATGAAGATGGTCGATGTGTTCGGGCGTTATTTCACAACAACCACCCACCACGCTCGCACCAGCCTCGATCCACTGCATAACCCAAGCCGTATAGGCTTCGATAGTCACGTCCGGCCGACGTTCAAGCGCATCGACGGTTTCACCGTTGGGTAGTGCCTCAACACTGACAAAGCCATTGGCGTAGGCACCAAAGGGCAAGCCGCAGGTCGCGAGTTGAGGCATGATCTGTGTGGTGATTTCAGGTTCGCTGCAGTTAATAAGTACCGCTGATGGTTTGTGCGCCTTAGCTTGCTCGATCATTGTCATGAGCGATTCGCCCGATCGCAATTGGCCATTGTTTTCTATGCGAAGGCCCAAGGAGTAAGGCAAGCCAGTCTCCAATGCCGCCTGACAGGCAGCCATGGCTTCGCGACAATTGGTCATGGTCTCAATCAGAAACAAATCGACACCCTCTTGTGCGGCACACAGTCGTCGATAATCACCCAACATGACTTCATCTGTCAGCGACGGTGTCTCACGATAGCTACCTTCAAGCGGCCCGAGACTGCCGGCAATTTCAACGGATTTGCCCGAACTGGCAATCGCGGCACGACAAATCTCAAGCGCCATTTGATGAACGGCTTCAAATGCATCACTCAAACCTTCGCCTGCCAATCGACCGGGCGTAGCGGCATAGGTGTTAAGCGTACACACGCGGGAACCCGCATCAATATAAGCACGATGCACAGCCTGCACCACCTCAGGTTCTTGGCGCATCACTTCGACCGACCAGAGGTAGGCGTTGGTTGTAGAGGCTCGCCGATAGATCTCTTGACCTAGACCGCCGTCGAGCAGACAGATGTTTTTAAGGGATTGCACACACGCTCCTAGCGGCTGTGGTTTTAACGCTTGCGATAAAAAACAAAAGTATTTCTTATGTCGGCGCATTTTGGGGCATAACCGTGCACAAACGCAATCACTTTTTTTGGGGCTGTTGTCGAGACGCTTTCCGATACTCGCTGGTGCCTGAAATCACCTGCATGGATAGCTCGATATTGTCGGGACAAAAGTCTAGAACGAAGTCGAGAACAAGGCTAAAAGGACCTTGACAACAAAAACGCCTTGCGTTGAAAAACCCTAAGACGGGCTCGGCCACCAACTCAGACATCATGACCCCGCGATACAGGATCTGCATGTCAAACAGTGCACACGTTGTCGACAAAGCATTTGAATCTCAAGGTAGCTGATTCGGATTGAATGTGTATTCTTTTAGACAACCGGAGCGCTTGGTCAGAATAGGTGCTCTTTCAGTGATTATGTCAAGGCCAAACCAATTGCTGTTTGGCTTGCGGACTGCTACCTTTTAGCCAGGAGATAAAGACACGACGGTTAAATTTGCCGTAACAACACACACCAAAGGGGAATTTTTATGAAAACCTACAATCACTTTATCAATGGCGAGTATGTTGCGCCCATCAGCAACCAGTGGATCGACAGCATGGATCCCTATCAAGGTCAAGCCTGGGCAAAGATCCCAAAAGGGTGTGAGAAAGACGCCGACCGGGCTGTTCAAGCGGCCAAGTACGCGTTAGAGGAAGGCCCCTGGGCCACCATGAAAGGCGGCGAACGCGCCCGTTTGATGCTTCGCTTAGCTGACCTGGTGGAGCAAAACGCCCAAGAGCTGGCACAAGTCGAAGTCCAGGACAACGGCAAGCTCTTCGCGGAGATGAAAGGCCAGCTGATGTACCACCCGAACTGGTGGCGTTACTTTGCTGGTTTGGCTGACAAAATCGAAGGCCGTGTTGTACCCATTGATAAACCCGAGCATTTTGCATTCACACGACGCGAACCGATCGGCGTAGTCGCGGCCATTACAGCTTGGAATTCACCCTTGTTGTTTGTGGCATGGAAATGCGCCGCCGCCTTGGCAGCCGGCTGCACGGTCGTGGTCAAGCCCTCGGAATACGCCTCGGCCTCAACGCTGGAGTTCGCGAAGTTGACGCGTGAGGCGGGGTTTCCGGATGGCGTCTTTAACGTGGTAACCGGCTTGGGCCACGAAGTGGGTTCGGCTTTAGTCGATCATCCCGATGTCGCAAAGATCACCTTCACCGGTTCAGATGCCACGGGCGCGCGAATCTACTCGCAAGCAGCCAAGAGCATGAAGCGAGTTTCCCTGGAGCTTGGCGGCAAATCACCCAATATCGTGTTCGATGATTGCGACTTGGCCGCTGCTGCCTCTGGTGCGGTATCGGGCATTTTTTCTGCGACCGGACAAACCTGCATCGCTGGATCTCGTTTGCTGGTGCAGAACTCCATTAAAGAGGCGTTTACGCAGCGCGTGGTCGAGCTTGGTGCCTCCGCCAAAAAAGGCGACCCCATGTCACCCGACACCAATATTGGACCTGTCACGACCACCCCTCAATATCAAAAAATTCTCGACTACATCTCGATTGCCAAATCAGAAGGCGCTCGTTGTTTACTTGGCGGTGGACCGGCCAATGATCCATCCTTGCCAGGCGGGCAGTTCGTGGAGCCCACGATCTTTACCGATGTCACGCCGCAAATGCGCATTGCACGCGAGGAGGTGTTCGGGCCAGTGTTATCGATCATCGGATTCGATGATGAGAAAGAGGCCATTAAAATCGCCAATGACACCATCTATGGACTTGCAGCCGGCATCTGGACGCAGAACATGGGCCGTGCCATTCGAGTGTCCTCGGCAATCAAAGCTGGCACCGTCTGGGTGAACACTTACCGTGCAGTCAGCTACATGATGCCCTTCGGTGGCATGAAGCACTCTGGTATCGGACGTGAAAGTGGCATTGATTCACTTGACGAATTCCTGGAAATCAAGAGCACTTGGATTTCCTATTCAGAAGACGTGCCCACCAACCCATTCGTATTGCGTTAAGCATGCGGAAAAATAAAAACTAAACGGGAGATATCATGAAAGGCGTCGTTTTTACAGGTAATCGGCAAGTTCAATTGCAAGACTTCGAGGACCCTTCGCCAGGACCCGATGAGGTTGTGTTGGAAATCAAGGCTTCAGGCATGTGTGGCAGCGACTTGAAGTTTTACCGCGCGGCACCAGGCGAAGCCGCGCGTGAGCTCGGTTTTAGCGAAACAACGCCCATGATCGCTGGCCACGAACCTTGCGGTGTGGTGGTGGCCATTGGCAAGAACGTTAAAGCTGGGCAAGCCCGCATTGGCCAACGGGTGATGGTGCATCATTACAAAGGCTGCGGATTTTGTCCGCATTGCTCAACGGGCTGGATGCAACTTTGTGTGGACGGCGTGCAAGCGGTTTACGGCATGACTGGCCACGGTGCGCATGCTCGCTACATGAAATGTCCGGCAGCAACGCTAGTGGAGTTGCCTGACGAGTTGAGTTTTGAGACGGGAGCGGCCATTTCCTGCGGAACTGGTACAGCTTGGGGCGCGTTAAAACGACTCGATCTGGCTGGTGACCACACCATCGCCATTTTCGGGCAAGGACCGGTTGGTCTATCAGCCACGCAGCTGGCTAAAGCCATGGGTGCACAAGTCATTGCACTCGATGTGAGCGCCGATCGGCTCGAACGGGCCAAGGCTTTCGGCGCAGACGATCTTGTCAACCCTGCCGAGCAAGATCCGGTTGCCGCCATCAAGGCGCTTACGCATGGGTTGGGCGCGCATGCCTCTTTGGATGCGTCCTCATCGCCCGAGGCACGCAGCCAGGCAGTACGCTGTGTTCGCACGTGGGGTAAAGCCTGCTTTGTTGGTGAAGGAGGAACACTTAGCCTGAATGTCAGTCCAGATTTGTTGCGTCGGCAAGTGACGTTACTAGGCTCTTGGACTTTTTCCACCCATGGACAGGCTGATTGCGCACGCTTCATCGCCGACCGGCAGCTCGATGTTAACCAGCTCTTTACACATCGCTGGTCCTTAAACGACGCCGATGAGGCTTATCGGATATTTGACGAACAAACGGCAGGCAAGGGTGTGTTTGTAAGTTTCTAGCCAACTTAATATCTTCGCACCAAAGCAGACGCTATCGATTAAGACCGGCAGCGTCTCTACCAACAACATGGTGGGTATATTGCCTAAACTGGAGGCTCTTATGCTGAAGCTAATCAGTGCAACTCCAAGTCCGTATGCGCGTAAGGTTCGCATCGCGCTTGAAGAAAAAGACTTGCCTTTTGAATTGTTGACCGAAGTCCCTTGGGATAGCGACACCAGCACCCCACAATATAATCCCCTAGAGAAACTGCCCATCCTGATTCTCGAAGATAGCTCAAGTATTTATGAATCGAGTTATATCTTGCAGTACCTTGAGCTTAAGTATCCTGCGGTGCCACTATTACCGGCTGACATTGATCAAGCGCTTTTGGCCCGCAAACTCGAAGTTCTGTGTGATGGCATTTGCGATGCAATTGTCCTGACATTTTTTGAGCGAATGCGCGCTGAACGCGCCAGTCTCGAGTGGATCGCCCGCCAACGCAGAAAAGTCGAGGGGGGGTTTGCGGAGATTGCCAAAATAGTTGGTGCTCAACAGTGGGCAGTGGGTGACAAATTCAGTCTTGGGGACATCGCCGCGGGTACAGCCGTTGGCTACGCAAGCGTGCGGTTGCCAGAGTTTGCGCTGTCAAATCGGCACCCGAGCCTAGCGACCTATTATGAACACCTAGCGGAGCGGTCTTCATTTAAGAACACCACGCCCTATGCGCAAACGATTACAGACAAAGTTGTATAGACAAAAGTCCTAGGCTGCCGACACCTCTTGATTCATATCCGGCCACCAAACGAGGTGAGCCCACCGGATCGGTGCAGCACTAACGTGCAGGTGGGCCATCAAAGCGGTCTGACCTAACTCGCTTGTCTGATGATTACGGCAAATAACAAGAGGAGACGGATGCCATCTAGTACGACGCATCAAACCTTAGGGTGATAGGGCATCAGTAACATCTTAGCTAAACAGACCTTTGGCTGCACCCAAGATACCGCCTGCGCCACCAACCGAATCAAGTAAGTTGCCGCCGCTTGAAGACTGGTCGATAAGCGCAGGAATGGTGTCGGCCAATGCCTGGTTTGCGGACGCCGAGCTCACATTGATGGCACTGGCAAACGCCTGTAACTTATCAGAGCCGAGCACGGATGTCAGCGAGTCGACCGATAAGGCTTGGTTGGCACCATCGCCAAGCCATGAAGTCGCAAGCGCTGCCAAATCACCGCCACTGAACTTGCTGACAAGTTCAGCAATATTGATGTTGGAACCGTCTCCTAAAAGACTAAGCAAACCCGATTGCAAGGCACCGATGTCAAGGTCTTTGCCTTGGGCGCCAAGCTTGCTCTGAAACACATTCATTGCCAATTTAAGTAAATCCACGGCTGCTCTCCTTAAGCAAAACTAGTTACATTCAAAAAATCGCCGTGGTCTGTCGAGCATCGATAAACCAGAGCTTAGTGACTTGTACCGTTTTTTATGTTGCAACTGCCGTGTAATTCGCGTCTCCACGCCAAGACAATCACCTTCACCAACTGCAGCAACGACCCACTTGATGGCAACGTCTTGAAATAATGAGGAAAATGTTGAGCCGGAATGACTAGCAAACTGATGGCAATCGCCGTATTAGGCCAGTTGCCTCACTTAAACGTGCTAGGTGTTGATTAGAGCCACTTGCTGTTGATTGCAGTTAGTGAATCAGGAGGTTTCTATGCCGCGAACTTAACCCACGGGACATGTTTGCAGCAATAGGTGATAAATGCTTTTAAGGTGTTCTTACCAGACCCATTCGGCCCCGCAAAATCACGCAAATGCGGAATAACCATTGTTGTTAAGACGCCTCGCGATAGCGTTTGGTGCCCGGCGTAATCGGCATCGGTGGCTCGATTTCCTTGAGCACGCGGGTCGATCCGTCAGCATACAGTTCTATGACCTTGCCGTTAACGGCTTTGACCACTTTGCCACGCGTTGTCAGCGCTTCGAATTCCGCCAACTTGAACGCAAGCGCCGCCAACTCCGGAATTTTGGCCTCAAGGTATACCATTTCAGCCTCAGACAGCTCTCGTTTGGTGGGTGGTGTGGTCATGGATGGATGCCCAATCATTTGCTATTCAGAAAGCCAAATGTTATCATTTTGGTGTCTTTTTTTGGTGCCGTCTGTGGTGCTTTTTCTTTGCCGTGACACATAAATTTATTAGATGCCACTTCTCTATCAACCACGTTCAGGCGAAATCGTGCGATGTGATTTCCACGGAATGATAGAGCCGGAAATGATCAAAAAACGTGATGTTGTTGTACTGACCCCCAATAAACGCAACCGTCGACTGGTGACAATAATCCCGCTTTCTACGACCGCACCGACAGTCCCCCAGCCATACCACCATGAACTCAGTCAAGATCCTAGACCAGGTGCAACCGCTATGTGTTCTGTATGGGCCAAATGTGACATGGTTTACACAGTTAGTTTGGGACGGCTCGAGTCACATTACATCCGCACTCGCCGCGGTGGTCGTCAAACGATAAGGCTAAAGCTACCTGATCGAGACTTCACCGCCATAAGACTTGCGGTTGCAAACGCACTCAATCTGGGAGATAATTCGATCGTTCCTGTAAAGGACTTTGAGTCTGGTTCCGTTTCGGCGTTGAAGCAGCCAGAGTGGCCCTAACGATGACAAGTTTGCCACCCTGCAACCAAGGGCACCTCGGTGCCCTTTGTCATTTCTTGTAGCTGCAAGATAAGAAATCTGCTAGCACCTTCGCCCACGAAATACTTTCCACACAAAGTTGGGTCTAATCTCGCACCGTGCATTTGGATTTAGAAACTTTGAGAATTACCGTCTGAGAGTCTTGGCTCTATGCGGATGGAGTGGTGTGATCAATCGAGTGTGATGAATGCTCATCCCCCCTTAATGGGGTAGAGCCAATCTGTCGCTGGACAAATTAATTTGGTGGGCGGTACAAGGTTCGAACTTGTGACCCCTGCCGTGTGAAGGCAGTGCTCTACCACTGAGCTAACCGCCCTGATGGGTCTGAGAGACCGTCAGGAACTGCAATGCGTTTTGCAGAGACAGAGATTATACACAGAGTGCTAAAAAACGAGCCGACACCCAACATTCAAGCTAGGCGCCGGCTCGTTGTCACTCTGGTCGTTGTTACTTGTGGTTACTGTTTGGTTTACTGCTCGGGTTATTGTTTACGTTCATTGCTTGGTGAAGTCCATACAAGAAGCAATTTGATAGCCTTCACCGGTTTCCAAGTAGCAGAGCTCTAGTTTTCCATCGTCAACGGCACCAATGAAGATACCATCCTCATCGACTAGCAGTAGGTCGCCGTTGCCTCTAAAAGCACCCACGACTGACTCACATTTGTTCTCACTACACCACTTGGCGTGCAAAGCGCGGCCCTCTTGTTCGGTAACCTCCATGCGCCATTGTGTCGGTGACTGATGCGTGTATTTTGGTTTGGTTTGGTCATTTGATGCGTGGCCCGAGTTGCTAAGGCCAGCGCGTGCGCCAGAAGAAACACCCTCCTGCACCCACACACCAACCATATTGGGCTGCGCAAAGGCCATTGGTGCCGTCGATACCGTCATCGCAAATAGAGCACCTTTAATAAGTCTTTTCATTTTAACTTTCCTTGATTTGGAAGACACGGGTATTTGTATGACCACCACGACAAGCCCGCTTTCTTGCGTATGTACAACTACGATCTAGCGCTACTTTTTCCATGACGCATGATCAACAGAAAACTTGCCCGCGCCCATACACGCGATCAATCCATAGGCGGCGATGATCGCGAGGTTCTTGTAGAACTGTGCCTCATTGAACGCAGGATCAATGCCCGCCCAAAACGGGTGGCCAAAATACGTTACTGGCACTAACCAAATGACCACCAACAGCGCGGTCAATCGCGTTTTAAAGCCCACCAACACAAATACGCCAGTCAGCAATTGAAACAACGCGTTGGCATACGCAAACCAGATTGGCGCAGCCGCACCCCCAGCAATCGCCTCCATCATTCGAACGGTGGCTGGGTTATTCAAAAAATTACCGATGTCGGTTAATTTCTGTGCGCCATACACCATCATGATTGGCGCCATCAGAACGCGCGCCGCTAGCAACACCAGGTTGGTACCCATCATGCATGCACCTCTTTGTAAATATTATTGTTTCGAGTGAACTGCAACTAGGGTACTAGGGTGTTTGGCCTTGGTTAACTTATAACCCACGCCACACTGTCTGACCCGCACTGGCCTCATCGAGCACCTTCAGATATTGCTCGTGGGCTTGCAACTCAGCAGCGCTGACCTCAATGAGCGGTAAATCGTAAAACTGTCGTTTCTCGGCAGCCATGTTCTGACTTGGGTGCACATCATCTTCGATGGCCAGGCTATCTTGGCCACGGGTCATCGCCAGCCACACCTCAGCCAATAGCCTAGAGTCCAGCAAAGCACCG